>Ga0310696_10000295_pt1 | contig 83972 bp, 65 predicted proteins | sample AusTroGonzalo_MG_4_FD_203885 | JGI IMG/M metagenome (GOLD analysis project Ga0310696, IMG submission 203885) | Bovine rumen microbial communities from tropical cattle in Woodstock, Queensland, Australia - Gonzalo_02 (v2) (version 2) | ecosystem: Host-associated > Mammals > Digestive system >...
CGGATAGCGGCAGCGTCATATCCTTCTGAAAGAAGGAAATAAACATATAGCTGCTGCGCAGTTGTCAACTCATCCCAAGCCTTGGGTAGTGACAGAGAAAAAGAAATAGCTGTTTCCATACTGCAAAAGTACGGTAACAGTCATAAATGCGAAAAGACAGATAAAGCTTTAAATGAGATCTGTGAATTGGTCATAAAAGGCAACTTCTGATAAAAAAATCAAAAAAAAAGCCTCGATACAAAATAATTTTAACGAACACTTGGTGTGTATTAAAATTTTGTATACTTTTGCGCCACTAAATAGACAAACAGACTCATGAAAGTCTTTTTCAAGAACAAAAAGCTGGAAAAGTTGTGTAATTCCCCTAATAAGCTTATAAAGGAGCTAGGAATACTTAGGGCGACCAAACTCCAACAGCGATTGGATGATTTATATGCTGCTACTACACTTGAAGATACTAGATACTTGCCTGGTCACTATCATGAATTGGTAGAAGATCGAAAAGGTCAATGGGCATGTGACCTAGACCAGCCCTATAGGCTTGTCTTTGAACCAACAGAAAAGCCAATACCGACAGATGACGATGGCAGATACTTGTGGACTGCTATTAGCATCATAGATATTATAGAGATTACAAACTATCATGGCAAATAACAAAACCTCAACAATCATGGCAACTACGATTCAAATGTCCTATGTGCCACATGTGGCATATCATCCTGGCATCACTCTTGCAGAGAAGCTAGAAGAGTTGGGAATGAGTGTGAAGGAATTTGCCGTTCGCACATCTAAGCCCGAAAAGACCATCAATGCCATATTGAAAGGGAATAGCTCTATTACCTCAGATATGGCTGTTGCATTTGAGAGTGTTACTGGCATCCCTGCCCGCTTCTGGATGAAGAAGCAGCAGAATTACAATGAATATGTAGCTAGGCAGAAGCGCGAGGAGATGCTGGTTTCCTCTGAGGAATGGGCACGCCAATTCCCGATCAGGGAGATGCAAAAACGCGGGTGGTTGCCTAGCACCAAAACTCGACAAGAAAAAGTCATTTCTTTATTTAGCTATTTTGCTGTCAGCTCCCCTGCAGGTTGGGAAGACTATTATTGTAACCAGCAATTGAAGGTCGCATTTCGTATTTCCTTAGCGCAGACAAAACATCCTTATGCTATATCTGCATGGCTCCGTCGTGGTGAATTACAAGCAGCTCAAACGAATGTTTTGAACGAGTATTCTGCCGATACTTTAAAACGTCATATCCCGTTGATGAAGGCTATGGTACAAGATATAAGCGAGGAGATGCCATCGAATTTGCAACGTTTATGCGCAGAATGTGGGATTAAACTTCTATATACAGAGTGTTTGCCTAAAGCTCCTATCAGTGGTGCGACACGATGGATTCAGAATGTTCCTTGCATACAATTGAGTGGTCGATACAAGTCACAGGATCGTTTTTGGTTTACCTTCTTCCATGAGATAGGTCATATATTGCTTCATGGAAAGAAAGAAATCTTCCTTGAAGATATAGAAGACTTCGAGCAACAGCAGGAAAAAGAAGCAGATGCCGACAGGTTTGCATCAGAGATGTTATTGGATTCTCGTCAAGAACGGGAAATAATAGCCAATGGAGATTATTCTCGAACGACTATTCTTTTTTACGCGAAGAAATTTAATACCGCTCCATCAATCATTATTGGCCGTTTGCAGCATCTGTCTCTTTTACCTTATCAGGTACATCATGACTTGAAGCCAAACATTGAATTAAACTTTAATTAGAAGAAGTACCCCTGTGCTTCCTTCTTATTCTCGAATACGGGTGGCTCGAACAATTTGGCCGTGTCGGAGCTATGCCATTGCGGGAATATGTCTGTCTGGGAACGGATGACGTTCACCAAGTCTGACATATAGCGATGGCGAATGGGGTTGCCATTCAGCTGTGATACAATCTCTGCTGTAAGGTGTGTTAGGACGTAGGCACGGCCAGACTGTTCGGCGGGTGACAGTTCGGCATAGCCGATGCCAAACTGATACGTATGCAGATGTGCCAGCAATTCAGGACTGATGAACGAGTTAGCGAGTTCATCCTCAATCTGAATGATGCGCGGCACCAGTGCACGATAAGCCACAAAACGATGCTCGCAGATCTGCAGCTGATGACAGACCGAGATATTGGGAAGTAGGGTCTGCGCCCAATATCCGAACACTTCCGAATGTTGCCAGTCTGTACGACGGAAGAGCTGCTTCTGAAGGAGTATGATGGCATCGTCACGCTGCATCTCTATTGAGCCAATCAGTCTATCGACGCGATCACGCGAAGCCGGAGCGATGTTCTGATTGCTGACGATGCCGAATCCGTTAGGTGTCAGTACCAGGTCCAATGACGGTAAGGCGTGAATGAGGGCATGACAAACCACGATGCGGCAAGCGAGTGGTCTATTTGCGCCCTCATTCTCAGCCGTGATAGCGGCCAATGGTGCTGCACCTGTGATATAGGTGGCCAGCCATGTTTCAGCCTCTGAGAGATAAGCACTCAGTTTCTCGAAGAGAGACATTTCCCCCTCAACAGTGACGAGAGCATTGGGAAAAAAGGAACGTAGTTCCTGGTCATTTGTGATTAGCATAGGGCAATTTATTATTGACGATTTATAGATCAATGCCTATCAGCCTTGCCGTGAGCCGCTTCGCTGCACCGCTGCGAAGCGGTCTCATCACGGCAAGGCTGATAGTACCTATGATAGATTCTCTTCTGTAGTTACTTTTTTGGCATCCTTGTTCTCATCCAATGTAGTCAGTTGGATGAAGGGGCAATCCGGCATAACGCCCTCCCATTTATTGAATTTGATGATGATGCGATGCACGGTGAAGAGCAAATCATGATACGGCTTCTGCAGGGCCTGAGCGATGGTATAAAGCTCCCGTTTGTCCGATCCGGAGTTGTTTGACTGCGACTTGCCGGGAACAGACCCCACGAGGTTCGAGTGTACGCGCATGGTAAAGCAGATGATGTTGATGGCTTCGGCGATATCCGATGCCCAATCACCACCCTCCTTGTCCGTATCAATCTTGTTGATAATGACATCATGATTCTCCTGTCCGTCCGGTGTTTTGTAGTGGCAAGAGAACCACACTTTTCCCGAGTTCTCAACGCCAGTGAGGAAGTCAAGAATCTCCTGTTTTGCTTTCTTGACCCTTGCCTGCTGTTTCTTGCGGTCAGTGATACCTTCCGAGCGGAAAAGATTCTCCCAATACTTATTTGAAATCTCGATGTGGTACTTGATGGGAGCCGTGTTCTTCAGCTTGCTCTCCTTGGCAATGCCTATGAGCCTCTTGATGTTGTACCACTTCCCTTTGAACAGCGCGGCATAGTACGGTATGGGATAATACGTACTGTCAGGCGTGGGAATACGCGTGACGATAGCGAACTTATGTCCCTTTGTGCTCACCTTCGTATTTCCGTCTGCCCCGGGCATCAAGCCCATTCGCACGGCGAGATCTGCCCAAGGTGCTGAGAGTGAAAGCAGCGGAATCTTCTCGACCTTTTCCTTGTCGAAGGAAGACTCCCGCCAGTTCGCATAGAGGATATAGGGAATATCCCCGTTCTTGTCAGCCGGAGCGAAGCGGCAGTAGCAAGCCTCCTTACGGAGCAGTCTGACGATTCGGGTATTATCCCCGTTGAGGATGATGACAGATACGCAGAAAGCGAAGTGCTTCAGGTCCTGGCAAACCCCGAGGTAGTAGCTACTGAGGTCGTTTGACAGAAGAAACTCCTCCACCTGCTCTTTCACCTCCTTACTTGCTGCCTCCGTATTGTAACGCAATCCGTCGCCATAGACGATTTCAGCATTGAACATCTGGCAGGTGGAAAGTGTCTCGTCATCCTCAATATACCTCAGGATTTCGTAAGGCATCTGGTTATCACCGCCCCAGGGCATGTATTCCATTTTATCATTGATTTTGATGGGGTTGGTGTCGGTCGTTTCCTTGAAGACAGCGCTGCTGTCCGAGGTAAACGCCGCTCGTGCTTCTATGCCTGGTATGTCCTCAATGGATGCAAAGCCATACTGAGGCATATCCACAGGCACTGTATGAACTTGATTAAAAGATTTCCTTTTCATTGTAGTGTTATGTGTTTGTGTGTGTTGTGTTCAAAGATACACTTCCATCCCATTAAGCTGGAAGATGCATACATCCCGAACTTTTCGGATTTCGTTGGATGGTCTGAGCTTTACATTTCGCGTCCCTTCATAGAAGTTATAGCGCAGGGATATACAGTCGTTGTACGTCTGAATCTCCCCTTTGGAAGTCCAGAAAGAGATGCTGACAGGATCGTGGCTGTCCAGTATCTTCTTGGCAGTGGTGATGTGGATTGCGTTTGCCATGATTATGCGAATTTGTTGTTGAACTGAGCCGAGAACTTCCGTGTTACCTCGTTCGTTTCGGTGAGCGTTGTCAATGTCGCTCCCTGCCGTTTCAGGCGGTAAGTGAACTTGATGCGTCGGTGTTCCTCATCGCTGTCCGTCACCTCGACGTTCATGTCCGTAATGAGGATATCCGTATATGTGCCATCCTTCTCCACCCTCTGTACCTTATGCGAAAGCAGCAGCTGTGCTGCCCAATCCGCTTCCTCGGTACTGAGGGGTGCGGTAGTGACCTCATACTCCTGTGAGTCCACCTGGTCATAGAAGAGCGACTGGCCATGAGAAGTAGCTATGCTGCGCTCTGTGTCCGTCTTCGTCACCGTCACCGCATCGAGGTATATCATTTCCTCCACGTTGAACACGTTTTTGAAGCGGAACCTCTGCGTAGGTTTGAAATCGTAGTCCACATAATACGTGAACAGCCGCGCTCCCGCTTTCACGGTATAATACATCAGCTTCATCTCCTCTATGGTGTATTCATCCGGGTCGTAGTTGCTATCACAAGCATCCCAGACGGCATCATAGCCGATAGCGAGTGCTTTTCTAACATAATAGCCCGTAATTGGAAACGTCATTTCCAACGTGAAGATGGTATCTGCGGGAGTGAGGAAGTACGCTGTCAGCGTGTAGCTGTTCGGCGCATTCCCTTCTTCCGCCGAATAATTCAGCCACAGGCGTTCTTTATCGCTGCTGCTCCCGGCAGGTATGCGTTTGGCAGTCAGTGAACTCAGGAAATGATTGGCGAGGAACCTTGCACAGTCAACGTTTGTGCTGAACGGGCAGTGATAAGCCACGAAGGGCGTGCTCAGAATACGATTATTCCCAGAGTAGAATGAGACGTCAATGACGCTTTCCGTGATGTCACCATTTCTCATGTCCTCCTCAATGAGCGGTCCAAGGTCGTAAAGGATTACTTTCCCATTGACCGGATAGATGGTCGTATTCAGGATGTGATGACGGTTCTCTTCACAGTCGCCGTATATCTGCACATTCAGCGGGTCGATGCCCGCCTGTGCAAATTCCAGCGGCGGGATCTGCGAAGTGAAGAGACATTGTGTTATGGATGTAACGAGGTTCATTGTGCGGTGTTTGTGTTGTTGTCAGTTACCAAGTGCAAAGTTACAATAACATGTACGCACGCGAAAAGACAAAAAAGAGGGGTTAAAAGAGGAGGAAGGAGGGCTAACTGCCCTCTTCTTCCTCCGTGCTCCAATGCGGAGTCTTGACAATCGCGTTGAAGTCGCGGGGGAAGTCCTCCCAACCTCGTTCTTCATCGAGGAAGTCAATGAGTTCCTTGAACTCCTCTTCCTCAACGAGGACGAATGTACGGCTTTTCTCGCCGATGACAACTTCTGCCTGATGATCAAACTGGGCATCCTGCAAATTTTGGACTGCTTTTAGAACCAACTCTGTTACGATGAATGGAATTTCTTTCATAATGCTGAATGATTAGAGAGTGGATAAATGAGGATTATTGAGTGAGGGAAGTGGCCTACGCGGCCACCTCCTCTACTTGCTTCTTCGTGCGACGTGTGCGCTTCTTGGGCTGGGCATTCTCTGCGGGCTGCTCTTCGATGGCCTCCGTGGGCTGTGCCTCCTCCTTGGGAGTGCGGGGCTTGTACCATTGGAGCTTGCCCTTCTCGTTCTCGGCGTAGTAGCTCTTCAGCTGCTCCAGCGTGTTGTCCTCGATGGGGTAGCACGGGAAAAGCGGAATGACTGAATGTCATTATGCCCTGTGCGACCGAGGCTTAACTCCTAAGCCGAGGACGGGGGACAGCGGTACGCTGTGAAAAGATAGGATTGTTCCATAGTTCTTGAAGTGTCAAGCGACCAAAGGTCGAGCGGTAAAGTTGTTTAGGGGTTATTGAATTATTGGATTAAAAAGCGTTGATATTCATGAAGGAAATCTGGATGCAGTCATGGAATGCAAGATTCTCGGCCTCCCGTGCTGCGTCCTCGAAGCTCTCAGCCGATACTGTATATTCCTGTGACTCTCCGTCGAAGTCCACCACCTCTACGGTGTAGATATTGCTGAGGAAAACTTTTGCACTTCTTTTGTGTGAGCGAAGGCGGAAATCTGCTGTCATGTAGTGAGTTGTCATAATGATTAAGAGTTTTTGTTATTGGTTTTGTGTACCGAAGCACTTTTGAATTTTGACAGTGCCTTATCAAGGTAAGCCAGGCGAAGAGCAGCAAGGCCGAAGCAAATTATTTTCAAACCCTTGTGGACGGTAGCAGAAAGTTCCGATTAAGCGAGCGGAGAGCCAAACTCGTTTGAGCTTTCCCGAGCGTGAGGAACTTCGACGAAGTCAAATTAGTCTGACCCACGGCTCATTTGTTTGAAAATAATTTGTGTAGCCAAGGCCCAGTCCAGCCTTGCAGCACGAGAATGGCGATTTACCTTTGCAGTGGCAAAATCATAAGTGTGCTTCAGGTACGATTACAAATACAAGTGAGACAAAAGCTCCATGGTGACAACTCAATGACAGTAGATTGCCCGCTCACATGGGGATAAGAAGCGCGTACCGCTTTAGCAATATGTGTAGAGTCAGGTGGACTTTGAGAAACAAGGGAATGTATCGGTAAAGAGCGGATGCAGAAACGATGGCCATAGCAGAATCTCTATGACAGGCAAACAGATACATGAATATCAACAAACAGGCTCTAATCCATCAATAACCTACAACGTGCCGCTCGGCTTTGCCGCTTGACACTTCAAGAACGTCACAAAGTATGGTAGCAATAGAGATGAGGACGAATAAGAGTCACAAAGAAACAATGTTAGTCCGTCCACGCGGATGAGACCCGAAGACACAAGATGATGGGTACAATCGGTATCAAAGCCAGTGATGCAGTTCTTGAAGTGTCAAGCGTCCTTTAGGGCCGAGCGGCTTCATCCCAAGGCCACAGAGCACCAGCTAAAAGACCTCCCCAAAACAAAACGCCCGTAGTTCGCCACTCCCTTGGGACTGGCGAACTGCGAGGCGTTGGGGAGGTCAAAGCCAGCGGACAACACAGGAGCAGCGGCCACTACGCCAACAGAGAACGTGAAACGGCAAGCTCGGTACTTGCTCCATCAAGCAGCACACACCTCAAAGGCCATCAAGCAGTCCACCGAGGAACTCACCCGTTAGACTTAAGTAGCGGAACACGCTACAGCAACAAGAGGCATATAATATGTAGACCATTGAGCAATGGATGCCACAATCAAAAAGCGTGGCTATCTCAGATAACCACGCTTATCATATTCATAAATAGTTCATTATCCTTTGATATAAAAGCCTTTGGGCGCAGTATTACTAATTATCCTTTGATATGGTGATATGTATATAGTGCACAATGTATTACCATCATTTGTGATTATTTCATATCCATCTATCGGATGTTCAATATTGGGAGCTCCAAAGGAACCGACTCTTCTCCAATGAAAAGGCTCATCAGATAATAGTGACAGCTTTTCTAAATAGACTTCATTGGATGGTATTCCTCTAGTTGGCACGGGGTTTGTTACACATAAACCATATTCACCATAAGCCCCTGGAATAATGTCGGTAGTTGCCCCTTTTTCAAAATTACCTAAACTCTCATAGAGTTTGTCAAATATTTCTTTAGAGGCATTTGGCATATTCTTTTCTATACTTTTTCTAACCACATATTTATATAATACTATTGCATCTTCTCTGTTGAAGGGGTTTTCATGTCTACGCAGTTGTCCATTGTCAACTATTGCATAAGCAGATTTATCGCCTTCTCGAGAAAACCTTAAAGTCATCCATGTTAAAGCGTTAGCTATACTATCTTGATTATAGCGGCGTCCTAACATCTCATAAAGTTCAATAATTTGTTCTCGCATTTGTGAATAACTTCCAAATAACGAGTCTGTCATTTTATCCATAAGAGCATTTAGCTCTTCATTTTTGCGCGGTTTTGGTTTAAAGAAATCAAATAGTCCCATGATAATTAATCTTTCGTAACTGTAAAACCTATTGGACGTGTCTTCTTCCCTGTCTTAAATTTATCTCGTATTTCTTCGTGTTTCCGTAAATCAGCACTCGATACAGAAGGAAGTTCACCTTTACTCTTTTCAATTGTATCTAATAATGTTTGCATCTTGATGAATTCATCATCTTGTTGACCAGACACCAATGCGGCTCTATTAACTAATGCACAAATATCTTTTGACACATATCCATCAGTTAGTGATGCAAGTTTTTTGTAATCTACATCCTTAGCTGCAATATCTCTTAACGATAATTTGAACAATAATTCTCGTTCACTTTCAGAAGGAGCTGGTACATATTCCTTAATATCGAAACGTCCTGATCTTAATGCTGCAGGGTCAATCATCGTCGGATTATTCGTGGCTCCAATAACTATAACACCTTTTTCTCCACAATTATTAAGTTGTGTAAGGAATTCATTAACTTCACCAGACATTGATATATTGTCATGTAAGGAGCGACTTGCGAGCATGGCATCCAGCTCATCTAAAAACAAAATCGTTGGCGCATTTTCATATGCCTGCTGAAAAACTGCTGCGATTTTTTCCTGGCCACCATGTATATATGGTGATGCTACGTCAGAACAATGTATATACATATAATTGCAGCCAAGTTCTTCGGCAAACTTCTCTGCTATAAAGGTTTTCCCACATCCGGGGGGGCCATATAGAAGGATACCGTTTGGAGTCTTTACTCTTAATCTCTTATACTTTTCCGGATTACGTAACAGGTCTATCACTTCTTCTTGCAACCTTTTCTTCAGCTCATCCATACCAGCTACGTCATCAAAACCGTTTCCTCTCTTTTTGAATGTAGGCTTATCTGAGGCTTTTTCCAATTCTTGTGCAACCTCAATTTTTTTATAGTTTGTACAGTTAATAGGAAGTTCTCCTGTTAAAGCTGACAAAAATTCATCTGCACTTTGGAATCTTAGATCTACATCTTGGGATAAGGCTTTTGCCATTATACTTAAAAGACTGTTATCCATCTCAAAGACCTTAATGTCAGGAATGGGTAACGGCTTTTTTCGAGCAGTAAGGATAGCTTTCTCTCTATCTTGGTCAGGTATCTTATCAAGATCTATTTCCCACGGTTCAATCCCAAAAACTAAATGATACATTAGAGCACCTACAGCATATAAGTCTGTTCGGGAAGAGTATAAGCCCTTGAACATTTCTGGAGCTAAATAAAATGGTGAAAGCCCATTCATGTAGCATTGTTTATTCTCTTTATTTAGCTTTCTTGCATGCCCGAAATCTATAAGTAATGGTTGGGGGGATTCCGCACTTAGGTCTAGCATGATACTATTTGGAGAAATGCTATTAAAGATTATTGGTTCTGGCTGAGAATGGAGATACTTTAATCCATTTAATACGCCAGAAACAATCTGCTTCATTTCAAAAATTGAACAGCCCCCCTTTCGGGCTAAACTATCAGATAAAAGTTCACCTGGCACGAAGTTACAAACAGAGTATGCATATCTCTGTCCATCAACTATCGTTTCTCCATCATCAACTTGATGGATTATATTGACATGTGAAATATTCCGAATTAATTCAATTTCATAAATCTGATTATTGCTTGGAATTATTTGCAATGAATCAAGTTTAGCCAGATTAAAAAGTCTTAGAAAAAATTTATTCTTCTGAGCATCAATCACTCTGTAAAGATCATAATATGTGCCTTTCTTTAATGGAAAGACTACTTGATATTGTTCAATATTCTTTATTGTGGCCATACTCTTATGTGATAATACGATGCAATTATTTCCGTTGTCTTAGTAAACCAGAATTCTGAGGCTTTTCACTACGCGGCAACATATCTAAAAGTTCAAATGCTATAGGTTTCAGGTCTTCAGCGGTAGCTTTGCCGCTTTTGATTAATTCAAGACCTTGATTTATCAGGCTCCTGGCACGCGTTGGGTTTGACCATTTCTTTTGATTGAAGTTTTTATTCCATGTCTGTATCCAAGAAATATAAAACTCCACTTCTGCAATCTTATAATCCATTTGCCACATCTGATCGTATAATTGTTCCGCCGCATCCATATCTTTAGCAGCGATAACACGTTCTACATCTGTTTTCAATCCCTGAATAATCGCAGTTGTTTTATCATTCCCATATTTCTTGTTGTCCTCTGAAAGCTCTTTATACATTCTTTGCAATTTATTCTCCATTCTTTGCCAATCTCCAAGTGAGTATTCAGAGTCAATCTTATGCAGTATTTCTTTAAGAGCTTCCAAAGCTTGTTCCTTTTGGTCTCTATCTTTGTTCTTGGCTGCTTCAAACCCATCAGCGGCCTCGTCAAGCTGTTGATTTAATGTAGAATTATCCAATGACTGAAGTTTTTTCTTTGCCTCTTCAATTTCAGCCATATAAATTGCAGGGTCTGCAATCTTAGATGTAACATTTGTTATGCGTTCGGTGATGTCTATATCCATGTTAAGGTATGGAATATCTATCAAAAAGCTGTCAACAGTTCCTGATTTATCTGCATGAATGGTAACATTGATAGTACTTCCAATAGGCAAGATTGAAGGAATGTCATCGCCAGTAAAATAGCAATCATAGAGATGTGTGCAGTATATTCTCTTAAGTTTTTTATGTTCTTTCCTCAGACTATCAATGTCCAAATCTGTTTGCAAAATTGGGAAGATGACTTTGTCTGAAGACATTCCAGGTCGGATTTCACGATCTGTAACCATCTTTATTATCCCGTTTTTCCCATATGCAGGTAATGGCAGATTCTTTTTTAATCCTTCCAACGGCGTAAATACGACCTCGTCGTCTTCGTCAACTGTCGCAATTCCTAGATATTGTGGAAGAACAGCATCACCGATGCCGTCAATTCCTTGAATAATTGTAATTGACTGGGGTTCACATTCAAGCTTGTTTCCTCTTGAATCATAACAGCGTATTTCAAACACATTCGTTGAATCTGGTTTCAGCCTTAATTCCACAGCATCACCTTGTGTTGTCGCATCGATTTTGACGCGTCCGGTGTTAAATTCGCCATCAGTTCTAACCATATCAACAAAAACGATATTGTCATCATATCCTTTGCTTTTGTCCTTAAGAAACTTCACAGCCGCAAATTCAAGCTCTTCCACAGACGTGCTCTTTACCGAGATTTCAAGTTGAATCTTGGAGGTATCTCGACGTTGATCCATAAGTGATTCCGGCACATCAATTGTACTCCCATACAGCGCAGCTCCACATGCTACTGCTGTCATGGGGTCTATACTGGTGTCCACGTTAGGAGTAACTTGCTCACGAAGCATTCTCCTCAGGATAGGTGAATGTGTTGGACCACCGACAAGAATCAATGCTCCTAAATCTTGTCCTTTTAGGTTGTTGCGTTCTATCAATTGTTTTGTTATATCGATAGCCTTCTGAAAGATTGGAGCAGCTATTGGCTCAATGTCATCTTGTGTAATTGTTATATCCAGCTCGAATTCTTGGCCATCATCATCACAACCATATTCGTCACCCAAATCAGTTTGTAATGAATATGATTCTTGGAATGATAAAGCAATTTTTGCCTCTTCCGCTTTTGGTTTCCACATTGTGCAGAAAGCATCTTTCTTTGAGCATTCCATAATGTTGTATTCACGAGACAAATGAGGGATAATGATTTGTTCTACAATGGCATTATCAATATCTTTTCCTCCGAGATGATTATTACCAGCTGTATCAACAGCCTTTATAATTCCTTCTTCTATATGCATCAATGCAGCATCAAATGTACCACCGCCAAAGTCAAATACTAACCAGTATGCGTTCTTCATTTTCGAAGCAAGACCATAAGCAACTGATGCAGCTACAGGTTCTTGTATCAGTTCATAGTGGTCAAAACCCGCCATTTCAGCAGCTCGTTTTGTTGCATCTCTTTGGTTGTTATTAAAAAGTGCAGGTACTGTTATTACAGCCTCTTTAACTTCGTCATCCAAAACATAGCTGCGTAGGGCCTTCAGTACTTCTGATGATAACTGTTCTGGTGTGAGATATGGTGACTGGCCGCTCTTCTCCAGGTTGTAGCTGTAAAGGGTTTCGTCTGTACCCATAATACGCTTGAACTCCACGAAGGTGTTGCGTTGATACCCTTCTTTGACAAAACTAAGCGCCCAGTCTTTCCCCAATTGAGCATAAGCTTTAGAACCGACAAGTAAACGACCTTTGGGATTAACAGTAACACAGGATGGAGTGGTATCACCCTGAACAGGACTCTTTTTAATTACGGCTTGACCATTCTCGAATCTTGCAATTGCGGAATTGGTCGTACCCAGATCAATGCCATAAATAATCTTATTGTTATTCATATCCTTAATTTTTTATTCGTTATACTCTATGATTACTTCTGCAGCTTGAATTAACTTCCCTTGAAATGACACTTGGGGTCGTATAACCCGTTTGATACGATTGGTATTAGGAGGCAAATCAGGATTGTGTTCCAGAGTGCATTCCATATTATCGCCTTCATGATAAGAACGGCCGAGCAATTCAGGAATATCGTATTGATTGCTTTTAAGTGTCGCATATATTGACTTCAGCCTATTCTTTAATTGAGCAACACCCTTGGTGGAATCGTCCATATAATCAAGGTTTTGCTGCATTCTTGCTACATCATTTATAATGGCAAGTATTATGCCGTGATTAATGTCTTTTACATTTTCCATATAATCGCGTATTATATTATTGATACTAGTTTGGCCATCCACCTAAGGGGAAAACCTATAAGGAGAATTGCAATTGCAAGTAGTTGGAATGGAATGGCAAATGGCCAGGAATAAGTTTTCCTACCTTGTACTCCGGCCATAGTGATTGCATTTGCCACTTTCATTAATTCTTCATAGGATTTATCAATCCAATCAAATTCAGTATCTAACGGATCTTCCTGGAATTCCATCCCCCACATAATAACCACGAAAAGAACAACCACGACCATAAAACCTATACAGATATACCCCCACCATGGTATCGTTTCCATAAAGTAATTCAAATTGTTGTTCCAACTCAAATAGTAGCACATTAATGCAAAAACTCCAATAGCTCCAATAGTGCTCCATATTTTGTGAATCCTTCTAGACTTATTCTCTTCTTTTGAACTTGAATGTTTAAATGAACTACTTTTGCCTATATTGGAACAATTACCACCTAAGTCGCCATAATTTCTGTGACTAATAGCCGCCATCATATTATTCGAAATTATGGTAAGATTGTTTTCTAATCTTTTTCCTGTTTCGGAAGACATTTCCATGTCCTTCAGTTTCTTTAGTAAAGAAAATGCAGATGCGGAAGTAGTTGCATCTTTATCTCTATTGCATATTGAAATGATAACATTCAAGATGGCATTTACAGCATTATCTGATACTTTTTTGAATAAATCAGAATCTTTTCCGTTCTCAGTTTTAATGCATTCTACATACATGGAAATATCCGTTAGAAGCTTTTCGGCTTTAGGAAGTGTGACATTATTTCCTTCTAATTCTTTGAATCGTGCGTCTATTTTTTCGAGTAATTTGTCTGTGGTTGAAATCTGCTTGTTAGTCTTAAAAACAGCTACATTTTGTTCACATCTTTCCCGTAGAACTTCGTCTTGAGCTATCTTCATAGCTGTTGATGCCCAATAGAGTGCGGTTGATGGAGCAGCCCAATAATCATAATTATTGTTATAATGAATAGAATAGTTGAGCAAAGACTCAGAAATTTCATTGGACAATAATTTAAATCTATAATTATCTTTTCCGACAACCCTGGAAATACGCAGGAGTTCATATGGAGCTTCTTTTGCAATTCTATCAAAAATATTCCTGCTTTTTTCAAAATCAAACTTATCTGTATTATGAGCTGAATGTAATAATGACTCTAATGGCTCTTTTATTATGTCAAATTGTTTGTTGAGATTATAATCAATCTCTTCAGCGTCAATAATGTTCTTCAGCGTAATATTATGCTGGAAAGTTATCAGATTATAAATATCATTCAAGGATAATTCTGATTCTGGAAATACATATATAGAATCCCAAAATAATCGAGATAATTCATCACGAGAGATTTGTATCCTACCTGAAGTAATTGTAGACAAAAAATGGGAGCGATACTCATCGTTATGTATTACCTCTAAAATATTTGCTATCGCAGAGGATGTATCTCGTTCTATAAACTTTAAAACAGCTCTATTGATATATGCGGAGAAGTTCTTTTCCTCTTTCCAAATATCAAGTGCTTCTTCCCTTTTCTGTTCTGATAAAAATTGAATTGCTTTCTTGTCTGCGTCAGTTATAATGCAGAACCAAAACAAAGCATACTTAATACGATCTATTTCAGAGGATATTTTTCTCGCGGCAATAGTAATTGCCTCAGAATCTCTATTTGGCAAATCATTCCATTCTGGGGCTAAGTTTTGGGCCAATACCCAATCGTTAAGAATTTCTTTTTCTCTATTTATTTTACTTTGTTGAATTGAGAGCCAAATTCCAGAGCTTCTTTGTTTTAAAAGTTCTAAGTACTTAATCTTATTATCTAATAGTTCAATATTTTTAGATATAGAACAAGGTATTACGTTATCAGTATCAAAAGAAGGTACTTGTCCTACTTTTGTCTTTACCTGAATACAACTCTCATTAGCATGAATCTCTTTTGCGGAGGAATTACTCCATACGCCTAGAATTCTATATGGATTACTTCCTATTAATTCAACATTCTTAATGACAGTGTCAAGAATTGGGATGTATGTTTCCCTAATAATAGCTAGCCTCTCCTTTGCCTTATCGCTTTTGCATCCTTTGTATAAATTACATGCACGACGTAAACATTTTGTTGTTCCAATTCCAGATTCATAACATCTAGCCAAATTGAATCTTGCTTGTTCATCGGAATATGTACCTATATTATACCAATAAAATGCTTCTACAGGATTAGCTGAAATTACAATGTTAGTTTCTCGTTTTAAAGAAATATCTACCATATTGGGACGATAGCCATTCTCGTATATCTCTCCCAACGTATTTGCAGCTTTCGCGAAATTCTGTAAAGCCGATTTCTCATACCATTCTATAGCTTTTTTTATATCTTTTTTTACGCTAATACCGTAATGGTAGTAACGCCCGGTATTATATTGACCATATTTGTTGCCCTGTTTTGCAGAACGCTCAAACCAGACGAAAGCTTCATGTAAATCTTTGGTAACTCCATCTCCAGAAGAGTATGCGCAACCCAGGTCGTTCTGTGCGACTGGGTCGCCAGCAAGGGCATCTGCACGTAGGATTTCTATTTCTTCTTTCGTCTTCATGCTACTTATTTTTTAATTGAAGACGTTGTCGATATCTGCGCTCTGAAGAACCAGATTACCATCTTTAACAGGATACAATGTATATTCTAGATAGGCAGATTCCAAATACACTGGACCATCCATTTGCATGTGTCCACCTTTAACGAAGCCACCTGTGAAATGGCCGACCTGCTTATCAGGATTCCAACCACGACCAGAGTAAAAATACACATCATAATTTCCGTCAGGTACATAAAGCCTAGCATTGTCATTGCCTCGAATGTAGATATGATTGATATACCTATCATCTCGGTGTCTTTTGATGATAACTACATAATCATGGTTCCCTGACGTTTTAAAATCAATATAATTATCACCAGTCTGAGCTCTTCCGAAGTATTGTGAATATGGTTTTGCTCCTGTATTTAATGAATTATTCAAATAAGCCTCATCAGGATTATATGTTGTTACTGGCTCATTATGTTGAACGGCATTTGATACATTTTTGTCCTCTTGTTGACTATGAGTTTCAGCATTCGTTATAACCACTTCATTTTGTTGAACGGCATCTGATACTTCTTCGGCCTCTTGTTGACTATTAGTTTCAGCAATCTCATTCTTTGTCTCTGTGTTTATTGTTTGCTTACCAGCAATACCCTGATTATCTTGTCCTATTCGACCAAAGAATAAGAAAAATGCTACAGCCAACAATCCGATGATACTAACAATAATCAGTCCTTTCCTCTGACGTTCAGCCTTGATATGTTTGTTTGCCTCCACAGCAAACATCCCATGAGGATATTGCTGGAGGTAACCTTTATAATCCTTTTTAGACTTACATCGCTTATAATAATTTTCATCAAGCATTTGGCGAAGGGTATAAGCGTAGCGGCCTTTGGGATACCTTTTCAAGTATACATCATAATTCCCGCTACTCAATGCTTGCTGATAAATCAACTCTTCTATTCTATCAAGTGCTTTTGCGTATAATTTACTAGACGGATACTGAATAATAAATCTATTGAAATCAGAAAGGCTATGACATTTGTTAAATGCTTCTTCCTCTACTTTATCGTGTGCTCCTTGAATAAGCCTAAGAGCTTCATCCCTGTATTTACCGTTAGGGAATTCGCTTAAATACTCTTTCCATCCTTCGATATTATGGCACATTTTGAACGAAGCTAAATCTAATCTGCCAAGTATGATAGCTCGTTTGGGATGATTGGGCCATAACCGTAACATGGTACGGTATTCATAAACCGTTCCTAACGTGCCGCTACCCAATAGCAACTCATTTACCTTACTTATTAGCTTACTCTCGTTATGGCTGTTTGGGAATTTTTCCTTATATGCTAATAGCGCTTTTCTATATGTAGAGATGGACTCTCCAATCTTTGGATATGCTTCATCTTCTATTTCCCAAATACGTTTGATTGCCTCTTTAAAATGTATGCTTTCAGGGTATTTACGAGTAAACTCCATGAGCGATTGGTAATCAGAACATGACTGATAAAGCTCCTCGTATGTTTGAAGTGAAATAGAAGGCTCGGGCACTTCGTAATGAATGTCATAGCGTTTTTTGCAGCTATCTATTTCTTCTGCAAACTTGTTTAGTTTCTGTGCAGCAAAATCCTTTTCCAAATTCAATTGGCTCAAATCTTCAAATAGCTGGGATGCTTGGAGAAGGACTCTCTTTAAATTGTTCTTTGCAACCTCAGGATTGTTCTTTGGATTGTGGTATTTCCTTTCGGCCGATTCAATTTCAGACTGGCAGGCATATAAGGCATTATCCGCTATTTGTGTTGAAATACGAAGGTAATAAGGATTATCATCGCCAAGTGCAATTTTTATATTAATAAGCGGCTTGACGCAGTTGCGCAATAACTGTAACGCCCATCTGGTTTCATTTGGTCTCTCACAGAACGATTCTATTTCTTTTCGTATCGCTGTAGAAAACGACTTAACTTGTAGAGGTGCCAAATATTGTACTTCATCCTTTAGTTTCTTGCCAAACAATGTACATTCGTCTTTTGTCTTGCTAGAATATGAGATTCTATAGACATCGCGCAGAATACCAAGAATATCCTCTACAGGCTTCGCATCCCAAAAACGTGTTTCTGAATAATATTTCTTACAAGCTTTCAATATTGCTAGAGCATATTCAGAAAGAGCTATTTGAGCTTCAGCATGTGGCTGCCTTGTCTTTAAATCACAAGTTTCTTTGATAACATCCACGATACGCTTTCCCAAAATATGCATCATTGATATAGAAAGCCAGTTCGTATCTTTCTTTAAGGAGTCTGTTTCTGATATCTTACGAAGATAACTAATAGATTCTTTATTAACTACCTTCGCAATATACTCCAAGGTTTCATTATGCCCATCCGCTTTTTCACAACTATCTTTCAAACGAGGCCACCATACAAAGGGAGGCCATTCATAATCTCCTTTCGATAATGTCTCCAATGAATCTATAAATCGCTCTTTGACTGAATCATTTGGGGCTTCATCACATTCGAATAACCTGATAATATAATCAGAAGCCAGCTCTGTATTGTCGGCAAGAAGTGCTCCAATTATAACATTTACATAGCTTGATTTATCTTTCCCTTCGATTCCAGATCTAATAAGATCTATTGGAGCTTTAGCAGTAGCGTCCAGCTTGTCTGTTCTGTGAACCCAAGTGCAAGAATAGTATTCTGCATCTATATCAGATGACAACAAAGAAATTGCTTGCTCAATGGCCTGTTCTGACCTATCAACAGGACCAAAAATATCAACTAAATCACATTCAAAGCAGCAATCCTTACCAACTTTATTAAACGCACGAATCTTTGCGATGTTTGCTGTCCGAATTTTGATTGGGTCGTTAGCAAACACGCCTAATGTTCTATAGGGGTTTCGTGCGATTATATCCATCATATTATTTCAAAGTGCATTCTGTATACGACCATTTGTTGAAACAAGGAGATCTTTAATATCCACATCCAATAGTCGGGCAATTTCCAAAAATGTCTCAATACTTGGCTGTGATGTGTTTGTACACCATTTGGACACAGTGGCAGGATCTTTACCTAAAGTTTCTGCCAACCACTTACTTGTTTTCTTCTTTTCAACAAGTACGACCTTCAGTCTATTAATATCACCATTCATATACGCAAAGATAATGATTTTAGCGCAAATTTATTGAACAATCCTCAAATTCAATATATATTTCTAATTATTTGATGCTAGAAATACTAAAAATTAACAATTATTGGCTAATTTTTCCACTCTTGAAGATCTCTAGGATATAAAATGTATCTCTTTTACAAACTTTTCTTCATGTTTCTTTTAGCTTTTGATTTCCATACATTTTATTCTCTTTGAGCCAACGCTTGGATGGAGTTGAGCCATCAGCTACATGACTCTTTTGAAGCAAATGTGAGCGTGGCCGTCAGAAGTCATAGGATGCAAGGTCAAGAATCAGACGATTACTCGTCCAGTAGAATTGGTAGTACCCGCCACCGATGCATTTGTCATCGCCCACCTGCAAATCCTTATGCTGATTGACTATGCTCAGAAGCAGGTAGCGTCCATTGTGATGATAAACTTGGGGAGACTCCTTTTTATATGCTATTTATACTTTTGTTATGAATTTACACATTGGATAATTAGAACAACCATAAAAACGACCATATCGGCCATTCCTTAAAACGAGTGATCCACCACAACGTGGACATATACCATTATCTACTTTGGTTTGTGAAACAGCTTGATATGTTTTTACCTTTTGTATGTGCTGACTCCTTTTTTCTTTATCATTAGAAGATAGTCCTTGAAGTGTTTGAGCCATCGCCTCACATTGGGCATCCGTGTATATTATTCGGGTATATTTCAACACCTCACTCTTCAGAGCATTTGTTCTGATGACTGTGTGATTCGGTGTATTTACCATTAAGCGGTCGCAATTAACAATGACAACAATAGGAAAGACTACCACATCGTCATACGACTTTAAAGCCAATTTAACCGCCTCTACATGCACTTTATTCTGATAGATAGGATTGGGTTTGTCATATTTCTCCTTATAGATTGTCTGCGTCCATTGGTCTGTGTTCTCACCTCCACTTATCCATCCAGTCCAGCATTTTGTTTCAATAACAAAAACGCCAAATGGTGAAACTACCACATGGTCTATCTGGGTGTCGCCGTGCGCATTTGGAATCAGCAAGTCATCCAGAACAATATAGTGTTCCCCTAACCCATGCAACTTCCCAGATACTGTTCCCTCCCCACTGGCTCCACGCGAGAACCATTTGCGGTTCTTTACTAAAAAGAACAGTAAGAGGCAGAATAATATCAGAGAAATTAACTCAGGCATATAAAATCAAATTAGTCTAACGTAATATCACCATCTTTTACCTTATCGATTGTAGCTTTTCTATGGTAACCATTCTTCGTGAACTCGTTTATCCAAATTAGACGTCTAGTGCCGTCTCCATAAGGCTGCAATCTAAAATGCCCATTAACTTGGAAAGACTTATCATTACAAATCTCAGTATACCACTTACTATCGAATAAATAGTATTCTAAACCAGACGCAGTAACTGTCTGAATCTTCTTATTCTTCTTAATTTCCTTCTTGACAGTGGTTGAAACCTTTCCTAGTTGTACTTCTGCCCATTGCCTTAAACAGAGGTAATCTAAAACCATGTCAATATAGTCTCTAAGGTTTGCTTCCACACAATTATCCAAAAGGGGTAGAACCATACAATCCAGTTGATGACCTTCGCCCTTAATCTTATCTTTTGGAGAGACGCAGATATAATAAGTTGGAATAGACAAATGTCTGTCCAAGTTTTCTTGGAACACCCATAATGTCAAACATCCATTATTTATACTATAAACAACATAACATCCTTCAATAAAGTATGGACTCCGTACAATTCCATTCTCGTTGTCAAGCTCTTCAAGGATATCCATATGAAATTGTGTAAATTTCATATAGGACTTGTCCATCGTGTCAATAAACGTTTTAGAAAAGACAACCAAATTACGGCAATTACCCTTTACATGTGAGAGCTCTTTTATTGCGTTTTCTCTGTCAGAATCTATTGTACTACCTATGTTGTTGCACCAATTAAGAATGCTTTGGGGCTAGTCTCTTTTATCGAGATTAAATAAATATCTGAATAGGGTAATGTCGTTTATACTTTTACTTTTCATATAATATGTTATAATCTTGCTTATTTTTATGTACATTTTTCGAGCCGAATGTAGTATTAAAGGTACATTATATGCTCGATTTGAGTACAAACTTAAAGATTATTTTCTATTATCTAAGGTTCGGGCGCGTAAAAAAACAATAAATCGGGGTAAAAAAGTTTTTTTCTTCCTTAAAACCGCTTCAAAACGCATCAAAACCATTCCAAAACACCTCTAAAAGGGATTTACATCACACCTCCACCCGAAAAATTGTAAGTATCGTGCTGCGGGAACTTTTCACACCCAATATAGAGAGTGTCAAAAGCATCCGTTCCGTCGGTGCGGTGTTCCAATAAATCCTCTTCCGTTTCCGGGTTCTTCTCATCGTTCTTGTTCTTGCGGAATCCTAGCCGTCCACGATACACCTGTGCCGTCTGAATGGCAAGAATCAGGTCATCGTTGTTCTGTCGGTTGAAGAAAGGCATGAGCCGCTGCTTCCCCGCGAATGCCTGGTTGATGAGCAAGTACTTCTCATCATGCTTCATCGGATTACCGAGGTACACGTCAACGACCTCCCATCCGTGGCGTTCAAACTCTGTTACAATCACATAATGGAAATCCTGGTCATTCACGGCATAGTTTGAGCCAAGCGCCGTAGCATCATAGTAGAACACCACCGTCTTGTTCTCATGGTAGGCGTAGTAATTGCAGAACGCTTCAATCAATGCCGGAAGCTTCTGCTCGAACTTGACGAAGAAGGACTTCAGCACATTCAGACGATGTCCCTTTGGCTGTCCCGCTACAATCCAGTTGATATTAGCATTGTAGTCCATGCCGATGCAGATAGGAGCCTGCAAGTTCAAGTCCTTGTCAGCCCTGCAGTCAAGGGCCGCGTCATCAAACTCATACCCGAGACTGTCCAGGTACTCGAAGTTTGAGGCATTGTACTTGTGGCTCTCCTTCATGGACGAATAGAAGCCATCCTTGCGAATCCCTATCCGCTGACAAAGAATCGATGTCTGGAATGTCAGCGGAGTCAAGTCACGCTTCATCTGCCGGATGTAGTTCTCACCTAGCAGCTCCACATTCTCGATGCTGGAGTATTCCTTGTAATAAACAGCCACGGAGCGCATCTTATTCAGCTGCGTGTCCAGTTTGCGCAGATACCCTTTGAGGTAAGAAGGAATCACCTGTTTCTTCTTGCGTATTTCACGTATGCGCTCCTTGGTGCGCCATATCTCATAGAGTGTGGCCTTGATACCCTCGATGAGATCCTTATCCATCTTCTCGCGGTAATGCAAGAACCAGCTGCCTTTCTGCGTCTGCGGCATATCTGAGAGAATCATCAGCGAATGGTTGAAGCTATGCTTCCCAAAGAACGACTTGATGCCGCCATTTGCAGGCAGCGTCTCATCCTTCAGCTTCTGGTAGTCAATGAACTTTGCTTCATCGACCAGCACCCATGAGAGCGTCAGGGAGTTGGACGTACCCGGACGATCCTGGGAGATGATGATGGCGACGGAGCCATTGTAGAACGTAATGACATGCTCATAGTCACTTGGTTCAATCAATGGCCGCTTGAACGCCTTTGGCGGTCGTTTTCCCACCACGTAGTGCACATCCTTCTCATATCCCCATCTGCGCCAAGCCGTGAACAGTCCCGGCAGCGTGTTTGTCAGTCCGTGCTTGAATGTCGGTACCACGATGCCGCCCGTGCTCCCTTCCATGCGCTGCATATTGCGGAGCACGAAAGGCGCGGCGATGGAGTCCGTCTTACCTGTACGTCGCCCGGCCACAATGACCGTCGTATTGGCCCCGATGAGCTGCGTCAATCGCTGCGGGTCATTGAAGTATATCCTCTTTGCTTCCTTTTCCGTTTTTTCCATGGCTTACTCCGTTTCGTCTTCATCCTTGATTTCCTCATACTCCGCATACAGCTCATCCTCTTCGAGGTCAGCGTATTCATATTCCACATCGTCAATATCAGCCGATTCGGCGCGATACTTGGCGAGCAAGTCTTCCACGAACTTCTGCCTGTTGGGAATGGCTTTAATACCCAGTACCGACGGGTCGGAAGTCGCTGTGAACGGCTGCACCACAATCAGATGATAAGGCAGTGCCGTTTCATCTTCCACATCGACGCGGTTGTATTTGGCGTAGGAGGTAGCTGCCCGTTCCATCGTCTTCGTGTCTTTGCGTTTCTTGGCCATCTGGTACGTTTCGAGAATCATCTCGTTATAACGCCACCGATGGAACTCCCGCGTGGCCGAAGTAAGCAGCGGCATCAAGGCTTTGATGACCGCCAAATCCGCGTATGCCTGTGACCGATGCGCTGCATACCCACGTGCCAGCTCCTCCTCGATAAACTGTCTGTCCTTGGCATCAGGGTTCGCCAGTACCCACGAATACATGTCACGCAAGCGCAGTACACGGGCAATCTGCGTTTCCGTGTACTTTTCTTGGCGCATGACTTCAGCAGTTGAAAAGAGATGCTCCTTGCACAAATCTATGGTGGATATGTTGGCCATTGAGCGGTGTTATTCATCGTCTTCCATATCGAGCAGGTTCTTCGCTGCATTCTCCAAGGCAAGCGGAGAGCCGACCATTGCCAGCTGCATTTCTTGCATGTGCAGCTTTACCTTTGAACTGGCTTTCCCTCTAAAGTAAGCCTTGGACACATCGTTCTGCCTGTTCTTGACGTCCTCGCGCAGTTGCTCTGCAGGGATGTTAAGAATGAGCGCAATATCAGATATAGGCAGGAAGATAGAAGCATACTTCTCAATCTGCTCTAAGACTTCTTTCGAATAGGTCATGTAGCGGTACTGATTTATTACGGATGATATACTGCATTTCCTTCTGAAGCGTATTGAATATGTCTGGATCTGTCGTCACCAAAGCCGACTCCGTGCGGTTGCCTCGTGTGAGGTTCTGCGAGGTGAGGACAGTCACCACCGCCCCACTTTCAGCCTGAACGAGCAACACTTTCGAGTGATTATCTGCCAAATAGACATATTCCATCGTTTGGCAGATAAACGGCCACAGCCGCAAAGTCTTCTGCGTAGCCTTGAAGTCCAGGACCAAGTTGAACTGTGAAACGCGGCCATCTTGCTCGATGAAGAACAGTCGGCGAAGGAATTCCTCTGAGATGGAGAACGAAGTCTGCCAAACTTCGGATTTTCCCACCTGTTCCAGGATCCATTCGAGCACATCAGCCACCTGCAGCTCATTGGTGAGATAGACCTGGTGCGTCTTTTCTGCCAATGGCAGCAGGTATTTGGATATGTTGATGCCGCGTTTCATGTATTACTCAGTATTCTTGGTAGCTGAATCCTTGCCTTCCTTTTTGGCTTTCGGCTTCGAAGCTTTCTTTTCGCCCTTGGCCGGAGTCTTAGCCCCCTTAGCCGTGGACTTCTTGACCTTAGTTGTGTCAGGTACTGGAGTACCTATCACATAATGGTCATAGATGTCCCAATTCTCATGAATCCGCTTATCCAGCTCTATGAGTTCCTTCAGGAACGGATAGCGTTCTGAGTCCGGGCAGCTGACATTCTCCAAGGAGAGATTGCGCAGTTTCAGATGCACTTCCCGCATCCTCTGGAGCAAGGGCAGGTTCTCCACGTATCGTGCCTGAATCTCTTCCGGCAGCTGGTCGTGATCTGCCCGTTTTCCTTTACGGAATTCCTCATCTGTGGTGCCGCTCTTCGGGGCATCCCGATAGAGGAAATACTTCTTCTCGATGACCTTCACCTGGGCATCCATTTGTTCCACTTCCTCATGCGTACACTTGGCCAGTCTTGCAGTCAGGCGACGGCTCAATTCCGAGACAAGATAATCCATCAGTTTCTTCTTGTCCGGGTAGCGCATGAGGTTGCTATAATGGATATGATTGCCCTCTAACTGTAGCAGCAGAAGACATCCTTCTTCTGTTGTCCGGCTGTCATCATCCAGCCAAGAACGGAGCTTAGAGTTAAACATTTCATTCATATCATAGATGTTTAATATCCAGTTTATAATGTAATCATATATAAATATCTACTTCAAAGCTTGTTGTTGATTCCGGCAAACAGCATTACGTTCTTTTTGTGGCCATCGAACACCGCCTTCATCGACTTCATTGTTGACCCCGTTGTGACGAAATCATCAAAGATAATGATGTTGTTTTCGGGTGGCAAAAACAGTAGGTCAAACACCGCGTTTACCCGATGTTTCGACTTGCAAACGGCCACATCTTCATAGAACGGTATGCCCATTTTCTTGCCAATTTCATCAGCAATCAGCGTGGCGAAATTACGAGTCAGATGCCTCCGTTTGGGAGTGCAAACGATACACCAGTTTCCATCCTTCAGATGCTGTCCGATGACCTCCCCGATGAGCCTGCTCACCTCTTCAGCGAAGTGCGGTATCTCGCCATCGTCCGACTTGATTTCAGTCAGTGTCCGTCCCATGACGGACTTCTGCCATAGTGCAAAGAACCATACCCCTGCGCGGCTCACCAACCGCGTCTTCGGGTAAAAGTCACATCGCGCCTCCGTGTCCTTGTCCCAGGCTTCCCGTTTCTTTTTCCCGAAGAGATCCTTGACTGTTCTCTGTCTGGTTGACTCGGAAAAAGAACGAAGCGCACCGTCCATGTCCGGCACTTGCACCTCAGCGAGGAGGTCACTCATGTCTATGGCGGTGCGCTCATCCAACGTTTCAAAGATATGATTTCAAGAGTCTTTATCAGGAACCAGTCAGAACTACCGTTCCGTCCTCGGTGGCTATCGAGCCTTGGTAGAACGGCGAGGGGCAAACATCCGTGGCCTCCACGTTGATGGTGGTACTGGCCGTTCCCGTTGCACCCTGTCCGTTGTCCTGTGTCACCGTTGTCTTCGTCTCATAGAAACGAGACCCGACGATGCGCCAGTAGCCGGACATGTCCTGTACGAGGAACACGTTATCGGAGTTGTTGAGGTAGCAGGCAACGGCAGAAGCCTCGGGGCCTACTCCCGGATGGACGGCAGTGAGCTTGTTCAACTGCGTCTGCGAGGGAGCTTCCCCCTGCGGGTCAGAGCTCAGGGTGGACTTCTCCGCGAGGATGTCAATGTAATACCAATAGGTATCAGCCTTCAGCGCGAAGTTGCCCGTTACGGTGGCAAAAGAGTATCTGCCTCCGTTGTCCGTGCTGTAGTTAGGCCACTGCACGATGTTTTGCTTACTCGTGTAGTAAAGCCTGCGGCGGATGCCAGGCATGACGGGCATACCTTGGCACCAACCGAGGGAGCGCTGCAATGGCGTGAAGCAAGAGTTATTGTTTGGCATAGTCGTACCATTTAGAGTTTCAACGATTAACCGCCATTGTTCTGTTCTTCAGCGGAATCATCCTCGTCATTCAGGGACAGTTCCCCGTCCTCGGTGACGATGGTTCCAGCATAGAAAGGTGACGGCGCGATGTCAGTAGCTTCCACGTTGATGGTGGTGCTGGCCGTTCCCGTGGCACCCTGTCCGTTGTCCTGTGTCACCGTTGTCTTCGTCTCATAGAAACGAGACCCGACGATGCGCCACTTCCCGGACATATCCTGAACGATGAACACGTTATCGGAGTTATTGAGGTAACAGGCGACGGCAGAAGCTTCCTGACCCACTCCCGGATGAACAGCAGTCAGCTTGTTCAACTGCGTCTGCGAGGGCGTTTCCCCTTGCGGATCCGAGGTCAGTGTGGACTTTTCCGAGAGGATTTCAATATAATGCCAATAGGTATCAGCCTTCAGCGTGAAGTTACCCGACGTATTGGCAAAGGACAGGCTGCTGCCGCTGGTATAGGCTGGCCACTGCACGATATTCTGCTTGCTCGTGTAGTAGAGCCTGCGGCGGATGCCCGGCAATACAGGCTGTCCCTGGCACCATCCAAGAGACTTCTGCAATGGAGTAAAGCAAGTATTTTGCGTAGGCATAGCAGTAATGATTTAACAGTTCAACAATTGCATGGATTCAGTTGTCATTACCGACTTAGCCGTTGCCCCCTGTGTTTTCTCCACCTTCATTGTTACCTCCAGTGTTTTCACCGCCTTGGGTGTTGCCTTGTTCCTGGCTTCCACCTTGGTTCTGAGACTGGCCGCTGTTCTGGCCCTGTCCGTTGCCCTGTTCCTCTTCGGAAGAGCCGAACAGTTCGATGACCTTCAGGCGGCGACGGTCGATGCTCTCGAACTGCACGCCGAAGAACATGGTGGCGATGTAGGTAAGCACGAAGGGAGCGAACTCACGTACATCCACACTTTCCGTGTCGCCCATCTGGTCGAAGCCCACGAGCATATTGCTCTTGGGAGCGATGTGGATAAAGTTGGAGCCCAGCTTGTTCGTGAGCGGGATCATGTGCAGCTTGTTATTGCTGCCCTCGACGGTATTCTTCTCATAACCGAGGTTATAGGGAAGAGCCCCGTGCATGGACTGGTAGGATTCGTTGTACATGTCAACGAACTCTTGCGTACAGTACATGTTCAGGTCCTGGGCGCGGAGAATCGGGTCAAGGCTGAACAGAATCTTCTTGGCGACGGTGCAAGCGTTCAGCTCGGTAATCTCCTCGGTCAGTTTGAGGTAGTTACCCTTGTTGGCTGCGATGTTACCAGCGGTGATTTCCGTGGAGGTAATCGTATCGAAGCCGTTGAACAGATCCATCGTAGTGTCGCCGTTCTCATTGCGTACAGCCGACCAGATAGCATTGTTGAGCGTTTCGGACAGACCACGGGAAATGAGGGCAAGCACTTCTCTTGCCTGAATCGTGTTCTTCTGTCCGTCACCCTTGGTAGAACCTGCCATCATGCCGAGCAAGGTACTTACGGCACTGTTAGGCTCGAAATCCGTACATACGGAACCGAAGAACGTTTCCAAAGTGCGGAAATTCAGGTGAAGATCCGTGTTAGTGCGTCGGCTGGCCTTATACGGAGCGAACTGAGCCGTGCCGCTTATTTCGCCCACGGACTCCTTATAGCGGATGCCTGGGCGCTTTGTCATGTGCTGCAAAGTTTCCTCACAGCCGATGATGGGGAGCATCAACAGTTCCTTGCGCCACTTGTGCGCTGCCTCCTGATACTCTTGCGGGGTAAAGTGAACTATTCCTGCCATGGTAGTAAAAATTTGTGTTTGTGTTGTTTGGAAGAATTGGATAAAAGAAAGATGGGCTTAGGAAACCAGATCATACAGCTCCTTGGCGCTGTTCACCCTGGCCAGGTACTCACTTGCTCTGTTGGGCTGCTGGTTTTTCTCACCGGAGTTGTTGTTGACAACAGAAGAGGTAGTATCAGCGGGCGTGGCTTTGAGTGCTCTCACCTCTGCTTCCAGCTCAGTGATGCGGTTGTTACGCTCCGTCAGCTGGTTCTCCTGGTCAGTGATACGTGTTTCCTGTGCGGTGATGTGGTCTTCGAGGCTCTGCAGCTGTGCCTCCGTAAGAGGTACGCTGCCCTCGGCGTTGGGAGTGAAGCCCTCCACTTGCAGTGTGGCTTCGATGTGAGGCATCTGTTTCATGGGAGTGATGGGTGTGTTTGGAGTTTGTGTTTGATTATCTTCTTGGTTGTGAATAGATGTGTCAGGATCCTGGGCTGCAACCTCCGGGGTTTTGTTCCCGAATGTAAACAAACCCGCCAGAGCCGCCATGAACCTCGTGAAGAGCGGTTCCGAAGGCTGCTCAGTCCGTCCTTCAGCATAAGGAATGGCCGGAATAGGAATGCAAGCCGTAGCCAATGCAGTGGCCAGCGCCTCGGTCATCATAGGCTTCACGTCCTCCTCATATTCCGTGATGTCATCGACGAAGCCCCATTCTTTGGCTTCCTTGGCTGTCAGCCAGCCACCTGTCTTCATCAATGCCAGCAGATCCTCCTGAGGCTTGCGGCATCGTGCGGCATACATGGCAGCTACATGAGAATCCAGCTTTTCCAGATTTGCCTTCTGCTTGTCAAGGCTGTCAATGTACTCCTGCAGCTGGTCAGCGTTCATGCTTGCCCACTCGAACACCGCCACCGAACATTTGTGCACCAGATAGAGCGCAGACGCATCCATGGAGATGCGCTGCGCTCCGAGCGAGGAGATGGTGGCGGCAGAGGCATTCATGCCGGAGAAATGGACGTGAACCTTCCCGTGACGGTGGAAGGCGGAGGATATGGAGAGTGCCGTGGCCAGCTGACCTCCTGTGGAGTCCACAAGAACGCTGACCTCGGCATCGGGATTTGCGGCCAGCGTGGCCAGCACGGATTCCGTATTGAAGTCCGCGCCGCCCACATAGCCTTTAAGATGAAGATGATATTGAGTCATGTGGCAGATGTGTTTGTTTCTGCCGCAAAAGTACTATATTATATATATACGCGAAAAGACATAATAGCCATACAAAAGCAAAGCCCGCTCTCAGGGTTTGAGAACGGGCGGGTAAGGTAACAGTTTAAATCTACTTCTTTTTAATGATTTCCCAATGGCCACCGAAATCTGGACCTACGTGACGAATAATCCCGATGTCTGTTAGGAACTTTAGATCACGTTTTATTGTACGGAGTCCAGCACTCAATTCTTCAGCTAAATCGTTCGCAGATATAGAAGGATTCCGACTGATGAGACTGATAATTCCAGCACGACGTTTGTTCTGCTTGTTGTCAATATTCAAACCGGAGAACAAATTACCAGAATGGGAAGTACTGTCAGTGCCATTTTCTAGCTTGTCAGTGCCATTTTTTGTCTTGTCAGTGCCAATATGGGTACTGTCAGTGCCATTTTTCACCTCCGCATATGTAATGGCAAATAAGAATTGCTGGCCGCTCTGAATGGAAATTTGGTAGTCGGGGTAGTAGAGGGGAGCATATTTCAGGATGTTCCTTGTGCCGCTTCCAAGTTCCTCAACCCATTCTAATTCACGGAACACCTTTACGAGAAGCGGGTTCTTCGTATAGTTGCCTAACTGTTGGATGGTGATATTGCCTTCTGGAACCTGTGGAATGAGGCGGGATGAATTGCGCGTTATCACACAGTCCTTATAGATTTCCAGGAAACAAGCATAGCCAGTACTATAGTCGGTATGGACACACATGTTCCCCAATATCTCACGGAACAAGTCAATACGCAGATCCTGACGCTGCACAGATCCAGCAGGCAGGTAGAACTTATCAGGCAAGTGCCGGATGATGAATTCCAGCAACCTATCATAGACACGAATCAGGTTGCTTCTCACCGTCACCCGGTCATCATATCGGTTGCTCACATCCTCCATCCGCTCATACTGTCCGTAAGTACACATCCTGAAGATGCCCTCATAACGATAGCGGGGCATGAAGTTGGCAAGTGCCTCGTCCGTGCCGAACAGAAGCAGTGCCGCATATTTCATGTAGTGGCTGTCCTTGTCAACCAATCCGCACGAGACGAGGATACCCCAGTCACTCATGTTCAGCCACGGATGTTTGGGATTGATGACCTTTACGATGTTGCGGCAATACGTGAACGTATCCGGGTCAAGGTGCTTTTCTGTCATATCCTTGACAAAACGCTCCTCGAACAAGTGCGGGTTCTTTCTCTCGAACAGAGCCAGCAGAAGTTCCGGCGAATCCGTCACATCGATGTCAGCATCCCCGTTCCTATCCCAATAACGGCCATTATAGCGATACACATATTGGCCAACAGGGACATCCAAGGCTATCACAATCTTGTCATCAAGCCGGATCTTTTCAGGCGTAAAGAATGGGGTGGGAAGGAACAGCTCAGAGTTCTGAATGGCGTTGATGATATCCTTTATCAGGGCATCAGCCTTCTCGGGATTAACGCCAATGACCGTGCCATCATCCTGTACGCCCATGAGTATGCGTCCTCCCGAACGATTCAGGAAGGCACATACAGACTCATACACCGAATGGCTGACCTTCTCCGCAGAAGTCTTGAATTCGATGGCTGCGTTCTCGCCAGTTGATAACAGTTCTTTTATTGTGTCAATAGTCATTGGCTTCTTGTTTGCGGGTGCAAATATACTCATTTATTCGGATATATTGTTGTCTATTACGTATTAAATCCATTTTTCAGGCTTGAAATCTCTTTTTTCGAGGGATTGAGCCTTCATTTTTGTCATAGTTCCATGCTTTGAGACAGTTTAATCAATGTTTTCCTGCCAATCAACGTCACTTCATAGGTATATCCCGCTTTTTCCTCTGTGGGTGTACCAAGCTGTCCTGTGCGCTTAACTGTAGGATATGGTGCTTCATTATGGCCAATGAGGTATAGCCTTCCCTGGATGTCACTCACTACAAAAGCGAGTTGACGCCGCACGGGCAGCTCATCTGTTGTCTGAAAGGTGAGTACGGTTTTCTCAGACTGCGCGTGTTGGTCATACTCAGATTCTGTGATACACGTCGGATGGCCAGTGAAGCAAACCGATGTCATGATGTCATAGATACCTATAGGGACACCTACGAGACTTTTCATTTCAATATTCGAGGGTAGCTTAGAACATTCAAGATACCTAATGGCAGTTATGCCGGGAAGAGACTGTATCATGTGATGATGTTTGTACTTTTAGGATATGAGGAAATAGAGGATTGCGAGGAAAGCGAGGATTGCGAGAAGAAAGACAAAAACGTTTTGAAGTCAAGGCGTTTTTTAACGTTTCTTAGTATATTTCGCCGACCATCGGTGACTGTCGAGCTTTCTCTTGTATATTTTTGCCAAGGTGTTCCAGTTTGTTTCCGTGTCCTCAATCCCATGCTTTTCCATGAAGGCATAGATGAGGTCACTGATCTGCATCTCTTTGGAACGAATGGTATGCAGTTCCCTGAACAGCTGAACGTCCAAGCTGGCTTTGATGCAGTTGTATAAGGCTCGTGCAGCTTTGGGTGGAAGGTAACACCAGTATTCAGGATCGAGGCTCTTATACTGCGGTACTACGATGGCGACACTTCCATCTTCGGGTGCCGCAGTCCATTCTTCCGGTTTCTTGCTGATGAAAGCCTGAAAGATATTGCTCTCAGGTGTACCACGGCGAAGACGCACAGGTTCAACACCGCCATTTTCATGAATGAACCACTGACGAAGGTAGGGCTCCATTTTGAGATAGATTACTTTTAACATAATAAAGGTGAGTTTTTTATAATTATATTAAGATTACACACGCACGCGCGATACACATTCTGACGCGCCACATCGGCTACATGGCTACAGAAAATGCAACATACTGATAATGAGACTATATATAGACTTCTATATAGAATCATATATATAGAATCATGTAGAATATGTAGGCAAATCACCTTGCTTGTAGGCAATTTGTAGGCGCTTGTAGGCAAATTGTAGGCAAATTCCGCAAGGATAAGGCATTGAAAATGAATATGTAGCATTTGTAGCACTTGTAGCAAGGAAAATCGGGGTCTATTCTGTTCTATCGAACAAATCAGGGGTTGTTTCCTGCTCGATCTGGGATGTATCCAGCAGATTGATTTGGTAATTCTTCACTAACTCGTCATAGTCGAAGCAGTATGCACGCTGCACCTCTTCCACGTGCCTGCTCTTATCTCCTTGGAATCTTGGTATACTCATCTTGGGTATGCCTCCCTTCAGGAAGCACTTGAAGCGTACAGACTTCTTCTCACCGAGATATTCCTTCGACTTTTCGAGGTAGTATTTCAACGATGCTTCAGGGATGCCCACCTCGTCCGTCATCTTATTGGCACGTTTGTACAGCTTGAAGATACGCGACTTCTGGAGGAACAGCACCCGCTTGGATGTCGGCCAGTCCGTATATGTCACGATGTCCGTTGTCAGCGTGGTAAGCGTCTTGATGCAGAAGTCACCCTCGTTGACAATCTCGCCCTCAGAAAGCAGGTACTTGACAGTACGCCAGAACCCGGCCAGCTCATTGTTGGACTTACATTCTGCATTCTGCCGCTTGATGCCATCGATGATGACAGGCTTCATGGATTCATAATGAATATCGATGGCCAGGCTTGATTCCAGCGTCCTCAGCACGGCCAGCAGAATCGTCCAATTGTTCCTGATTCGATCCTCGATTCGTTCACCTTCCAGTGCAGCGTCCATCTCCGACTGTGTCATACGATAGAAGTCCTTGAACTCCACTTCCATCTTCTTGCGATGGCGAAGCAGCTGCAGTGTCAGGTGCGAGACACCCAATGAACGCATCTCCTTCAGGCGGTTGTATTCTGCCTGCTGCTCCTTCGTAAACTCCGACGTGTCGAAGGTCAGATATACGAAACGCGAGAACAGTGCGATGTCCGCCGTGGCCATCTCCTGGCCGGAGAGGATGATGCCCGCATCGACGCTGGTTGTCTCTTTCTTCTTGTCAAGATCCATGTTCATCCTGGTACGTCCTGTGCCGTCCCACAGGCCCTTCAGGAACTCACGCTTGTAGAGATCGATGTCATTCTTGAACTCATCGATATGTACCAGGGCATTACTGACAGCAGCCACCGTGTCATTCAATGCCGGAAGCGTGGCGTTCTGTATATTCGGCGGCACATTAGCAATGATGAAGAAACTCATCAGCGTATGTCCCAGCTCAGACTTACCCGAACCTTTCGGACCAAAGAGATTGAGGATAGGGAAGGAGCGCGTCTCTGCCGTCACGATATCACGGAAGAGTGTAGCCATCAGGAAACAGAACCCTATGCGTCCGTTATCCCCGAACACGCGGAATATCTGCCCTGTGAAATCAACCAGCGGCAGCGTGGAGTATCCCATGTGTACAAACGTCTTCTCGAACTTATAGAGTTTGTTATCCTTCTTATACTGCTGGGAGAAAGCGGGAAGGTAGTAGTTACCGATTTCCCCAAGCCTGACGATTCCCATGTCATCCACCTTCTGGAACTCCACGCCGTCCCATACACCGTTTCCGAAGGCGAAGAAGCCTTCACGCTGCCAGCCAAGCTGCTTGACTTCCTCTGCCGTTTCTGTCACCTCATAGAGGAAACGTTTCAGCTTCGTAAACTCGCGGTCGGTAGCCATCCAGAGGAAGTTACCCAGGCCTTCTATCTTCTGCTTGAACTTCGACAGTCCCACAAGCTCTTCCTGGCGCAGTTCCACCAGTCTCTTCAGCCCGAACTCATTCTTGATATAATACAGACGTTTGGGCATGATGTTGTCAATGATGTGGAACAGCGGCTCCATGGTGAAGTTCGACCATTCCCATTCATCACCGTCCTTGGTCGTGGAACAGTACTTACCTTTCTTGATATAGAAGCCGTACTGCTGCAGCTGCTCCAGATTGATTTCCCGTTCCTTTTTTGGCTGTCCGGCTTTCTCGTTGGCGATGCGCTTCTGGTCGTTTACAGCTCCACGCCAAAGCGCTTCCTTCTTTCCGCTCTTCTCAGCCAGCTCATCAATGAGCATGGCCTGTTCCGTATCTGACGGCACCATGGCCACCAGTCCTGCCAGTTCTGCCACGACAGTAGCCTTGGCCTCCGTCGTCTTTGCTCTTTCAAAGCGCAGATCTGCCAGCCACAGGATGAAGTCACGTTCTTCAAGCCCATTGAAGTGCTTCATGTCACGGCAGTATTTGTCCGGATCCTGTTTCTCCCCGCTCTCTCCGAGCGGGATAGGCTTCACGGACACTGCGAATCCGGCTTTCATGGCCTCTGTGCCGTTCTTGATGACCGCCTTTGTCCCTGCGCCGAACTCATCCCCGGCTTTTACGGGATCGGCATCAGGAAGGAAGCAAATCTTATGAGCTATCCGTTTCAGCTGCTGGAACTGCGCATCCGTCCATGCTGTTCCCAGAGGGGCTACCGAATTGACCACGCCAATCTGCTGAAGCCTCATGCAGTCCGGCGCTCCCTCGACGGCATACACCTTCTGCTCCTTGGCCGCTATGCGCCTGGCAGAATGGAAGCCGAAGAGCACATCCCCTTTATGATAGATAGGCGTGTCAGCACCATTGAGGTATTTAGACTTCGATGCACCAGTCAAATCCCGTCCGGTGTAGTTGATGACACGCCCCATGCGGTCCTTTATAGGAATCATGATACGGGAGCGGAAGAAGTCATACCATTTACCCTGTTCATCCAGCCCCACGAGGCTGAGCGCTTTCAGACGATCCAGGCTCTCGCCGTTTTTCTGCGCCCAGTCCACTAGGACGTTTCCCTTCGGCGCATAGCCGATACCTTCCTCCTCGCAGTATTGCGCGCCCCATCGGCCATGAGCATATTCCTGTGCCTCCTCGTCCTCCCTGAACATCGCCTTGTAGAGCGCATCCACACGCGCCATCAGGCTCAGGTATGCTTCACGTTCAAGGCGGGCGTTCTTCTCGTCTTCTGTTTCCTCCTTATCCTCAATCTTGATGTTCAGCTTGTCGGCCAGCACCTTTACGGCAGCGGGGAAGTCCAGATGGTCGTAGTCCATCACGAAGCCAATGGCGTTCCCATAAGCCCCACAGCCGAAGCAGCGATAGATGCCTTTCAGCTCATCCACCTTGAACGACGGTGTCTTCTCATTATGGAAGGGGCAGCAGCCTACATGGTATTTGCTGCGTCCCCTCCTGCTCAAGGTAATACCGTAGTCTGTAATGACATCTACGATATTCGACCTGTCAAGCACTTGTTCTATAATACTCTCACGTATCATCTTGTTTTATGCTATACGATTTTAAAATTGCCACGGCAGACGAACTTCTCAGTCAGTCTGTCGTGGACTTGTGTTGTTATCTGAATCTTTCTCCAAGGAAAGGAGAAATCTGGTGATTTCGTGCTTGCTGAAGATATACTGTCCGTGATACTTCCTGAACGGTAGCAGCTTCTTTTTGCACATGGCAATTACAGCTCCCTTGGATGGTTTATGTAAAAGAACCATAACATCCTCGGCGGTGAGGATTTCATCATTCAGCCTATGCAGCTCTTCGGCAACAGCTACAGCCATCATCTTTATTTCAGCAGAATTTAGGAAACTTTTAGCCATTCGAATAGCATAAAGGAATAGAGAATATCGTTATCATTTTCTGCTCCAAATTACGTTTAGAGCCAATCATAAATCCTCGCTCAGCCGCTTCATACTCATTGAAGCGAGAGATTACCACAGACATGCTTTTCAGCTCTTTTACGTCACCGACGGTTCCCGTCTTTGCGGTTCCCTCTTTCAGTGACCTAACCCATTTCGTTTTGTTCTTGATTTTTTCCATGATGTTGTTTGTATGCTTGTTCCGACCTAAGTTTACTCTTATATTGCTTATTTTTCCGCCATCCGTTCAAGGTGGCAAGGAACTCCACATATGATACAGAAATGCCATAGAAATTCGCCAACCAAGCATTAGAATGGTAAGGATATAACCTTCCCATCTTTTCTTCGTCGCCTTTTTTGAGCTTTTTCGTGGGCATTCAGACATTTTAATGTTAGATTTGATGTTAGATACAAGGATTTTTTGTACCTTTGCACCGCAATCTGAGGAACTACTATTATGTATATTCCAATGTTTGCTTTAATGTTAGACGGCCGCAAAAGTAGAGTGGGCATATAGTCCTTTATAGGGGTTAGCAAAATCATTGCTTTTGAAAAAGAATAAAAGCATGGTTTTCCACTCCCCCAAAAGGATGAAAAGACATTAAAAAAGAAAATGGCCCAAACGCAGAAATGCGAATGGACCTAACAATAAGCTAAAAAGAGATGTCTGACATCTCATCAATTAGCAAAGCGATCTATTAAAACGGCATACGATAGTATCTATGCCACCGTGATAATTAACGAAGTTCTACTCAGAATCAAGGAAAACCACTCGAACTTCCCTGTTATCAGCAGCATAATTCGCTAGGTGCTACTTTATGGTTCTACCTCAAAAAAGGATATAGCTAACTCCTTAGAGACCAGCCATTAGGTAAAATCCCAAGCGGATCACCAAAAGAAAACGAAAGCCACTGAATATCAGTGGCTTTTATTTTTGTCTTTTTGTTTTGTCCCCCTTTTAATCCTTATCCCGAACTCAGGTAATAATAGATTTCGCCTTTTTTTCGCGTCACATTTATTTCACGTACTCACCTGGTGTAATGCCAAACTGACGTGAGAAGCAATTCGTGAAATAGGCAACAGAGGAGAAGCAAAGGCGCTCAGACACTTCGCGAATCGGAAGCCCTTCCTGACGTAGCATCCGTGCAGCGCGCTTGAGGCGGTAAAGGCGGATATATTCATTGGGTGAGAGGGATGTCGTGGCTTTCATGCGGCGATAGAGCGTGCTGGCACTGGTGTGCATGGCCTCGGCCAACGTGTCAACGCTAAGTTCGTGGCTTGTGGCGTGTTGCTCTAAATAAGCATCGACGGCATCCATGAAATCATTCGTATGTTGTCCAGGTACGATGTCTTTGATAAGGGCATAGGGTGAAGCTTCTGGCGCTTCGCGCATCAGTGCTTGGTTTTGGACTAACTGTGCAATCTGTTGGCGCAGTTTGCGTTGCTCTGATCGATTATGCCAGATGATGAGCCCGAGGGTGAAGAGGGCAATCAAGACAAGTGTATAGAGGATGTAAGCCCATGTACTGAGCCAAAAGGGCGGTTTGATATGTAGCATCATTTCCGTGGGCTGTCCCCGCCATCGTGCGGGATTCATGGTTGCTTGTAATTCTATGCGGTAGCGGCCAGGTGGGAGGTGGCTGTAGCGGATGCGCTGTTCGCCTCCTTGGACGACGGTCCATGAGGTGTCGCGTGTTCCCAACGTGCGGTAACGGTACCATACTTCGGGTGCATGGGCATAGGTGGGTACGGCATAGTCGATGGAGAAGGAGGGTGTGTGATAGGGTTAGGTGAGGGAGGCGTTGGTTATGGTGTCGCGTTCTCCGATGCGCACATTGGTGAAGAAGGGTCGGAGCGGTATGTCGGTGGGGTGAAAGTGCTGAGGGTTAAGGGCTACAAGACCTTGGTAAGTGCCAAGGACGAGGAGGCTGTCGGACAGTAGCAGACCTGACTGGTAGTTGAAGAAATCGGTGGGCAGTCCATTGGTATGGTCGTAATGGCTGAAGATACTGTCGCGTTGGTCGTAGCAGAAGAGTCCGTTGAAGCTACTTGCCCAAAGGCGTCCTTCGGCATCGAAGACAATTTGGTTGACGGAACTGCGCATGTGTTCGCCTGTGAGAGGGTAGGGGGTGATGGCTCCTGCCTGAGAACTCCGTTGCCAGATCCCACGGTTGTCAGTTCCGATGTAGAGGTTGTCCTGAGCATCTGTCGTGAGTGCCGTGACGCAGGGATAGGTGAAGCTGGAGATGGTGTCTGCCGTGGAGCCTTTGAGCTGGCGTAGGCGGCTGTCAAGGGCTCCAATCCAGAGGGTGCCGTCTCGTGTCTCGGCGAGGGCATGGATGAACCCCGTTTCGGCCCCTGCTACGGGGCTGAACGTCATGGATGAACGGTCAAGGCGGAACAGGCCGTTCAACGTGCCGGCAAAGAGGTTGCCTTGACGGCTGAGATGCAGGCAGACGATGAGGCTTTGTGTGAGGCCGTTGGTGGCATCAAAGTGATGGACGACGCGGTGCGTTAGGAGGTCGTAGGCATAGAGGCCGTGGTCGATGGTGCCAACCCACAGCGTCCCGCCGTCGGCACAAAGCGACTGGATATTCAGGGGTAATGGCTCGCCTTGCCAAGTGAGGGCTACAGGACGTAATTGGCTGTCGGCCTGTGGATTCAAGAGGAAGAGTCCTGTGTTTTCGGTGCCGACGTATAGTTGGTCATCTGTAACCCGGCACAACGTGCGGATGATGGGCGTTGTCTGTTCGGATGCACTCTGTGGGATGAGGCGGAAAGGCTGGCGGCAGGCGTGCAAGTAATAGAGGCCGTCGTAGAAGGAACTGGCCCAGTAACCGCCGTCGCGGTCAACAAGTGCCACGCGCGCCTTCCTTTTCAGGTAGCGGTCGATGTCTCTAGCTGTGGCATCATTGATGATGGGTTCCCATGCTGGCTGTTCTGTCTGTGGGTGTTCTTCCACGAGGTCGCTTTGTAAATCTATGCGAAGCAGGCGTTCCCCCTCCTGAACCCAGATAAAACGGTGTGAGGGATCAAGTGCAACGTGGCGGATAAAGGCACCGTCATGGATGAGCGCATCATCGAAATGGCAGAAGCGCTCTGTGCGGATATCAAACAGAAAGAGGCCGCGCTTGGTGCCCACCCATACGCGATGGAGGGTATCCACGGCAATGGAACGAGGCTGCAAGGCAAATGCACCTGCGTCGCCATGGCGCAGGGTGAAGGTGCGGAAATGTGCACCATCGAAGCGCGTCAATCCCATGTTGGAACCGATCCAGATGAAGCCGTTCATGTCTTGTGCTAAACAGTTCACCGCAGGTGCCCGCAATCCTTCCTTTGCACCATAATGGCGCAAGGTGTAGTGCGTAGCTGCCTGGGAGATCCATGTAAGACAGCTCAAGAGCAGGAGGACAAAGAGGAAACGGGGTTTCATGTGCATGTCAGGGTTTGCGAGGCAAAGGTAACGAAAAAAGAGAATAGATGTTTGTAATCAGAGGGCAAATTGTTGTAAGATGCTTGCAAAAGTGCATTTTGCATGATATTTACAAAGGTTTGAACGATGTTTTACACACATGTGCGCCTACCTTTGTCGCCGAAATCATAAAACGTTTCATATTATGTTTACAAAAAGAAATTATCTCTTGGGCTTGATGTTGCTTGTTGGCATCGCCCATACGTCGGGACAGACGAATGTCACCACCACCTACATCCCCAATGCAGGGTTCGAGAGCTGCACGGTGACGACAGGCAACATAGCAGCCGCCAGCGGGCACACCGCTCAGGACTATGCCTCTTCGGGTTGGACGCTCACCAGCACCCTCAATGGCAGCGGCACGTCGTGGAGTACGGGTGCCGTCGTGGCCTATGGTGGCACCGGCCAGGTGAACGGAGCCTCGGCCCCCGCTACTGACCATGTCGGAAACAGCGGCAAGGCCCTCGGCATTTCCGTAGGTCGCAATAATGCCGTCTATTACCAGACCGCTGCCGTCAACCTACCTGCCGGTAACTACACATTCAGTGTGCATGGCTACAATGCCCATACCGCCACACTTTTCTATTCCCTTGTCGGTTTCGTCGCCACCGATGGCGCGACATACTTCTCCACGAAGGATAATTTCTCGAGTCAAACATGGGTCACTGACGACGTCAGCTTCACCCTCTATACCTCCACACAAGGACGCTTTCAGGTGGGCGGGCGCTCTAACACCGAGGCCAAAGGCTCCGGCGATCATGCCAAGGTATTTTTCGACAATGTCACGCTGACCTACTCGCCCCTCACGGACGAGCAGACATCCCTGAGCATACCGCATTGGGAGAATCCCCGCTTTTTCGAAGAGAACAAACTCGCGGCACACGCTACCTTCATGCCATACTCTTCCACTACAGCCTTACAGGTTGATGCACGCTATGAGAAGCCTTGGCTCGATCCTGAGGGTGCCGACTTCCTCTCATTGAACGGCACATGGAAGTTCAACTTCGTCAGCGAACCTTCGCTGCGACCTGGCCGTGACGCCTTTTTCGGCAATGATGCGGACGTGAGCTCATGGGACAATATCGATGTACCCTCCTGCTGGGAGATGAAGGGTTATGACAAACCCGTCTATGCCAATGTCAATTACCCCTTCGTAGATAATCCGCCCGCCATCACGCTGCGTTCGGAATTCAGCGGTCAGCTCGGTGCCAACCCTGTTGGCTCCTACCGCCGTACCTTTACCCTGCCGGAAGGATGGGATGAGAAGCGTGTCGTACTACATTTTGATGGTGTGTATGGTGCCACCTACGTCTGGATGAACGGCCAGTATGTGGGCTATTCACAGGGGGCCAACACCGATGCTGAATTTGATGTCAGCGCCTACGCTCACACGGGTGATAACAACGTCAGTGTGCAGGTGGTTCGCTATAACGATGGCTCCTACCTCGAAGGGCAGGATGCCTGGCACATGAGCGGTATTCATCGCGATGTCTATCTCTATGCCACACCTAAAGCCTACGTCTCAGACCATGTTATCACCGCCTCCCTCAATGCAGAAGCGGGATATCAGAGCGGTACCATGTCTGTTGCCGTTGAAATGGGCAATACTGAGAATATCGCAGTCGAAAAGACCGTTGAAATCGAACTTCGTGACGATGACGGCAGCCTCGTCAGTAGCGCTTCCCAGACTGTTACAATACCCGCAAACACCCCCAACTATCAACTATCAACTTTCCGGTCTCCGTCTTTGGTCGGCAGAAGACCCACAACTCTACACCGTCGTCGTTCGTCAGAAGAATGCCGCAGGGCAGGAAGAGATGGTTTTCTCCACCCGCTACGGTTTCCGCCATATCGAGCAGCGTGGCAACCTCGTCTATATCAACGGCCAACGAATCTATTTCAAGGGTGTGAATACCCAAGACACGCATCCCGTGCTGGGACGCACCATGACCACCAAGATGATGATCAAGGACATCACCATGATGAAGCAAGCTAACATGAACACCGTGCGCACCAGCCACTACCCCCGCTCACCGAAGATGATGGCCATGTTCGATTACTACGGCCTCTACATCATGGATGAGGCTGACATAGAGAGCCACAAGAATTGGCTCGACAACCCTACGGGCGGAACTCTCGGCAGCGATGCGGCCTACACGGCTCAGTATATCGATAGGAACGTGCGCATGGTGCGTCGCGACCGCAACTGCCCCAGCGTTGTCTTTTGGTCTATGGGTAACGAGGGCGGCATTGGCAGCAACTGGCAGGCCGTGAAAGAAGCTATCCGTGCTCTTGATGACCGCCTCGTCCACTACGAGGGCCATGCCACCAATGGCACCTTCAACACCTATACCGACATCTATTCCTCCATGTATCCCTCCATAGCCTTCGTCAGCGAACATGTCAATGGCTCGAAGCCGTACTTCGTCTGCGAATACGTCCATTCACGTGGTGCCGGACTCGGCAATATGCAGGAGTACTGGGATGTCATTGAGGGAAGCACGGCAGGCATCGGGGCCTGCATTTGGGACTGGGTTGACCAGGGCATTTTCGACCCTGCCGACCTTGAAGGCGTTGATCCTGACGATGAGAGCACATGGCCGCGCCAGAATGGTTTCCTGAAGCTTATGGCAGGCTATGACTTCCCTGGTCCTGACCAAAGTGACATCGAAGGCAGCCTCAACGACGGTATCATCACCGCCGACCGCAAGTGGTCGGCAGAGTTGAACGTTGCCAAACACATTCATCAATTCATCAAGTTTACGGCCTATGATGCAGCCACGAAGAAGGTAACCATACAGAACAACTACAATTTCCTTAATCTCAATCAGTTCACCCTTTACTACGAGGTGTTGCGCAACGGTGTGACCGTAGAGAGCGGCGATGTCAGTATGCCCTCTATCGCCCCGGATGCCACTGCCACCGTGGTTCTTCCCATTGCTGAGAGCCTGCCCGACGGTTCCGATGACGAGGCCCTCCTCAACGTCGAAGCCCGCTTGGCATCAGCTACCTCATGGGCCGATGCAGGCTATGTAATGGCCTGGCAACAATTCACCCTTCAGGAGCGCAGTGCCACACTTCCCGTCGTGGCTGCGGCAACAGCCGATGCGCTGCTTTCAAAGACCGAGACCTCTGACGCTTACACCATCACGGGCAAGAATGTCGCCCTCACCGTTACGAAAGCAGGAACCGTAACAGCCCTGCAACTGCAAGGGCGCAACATCCTCACTTCCGACGGCGCTCCCACCTACAGCAATTATCGCTACATCGGTAACGATCATCAGGGGGAAAAGGGAAGCTTCATCACTTCTACTGCTGTGGAATGCCAGCTTGCCGACGACCAACAGACGGCCACCATTACGCTGACACAGGCAGGCACGCGTTGCGGCACGACACTCGTTTATACGGTCTATGCTGCTGGTATCGTTGACCTGCAGGCCACATTCACCCCCGATGCCTGTATGATTGACGGCAATAGTCGCTGTATGCTGCGTCGCATGGGGCTGAAGATGAAGATGCCCGCAGGTCGTGAGCAAGTGGAGTATTATGCCCAAGGCCCTTTGGAGAGCTTCGTCGATCGCCAGAGCGGCAACGTCCTTGGCACGTACACGACCACAGTCAGCGAGATGTTTGAAGCATACAGTCACCCGCAGACCTGCGGCAACCGAATGTCGCTGAGGACATTGAAATTGTGGGGCGACGATGTTGCCACTGAAGGCACGCTCATCATCACCACCGCAGGACAGGTAGATTTCTCACTCATGCACTATGACGAGGAGAACTTTGCCACAGACAAACTGCACCCGTGGGAACTGACCAAGGAGAAGCCCGTCTATGCCCGTTTCGATGCCTATCAGCGCGGTATCGGCGATGCCACGTTCGGTTTAGGCGTGCTCGACAAATACCGCTGCCCCAAGACCGCACAGACCTATACCCTGCGCTTTGAACTTGTGGGAGCCGTGAACAACGACGCTGAGCGTACAGCCCTGCAGGAAGCCATCAACGAGGCTGAAGGTATTAGCCTGCCCACCGAGAATATCGGTACTGCAGCCTTTCAGTATGCCCCCGCACCCATAACCGCTTTCCAGCAAGCCATCACCGATGCTCAGGAGGCCTATGCCAACAGCTTGCTTGATGGTGCAGCCATCGAGGCTGCCACCTCCTCGCTCCGCACGGCCATCACCACATACAATGCTGTGAAGGACGTGCTCAACGCGCCCACGGCCGAGCGTTACAGCTTTCGCTTCTACACCCCTGGGCACGCCAACAATGGCTGGTACGTCACCATGCACAAAGGCACAAACTCCAGCCAAGGCAACTACGGAGCCAAATACTATACGCCGACACCACGCCCCGACACCACGCAGGCCTTCACCTTGACACCCGCAGAGGGAGTCAACCGTTACACCCTTAGTTTCACCACGGAAGAAGGTCTGACACGCTACCTCTGCGACGGCCTCGTTTGGGAACCCACCAGCACCGCCGATTGGGTTCCACGTCGCATCCGCACCACCGACAACGCAGCCAAAGCGCTCCCTTTTGAGATTCGCTTCAAGGAGATGAACGGCTCGGAACCGCGTTTTCTCCTTGTCAATACTACCGTGGGCGAAGGCGTGGGGCAGAACAACAATGATGACCTCTATACTACCAACGCCGCCGCTTTCGCTATCATCGAGGCAGAAAAAGCAAGTGTAGAGGTGTCGGTTGCAGCCGGCAAATTCGCCACGCGCATATTCCCTTTCGTGCCTGAACGTATTGACGGCGTGCGCTACTACACCTGCGACGCAGTGAATACTAGCGACCAGACGCTCGTCCTCAACGAAGCTACGGGCTCCCTCGCCGCCAATACTCCTTATATCTTATATAGCGACGAAGGCATTGCAGCTAAAACGCTTTCCGGCTACGGCAGTGCCCAAATGGACACCTATGGCACCACCCTCATCGGCAACTACGCAACTACAGGTAATGCACCTGTTGGCAGCTATGTTTTGCAAACCAATGATGGCATACAGGTCTTCTATCTCGTGGGCAGCACCCCCGTAGCCCTCGCGCCCTATCGTGCCTACCTCACCGTGCCGCAGAGCAGTATCAAAGCCTTCTATTTCAACCTCGGAGACGAGGATGGCATCTGGAATATTGATAACGCACAATGCGCAATGGACCATGAAAATAGCACGTGGTTTGACCTCAACGGGCGTCAACTAAGCGGCAGACCCAGCGTTAAGGGCGTGTATGTCAACCAAGGAAAGAAAGTATTGGTAAAATAAGAAAGACAAAACAATAATTATGAAAAAGACATATATCATACCCGCCATCACAGTCTCTTGCATCGATCCATTAGTTCTTATCGCACAGTCGCCACTGGGCTACTGTACAGACAAAGAAGCCACAACTGCTGGCGGCATGGAAGTCAAAAATAATACACATGCCATCAGCTATTCCGTTTGGGAAGATGATTGGCAGCAATAGACATTGCCGGCAATCATCAAAAGATTGAAAGTTTTATGGAAGTTTCAATTCCATGGCTCCGGCCTCATCATCCACATCGGATGGAGGCTGGGGCTTTTCTTTTCGCAGTTCGTTAACCCCAAATCGGTCATTAGGAAAAGTAGGCTGCAAAATGTAAGTTCATTTGCCTCTTTCAATTCAAATATGAGCATTCGCTGCTTACATTTCTGTGGATAACAGCCTTTTGTCTGAACATAATGTAAGACTATTTTTCTAATGACCGATTTAGGTTAAAGAGATATGGGATTGACGTCCTTATTAAGGACATTTTCATTATGCTTAATGAAGGTTCTTATTCAAACTGAGTTATAAAAAACGAGAGGCAACGTGGGTCTCTCGTGTCGTTAAGCATCGAACTGATTTCTGTAAAATTTAGGTTCCTTTGTTCGGGCGTGTCCCATTAGTGGGACACGGTGAACCCCTATGGATGTGCCGTGAAACCTGCTGGAGTGTTATAGGAAAGACACCGCCATGCTAACGGGAGATATACTGCTTCTGCGCATAAAACCTACACCTTTTTACCCAACCTACACCAAAACCTACACCAATGGAACAAACAGATTACGAGAATCTTATATGCCTCGGGTGTAGGTTTTGCAGTTTTCTCGGCAAAAATTAGCTCATGCGCGTGCGCGAGAAACGCCATCCTTCTCAACTACGGATCTCTTCTTCCATCTCGAGCCACAAATCTTCGCTAGGCGTTCCCTTTCCCGCTGCAATGTCTCGCTCTGCCGCATCAATCATCGCATTGAGCTCTTCCAGTGCTCATAATGATGGTATTATTTTTGATGTTACTGCTGGTTCTAAACTTTTTGGATTATTTGGGGTACAAAAGTAGGACTTTTATCCTTATGTGCAAAAAAAACAGTCGGAAAATGATAGACGCAAACGTATTTTGTCTATCTTTGCGCCCGAAATGTTATTTACCTCTATTATTAACTAAAAACACTTTTTATGCAAAACTTTACAAAAATGCTTTTCACGTTCATGCTGCTGTGTGTAGTTGGCGTGACAAATGTGTTTGCCGACGAAGAAGTGGAACTGACGTCAGCCATGTTCTACAACTGGGACGGCTATGGTGCAGATGCTACGAGTACGTCTGCTGCTACTGTTGACTTCAACATTGGCAACGAAGTGGAACTTGCTCAAGGTAACGTGGTCTGCGGCACGAGTACGGTAGATTACTTAGTCTATGCCGACCTCACGGGCAGCACGAAGCTGATTATCAGCGGTACTGCCGGCCTCCCGCTGCGTGTGCTCATGAACCGTCAGGAGAGCAACAACGGTCCCCTGGTGGAGAAGAACCCCGTCATCGGTGACGACGGCACGGTTGAGTTGGACCTCACCGAGTTCGCTTATGTGCACCTTAACGCCATCAAGGTCAACTGGGGTAGTGCTACCGGTCTGGTCAGCTCCATCAAGCTCGTGAAGCCCGAAGATCCCCTTGCTCTGCCGAAGGAGGCCCTGAAGAAGGCCATCGGTCAGGCTAAGTTGCAGAGCCCTGTCGCCAAGACGGCTGAGAGCTATAGCGCCTTGGTTCAGGCCATTGCCGACGCTGAGGATGCACTGAAGGATGCTGAAGCTACGGCCGAGAGTCTGGCTAATGCCGAGGCTGACGTCAAGGCTGCCATTGCTGCTCTGGTGCTGGCCGAGGGCTACAGCAACATGACCAAGGAGATGTTCTTCTCCCACACGGCACAGGGCGATGAGGGTACCGTTGAGCCTGGCTGCGCCTATGTGCTCTTCGAAGGCTCTGGTCTGCCCTACGGCCTGAGTACTGTGGCCTGGCTGTGCTATGCCGACCTGTCGTCCTACGAAAAGCTGATTATCACCGTGGCCGACGGTACTCCCCGCTTCTGTTTCAACCGTCTGAGCGCCAATGGTCAGGACAATGACGACGAGACGCTGTCCGAGATGATTGATATTCCCAACAACGCCCGCAGCACGGCTGCCTATCAGACCAAGGACGAGGAGGGCAAGACTTTCACCATCGACCTGAAGAAGATGGTCGAAGAGAAGGGCTTTGCCTATCTGCACTGCATCAAGGGTGCCAATTGGGCCAATGTTACCATCACGGGTATGTACCTCTATAAGGAAGGTGGCAACGAAGAGCCTGTTGAAGTTCCTACTATCGCCAACGCCGACTTCGCTTCCCTGGAAGGCTGGACGGCTGTCAACAATGGTGGTTACTTCGATCAGGGCAACGGCCTGATAGGTTCTTATATTGCAAGAGAAAACTTCGCCGCCGCTACGGTTGACGAGACTCACCTCGACACCGAATATTGCATTGGTCTGGAGTGCCGTTGGGCAAGCAATTTCGCTGCTTACACCCAGGAGACTGGCCAACTGCCCGCAGGCGAGTACATGCTGCTCTTCGACGTGGAGAACGTGAACGCTGCTACCACGAAGGCAAGCTACGAGAACCGCTTCACGGTGACCGTCGGCGATGTCGTTGCCACCGATACCTATACCGAGTGGATGAACGGCAAGAGCGAGTGGACCAAGCATGGTATCAAGTTCGCTCTGACCGAGGACGGCACAGCCATCATCAGCCTGGGCTATGGTACAGGTAGTAACAATTTCGGTGCTTCCAATACTCCTGTCCTCTACGTCAGCCACTTGCAGTTGGTTTCTGCCGAAGAAGGCGAAGCCATCATAAAGGCCATCGAGGATGCTAAGGAAGCTGAGAAGCTGGCTGCCAACGCCGAAAAGGTGGCTGGTGCTTCGCTGGAGAATCCCGTTGATGCTCCCTTCGTCGTGAACGGTACGTTCGACGAGAACGTGAATGGTTGGACTTGCACGGGCGGATTCCAGAACAAGGCCAAGGCCAGCAACCAGGAAGGCGCCTTCACGGTTCCCTTCTTCGAGAACTGGGATCCCAATGCCAAGGTCAACAAGATGTACCAGGTCATCGAGTGCATCCCCAACGGTGTCTACAAGCTGAACATCGCAGCCTTCGTGAACCATCTGGCCGATCCTAACAACAGCCAGTTCGTATTTGCCAATGCCGACTCTACCTTCTTGACCGCAGGCGAACCCACCATGTATGAGGTCTACACGAAGGTCGAGGACAACACCCTCGAGATTGGTCTGGAGCAGATTGAGGCTATCGCCAACTGGATGGGTATCGACAACGTGACGCTGACCTACTACGGCGCAGAGTGCACTGTGGAGGAAGCTTACGAATCCGAGCATCAGTCTCAGGAAATCCTGAACCAGGCCATTGAGGCTCTGCAGGCTGAGATTACTGCTGCCAGGGCTTTACTGAACGACGAAGTGAAGACCGAAGGTCGCACTGACTTCGAGGCTGCTATCGCTACAGCCAATGCTCTGCTCGAATCCACCGTGGTCAACGATATAACTGCCGGTGTTGCTGCCCTGCAGGCTGCCGAAGCAGCTTTCAAGAAGGCTAACCAGTTCATCTACGACGGCGTTGCCTACATCATCGATGCTGAGACTGGTCTGTTCATTGCTGCCGGTCACGACTGGGGCACACGCGGTATCGTGAACGAGATTGGTCTCGACCTGACCTTCCAGGCTAACGAGGAGACCCGCACCGTGACCATCGACACAAGAGTGGCCAACAATGCCAGCAGTCACTTCCTGGGTAGCAACCTCTATACGGACGCCGCTGCCTACAGCTGGATTCTGGAATACCGTGGCTTCGGCTTCTGGATTGGTAATGGTAAGCAGTACATCAGCATCGACGAGAACAACAACCTCGTCATGAGCGACACTCCGCGCGAGTGGATTATCGTGACCGCTGAGGGCGTTATGGAAGAGCGTCTGGGCGAGCTGGCCGAGGCTACCGAGACAGCTCCCGTGGATGCTACCTTCCTGCTGCAGAACCCGAACTTCAACCGCAACGACCAGCGTGTCAGCGCATGGCAGGTCAGCGACGATTGCACCAACAAGAATCTGAACGGTGGTAACAACACCAACAACTGCGCCGAGTCCTACCACTCTGTATTCACTATCAGCCAGACGCTGAACAATGTTCCCAAGGGTGTGTACGCTCTGACCGCACAGGGCTTCTTCCGTCAGGATGGCGAAGCCACAGAGGCTGCTCCTCTGTTCTTCGCTAACGAAGAGACTGCCGAAATTCCTCTCAAGACGGGTAGCGAGAACAGCATGTCTGCCGCTTCCGAGTCCTTCGCCAATGGTCTTTACACCATCGAGCCTATCTTCGTAGAAGTGGGCGAGGACGGCATCCTCACCGTAGGTGTCCAGGGTACTTCCTCCACCCAGTGGGTTATCTTCGACAACTTCCAACTGAGCTACTATGGTCCCAATGCAAACTTCGACAACCTGAAGAACGCTGCTCTCGTAGCAGAGCTTAATGACCTGCGCACTAAGGCTGCCGACCTGAAGGAACAGGTTGAGATTGTGCCCGTGAAGGACGATGTCGCCCGAGTTCTCGCTGCTACCGCCGAGGTTTCCGGCACCGAGGAAATCACCGCTGCCGTTGAGGCTCTGAAGGCAGTCGTTGGTAAGGCCGAAGCTTCTCTCATCGCCAAGGAAGTCCTGCCTCTGATGAAGGAATTCACCGAGACCACCAACGTCTACACCGAAGAGGCTCTGGAAGAGTACTACGGACAATGGGTTGCCAAGTATGAGGACGGTTCGCTGACCAAGGCCGAGGCCGACGCCCTGCAGAACCCCTTCCTGCTGACTGGCTGGCACGCCAGCATCACCGTTGACAACTTCCTGCTCTCTGCCTGGGACACCAACCCCGACTTCCAGGATGCTGCCTACTACATCAACACCTGGTCCACCGAAGGTGAGAACGACGGTTCTGACTTCAAGGTGCCCTTCTTCGAGTACTGGACGAACGACGCCAACTCTTTGGGCGAGAAGACCCTCACCGCTACGATGAACGGTCTGGAAGCTGGCTGGTATGAGGTTTCCGCTTGGGTTCGTGTACGCGTGAAGAATGGTGCTGAGGCTCCTGCCTACGGTATCACCCTGAGCGCCAATGAGGGCGAGGCAGTCGATGTGGCTGCTGGCGACCAGATTGGAGAATCCCAGATGTATCTGGGCGAGTTCACCGCTGTCGGTGAAGTAGGCGAGGATGGCGTACTGAAGATTCAGTTCAACATCGCAGCCGACAACAACATCTCTTGGCTCGCATTCAAGAACGTAATGTTCGAGAAGGCTGAGTGGACGGGTGTCAACGGTATCGCTCGCAATGCTCAGACGAACAGCATCTACAACCTGAACGGCCAGAAGGTGGAGAAGATGACCAAGGGTCTCTTCATCCTGAATGGCAAGAAGGTTGTCGTGAAGTAAAGTCCGACGGCAGGTTTCGTCGAAACCTCTTGAATCAAAAGGAGCTGTGTCAAAATGTTTGGCACAGCTCCTTTGCCGTTCATTTTTTTGTCGCTTTTATTCAGCGTTTCGGGGAAAAGGTGTATATTTGCGCCGAAATAAACCAAAAAAGTATTACAATGAAGCCTTTTATGGACGAGAACTTCCTGTTGCAGACGGAAACAGCACAGGAACTATACCACCGTCATGCTGCCCCGCAGCCGATTATTGATTACCATTGCCACCTCGACCCGAAGATGGTGGCCGAAGACCACCGCTTCCGCAGCATTACGGAGCTGTGGCTGGGTGGCGACCACTATAAGTGGCGTGCCATGCGGACTAACGGAGTGTCCGAACGCCTCATCACGGGCGATGCCTCGGACTGGGAGAAGTTCGAGGCGTGGGCTGCCACCGTTCCCTACTGCTTCCGCAATCCGCTCTATCACTGGACGCACTTGGAACTGAAGACGGCATTCGGCATCGAAGAGCGACTGAACCCGCAGACGGCTCGCAGCATCTTCGACCGCTGCAACGACCGCTTGCAGAACGACCCCGCCTTCACCGCCCGCGGTCTCATGCGCCACTACAACGTGGAGCTGGTCTGCACGACCGACGACCCTGTGGACGACCTGCGCTGGCACCAGGCTTATAAGGCTGAATGCTCAGGGGTGACAGGCGAAAGTGCCATGCTTCCCGCCTGGCGTCCTGACAAGGCGATGGCCATAGAGAACCCCAAGGCTTTCTGTGCCTACGTGGAGAAACTCGGAGCCGCTGCGGACATGAGCATTACCACCTTCTCCGACTTCATCGACGCCCTGCAGCGCCGCCACGACTTCTTCCACGCTCAGGGCTGCCGCCTCAGCGACCACGGGCTGGAAGAGTTCTATGCCGAGCCTTACACGGATTCGGAGATTGATGTCATATTTAATAATGTGATGGAAGGACGCGAACCCGATGCCGAAGAACTTCGAAAGTTCAGGAGTGCCATGCTCTACATCTTTGCCGTGCAGGATTATGAGGCTGGCTGGACGCAACAGTATCACTATGGCCCGATGCGCAACAACAACAGCCGCATGATGGCACAGGTGGGACCCGACACGGGCTTCGACAGCATCGGACAGTGCCAGACGGCACAGGCCATGTCCCGTTTCCTCGACCTCCTCGACAGCGAAGGACGACTCGCAAAGACCATCCTCTACAACATCAACCCCGCCGACAACGAGATGGTGGCCACCATGCTCGGCAATTTCCAGGACGGTAGCGTGGCCGGCAAGATCCAGTGGGGTTCCGGCTGGTGGTTCCTCGACCAGAAGGACGGTATGGAACGCCAGATGAACACCCTCTCCGTGCTCGGTCTTCTCAGTCGCTTCGTGGGAATGCTCACCGACTCCCGCAGCTTCCTCAGCTACCCCCGCCACGAGTACTTCCGCCGCACCCTCTGCAACCTCATCGGCAACGACGTCGAACAGGGTCTCATCCCCTTCACTGGCTACGAGGCACAGCGTGTGCGCCAGATGGTCGAGGACATCAGCTACTATAATGCCAAGCATTATTTCAATCTGTAATGGAGAATGACAAGTAAAATGTAGAATAGATAATGGCTAACATCAAATCCAACTGGCGCTGGTGGCTGTGCAGTCTCCTCTTCGTCGCCACCACCGTAAACTACCTCGACCGCCAAGTCCTTTCCCTGACGTGGAAGGATTTCATTGCCCCCGAATTCCATTGGTCGAACTCCGACTACGGCAGCATCACTGCCGCCTTCTCCCTCTTCTACGCCTTCGTGAGCCTCTTCTCCGGCAAGTTCATCGACTGGATGGGCACGAAGAAAGGCTACCTCATTGCCATCTTCGTATGGAGTCTTGGCGCCTGTTTGCACGCCGGTTGCGGCTGGCTGACCATGAACATCCACGGTCTGGAGAGCATCGAAGCCCTGCGCTTGGTAGAGGCGGGTAGTGCTATGGCGGCTGCCATTGCCTCGACGTCCGTCTGGCTCTTCATGGTCTGCCGCATGGTGCTGGCTGTGGGCGAGAGTGGCAACTTCCCTGCCGCCATCAAGGTCACGGCCGAGTATTTCCCCAAGAAAGACCGTGCTTTGGCTACCTCCATCTTCAACTCTGGTGCCTCTGTCGGTGCCCTCGTTGCTCCCGTCTCCATTCCCTTCCTCGCCAGTGCCTACGGCTGGGAGTGGGCTTTCATCATCATTGGCGGACTTGGCTTCCTTTGGATGGGTTTCTGGTACTTCATGTACGAGAAGCCCGAGAAGAGCAAGCACGTTAGCCCCGCCGAATTGGCGTATATCAATCAGGATGAAACCGACTCTCCCTCTGCCACTGCCCCCGATACCGTTTCCAAGGAGGCTTCCGAGGATTCGGGCTTGGGCCTTTTCGCCTGCCTCGCCATGCGCCCCACCTGGTCTTTCATCGCTGGTAAGTTCTTCACCGACGGCGTCTGGTGGTTCCTGCTGTTCTGGGCTCCCGCCTACTTCAGCGACCAGTACGGCTACCGCAGCGACTCTGCTATGGGTGCCACGCTCATCTTCCTGGTCTACCTGATTGTCACCATCGTAAGCATCGCCGCCGGTGGCTACCTGCCCAAGTTCTTCATCGAGAAGCGGGGAATGGAGGCCTACGCTGGTCGTCTGCGGGCCATGTTCCTGTTCGCCCTCCTGCCCGTCTTCGCCCTCTTTGCCCAGCCTTTAGGACACTTCAGCGTTTGGTGGCCTGCCATCATCATTGGTCTCGCCGGAGCCGGACACCAGTCGTGGTCGGCCAATCTCTATTCGACCATCGGCGATATGTTCCCCAAGAGCGCCATTGCCACCATCACCGGCATCGGCACGATGGCGGGCGGCATCGCCTCTTTCGCCATCAACAAGGGCGCCGGTTGGCTCTTCGACTATTCCGATGCCCAGGGTTCCGCCATCCAGTTCCTCGGCTTCGAGGGCAAGGAAGCCGGCTACATGATGATCTTCTGCTATTGCGCTGTGGCCTATCTCATCGCCTGGTGCTGCATGAAGACGCTCGTGCCGCGCTACAAGAAGGTCGAAATCTAACAGATGGCTTTTGAGCACCCTGCCCGCAGGGCTTCCCTGGTGGCGGATTACGGAGTCAATTTATCCTTGCGCATTGTTGACCGAAATTCTTGCGTATCCTTGCGCATTGTTTCATTATCCAAGACACTTCCGTAGGCCGCGCGCAGGCCGCTTCCGTGTCTCTGCCTTGCCTCTCCTATAAGACTGCGCGCGGTCTCTTAGGAGGGGCAGGCAGGTCTCTTATGTCCCCTTTCGCGCTGCAAAGATACGACACCGCCGTTGCGGTCTACGAATCCTCGCCGCATTTTTTTTCGCATCGCCATCATTTTCCGTCATTTTTCCTCATCCGCCATCCTTCGTCTTACACCGTTACAGCGTTACAGTGTTACAGTTCAAAATCCCCTATTCCATCCCCCCGAAAATATTTCTATATTTATATATATATATAAATATATATATATATAAATATAGAGTTAATTTTTGACCCTCAGACAATCGTTTTTCGAACTGTAACACTGTAACGCTGTAACGCAATCTCTGTCCGCTGCAAAAATTCGTGGTCAAAGTGGTCAAGGTCAAAATGGTCAAAATCGATTTCGGAAACGCGGTCATTGCTCACTATAATATAAATATAAAATATTTATATTATAGTGGCGGTTTTGACAACATCCGTTTTCGATTTTGACAAATGACCAAAATGACCAAAATGACCGCCAAGAGCACTTTTTGAGATGCCACCACGAAAGCCCGAAGGGCTGGTAAGATTACAGGCAGGGGTGATAACCCCTGCTAACGGTTCGCAATGGTACACCAACCCCGACGGGGGTGGCAGAGTCATTCTGCCGCACCTTCGGCGCTCGTATAGCCTCATGCCCTTGAACCAGGGGTTGCACCCCCGGCTGTGGTCTTACCAGCCCTTCGGGCTTTCGTAGTGGCATCTCAAAAACTGGCGGTCATTTGGTCATTTGTCATTTTCGATTTCGGGTAAGACAAAGCCACAGCGTGGCTTGATGGGGGTTCTTCGATACTTCGAAGAACCCTTATCTGATGCCTACGGCATCGACTTACGGAGCTTGCGAGAAGTTGAATTAATAATGCTTTCATCACTTTCCAGCCCTTCGGGCTTCTTGGGTGGTACGATTGCGGATAATCATAAAAATAGCGCAGGAAAATGAAAAAATCTTGTGAAGTATTCGAGAACCGCAATGGGGATGTCGTACCTTTGCAGCGGCAAAAGGGACAAAGGCCAAGGTTCAGGCGCGCAGTAACCGAGGTCTGTCAGAAAATGCCCTATAGGTCCATCGCCCCGACAAACTAAATTCCAACGGCGACAAACTATAGTTCCAACGGCGACAAACTATAGTTCGTTTTCGCCCATCGAAAAGGATAACATCATCCGGCTCCAACGGTTACTTCACCGTCCCCTGAAAAACGTCGTTGACTCCTACCAATTACAGGAATATGCCCGCCCGATGGTAGGTAGTAGTGTTCAGGTGAATAGCCTGCGCTTTACGGAAGAAAACTGGAAACGTAGCCTAATCATTGGCGCCAAAGCCAACCTCTGGGTGTCCCCTCCAAAGGTGAAAGAAGAAGGCGCTGACGGCGTGAAAAGCTACAGAATGTCCATTAGCTGGCGGAGCGAAGAGACTTCGTAGGTGACTGCTTCGGGTGTCGGATAGTCGGGGAAGCGGTTGAAGTAGGCGGTGGCGAGACCGGCCTGCTTGGCTCCGAGGATGTCAGTCTGGAAGTTGTCGCCGATCATGAGTGTCGTCTCGCGGGCTGCGCCGGAAACGTGGAAGGCGTAGTCGAAATATTCGGGTGAAGGCTTGTTGTGGCCTGCGTCTTCGCTCAGGATGATGGTATGGAAGAAGCCGTCGAGGCCGCAGGCGCGCAGTTTCTTGTACTGCACCTCGTGGAAGCCGTTGCTGCACATGTGCATCCGATAGTCCCGGCTTCGCAGGTATTCCATCAGTTCGCGCGCCCCGTCGATGAGTCCCGGCTTGTTGGAGCAGAGGTCCAGGAAACGGTCGCCCACCTCGCGGCAATAGGCCTCGGTCGGCACCAGCCCCTGGCCGAAGCTCAACGGATAGCGGAAGCGCTCGACGATGAGATAGTCCCGCGTGATTTCGCCTTTTGAATAGCGCGTCCAAAGGTCGATGTTTTTCTTCCAGTATTCGGTGTAGAAGACCTCTGGCTGTGGGAAATAGCGGTCGAACCGCAGTTGGTCGAAGAGTTCGTGCAAGGCGAGGTCGGCGTTGCCGTGGGTGTCGTAGAGGGTGTCGTCGAAGTCGATGAACAGGTCGGTGTAGGGCCTCATGCTACTTGTATAAGCTGTAAGTTAAAAGTCTGACATTTGCGCTGCAAAGGTACAAAATAATGGCTGAACACAGGAGAAAGGAAGAAAAACTTTCGACTTTCAACTTTCAACTTTCAACTTTTTTGTATCTTTGCGCCCGAAACCTTGAAAAGGAGCACCGAAAAGATGAGTATGCTGATAGGACAGGCTGCTACGTGGCAACGGTTGTTGTCCGACCTCGCCGCCGACCGCGTTCCGCACGCGCTGATGCTGTGCGGGCCTGCCGGGTCGGGCAAGTTGGCTCTGGCCGTGGCCTTTGCCCAGGCGTTGCTCTGCCAGCATCCGGGCGAGGACGGGGAGCCGTGCGGCCAGTGTGCCTCGTGCAAGATGGCTGCCAAGCTGGAGCACCCCGACCTGCATTTCACCTTCCCCATCGTCAGGGGCAACAAGATCAAGGATGCCAAGGATGCCCTCAGCGACTATTACATCAAAGAGTGGCGTGCCCGACTGCTCGTCAGCCCCTATTTCAGCCTGAATGATTGGCTGGAGGACATGAACGCCGCCAACCAACAGGCGACGTACTACGTGGCCGAGGCCGACAACATCCAGCGCAAGCTTGCCCTGAAGTCTAACCAAGGTGGCCGCAAGGTGATGGTCATCTGGCTGCCGGAGAAGATGAACCAGGAGACGGCGAACAAACTGCTGAAGCTCCTCGAAGAGCCGCCGACAGGCACTCACTTCCTGCTCGTATCCGAAGAGCCCGACCTGGTGCTCGGCACCATCCTCAGCCGAACGCAGCGTCTGTTGGTGCCCCCCCTCTCCCGCGAGGAATACCGGGAGGCCCATCCGCCGCGTGACCAGCGCCAGTCGCTGGAGCTCTTCCAGATGCTGATGCGTCTCAGCTACCAGCGCAAGGTCAAGGACTTGCGCGAGTGGGCCGACTTGGTGGCTGGCCTGGGGCGCGAGCCGCAAAAGGACTTCCTCGCCTTCTGTCAGCGTCAAGTGCGCGAGAACTTTGTCTATAACTTTCGCCAGCCTGAGCTCAACGACCAGAGTGCCGAAGAGGCGGCCTTCAGCAAGAACTTCGCCCGCTTCATCAACGAGCGCAACGTCATCCCCATCACCGAGGAACTGGCCCGCGCCGAGAGGGACATCGCACAGAACGTCAACGCCCGCATGGTCTTCTTCACGCTGGCACTGAAGATTATTGTGCTGCTGATACAGTAGACCCCCTCCCCGCTCCCCCTAAAGGGGGAGAGTGGTCACCAAACAAGAATTGAAATACAACCTGAAATACAAGCCAATTTATATTAGTAACTATCTATGGAAATGGAACAAGAACAAAATACATCCACTCAAATACATTCCACTCTCCCCCTTGAGGGGGAGCGGGGAGGGGGTCTCTCTGACGGACAGCGGGGAGGGGGTCTCTCTGACGGACAGCGGGAAGAGCGACTCCCCATCTTCGGCGACCGCGGTCTCTGCCGCCTTGGCTGTCCCCGCCAGAGCACCCAGTTGAATGTCTTTGACTACTTTGCCGATATACCTGGCAACGCCGATGCGACCGACCTCGTCGAGGTGCAGTTCAAGAACACCCGCAAGGGATTCTACCACAACAGCAACCACCTCCCCTTGGAGAAAGGCGACGTCGTGGCAGTGGAGGCTTCGCCCGGACATGACATCGGCACCGTGACGCTCACCGGCAAGCTCGTACTGCTACAGATGAAGCGCACTCCGCCCAAGAATCCCGATGACCTCAAGCGCATCTACCGCAAAGTGCGTCCCGGCGATATGGAGAAATTCGAGGAAGCCAAGGCGCGCGAACATGAAACCATGATACGCAGCCGCCAGATTGCCAAGGACCTGGGGCTGGAGATGAAGATTGGCGACGTCGAGTACCAAGGCGACGGACTGAAAGCCATCTTCTACTACATCGCCGACGGCCGCGTGGATTTCCGCCAGCTCATCAAGGTGCTGGCCGAGGCCTTCCACGTGCGAATAGAGATGAAACAGATTGGTGCCCGTCAGGAAGCCGGACGCATCGGAGGCTTCGGTCCCTGTGGCCGTGAGCTCTGCTGCACCACGTGGATGCGCAACTTCTCCAGCGTCAGCACCGCAGCCGCCCGCTTCCAAGACCTCAGCCTCAACCCGCAGAAGCTGGCCGGACAGTGTGCCAAGCTGAAGTGCTGCATGAACTTCGAGGTAGACCAATACGTTGAGGCAAGCCGCAAGCTGCCCAGCCGCGAAGTACACCTCGAGACGCAGGATGCTACCTTCTACTATTTCAAGGCCGACATCCTTGCCGGACTCATCACTTACAGCAGCGACCGACGCATTGCCGCCAACCTCACGACCATCACCGCCCAGCGCGCCTTGGACATCATTGCCATGAACAAGGAAGGTCAGAAGCCCATTTCCCTCGACGAGAATGCAACGGCTCCCTCCAGACCTGTGGACTTGGCCACGCAGGAAGACCTCACCCGCTTCGACCGCACGCGCAAGAAGAAAAAGAAGAAAAAGAAGAAAGAAGCTTCGGCTGCCACGGAAGAATAACATGCACACCGACATCCTCCTTTTTAAATCCCGGAGGCGGGCGTCGCATAGTTCTTTCTGGAAGTGGTATCAAGTCCTTTTGCTGTTCCCCGTCTGCTGTTTCTCCTGTCAGCCAACCACTTGCTTCTATAGCTATCAGCCCGTTGATCCGCATGGCTGGAGCGTTACGGACACACTTCGTTTCCAGCTTCCCGCAGATTCCACTTCCGTCTTGCGCACCTTCTCCTTGGGCGTGCGCTATAACAACCTGATGCCCTACCGGAAGCTGTGGCTCGTATTGGAACAGCGTGGCGACCATATCCGTCGGGATACGATGTGCTTGCAAACAGCCCTGGAGGACGGACGCTGGGATGCCTCGGGAGTTATCTGTCATGAGACGGAGGAAGTTTGCGTTGCAGCCTATACGGCATCTTCGCGGCCAACGGAGCTTTTGGTCTATCACATCATGTCCCGACAGGAAATCCAGGGAATCATGGAAGTTGGCGTGAAAGTGGAGTGAAAACACCCGCTTTGGAGCTTTGTGCAAGAACGGAATGGCCCTAAAAAGCCTGATTCCTGGCTCTTGCCGCATAAAAAATCCGGAAAATCTTTTGCCAATCAAGAATTTGGTTGTACTTTTGCCCCGCTTTTCGACTCTGTCGGAAGCAAGTAACCCTATTATCACATTAATTAAACTAAAGAAAACATGATTGTAGTACCTGTTAAGGAAGGCGAGAACATCGAACGCGCCCTGAAAAAGTTCAAGCGTAAATTCGAGAAGACCGGCGTGGTCAAGGAACTCCGTCGTCGTCAGCAGTTCGACAAGCCTTCTGTGCTGAAGCGTCTCGCAAAAGAGCACGCTGTCTACGTCCAGCAACTGCGTCGCGTAGAAGATTAAACCAAAAAATGTGAAATTTGCTGAATTTTTTTGGTAGTCTGAAGAAAAACCTCTAATTTCGCCTCGGTGAAGTATCAAAAGAGGTATTATGCTGTTCGAAGCTTTCCTCGATTATCTGCGTTTTGAACGCAATGTGTCCGAAAGGACTCTCGAAGAATATCGAGACGACTTGAAAGCGTTTGAGTCGTTCTTCCAAAGCCTCGACAGCTCCCTTACCTGGCAAAACATTGACGCAGACGTGCCGCGAGAGTGGGTGGTCTCCATGATGGATAAAGGCAACAAAGCCAGTTCCGTCCAGCGTCGTCTTTCGGCTTTGCGGTCGTGCTATCGCTTCCTGCTAAAACGGGGACTTGTAGAAAAGAATCCGGTGCGAAGCTTGGCATCTCCCAAAAAAGAAAGGGTCTTGCCAGCCTTCATTCGTGAAGAGGACATGGATCGGCTCCTGGACAGAAACGAGATGTTCGACAATACGTTCAGGGGCAAGCGAGATCATCTTGTCATGGCCATGTTCTACGAAACGGGCTTGCGCTTGAGTGAACTCGTAGGGCTGAATATGGAAGATGTAAATCTCTCCGCCCAGACCCTGAAGGTTCTTGGTAAGGGAAACAAACAACGGATCGTACCCTTTGGGGCTGAGCTGCTACACCTTATTAATATTTATATAGGTGAGCGTGCGAGCCTGGAGGAATGTGCCGAAGACAAAAGAGCGTTCTTCCTCAACGAGAAAGGGAAACGCCTGCCGGCATACTCGATTCGTTACATGGTGAAGAGTAAGCTGGGACTGGTGACGGAGCAACGGAAACGCAGCCCCCACGTTCTCAGGCATACCTTCGCGACCTCGATGCTCAACCATGAAGCAGACCTCGAATCTGTGAAAGAACTCTTGGGGCATGAAAGACTTTCCACGACGGAAATCTACACCCATACCACCTTCGAGGAACTGAAAAAAGTGTATAACGAAGCCCATCCAAGGGCATAACCCAATTATTAACACCAAAAAAGGAGGTTATTATGGAAATTAACATTCAGGCAATCCGATTTGAGCCTACAGAGAAACTGCAAGACTTCATTCACAAGAAAGTAGGCAAACTCGAAAAGTTCAGCGACGAAATAAGAAAGGTAGAGGTGTCACTAAAAGTTGTCAAACCTGAAACGGCAATGAATAAGGAGGCTGCCATTCGAGTTCAGATGAGCAGCGAGCTGTATGCTCAGAAGGTTTGCGACACGTTCGAAGAAGCAATAGATAATTGCATGGATGCTTTACTGAAGCAATTGCAAAAAACAAAGGAAAAAAGACAGGAGCGATAAAAAAAGTGCAAAAATATTTTGTGGTTCCAAAATAAGTACCTACCTTTGCAGCCGTTTTGAGACGGTTGCTGTCCAAAAGGCTGCAAAGGCTCTAAATAAACGAGGTGCGAAACAAGTGATTGCGGAGCGCTGAGTAAGGGCAAATTCCAGAGTGGCCAAATGGGGCAGACTGTAAATCTGCTGGCTTATGCCTTCGGTGGTTCGAATCCATCTTTGCCCACCGGAAAATGCGGAAGTAGCTCAGTCGATAGAGCACTAGCCTTCCAAGCTGGGGGTCGCGGGTTTGAGCCCCGTCTTCCGCTCACAAGCCGGGGAAACAAGACAATGCTGTTGTAGCTCAGTGGTAGAGCACTTCCTTGGTAAGGAAGAGGTCACGAGTTCAATCCTCGTCAACAGCTCCACTTTTTGTACAAAGACATTATTCATTATTTATAAAAGACTAAATAGCTATGGCTAAAGAAAAATTCGAAAGAACTAAGCCGCATGTCAACATTGGCACCATTGGCCACGTTGACCATGGTAAGACAACTCTGACCGCTGCCATCACGACCGTGCTTGCAAAGCAGGGTCTTTCTGAGGTAAAGAGCTTCGACCAGATTGACAACGCCCCCGAAGAGAAGGAGCGCGGTATCACCATCAACACCGCTCACGTTGAGTACGAGACTGCAAAGCGTCACTATGCTCACGTTGACTGCCCGGGTCACGCTGACTATGTGAAGAACATGGTAACTGGTGCTGCCCAGATGGACGGTGCTATTATCGTTGTTGCTGCTACTGACGGTCCTATGCCTCAGACTCGTGAGCACATCCTGCTCGCTCGTCAGGTAAACGTTCCCCGTCTGGTTGTGTTCCTCAACAAGTGCGACATGGTCGATGACGAGGAAATGCTCGAGCTCGTTGAGATGGAGATGCAGGAGCTGCTCGCTCAGTACGACTTCGAGGCTGAGACCCCCATCATCCGCGGTTCTGCCCTCGGCGCACTCAATGGTGTACCTGAATGGGAAGCTAAGGTTATGGAGCTCATGGACGCTTGCGACACCTGGATTCAGGAGCCTGTCCGCGACGTTGAGAAGCCCTTCCTGATGCCTGTTGAGGACGTGTTCTCCATCACTGGTCGTGGTACCGTTGCTACTGGCCGTATCGAAACTGGTGTTGTCAAGGTTGGCGACGAAGTTCAGATTCTCGGTCTCGGTGAGGACAAGAAGTCCGTTATCACGGGTGTTGAAATGTTCCGCAAGATCCTCGACGAGGGTGAGGCTGGCGACAACGTAGGTCTGCTCCTCCGCGGTATCGACAAGAACGAAGTTAAGCGTGGTATGGTTATCACTCACCCGGGTGTTATCAAGCCTCACAAGAACTTCAAGGCTTCCATCTACGTCCTGAAGAAGGAAGAAGGCGGTCGTCACACTCCGTTCGGAAACAAGTATCGTCCTCAGTTCTACCTCCGCACCATGGACTGCACGGGTGAGATTCACCTCCCCGAAGGCACCGAGATGGTGATGCCTGGTGATAACGTGGAAATCAATGTTGAACTGATTTACGCCGTTGCTCTGAACGTTGGTCTGCGTTTCGCTATCCGCGAAGGTGGCCGCACAGTCGGTTCCGGTCAGATCACTGAGATCCTCGACGATTAAAAATAGGCGCTCATAGAAGTTATAGACTCTATAGATACTATAGCAGCTATAGCAACTATTGAAAGATGAATAAAAGGAGCCCCCGTTCATCGGCGGGGGCTTCATTTACGGGAATAGCTCAGTTGGTAGAGCACTGGTCTCCAAAACCAGGTGTCGGGAGTTCGAGCCTCTCTTCCCGTGCTAAATAAAAAGAGTTATGTTCAAGAAGATTTTCAATTACTGTAAGGAATCATACAACGAACTCGTGCATAAGACCAGTTGGCCTTCACGTTCTGAGTTGATCAACAGTGCGATGGTGGTATTAGCTGCTTCCCTCCTCATCGCAGTGGTGGTCTTCGTTATGGATTTCGTATTCCAGCATGCGATGGAGTTCATCTACAATGCTGCTTAACCTATTTCAATGACTATGGCTGAAATGGAAACACCTCAGATGCGGTGGTACGTAATGCGTGCTATTAGCGGAAAGGAAGGCAAAGTCAAAGAATATGTTGACGCTCAAGTCGCTCAAGGTGACTATCGCGACAACGTCGCGCAAGTGCTCATTCCAACGGAGAAAGTCGTAAGCATTCGCAACGGCAAACGCTACGTGAAGGAACGCTGCCACTTGCCGGGTTATGTATTGGTAGAAGCTCGTCTGGTGGGTGAGGTGCAAGCAATGTTGCGCAACACCCCTAATGTGTTGGGATTCCTCGGAGAGACAAAAGCCAGCGATAAGCCCATGCCCATCCGTGAGGATGAGATGAAGCGTTTGCTGGGTATTGTCGACGAGTTGGCAGATGTACCAGAAGACATCCAAATCCCCTATGTTGAGGGAGATGCTGTCAAGGTTACCGATGGTCCCTTCTCGGGATTTGAGGCTGTCATCGAAGAAGTCAATAATGAGAAAAAGAAACTCAAGGTGTCGGTTAAGATCTTCGGGCGTAAAACCCCCGTTGAGCTTGGTTTCATGCAAGTCGCGAAGGAGTAAGGTGAATGTTACGCACCCCAAACTGAGCATTAAACAATAATTATTAAGAATTAATACAATGGCTAAAGAAGTTGCTGGATTAATCAAACTACAGATTAAAGGAGGCGCTGCAAATCCATCTCCCCCAGTAGGTCCCGCTCTCGGTTCCAAGGGTATCAACATCATGGATTTCTGCAAGGCGTTCAACGCCAGAACTCAGGATAAGGCCGGCAAGGTGCTTCCTGTCGTGATCACCTACTACACCGACAAATCCTACGATTTTGTCGTAAAGACTCCCCCCGTGGCCGTACAGCTCATGGAGGCAGCCAAGGTGAAAGGCGGAAGCTCAGAGCCCAACCGTAAGAAGGTTGCTGCTGTAACTTGGGATCAGGTTCGCGCCATCGCCACCGATAAGATGCCAGACTTGAACTGCTTTACAGTGGAGTCTGCTATGAAGTTGGTTGCAGGCACAGCCAGAAGTATGGGTATCACAGTGAAAGGTGACTTTCCCGCATAACATTTAAAACTTCAATTCAACTATGGCAAAATTGACAAAAAACCAGAAACTGGTCGCTGAAAAGATTGAAGCAGGGAAAGCTTACAGCCTCAAAGAAGCTTCACAATTGGTCAAGGATATTACCACGACCAAGTTTGATGCTTCTGTGGATATCGACATGCGACTGGGTGTTGACCCTCGTAAGGCCAACCAGATGGTGCGTGGCGTCGCAACCCTGCCCAATGGCACAGGTAAGACCGTCCGTGTTCTTTGCCTCTGTACTCCTGATCAGGAAGCTGCCGTTCAGGAAGCAGGAGCTGACTATGTAGGTCTTGAAGAATACATTGAGAAAATTAAAGGAGGCTGGACAGATGTTGATGTCATCATCACCATGCCCTCCATCATGGGTAAGATTGGTGCCCTCGGCCGTATCCTCGGCCCCCGTGGCCTCATGCCGAACCCCAAGAGCGGTACTGTGACGATGAATCCCGCCCAGGCTGTTCGTGAGGTCAAGATGGGTAAAATCGACTTCAAGGTCGATAAGACAGGTATCGTTCACACGTCTATCGGTAAGGTTTCTTTCTCCGCAGAGAAGATTGCTGAGAACGCTCGTGAATTTATCAGCACGATCATCAAGCTGAAGCCTGCTGCTGCTAAGGGTACTTACATCAAGAGCATTTATCTTTCGAGTACGATGAGCCGTGGTGTCAAGGTTGATCCCAAGGCCGTTGATGAAATTTAATTATAAGACGTTACAATCATGAGAAAGGAAGATAAAGCTATTATCATCGAGAAGCTCGGCGAAACCCTCAACGCCTATCCCCACTTCTATCTCGTTGATGTTACTGGTATGGATGCTGCTCGCACGAGCGCACTTCGTCGCCAGTGCTTCAAGAATGAAGTGAAGATGGTGGTTGTGAAGAACACGCTTCTTCACAAGGCTCTTGAGGCCAGAGAACTTGATTATTCACCCCTCTATGACGTCCTCAAAGGTACGACGGCTGTCATCTTCACCAACGTGGCCAATGCACCGGCCAAGATGCTGAAGGAATTCAATGCCAAGAACCCTAAGGGCGTAACGATCCCCGAATTGAAGGCAGCCTATGCCGAGGAAGGTTTCTATGTAGGAGCCGACCAACTGGATGCCCTCATTGCTATCAAGAGCAAGAACGAAGTTATTGCCGACATTGTTGCTATGCTGCAATCTCCTATGCAAAGCGTCGTTTCTGCACTCGAGTCTGGAGCCAGCACCATCCACGGTGTCCTCGAGACCCTCGCCGAGAAGGGCGAATAAATTTTTCCATTACCCAAAGTCTAACAAACAAAACCAAAAATTATTATGGCAGATATCAAAGCAATCGCTGAAGAGTTGGTTAACTTGACAGTGAAGGAAGTAAACGAATTGAAGAACCTCTTGAAGGAAGAATATGGAATTGAGCCCGCTGCAGCTGCTGTTGCTGTTGCTGCTGGTCCCGCTGCAGCCGCTGCTCCCGCTGCTGAGGAAAAGACTGACTTTGACGTCGTCCTCAAGAGCGCAGGCGCTGCTAAGCTTCAGGTCGTGAAGGCCGTTAAGGAAGCTTGCGGTCTGGGTCTGAAGGAAGCTAAGGAGCTCGTTGATGGCGCTCCCAGCACCCTGAAGGAAGGAATGCCCAAGGCTGATGCAGAGGCTCTGAAGAAGACTCTGGAAGAGGCTGGTGCAGAGATCGAGCTGAAGTAAGCATCCTCTGAACCGATTCGGTTCCTTATAGGTAGAGAACCCTCTGGTAGAGGGTCCTCTACTTTTTGCGTCTAAAGATTTTATTTGTTGGAACTCCAGCAAGGTATTCCCTAAATCACTAACCCACATAGATTGATGGCAAAGATTGTAAACGACAGAGTCAATTTTGCTTCGGTGAAGAATCCGATGCCTTATCCGGATTTTCTCGAAGTGCAGTTGAAGTCATTTAATGACTTCCTGCAACTTGACACTCCGCCAGAGCTCAGGAAAAACGATGGCTTGTACAAGGTTTTCTCCGAAAACTTCCCCATCGCTGACACGCGCAACAACTTCGTTCTCGAATTTCTCGATTACTACATTGATCCTCCCCGCTATTCCATCGAGGAATGTCTGGAAAGAGGACTCACCTACGCTGTGCCTTTGAAGGCAAAGCTTAAGCTCTATTGTACAGACCCTGACCACGAGGATTTCGATACCGTTATTCAGGATGTATTCCTCGGCCCCATTCCCTATATGACCCCTAACGGCACATTTGTTATAAATGGTGCCGAACGTGTTGTTGTTAGTCAGTTGCATCGTTCACCTGGTGTATTCTTTGGTACAAGCGTCCATGCGAATGGAACCCAGCTCTATAGTGCCCGTATTATTCCTTTTAAAGGCTCTTGGATTGAGTTTGCAACAGACATCAATAATGTGATGTATGCTTACATCGATCGTAAGAAGAAGTTGCCCGTCACGACCCTGCTGCGTGCCATCGGTTTCGAGAATGATAAGGACATCCTCGAAATTTTTAACCTCGCAGAAGAGGTTAAGGTCAACAAAACCAACCTCAAGAAGCATATTGGCCAAAAGCTGGCAGCCCGTGTTCTGAAATCTTGGGTTGAGGACTTCGTCGACGAAGATACTGGTGAAGTTGTTTCCATCGAGCGTAACGAGGTCATCATGGACCGTGAGACTGTCCTCGATAACGACAACATCAATGAAATTCTGGAAAGCGGAGAGCAGACCATCCTTATTCATAAGGAAGAGGCCGACACCAGCGACTATTCCATTATCTTCAACACGCTGGCCAAGGATCCTTCCAATTCAGAAAAGGAAGCTGTACTCTATATCTATCGCCAATTGCGCAATGCTGACCCTGCCGATGATGCCAGTGCGCGTGAAGTCATCAACAACCTTTTCTTCTCAGAGAAGCGCTATGACCTTGGCGATGTAGGCCGCTATCGTATCAACCGCAAGCTAAATCTCGACACCGACCCGGATGTGCGTGTGCTCACCCAACAAGACATCATCGAGATTATCAAATACCTCATTGAGCTGGTCAACTCGAATGCTCAGGTCGACGATATCGACCACCTCTCCAACCGTCGTGTCCGCACAGTCGGTGAGCAGTTGAGCAATCAGTTCGCTATCGGTCTGGCCCGCATGAGCCGCACTATCCGCGAGCGCATGAATGTCCGTGACAATGAAGTCTTCACCCCAACGGAACTCATCAACGCCAAGACCATTTCCAGCGTCATCAACTCTTTCTTTGGAACAAACGCTCTCAGCCAGTTCATGGATCAGACCAATCCTCTGGCCGAGGTAACACATAAACGTCGTCTTTCGGCCCTCGGCCCTGGCGGTCTGAGCCGCGAGCGTGCTGGTTTCGAAGTGCGCGACGTACACTATACACACTACGGTCGCCTCTGTCCTATCGAGTCGCCTGAAGGTCCTAACATTGGTCTTATCTCCTCTCTTTGCGTCTATGCAAAGATCAACGAACTGGGCTTCATTGAGACTCCTTATCGTAAGGTAAACAATGGTGTTGTAGACCTGTCAGATGAAGGCATTGAATATAAGACCGCCGAGGAAGAGGAGAACCTGATCATTGGTCAAGGTAATGCCCCCCTGAACGACGACGGTACGTTCATCCGCAAGGTTGTCAAATGTCGTCAAGATGACGACTATCCAGTTGTCCCTCCATCCGAGGTGAATCTGATGGACGTCGCTCCTCAGCAGATTGCTTCTATCGCAGCTTCGCTTATTCCCTTCCTGGAGCACGACGACGCCCACCGTGCACTCATGGGTTCCAACATGATGCGTCAGGCAGTCCCCCTTCTCCGCACCGAAGCTCCTATCGTCGGCACAGGTATCGAGAAGCAGGTTTGTGAAGACAGTCGCACGATGATTACCGCTGAGGGCGAGGGCGTTGTAGATTATGTTGACGCCACCACCATCCGTATTCTTTACGACCGTACCGAGGAGGAAGAGTTCGTCAGCTTTGAACCTTCCTTGAAGGAATACCGTATTCCCAAGTTCCGTCGCACCAATCAGAACATGACCATTGACCTTCGTCCGATTTGCGAAAAAGGTCAGCGTGTCAAGGCTGGCGACATCCTCACAGAGGGCTATTCTACCGAGAATGGTGAATTGGCACTGGGTAAGAACCTTCTTGTCGCTTACATGCCTTGGAAGGGATATAACTACGAGGATGCCATTGTGCTCAACGAGCGTGTCGTTCGTGAGGATATTCTTACCAGCGTCCATGTCGAAGAATTCTCTCTGGAAGTTCGCGAGACTAAGCGTGGTGTCGAGGAACTGACCGCGGATATTCCGAACGTCAGCGAAGATGCCACAAAGGATCTCGATGAGAATGGTATTATCCGCGTCGGTGCGCAAGTTCTCCCCGGCGACATTCTCATCGGTAAGATTACGCCTAAGGGCGAGAGCGATCCTTCTCCTGAAGAGAAACTGCTTCGTGCCATCTTCGGCGAGAAGGCTGGCGATGTGAAGGATGCCTCCTTGAAGGCAACGCCCTCTCTTTCTGGTACTATTATCGACAAGAAGCTGTTCTCACGTGCTATCAAGACGCGTGCAGAGAAAGCTCAGGATAAAATTCGCCTGCCGAAGATCGACGAGGAATTTAACTCCAAGGTCGATGACCTGAAAGCCATCCTTATCGACAAGCTGCTGGAACTCACCAAGGACCTCACTTCTCAGGGAGTGAAGGACTACATGGGTGCCGAAGTCATTGCCAAGGGAGCCCGCTTCACGGCTGGCAACCTCTCGCCTCTGGACTATACTGGCGTTCAACTCAGCAACTGGACCAGCGACGAGCACATTAACAAACTCATTTCCCAGCTCATCATCAACTTCATCAAGAAGTACAAGCTGTTGGATGCAGAGCTCAAGCGCCGCAAGTTCGCTATCACCATCGGCGACGAACTGCCCTCCGGCATCATCCAGATGGCAAAAGTCTATGTCGCCAAGAAGCGCAAAATTGGTGTAGGTGATAAGATGGCAGGTCGTCATGGAAACAAGGGTATCGTCTCCAAGGTCGTCCGTCAGGAAGATATGCCATTCCTGGCCGACGGAACTCCTGTTGACATTGTCCTGAACCCGCTGGGCGTGCCTTCCCGAATGAACATCGGTCAGATTTTTGAAGCCGTCCTCGGTGCTGCTGGAAAGCAGTTGGGCGTCAAGTTTTCCACCCCGATTTTCGATGGTGCCTCCCTCGACGACCTCTGTGAGTGGACTGACAAGGCAGGCCTGCCCCGTTATTGCTCAACTCAGCTCTACGACGGTGCCACCGGCGAGAAGTTCGACCAGTTGGCCACGGTGGGTGTCTCCTACATGCTTAAACTCGGCCACATGGTTGAGGATAAGATGCACGCCCGTAGCATTGGCCCGTACAGTCTCATCACTCAGCAACCTCTTGGTGGTAAGGCTCAGTTCGGTGGTCAGCGTTTCGGAGAGATGGAGGTCTGGGCAATCGAGGCCTTCGGTGCATCCCACGTCCTGCAGGAAATCCTCACCATCAAGTCAGACGATGTCACGGGTCGTTCTAAGGCCTATGAGGCCATCGTCAAGGGTGACCCCATGCCAACTCCCGGCATTCCTGAATCGCTCAACGTGCTCCTCCACGAGCTGCGTGGTCTCGGACTCAGCGTAACACTCGAGTAATTAATTCATAAATCAAAGAGTTATGCCTTACAAAAAAGATAATAAGACCAAGAATAATTTCACCAAGATAACCATCGGGCTGGCATCGCCCGAGGAAATCAAGGAGAACTCCTTCGGCGAGGTGCTGAAGCCCGAGACCATTAACTATCGCACTTACAAGCCCGAGCGCGACGGCCTTTTCTGCGAGCGTATCTTCGGTCCTACCAAGGACTACGAATGCCACTGCGGAAAGTACAAGCGCATCCGCTACAAGGGCATCGTTTGCGACCGTTGTGGCGTCGAGGTCACCGAGAAGAAGGTGCGCCGTGAGCGCAGTGGACACATCGAGCTGGTAGTGCCCATCGCACACATTTGGTACTTCCGCAGCCTGCCCAACAAGATTGGCTATCTGCTCGGAATGCCGACCAAGAAGCTCGATGCCGTCATCTACTACGAGCGCTACGTGGTCATCAATCCGGGTCCCTTCCTCAACGAGGAGAGCGACGACCTACACCTCGAGAAGTACGACCTGCTCTCCGAAGAGGAGTACATGGCTCACATGGATCGTCTGCCCTCGGACAACCACCTCCTGCCCAACGATGACCCCAACAAGTTCGTCGCCAAGATGGGCGCTGAGGCCATCTACGACCTGCTTGTAGAACTCGATCTCGATAAACTCTCCTACGAACTGCGCGACCGTGCCAACAGCGATACCGCCCAGCAACGTAAGACCGAAGCCCTGAAGCGCTTGCAAGTTGTCGAGAGTTTCCGTGCCAGCCGTGGACGTAACAAGCCCGAGTGGATGATTATGACTATGCTCCCCGTCATCCCGCCCGATTTGCGTCCCCTCGTTCCCCTGGACGGTGGCCGTTTCGCCACTTCAGACCTCAACGACCTCTACCGTCGTGTCATCATCCGCAACAATCGCCTGAAGCGCCTCATCGAGATCAAAGCTCCCGAGGTCATCCTCCGCAACGAGAAGCGTATGTTGCAGGAAGCCGTTGACAGCCTCTTCGACAACAGTCGCAAGAGCAGTGCCGTCAAGAGCGAGAGCAACCGTCCTCTGAAGTCCCTCTCCGACTCCCTCAAGGGTAAGCAGGGCCGTTTCCGTCAGAACCTCCTCGGTAAGCGTGTCGACTACTCCGCACGTTCCGTTATCGTCGTAGGTCCCGAGCTGAACATGGGCGAGTGCGGTCTGCCGAAGCTCATGGCGGCTGAACTCTACAAGCCGTTCATTATCCGCAAGCTCATCGAGCGTGGAATCGTCAAGACCGTGAAGTCCGCTAAAAAGATTGTCGACCGCAAAGACCCCGTCATCTGGGACATCCTTGAGCATGTCATGAAGGGACACCCCGTTCTCCTCAACCGTGCTCCGACACTGCACCGTCTGGGTATTCAGGCCTTCCAGCCCCACATGATTGAGGGTAAGGCCATCCAGCTCCACCCGTTGGCATGTACTGCCTTCAACGCAGACTTCGACGGCGACCAGATGGCTGTCCACCTTCCCCTCTCCAACGAGGCTATTCTCGAAGCTCAGATTCTGATGCTCCAGAGCCACAACATCCTGAATCCTGCCAACGGTGCTCCTATTACCGTTCCTTCTCAGGACATGGTGCTCGGTTTGTACTATATCACTAAACTGCGTCCCGGAGCCCTCGGTGAAGGTCTCACCTTCTACGGCCCCGAAGAGGCACTCATCGCCTACAACGAGCGTCGCGTGGACATTCACGCCCCGGTCAAGGTCATAGTGGATGACAAGCTCGAGGACGGCACCATCGGTAAGCGTATGGTGGAGACCTCTGTCGGCCGTGTCATCGTCAACGAAATCATCCCCATGGAAGTTGGTTTCTTTAACGATGTCATTTCCAAGAAGACCCTCCGCAATATCATCACCGACGTTATCAAGATCGTGGGTGTCGCCCGTGCTTGCAAGTTCCTCGACGGAATCAAGAACCTCGGCTACAAGCTGGCCTACGATGGCGGACTCTCCTTCAACCTCGGCGACATTATCATCCCGGAGGAAAAGGCAGAACTGGTGAAGCGAGGCAACGACGAGGTCGAGCGTATCACCGCCGACTACAACATGGGTTTCATCACCGACAAGGAGCGCTACAACCAAGTCATCGACGCCTGGACTCACGTCAACAACGACCTGTCCAAGATTCTGATGAAGACCATGCGCGAGGCCGATCAGGGCTTTAACGCCGTGTACATGATGCTCGACTCCGGAGCTCGTGGTAGTGCTGGTCAGATCAGTCAGCTCTCCGGTATGCGTGGTCTGATGGCCAAGCCCCAGAAGGCTGGTGCCGAGGCACAGATTATCGAGAACCCGATTCTCTCGAACTTCAAGGAGGGAATGTCCGTGCTGGAGTACTTCATCTCTACCCACGGTGCCCGTAAGGGTCTGGCCGATACCGCTCTGAAGACTGCCGACGCAGGTTACCTGACCCGTCGTCTGGTTGATGTCAGCCACGATGTCATCATCACCGAGGAAGACTGCGGCACCCTGCGTGGTCTCATCTGCACCGCTCTCAAGAGCGGCGACGAGGTCATCTCCTCGCTCTACGACCGCATCCTCGGCCGTGTTAGTGTCCACGATATCATCCATCCTTCGACCAACAAGCTCATCGTGGCTGCTGGCGAGGAGATTACCGAATCCATCGCTGCCGAGATCGAGGCCAGCCCCATCGAGAGCGTAGAGATTCGCTCCGTGCTCACCTGCGAGTCGAAGCATGGCGTCTGCATGAAGTGCTACGGCCGCAACCTCGCTTCCGCCCGCATGGTTCAGAAGGGCGAGGCCGTGGGCGTCATCGCCGCACAGTCTATCGGTGAGCCTGGTACACAGCTTACCTTGCGTACCTTCCACGCTGGTGGTGTGGCCGACAACGCCGCTGCCAACGCAACCATCAAGGCCAAGTACGATTCCAAGCTTGAGTTCGAGGAACTGCGTACCGTCGATATCACCGACGAGGCAGGCAACCCCGCCAGAATGGTCGTAGGCCGACTGGCTGAGGTCCGCTTCGTAGACATCAACACAGGTATCGTCCTGCTCACGCAGAACGTCCCCTACGGCTCCACGCTCTACAAGAAAGAGGGCGAGAAGGTCAGCAAGGGCGACCTCATTGCCAAGTGGGATCCCTTCAATGCCGTTATCGTTACCGAGATGCCCGGTCGCGTCGAGTTCGAGGGCGTCATCGAAGGTGTCACCTACCGTGTCGAGTCCGACGAAACCACGGGTTTGCGCGAGCTCATCATCATCGAATCCAAGGACAAGACCAAGATTCCGCAGGCTCACATCGTCGACGAGAACGGCGAAGTGCTCCGCACCTACAACTTCCCCATCGGCGGTCACATCAGCGTCGAGGACAAGCAGACCGTCAAGGCCGGTGACGTCCTCGTCAAGATTCCGCGTGCCGTGGGCAAGGCTGGTGACATCACCGGCGGTCTGCCCCGTGTCACCGAGCTCTTCGAGGCCCGCAACCCGAGCAACCCCGCCATCGTCAGCGAAATCGACGGCGAGGTCTCCATGGGCAAGCTGAAGCGTGGTAATCGCGAAATCATCATCACCCCCAAGACCGGCGACGCCCGCAGCTACCTCGTACCCCTCTCCAAGCAGATTCTGGTGCAGGAGAACGACTACGTCCGCGCTGGAACTCCGCTGTCCGACGGTGCCATCACCCCCGCCGACATCCTGGCTATTCAGGGTCCCACGGCCGTACAGGAGTACATCGTCAACGAGGTGCAGGACGTCTACCGCCTGCAAGGTGTGAAGATCAACGACAAGCACTTCGAAGTCATCGTCCGCCAGATGATGCGCAAGGTGCAAATCGACGAACCCGGCGACACCCACTTCCTCGAACAGCAGATTGTGGACAAACTGGAGTTTGCCGAGGAGAACGACCGCATCTGGGGCAAGAAAGTTGTCGTCAACGCAGGCGACAGTGAGAACATGGTTGCCGGTATGATTGTCACTGCCCGCAAGCTCCGCGACGAGAACTCCCTGCTCAAGCGCCGTGACCTCCGTCCCGTAGAAGTGCGTGATGCCGTACCCGCCACCTCCACCCAGATTCTCCAGGGTATCACCCGTGCCGCCCTCCAGACCAGCTCGTTCATGTCCGCCGCCTCCTTCCAGGAGACCACCAAGGTGCTCAACGAAGCTGCCATCAACGGCAAGAGCGACTACCTCGAAGGCATGAAGGAGAACGTCATCTGCGGTCACCTCATCCCCGCCGGAACTGGCCTCCGCGAGTTCGAGCGCATTATCGTAGGTTCCAAGGAAGACTACGACCGCGTCCTCGCCAACCGCAAGGCCATCCTCGATTATGACTACGATTGATTTCCCCTCAGAACTTCTCCGTAAGTTCGTGAGCAAATAAACTAAGGGCTGTGTCGCATCACCGACACAGCCCTTAATCTTACTCTGCTATATGCACCACAGATTTCTCAGATTAACGAGAATCCGTGTAATCTGAGAAATCTGTGGTTCATGCAGGATAATTTTGCATACGACAATCTTTACTTGACAGAAATCTTCGCCGCCTTATTGCCCACCTGAACGATGTATGTGCCGGCCGGAACGTTGAAGATACCGACCTTTTCGCTGTCACGCGGGGTGACGGTCTTGATGAGTGCACCGCTCACGGTGTAGAGGCGAACAGCCTTGCCAACGGCTCCCTCCACACAGAGCTGGCCGTCGGTGACATAGACCTTCACATTCTCGCCCTTGATGGTAGCAACGCCTGTAGCAACGTCTTCGAAGTAGAGGTTCTCGGCATTTGCCCAGCCGTAACTGACGCGGACTTCCGTGAATCCCAGCACGCTGATGGCCAGTGAGTCGCCTGTTAACATGGAACGCTTGTCTGCTCCGTTCACGGTCAATGACTCAACAGTCCAGTTCTGTTCAGGGGTGATAAAGAGCGTCATCTTGCCCGTCTTCACGGTCATCTGCATGGCACTCTGTTCGCCTGTGCGGTAGAGTAGCGTAGCGTAGTCGGGAATCTGATCCCCGCTGCCAGCATATTCCGTCCATTTGAAAGTGCGGCCGTCCCAATACTGGGGAGTCCAGCCCTTTGCTTTGGCAGCTGCCACCTGCAACTTCGTCATTACGTTCTGTTCACCAGAGTCGAACATGACATTCATGATGCCATTGCTTACATCAGGCAGACTCATAACCAGTGAATCCATCTTGCTGTCCTTAATCTGGTTCTTGTAGCAATAGAGGTTGGTCAGGGCGGGGCAGCCCGAAACGTCGAGACGTGTCAGTTGATTCTCGTCGCAGTCCAGTTCCTTCAGTGCCGTGCAGCCCGAAACGTTGATTGAGGTCAGCCTGTTGCCGAAGCACCACACCCTTGTCAGTGCAGTGTTCTTCGAGAGGTCGAGTGACGACAGATAGTTCTGGAAGCAGGACAGATCCGTCAGTGCCGTGAAGTGTTCGATGCCCTTCAGGTTGTAGATGTTCTTGCTGGTCACGCTCATAGATTTGACAGCAGCAATTTCTTCTGCCGTCAGTACGCCGTCGGCACCGTATGTCTGGCCAAGCAGGAAGCTACGGAAGTTCACGTCCGGGAAGTTCGTCTCGTCAATAGCCACGCTTGTTGATGGAATCGAATCCTCGTCGATGCCGGGATAATCTTCCCAGATATCCCAACCCGCTGTGTCATAGCCAGCCCATCGAGCAGGGAACCAGTTCTTGAGCTTGGCCGTTACCACCTGCGACTTGGTCATCACGTTCTGCTCGTCCTGTGAAGAGCCAATGACATACATCCAATAGCCACCTCCCATTGGCAGACTCTCCAGCAGGGCATCCATGCCTGCACCTTTAATCTGGTTGGAGGTTATACTAAGCCTTTTCAGCGTGGAACAGCCCGACACATCGAGTGTGGTCAGTTTGTTGACGTCGCAATTCAGGATGATCAGCGCATCGTTCTTCGACACGTTGAGCGAAGTCAGCTGGTTGCCGGTGCATATCAGGGTGACCAACGCGGTGTTCTTCGATACGTCAAGCCTCGTCAGTCCACATGCCTGACAAATCAGTGATGTCAACCCGGTACATCCCGACACGTCAAGTGAATCCAGCTCGTTGACGCTACAGTCCAACTCTGTCAGTGCCGTGAAAAACGAAATGCCCCGCAGGCTTCGGATTCCCTTGGAATACAAGGAAATGGACTGAACGCCTGCAATCTCCTCGTTCGTCAGCAGGCTGTCGGCACCAAATTCTTGGCTGAGAATCCAACGGCGGAAATTAGCGTCGGGGAAGTTAGACGCGTTAACTCTAACGTCTGCCCATGCGCTCATTGCCGTGAGCAGTGCAATACATGAAAAGATAAGTCTTTTTGCTTTCATAGTTGTTAGTTTTTTATTGATGATTCATGGTGTTTTTATGTTATTCAACCGCAAAGGTACACATTATTTTTATAAAACGCGGATTGTCTGCATAAGAAAATGTACAAAGTGGCGAAAAATGAACCTGTTAATATATTTTTGTCAACTTGTAGATATATAATCGTTTGGTTTCATTGTGTCTCATCAGTGATGTCCTGCGTCAAAAGACAAAGTTTTAGTCAAAAAAAGGGCGTTTACCGTCACCTTGCCTTCTACTCGTCCGATAGTCAGTCGGTTATGGGTGACGGTAAGGTGACGGTAAGGCTGTTTTTGGTGATAATAAAACCCGATGTTACTGATAATGAGGATGCAAGATTTTATTTACCGTCACCTTTTTGGTATGAAGGCCAAAACGCTTGCAGGAACGGAAAGAAATGATATGGAACATCGTAGGGACTTACTTTATGTATGTCCGGATAATCATTTCCGGTTATATATGGTTTTCGGACATACATAAAGTAAGTCCCTACATGGATGCTATCCGAACCCTTAAGGGTTCAGGCTCTAACCCTTAAGGATTCCCGCTCCAACCCTTAAGGGTTCTGGCGTATACCCCTACGGCCTCAAGATGATATAGCTGGGGTGATGGCAACTCGACGAATATATCCGACTCATACACAGCCGCTTGAGGGGTATATTTGAGCAAAATAATCAGGAAATGCCGTTTACCGTCACCCTACCGTCACCTTACCATCACCGCGTAATCCGCTAAATATCATTTGATTGAGCAGAAAAGGTGACGGGTGATGGAAATTTTTACAACAAACTTTTTAGCGTCACTTTGGGTGATTACGACCTCGGTGCATTCGATAGAAAAGGCTGAGGGAGAAGATGGGTTAGTAGATGGCTTCTGCTATCTGGCGAATGCTGTCGACGGCGGAGAGGGTGTAGAAGTGGAGGCTGGGGATGCCGTGGGCGATGAGGTCGCGGCATTGGGCGATGCCCCATTCGATGCCGATGCGCTTCACTTCCTCGTCGGTCTTGCATCGGCGCAGTTCCTCGGAGAGCTCGAAGGGGAGGTCACAGCGGAACGTCTTGGGGACGGTGGCCAGTTGTGAGAGCTTTGTCAGGGGTTTCAGACCCGGGATGATAGGGATGGTGACACCGGCTTCGCGGGCTTGTCGCACAAAGGCATAGAATTTCTGGTTGTCGTAGAAGAGCTGGCTGATGGCAATCTTGGCGCCCTGGTGCTGCTTCTCCAGGAGCACGCGGATGTCGCTCTCCAGGTTCGGGGCTTCCTCATGCTTCTCGGGATAGCAGGCCACGCCGAACTCGAAGGGCGTGCCCTTGACCTTCATCGCTGTGCCGTCGGCAAAATAGCCTGCGTTGAAGCGGTTCACCTGGTCGATGAGCTCCAGAGCGTGGGTGTAGCCGCCCGGCGTGGGCTGGTACATGGATTCCTCCTTGGCTTTGTCGCCCCGGAGTAGGAAGACGTCCGAAATACCGAGGAACTGGAGGTCGAGCAGGGCATACTCGATGTCCTGCATCGTGCTCCCTGAACAGACCAGATGGGGGATGACAGGAATGCCCCAGCGCTGCTGGATGGCGGCGGAGATGGCGATGGTACCGGGACGACGTCGCACACGGCTACGTTCCACCAGTCCTCCTTCCAGCTCGCGGTAGACGTATTCGGCGCGGTGGGTGGTGATGTTGATATGTCGCGGCTTGAAGGGGGCCAGCGTCTCGATGGTCTTGAACAGGGCTTCCGTGCCTGTGCCCTTCAGGGGCGGCAGGACTTCAAAACTGAAGCCGACACCCGTAGCGGCCTTCTCCTGCGAAAGGAGAGGGGCTGGCCGATTCTGTGTCTCTGTTGTCGTATAGAGTTGTGCTAACATAGCGGTTAAATGTCAACTGTTGATTGTCAACTGCCCATTGGCTTCCGGGCGCGTCACGAGGAGATAGATGACGGCAGCGATCAGGGCGAGGATGATGAGGACGGCGAGGAGACCGAGGAAGCAGCCGAGGGGACCGCAGCCGGATTGCTCGTCGGGCTGGGAAGTGGCAGAGGCTTCTGCTTCGGCAATGGCCTCGTCAAGGGAAGGAACGGTCGTGGTGCTTTTCTTGGCAGAGGACTTGCCTTTGCCTGCTTTCTTGGCGGCTGCTGCGCCTCCGAGACCGACGAGGCTGAGGAGGTTGAGCTTCTTCCAGGTGATGAGGCGCTTGCTGTAACCCATGCCTTTGCCGAGGCTGACGTTGACGTTGACGCCCGTGCTGCCGATGTTCAGGGTTTTGCCCTTGGGACCTATGGTGAGGCTGATGCCACTCTTGCCTACGTTCATCGTGACGTAGGGGAGAATCTTCATGCGCTTGTTGAATCGTACACCCATGTTAATGTTTGTTGGGACGTGTATGTATGTCCGGGAATGTATTGTGTGTATTTCGGGCGCAAAGATAGGGAAAAAGTAGGTTATTAGGGGCGGGAAAGACAAAAAGTTTCATTTTTTGGCTCCCGGAGATGTATAAAGTCAGGCTCTGTGACAGGAATCTAATAACTTTTTCCTACCTTTGCCCCCGAATTATCAAGGGGTGTCCGTCCTGTGGCGGGCTGAGAACAAACCCTTCAGACCTGATGCGGGTAATGCCGACGTAGGGATGATAAGGGCAGACTTCGGTCTGGAATGAGCCCCTTTATTGTTTAATCATTCAATAAAGGAAAAAAACAATGAGAAAGAACTTTTGGATGGGCTTGGCAGGCTTCGTGGGCTTGGCAGGTTTCGTGAGTGGTGCAGAGGCACAGGTGGCTGAGGATTCCTTGCGCCTGGAGCACATGCAGGAAATGGTGGTCAAGGCCGTGCGCGTGGAGAAGGATGCACCTTTCGCTGTGGCAAACATCAAGAAGAAGGAGTTGCAGGAATTCTCCCGTACAGGACAGGAACTGCCGATGTTGCTGGCTCGCACACCGGGCATCATCGCCTGGGGCGAGAATGGCTTGGGCACGGGAACGACCTACATGCGCATCCGTGGAGCGGCAGGCTCGCGTATCAACGTGACGCTGGACGGCGTGGCGCTGAACTCCCCTGAAGACCAGACAGTGTTCTGGGCAAACATGAATTCCTATGCCTCGCTGTTGGGCAGCGTGCAGGTACAGCGTGGCGTGGGAACCTCGACCAACGGCGACGGAGCCTTCGGTGGAACCATCGCCTTGAGTACGGCTGCTCCTTCGTATGTGCCAAGCGGAGAGGTAAACTTCAGCTACGGGTCGTACAACACGATGAACTATGGCGGCAAGGCCTCCACGGGGCTGCTCTGGGATCGTATTATCCTCGATGGTGCGTGGCACCAGACACAGACCGATGGCTACCTCCACGGTACCGACGGACGTTCCGGCTCGTACTTCGGCGGGCTGACGTGGCTTGTGAACGACCGACTGACCATCCGCTACAAGAATCTCGGAAACTACGAGAGGACGGGGCAGGCGTGGAACGGGGTCACGGCAGGTGACGGAAACTACAGCCTCATGGATGGCAACTACGACGACGGCACCTGGGGGTATACGACGCCTACGGGCATAAAGACGTATAAGGACTTGTTCGAACGCGGCTTGGGCAAGTTCAATTCCCTCTACGAGGCGTTGGATTACGGCGACGACGGCCTCTTTGCCCGCGATGCCAATGGCAACTACCTGACCCGCCGCTACCAACTGACCGACGGTTCGCTGTGGGCACGCGCGACAGACAATTTCTGGCAGGACCATAACCTGCTCTCAATGGCATGGGACATCAACGACCGTTGGTCAACGACGGCCACCCTGCACTATACCTACGGCTATGGCTACTACGAGGAATTCCGGCCGCAGAATAAAATGAAAAAGTTTGGACTGGCAGACTTCTCTAAGGCTGACGGCACGACCGTCAAGAAAGCCGACTTCATCCGCAAGAAGGGGCTGGAACAACACACCTACGGAGTTGTGGCTAACGTCAACTACAAAGACCGGCTTTGGGATGTCATCGGCGGCCTGAACCTCCAACGCTTCCAGGCGGACCACTTCGGGCACCTCACCTACACAAGCGATGCGGAATTGAGTGCTGCGCTTATGGGAAAAGGCAAGTACACCTACTTCGAGAGCGACGGCACGAAGGACGACCACAGCGTGTTCCTCAAGGCCACGTACAGCGTCGATGCCGACTGGAGCCTTTTTGGCGACGTGCAGTACCGCCACGTGGGTTATCGCATAGGCGGACACAACGACAAGTTTGTCAGCAACGGTGATGGCACCTACAGCAATCAGGTTCTCGACATCGACAATCACTATCATTTCGTGAATCCTAAAGCTGGTGTCAGTTGGCACCACGATGGCCACACGGCGTACTTCTCTCAAGCCATCAGCCACCGCGAGCCGGAGCTGAATAATTTCACGAACAATGGCAACTATCCGGCGCCGGAAGCTGAATGGGTGTTCGACTACGAGGCTGGCTACAACTACTCGGGCAGGCGCTTTCGCGCGGGCGTGAACTTATATTATATGTATTATACGAATCAGTTTGTTCAGACAGGTGCTAAGAGCGACATCGGCGAGAACCTGACCACGAATATTCAGAGCAGTTTCCGGCTGGGAGCAGAGCTGACGGCGGCCTGGGACATCATGCCCTGGCTCACCATTGAAGGCAATGCGGCTTTGAGCCGGAACCGCATCCTGGACTTTGATGAGGTGGCCAGCGTGGATTGGGATGATAGTTGGCGCACGATACATTACGACAACAGCACGTTAGCCTTCTCGCCTTCTGCAATTCTCAACGGCTTCGTGGACTTCCATTGGAAAGGCCTTCAGGCCGTATGGCATACGAACTACGTCAGCCGCCAGTACCTCGATAACACCGAAAACCGCGACCGCTCGCTGCCCGCTTTCTCTGCCTCGGACTTGAGCCTCACCTATACGCTGCCCTGCCGACGCAGGCTTGGATTGCGCGAGGTGGTGTTTGGTGCCAACCTGAACAACCTCTTCAACGCCCACTATGCCAGCAGCGGGTGGGTCTATGACAGTATCCTCGACGGCTACGGCCACCCGAACGAGAACCGCTACTATCAGATAGGTTTCATTCCTGCGGCAGGTTTTACGGCGCTGGGGAGTATCACTCTGAGGTTCTGAAGCCCTTTCCTCCAAGAAGATGGACTTCGCTTTGTTCATTACGCCACTATGAATCTGCAATTTATCATACACCATTGGCTCGACATAACGACCACTGTGCTCGGCCTGGCCTACATCCTTCTCGAATACCGCGCGAGCCTTTGGATGTGGGCGGTCGGAGCCGTGATGCAGGTGTTGGGCATCGTGCTCTACTATCAGAAAGGACTCTATGCCGACTGTGGAATGGAATTCTATTATCTGGCCATGACGGCTTACGGTTTTTGGAAGTGGAGCCGGAAAAACACGGAGGTTGCCGGATATACGGAAGGCACAGGGAGTAAAACTGTGACCATTGCTCACATTCCGCTGAAGATGGTAGTCCGTTGGACAGGTGTTGCCGTGCTTTTATGGGCAGGAATCTGGTGGCTGCTCTCTACGTTCACGGATAGCACGGTGCCTGTGGCCGATGCCTTCACGACGGCTCTCTCGCTCGTAGGCATCTGGGCGTTGGCTCACAAGTACCTGGAGCAGTGGTTTGTATGGATTGCAGTGGATGTGGTGACCTGTTGGCTCTACTGGCAGAAGGATATTCCCTTCAAGTCATCGCTCTACGCCCTGTACATCGTCATTGCCGTTTTCGGCTATGTACGTTGGCGTCACCAGATGCAGGCTTCTTCCCAGACTTAACCTCAGGCTTTCTGTGTGTCGCTTTGATGGCATTCTCGCGCAAGGTGGTGTCTTCAAGTAACGTCGTTTCCATCGAGTCGCGGTAAGCTTGTACGACGGCTGTGCGCGAGAGACGGTGACGCGCCCAGTAGATACTGTCGTCCTGCCATACGGGAGGGCCGAGGTCTACGTCCGTTGTGTAGCCTAAGTCCAGTTCTGGGCGTTCGGTGGACGGTTCGTACTTGTAGGGAATGCGCCCCACGATGTAAGGATAAATCTCAACTTGTTGGAAACCGTGGTGGATGATGTCCAACTGCCGGGCGGCCGCACGGGATAGGTCGATAACGAATTTGCGGGTGTAGGGGCCGCGGTCGGTCACGGTCACTACGACTTCCCGACCGTTCGTGAGGTTGCGAACCAGAAGCTTTGTCCCCAGGGGATAGCGCAGGTGAGCACAGGTCATGCTGTCGCGATGGTACAATTGTCCGTTAGCCATGCGTCGCCCGTGGAAACGGTCGGCATAGAACGAGGCGTTGCCTTGCTGAGTGAACAGAATCTGAGCATCCGCCAAAGGTAAGGCAACACCAACGAAGAACAGGGTAAAAAAGTATCGTAAGAAGGCAAAAGAGTCTCTCATGGGCACATTTCTACTGACTTTTGGGCGCAAGTTAGCTATTTTTCAATAGTTGACCAACTTTTTCCTGTTTTTTATGTGTCCGATTGCTTGAAATTGTATAACTTTGCGCGCAAATTCAATAATAATGACCCCTTAAAACGTACCAAAGTACGCCCTTTTATGGAAGTAAGAAAGAGAACAGAACAAGGTCAGGTTACTGACGACATGATTTCATTGCGTGATATTCTGGATATCTTTATTGATAACTGGAAATGGTTCATAGTTTCAGTGATTGTCTGCTTAGTCTGTGGCAGGCTTTATTTGTCCACTCTCCCCAAGATTTATCAGCGTTCGGCTGTAATGCTTGTCAAAGATGATGATGGCGGCACTTCTTCCCGTTCAAGAGGTGGCACAGATGCCTTGATGCAGTTGAATGGCGTCATGATGGGTTCCAGCGTGAAGAACGAAGTGTACATCCTTCAGAGCCATCAGATTATGATTCAAGTTGTGCGCAATCTTCATCTGGATGTCAATTATTACTACAAACATCACTTCCAGACGCAGAACCTGTATAAAGCCCGTCCTTTTAGCTTGGAGCTGGACAGTGCTGACATCGAGACGATGCGCTCTTATAGTTTCATGGTGACGTTGGATGGGAGGCGTGCTCACGTGACAGAATTCGAGATGTCAGCCCAGGGCAAGGAAGATGAAGTGTCTCAGGTTGATATCGTCGTGGAGCTGGGTAAACCTTTCAGATTGCCATATTTGCAAAGCCCAGTTGTACTCATTCCTAATGAGAAATACTTGGCTGACTTCAATGGAAAATCCATTAAGGTAAGTCATATTCCTGTAGAGGCGGCTGCCAATATGTATGGTGGAGCCTTGAAGGCTGGCGTAGTTGATAAAGAGAGTACGTTGGTCGGTATACAATATACGGATCAGAATGTGACCCGCGCTGAGGATATTCTTAATGCCGTTCTTGAAGCATATCGTAGGAACATCATTGATGACAAGAACCGCATAGCCGAGAGCACGGCAGCTTTCATCGATGAACGTATTGAACTGATAAGTCAGGAACTCAGTAAGGTGGAAGGTGACCTTGCCAGCTTCAAGCAACGCAACCGGTTGGTGGATATCAAATCCGATGCAAATCTATACCTTCAGCAGAGCAGTCAGGCTCGTCAGCGAAGTATTCAGATAGAGTCGCAGGTGAGCGTGGTCAAATACCTGCTCGACTATCTTCGCGACAAATCGCGCGGCAATAACCTCATCCCGTCGTTGGCTGGCTTGACAGATGCTGGAATCCAATCTCAGATTTCTAAATATAACGACGTGATGTTGGAACGCAATCGCCTTATCCAAAATACAGGTGAGGATACTCCTCGAATCCGACAGGCTGACCAGAACCTCGATCAGATGCGTAAAACGATTATTGCTTCTACCGAGGCTTACCTGTCTTCCCTTAATGTGCAGTTACGTCGCTCACAGCAGGAGGAATCAGGATTGAGTAGTGCTATTTCGTCTGTACCTGAGAAGGAAAAGCAGTCGTTGGACATCAGTCGTCAGCAGGCCATCAAGGAAACGCTCTATACTTACTTGCTCAATAAGCGTGAAGAGACCGCTTTGCAGTTGGCTATCACCGAGGCCAATATTCGCGTGATAGAGACTCCTTACGGCAGCAATGTCCCTATAGCACCTCGTACCAAAGTCATCATGCTGGTGGCGCTCCTTATCGGTATCGTTGCACCTTTCGCTTTCTTCCACATTCGCAACCTGTTGAACATGAGTGTGCGTGGACGTAAGGATATAGAGGATTATACCACTATTCCCATTCTCGGCGAGATTCCTCACCGTAAGGACGGAACCAGCGATAGTGATATTCTGGTGGGAGAGCAGAAGTCGGATGCCATCAACGAAGCTTTCAGAATGCTTCGCTTCAGTTTGAGCTTCATCCAGAAAGATGCCCGTGTTATTATGTTTACTTCCACTCTTCCAGGCGAGGGAAAGACGTTTGTGTCCCGAAACTTTGCTGTGACATTGGGCATGACGGGCAAGAAGGTTGTCTTATTGGACACCGATATCCGTAAGCGTACTCAAAGTAAGCTCTCTGGCACGACTCACCGCGAAGGCCTGACCTCGTTCCTCAGCGGCACAGTGACGGATGTCAACCAGCTTGTTGTTCCTGGAAATTCAGAATTTCATGTAGACATGCTTCCGGCTGGTATCACACCTCCAAATCCTTCTGAGTTGTTGATGAGCGACCGCTTGGAATTGCTTATTGAAGAGCTGAAGAAGAAATATGATTATATAGTTGTCGATAATGTGCCTGCTCAGGTTGTAGCAGATGCCGGTATTGTCAACCGT
>Ga0310696_10000296_pt1 | contig 83793 bp, 55 predicted proteins | sample AusTroGonzalo_MG_4_FD_203885 | JGI IMG/M metagenome (GOLD analysis project Ga0310696, IMG submission 203885) | Bovine rumen microbial communities from tropical cattle in Woodstock, Queensland, Australia - Gonzalo_02 (v2) (version 2) | ecosystem: Host-associated > Mammals > Digestive system >...
TCGACGTGCTCGCCGACCACAAGCAGGATGCAGCCTACAAGAAGTCGATGGAACAGGCAAAGAAGGAAGAGGAGACCAGCCAGGCTGACTTCATCTCTCTGTTTGTCAAGTACTGGAAACAGAACTCTAACGGACGCCCCTTGGCTGCCATCTTTGCTACCCAGCAGATGAAGGGCAAGGTCAGCACCAGCTCTTCTGACTCTGAGGTCGAGAGCGCTCTGCGTGCTGAGGTGCAGTCTGCCGTCGACAACTCGTTCAACGTTGTCCGCAACCGTATCGATAAGTTCGGTGTTGTTCAGCCTAACATCCAGAAGCTCGAGGGCCAGAGCGGCCGTATCATGGTCGAGATGCCTGGTATCAAGGAGCCCGAGCGTGTTCGTAAGTTGCTGCAGGGTTCTGCTAACCTGGAGTTCTGGGAGACCTACAATGCCCCCGAAATCTATCCGCTCCTTGTTCAGCTGAATCAGAAGTATGCTGCTGTTGCCTCTGGCGAACCCGTTGACAGCGTTGCAGCCGACACGGCCACTGTGGCTGAGGCTGCTGAGGCCGTTGCCGACACCGCTAAGGCTGCCTCTGGCGACCTGGCTGCTAAACTGGCTAAGAAGGATACCAAGAATACTGACGTGAAGGCAAAGGCTGAGGCTCTGAAGCAGAATCCTCTGTTCGCCGTCTTCCAGCCTATCAACCAGGGTCTCGCTATCGTTGGTTATGCCAATGCTCGCGATACCGCTGATGTCAACAAGGTCATCTACTCTGAGGTTGCCTCAACCGTACTGCCTGCCGAGTGCAAGCTGCGTTGGGGTGCCAAGGCCGAGGACTTCGGTGGCGAGAACACCAAGGGCGACATCTTCGCGCTCTATGCCCTGAAGGTTACTGAACCTAACGGTCGCGCTCCGCTGGAGGGTGATGTCATCACCAACTCTAAGGACGACTTCGACCAGATGGGTCATCCCTCTGTTTCTATGCAGATGAACTCTGACGGTGCACGCCGCTGGAGCCAGATTACCAAGCAGAACATCGGTCGCGGTGTAGCCATCGTTCTCGACGACGCTGTCTACTCTGCTCCCCGTATCCTCACTCAGATTGACGGTGGTAACTCGCAGATTACGGGTAACTTCACCATCGAGGACACCAAGGACCTTGCCAACACACTGAACTCTGGTAAGATGCCGGCTCCTACCCGCATCGTACAGGAGGAGGTCGTTGGTCCGTCGCTGGGTGCTCAGTCTATCCAGCAGGGTATCATCTCGTTCATCGTAGCCTTCGTGCTGCTGATGGTCTACATGATCATGCTGTACGGCTGGATTCCCGGTATCCTCTCCGATATCGCCCTGCTGTTCAACCTCTTCTTCACGCTGGGAATTCTGACATCGTTCCAGGCTGCCCTGACGATGCCTGGTATCGCCGGTATCGTGCTGACGCTGGGTACCGCTGTCGATGCTAATGTGCTTATCTACGAGCGTACCAAGGAAGAGCTCCGCAAGGGCCTGAACGTCAAAGAGGCTATCAACAAGGGTTACTCTAACGCCTTCTCGGCTATCTTCGACTCTAACTTCACGTCGTTGATTACCGGTATCATCCTGCTCTACTTCGGTACAGGTCCTGTCAAGGGCTTCGCTACCACCTGGATCATCGGTATCGCCGTTTCGTTCTTCACCGCTGTCTTCATGACACGTCTGGTTTACGAGGCTCAGCTGAAGAAGGATAAGTGGACGAACCTCTCGTTCACCACTCCTTACTCTCGCAACCTCATGCAGAATAGCCACTTCAACTTCATGGGCTCTTATAAGACTTCGTTCACCATCTGGGGTATCGCAGCCATCTTGTTCTGTGCTTCGTTCGCCATCCGTGGCTTGAGCCAGAGCATCGACTTCACCGGTGGTCGTAACTACGTGGTGACGCTCGACAAGGAGACTCCCGTTGAGCAGGTTCGTGGCGTGCTGAGCGGCGCTTTCGTCAACACCATTGGCGAGAATGCCGGCAAGGAGGCTAACACCAGCGTCATCGCTCTGGGTACCGACGGCAAGACCGTTCGTATCTCTACCAACTGGGATATCGAGTCTAACAATCCTGAGGTCGACGACAAGGCTGAGGATATCCTCTACGAGGCTCTGAAGGGTGCTGGTCTTATCAACCAGGCCAATGTCGAGGCCTTCAAGAATCCTGATGTCCGTGAGGGTGGTTCTATCATCAGCTCTGCTAAGGTAGGTCCGTCGGTGGCTAAGGATATCACCTATGGTGCTATCATCTCGGTCATCATCGCCCTGATTGCCATCTTCCTCTACATCCTGCTGCGCTTCCGCAACCTTGCCTTCTCGCTGGGTGCTACCGTAGCGCTGGCTCTCGATGCCCTCGTGGTGATTGGCTTCTACAGTGTGCTGTGGGGCTGGGTGCCCATGTCGCTTGAGATTGACCAGGTGTTCATCGGTGCTATCCTGACTGTGATTGGTTACTCCATCAACGATAAGGTGGTGGTCTTCGACCGTATCCGTGAGAACTTCGGTCTGTTCAAGAAGCGCGACCGTCAGACGCTGTTCAACGACTCGCTGAACCAGACGCTGGCTCGTACCATCAACACCTCTGTGACGACCTTGATCGTGCTGTTGGCTATCTTCATCCTCGGTGGTGATTCTATCCGCAGCTTCTCGTTCGCCATGATTCTCGGTGTTGTCTTCGGTACACTGTCGTCAATCTTCATCGCCGCTCCTGTGGCTTACCTCACCATGGGTAAGACCATCCGCGAGGAAGAGACACCTGCTGTAGCAGAGGAAGTAAAGTAAACAACTGCATTAAATAAGAATTGGAGGCTGGTTCGCGTGAATCAGCCTCCTTTTTCTTTCCAATCTTCCATAACCCTCAATGATGGAGATTTTTAAATAATTTCTTGGAACTTTCAGAAATAATAGCTATCTTTGTCCCATCGAAACAATTACTAACCTCATAATACGACGACAACTATGAAACAAAACATTACCTTTTTATTATGCGTGCTCATAAGCATGATAGGCCTACCTGCCATCGCCCACGACATTGAGGTGGCGAACGATGACGGTGTGACCATCTATTACAACTATCGGAATGACAACACGGAGCTGTCGGTCACTTACCGCGGTGAATGGGCCAATAGCGACTACTCCACCTATACGGACAGATATACCGGCCATGTGGTGATTCCCGCTTCCGTCACCTATCAGGGCAAGACCTACCCGGTGACAGAAGTCGGCAATTATGCTTTCGGCTTTTGTGAGAACCTGACTGCCGTGACTATTCCCAATAGCGTGACCCGTCTCGATAATGGTGCTTTTTGTAGGTGTACGGGGCTGACGTCGGTGACTATTCCCAATAGCGTCAAGGAAATCCGCGATAATGCCTTCTCTCAAAGCGGGCTGACCACCATCACCATCCCCGCCAGCGTGACCAATCTTGTTTATGATGCTTTTATTGGCTGCAACGACTTGGCGTCCATCACCGTGGATGAAGGTAACTCTGTCTATGACTCGCGTGGCAACTGCAATGCCGTCATCGTGTCGGAAACGGACGAGCTGATTGTCGGCTGCAAGAACTCCTACATCCCCAGCAGTGTGTTCTCAATCGGCCTGAATGCATTCGGAACTTGTAAGGGTCTGACTTCCATTACTATCCCCAATAGCGTGATTTCGATAGGGGCAAATGCTTTCCATGACAGTGACTTAAGCTCCATCATCATCCCCTCCAGCGTGACTTCCATCGGCAACTGGGCTTTGTATGGTTGCAGAGATTTAGCCGAGGTACACCTTGCCGGCAACGATGCGCTGACCATCGGCAACTACTTCCTTCGTGGTTGCTCTGGGCTGACCGATGTGTATTACTACAAGGAGAAACTACCGACCATTGGCGATAATGCGTTTTATGATGTGAACCTGCAGAACGTCACGCTGCACGTGCCGGCAGCAGCCATCGATGCTTTCAAGGCTGCTGAGCCGTGGAGCGGCTTCAAGGATGTGGTGGCACTTACCGAAGAAGAGATACAGGCCATTGTGGCCACCGAGGATCCTAACGCGCCGAGGCCCTCTATTGTCTATGCTGTGTGGTGTGAAGGCAATACGACGCTCTATTTCCTGAAGAGCGAGGAAAAGCTGGAAGCCGGTGGTACTTACGACGGACAGGCCATTACGCAGGTGTGGAAAGGCAAGGAGGTGACAGCCACCAAGGATTGGACTCCTCCTTCGTGGATTACCGATGATGTCATAGAGTCGCTGACCACCGTCGTGTTCGATGAGAGTTTCAAGGTCGTCAAGCCGACGTCCTGTCGTGGATGGTTCAAGTGGTGTGAAAAGCTGACTACGATTACAGGCCTGTCCGAAGGCTACTTGGACACCAGCGAGGCAACGTCCATGCGTGATATGTTTCTGAATTGTGAAAGCCTGACGGCTCTCGACGTGAGCCACTTCGACACCGGCAAGGTGACGGATATGAACAGCATGTTTGCCAATTGCCAAAAAGTGACCACGCTCGATGTGAGCCACTTCAATACCAGCCAGGTAACGGATATGAGTGACATGTTCATTGCCTGCGATAGTCTGACAACGCTTGACGTGAGCCACTTCAACACTGGCCAGGTAACAACCATGAACAGCATGTTCCGGTCTTGCGAAAAACTGGCATCGCTCGATGTCAGCAGTTTCGATACGCGGAACGTGACAAACATGTATATGATGTTTGCCAATTGTGAAAGCCTGACGGCGCTCGATGTGAGCCACTTCAACACCAGCCTGGTGACGAATATGGAAAATATGTTTGCTAATTGCGAAGGCTTGACGTCGCTCGACCTGAGCCATTTCGATACGCGGAACGTGACGAACATGGAAGGTATGTTTGTCAGCTGCGAAAGCCTGATCGAGCTCGACCTGAGCAGCTTCAACACCAGCCAGGTGACCACCATGTGGCACATGTTCAGGAGTAGCGGTAACCTGACTGCCATCTATATTGGTGAAGGCTGGGATGTCAGCAACGTAACGAACTCTACAGAGATGTTCTATAACTGTCTCAGTATCGAGGGCGAAGACTACACGACTTACAGTTCCACCTCTACGGACAAGGAGATGGCTCACTACGGCGCTGGCGGCTATATGCGCGACATCCGCAACAAGGCACTGCCACGTCAGAACCAGAAGCCCTATGCCGTTTGGTGCGCCGGCAACAAGACGCTCTACTTCCTGACGAGCGAGACCGCTATTGAAGCGGGGGCTACCCACGACGGACAGACCGTCACCAACGTATGGCCAGGCGCAGCTGCCTTCTATGACCATCTGTGGAATTTTGATGATAACAACGGAGTACACAACGACGTGACCACCGTCGTCATTGAAGAGAGTTTCCAGACGTATAATCCGACAACATGTTACATGTGGTTCATTGGCTGCAAAAAACTGGCTCGTATCGACGGCCTGTCTAACCTGAACACCAGCCGGATAACAACGATGGAATCTATGTTTGGTGGCTGCGAAAGCCTGACGGCACTCGACCTGCGCAGCTTCGACACTGGCAAAGTAGTGCGTTTTGATGATATGTTCTCCGGCTGCACCAACCTAAAGGCCATCTATGTAGGCGACGGCTGGGATGTCAGCCACGACAACATCATCTCCAGTGGTATGTTCTATGGCTGTACCAGCATCGTGGGACAGGACGGTACGACCTTCGACGCAGAACAGACGGACAAGGCCAAGGCCCACTACGGTGCCGGCGGCTATCTGCGCAATGGGAACGACTATACAGGCATCAGCGATGCTTTGCATCGAATGGATAATTCACAATTCACAATTGGAAATTGGTACGACCTCAGCGGCCGCAAGCTCAAGCAGGGCTCGAAGGCAAAGGGCGTGTATATCGTCAACGGCAGAAAAGTCGTAAAGAATTGAAGAAAAACAAAAAATACTCCATGACTTTCTGAAATAGTCATGGAGTATTTTTCTTAAGTCGTTGTTCTGGCGAAACTCGTTGAGATACGCGCGTATCTCAATGAGATAGAATCGTATCTCATGGAGATAGCTCGCCTTTTTTACCTTTTTACTTTTTTACCTTTATATATATAGATTCCCTTCTTCGGGTTCTTCACCTTACGTCCTTGCAGGTCGTAGTAGTCGGTGGTGGAGTCGCTGGCTACACGACCGATGGTCGTCACCACTTCTGCCTCGCTGTTCGTGGACTTGGGCTGTGCCTCGTTGTCAGTTGACTTCGGTTCCTGCTCGTTGTTTGTGGGCTGCAGCAAATCCTCGTTCTCATCGTCGGACTTCGGTTGCAGCTCGTCGATGGCCTTAATCAGAGCCTCGCGGGCAGTGTCCAGCTCGTCGGCAGTGACGTCTTTGTTCTTCAGGGCCTCTTCGGCGTAGGCGATGGCATCCTTCAGATTCTGGATGCTGACAGCGCTCATGCCTCCCAAATTGATGCTCTGTGCCTTGTTCAGTATCGTCAGCAGTGCCAGCTTGTGAGCCACGATGACGGGATCGTCGTCATCATAGATGTAAGGTGAGTTGATGACGGGAAGCGGGTCTGATAACTTTACTGTAACATACTGCGGCTCGCTGTCATTATGGGTGTTGTCGCCCACGATGTAGTACCATACATAGTAGGTATTCTGTGTGGTGAAAGACTTGGCGTTAGGCACCGTAGTGGTGAAGGTTGTCGGTACTTCTGTGTTGCTCTGACTCAGGGCGTACATAATCGTTCCGTCGTTGGTCTCGCCATTGCTGACAAGCGCCATGTCCTCGCTGGCATAGACGGCTGCTGGGGCCTTTGGAGCCACAGTCATGGTTGCCACCGGGTAGTATTCTACGTTCAGTGTGACGTCGTCCAGGAATTCCGTCATTGTCCAGGTGTTAGCCGCTGTGCCTGCCACGATCTTGGCATTTTCTGTCTTGTCGCCAACAGAGAACTGTGCCGTTACGCCCTTCACCTTCAGCAGGCCGCTATAGCTGATGGCAATGGTGTCACTGCTTGCTACATCTGCCAAAGGCAGAGCCTGGAGCTCGCCGTCACCGATGGCAGCTTTCCAGTTCGTTGCCTCCTTGGTGTTGTTGGCGAGGGCGACATCGCAAATATAAGGGTTAATGGTGTACCAGAATATTTCTGACGTTCTCTCTTCGCCACCGCCGCGGTAGATACTCTGAATGCCGATTCTGTTCCAAGTACTGGTGTTCATCTTCAGTTGGATAGCATCGATACCGATAAGGAAATCCTCATCGTCAAAGAAACCGTAGGGAATCTCCTTCGTGTCTTCATCCAGACATTCATATAATTCAGTTGTCAGTGTCAATGTGTCTGCCACATGATTGACCTCATACAGTAGTTGGTAGCTAAGCTTATTGGACAGTATCGGGTTTCCGTCCTTGTCTTCTTGTTTAATAGTCATTTCTACCAAGGGATCAGTTCTGTTAGTATTGAAATCGTTAATGACTGGCTGCGCCGGGATGGCTGCTACGTCGGGCACGTAGAGAAAACTGACGTCGGCGTAGGTATAGCATTCGCTTGGTTCTTCAGAATACACCGCGTAGACCATGATAGAGTTTGAACTTGGAAGGGTGAGTTTGTCTGTCTCTTCGTCGTAGTCCATGACAAGATCCGACTCTCCGTCATCTCCACCACTGATATAGTAGTCGAAGACGTCCTCTTCAGTGATTTCGTAAGACCCGATGTACTGATTGGCAGGGAATGTCACCTTTTTGGTCTCCGTGTTATATGTACCTTTAATCCAACCATCAGCGATTTCTGGACAGAGTCCTTTTATCCATACGTTGTCATTGTCCCAGATAATGGAAACGGACAATCTATAGCTCTCTGTGTCCAATTCACCCCATATATACTTCGAGGCTTTCATCTGATAGTCTTTGGCGCTTGATACCAGATCCGCAGATGGCGTTTGTGGCACAAATGCCCGCGTTGTTTGTACTGTGAGTAACATCATCAGTGCCACCAGCATCCTGCCCGTGGCACACAGTCTCCTTTTTAATGCTTGTTTCATAATGGTTGATTTTTAGTTGTATTATGGTAGTTGGTTTGATTCTTTTGTGCTTACCAGCACACTTCGTGTGCAAAGATAGTATAAAACGAGTGAAATTCCAAAGGAATACTCGTTTTTTTTGTTCTAAAGAATTTTTTGTCTAAGGATTTAAAGGATTCAAAGGATTTTGCTTTTTCTTTTTGTCTAAGGAATTAAGGAATATAGGAATTTATCCTTTTAATCCCTAGCCCAAGAATACTCCACGATTTTCAGAAAATACTCCATGAGTATTTTTCAAAACTCATGGAGTATTTTTCAAAACTCGGCCCCCCTTTGGTTTTCCATGCTTCGTCGGGAGAAAAAGAGTTTTTTCTCAAAAAGACCTCACATACACCCATTGTCCTTCGAATCCCCTTTATATAAAGGCTTTTCGCGACGTGAGGTGTCTCTTGGAGACCTCCCGTCAACCTCCCGTGTCATCTCACGTCGACAGAAATCCTGTATAATCAGCGTCATCTGTGGTCATTTCTGAGGTTTACGGGAGGTCTACGGGAGGTGTTGAAAAAGACCTCACGTGCCTGAAATGCCGATGTACAAAGCGTTTCAGGCACGTCATGGGTGTATGTGAGGTCTTTTCTTACTTCACGATAGTTTTTTTACCATTCAGAATGTACACGCCCTTCTTCGTCGGCTTCTTGTCGAGCTTGCGACCGTTCTCCTCGCTGATAGAATCCGTTCCTGTGGTATATACTCTTGCCATCGTCCATGGTGTGGTATTCAATCCGTCAGGAGGAGTTACTACCTGAAGGGCAGTACTTGGAGATTTTTACGATGACGAAGAATTGAGGTAGGGGACTTCAACTCTTAGAGTAGCCGAAGGAGAGTATGCTGACGCGAACACCATCGACCTGCAGGAGCTCACGGGCACAGGCTGTGACGGTGGCGCCGGTGGTGATGATGTCGTCAATAAGCAGTATATGGCGGCCACGGAGGCTGTCGGCATCGCGGAGGCTGAAGACGTTCTTGACATTCTCCTGACGGTCCCAGCGCGATAGCTCTGTCTGACTGCTCTTGAAAATGGTGCGGCAGACAGCGCTGTCGCTGACCGTCAGCCCGGTAATCCTGCTGATGCCAAGGGCGAGCTGCCGGCTCTGGTTGTAACCTCGTTGTCGCTGACGGCGCGGTGCCAAGGGTACAGGTATCAGCAAGTCGATGCCGTTGAAAAAGCCTGATGACTGTAGTTCGGTAGCCATCATTCGTCCCAGCGTGATACCAATGTCGGGACGGTAATGGTACTTCAGGTCGTAAACCACTCGTGCCATCTCACTGCCCGGAGCATAATAGATGTAGGCTGCGACGCGCTCAACGGGAATGATGCCCCAAAAGAGTCGTGCCAAAGGATTGTCGAGAGGTGACAGCCAGAAGTCAGTACGCGGCAACTTCAGGACACATACCGGACAGAGCACCTCGTCGTAGATGCCCAGTCGCTTGCCACAGATGGCGCAGGAGCGTGGGGCAATGAGGTCGAGTAGCCGTCGTACAATCATATACTATGAATTGCCTAATTATGCATTTATGCTTGAGCTTGCGAAAAACTATGCACTACGAATTATGAACTATCATCTGCTTTCGCCACTTGAAGTAGCCGAAGATGGCGATGACGACATAAAGCGCATAGAGTGATGCCTTGAAGGGAATGTCCTTATAGAAGTAGAGGACAGAGGTGACCACGTCGACGGCAATCCAGATGAACCACTGCTCCAGATATTTATGTGCCAATGCCCAGATGCCCACGATGCTCAGGGCGGTGGTGAACGAATCGGCCAGTGGTACATTGCTATTAGTGAACGTCACCAACAGCCAGTAGATAATGGCCCAGATGACAGCTATCAGTGTAAGCCAAGGCAGAACAAAGCGTTTTGGGAAATGGCGGATGGGCAGGCTTTTCTTCTCAGCAGAGCCTTGTACCCACTTCCACCAGCCATAGACGGTCATGGCGAGATAATAGAACTCCATGCCGCAGTCGGCATAGAGCCCTTTCTGATAGTATAGCACAATGCCGAGGGCCTGCATGGCGAAGCCCACCGCCCACATCCACAGGCTGGCCCTATACTCCAGAAGTATATAGGCCAGTCCGAGGACAGTAGTAACGATGTCAAGCCAGTGTACGGCGATGAAATCAGTCATAGCGCGGTAGCAAATTCTTCACTCTTCACTTTTCATTCTTCACTTAAAACCGTAGCGTCAGCGAGCCCATCAGCGAGCGGCCTGCCATGGGGATGAAGCCAATCTGGTAGTAACGGTTGTCGTTGCCGTGACCACCGCTGGCATAGAGGGCAGAGTAAACCCAGCCGCTGGCGGCATAGTGGGCATCGAAGACGTTGTTGACGTTCAGACCAAGCACAATCTCCTTGAGAGAGAGGTGAGAGGTGAGAGGTGAGTCCTTCAGCGTGTAGTTGACGGTGAAGTCGGAGGCAGAGTAGGCGGGCAGTGAGCGGTCCTTGTTCTCGGTGTTGTCGAGATACTGACGAGAGACGTAGCCGGTGTGCCATGTAGCCTGCAGACCGCAGAAGTGGACGTCAACGAAGCCGTTGGCAATGAGCGAGGGTGAGAAGGCCAGCGTGGCATCGTCGTAGTGAATGGTTGTGGTGCCGTTGTCCCAATCCTCGACAACCTCGTCGAAGTCCTTCAGCTTGTTCTGGCTCAGGGCAGCATTGCCCTCGATGGTGAGCCACGATGTGGGGCGGATGGCAGCCTGCAGCTCAATACCCATGCGGTAGGAGTCCTTGATGTTGGTGGTCAGGTTCTCACCAATGTCGCTGACCTCACCGGTCTGTACGAACTGGTCGGTGTAGTCCATATAATATAGGTTCGCGCCTGCGCTGAAGAGTGGACTGCTGAAGGTATAGCCCAGCTCATAGTCGAGCAGCTGCTCGGCATTGGGGGCAGGGTACTTGCCGTTGTCGGTGAAGTTGTTGCGCTCGGGTTCGCGGTGGCTCAAGGCTACCGAGGCGTAGGCATGGTGAGCGCCGCTGGTCCAGCTGAGACCGGCCTTGGGGTTGAAGAAGTCGTACTTCTTGTTGATTTTCAGAGGCTGGTTGTAGTAACCCGAGGCATCGTCGTAGAACTTATCATTGATGCCGCCGGTGTGGAAGTCGACATGACGATACTGCAGGTCGCCGAATATGTTCCACTGAGCGGTCAGGGCGTAGGCTGCCTTCAGGAAATAGCTGTCGTCGAGCTTCACGGCATCGCTGTCGTAGTACTTATGGCGACCATTGCTCAGGTACTTTTTCTTCACGTCGTCGTTGGCAGTGTAGGTGACGTAGCCGAAGTGGTTGCCGTCGAACTCCTGAATGGCCAGACCGCCGATGACATCCCAACGCTCGTCCTTGTAACTGGTGTTCCAGACAAGGCCGTAGGTATTCTGCGTCAGTCCCTTACGGCGCACGAAGTCAGTCTTCTTGATGTTCTTGCCGGAAGCGTCGGCAGCCACGAGGCCGAACTTCGAGAGCTTGTTCTGCGGACGGAACTCCTCGTAGTAGCCGTAGCCGTAGGTGTAGTGGATGGTGGCTGTTGTCGACCAGTGCTCGTTGGCTGTCCAAGCCAGCGACAGCAGGTTGTGGTTCTGCCAGAAGTTGTCGGTGGTCTTCGGCCACAGTGAGCCGTCGGCCATCTTATAGCGCTCAGTGGTGATGGTGCCGTCGTCGGCAATGTTCATAGCTTCGTAAAGGGAGTTGAACTTACCCAGTCCGCGATCCCACATGTCGGCATAGGTCTTAATGCCGGTCTTCGAGCCGTAGGTGCCGTCCATGATACTCAGGTCGTTATTGCCAGCGGTGACGCCGTTCCAGGCCTGACCGGTCTTCTCGAAATTGCCGATGTTCTTGTAGCTGACAATAAGGTTGTTGTTGACGAGGACGGTGGCGCCACCATAGTAGGAACCCGACTTGCCTTCTGTGCCGTGGATGAAACCATCGGTATTTGTCAGGTTATAGGCACCGTCGAGGATGAGGTGGTTCCACAGCAATCCTGTTGAAGCCTTGGCACCGGCATGCAGCGTGTTGAAGCTGCCGTAGCTGGTGGTCAGCTCCAGCGAGGGCATCGATGAGGGCACTGCCGTCTTCAGGGCAATGCTACCGCCGAAGGCACCGTCGCCATTGGTCGATGTGCCTACGCCGCGCTGTATCTGCACACTGCCCAGCAGCGAGGCGTAGCTGTTCATGTTGGCCCAGAACACACACTGGTCTTCGGGGGAGTTCAGTGAGACACCGTCGAGTGTTACGTTGATACGTGAGTCGCCGGCACCACGGATGCGCATATAGGTCGTTCCTGTGCCCACGCCGTTCTCGCTCCATGCCATGACACCCGGTGTGCGGGCAAAGAGGAAGGGGAGCTCCTGACCTTTCGTGGCAAACTGCTTCAGTTCGCCTTTCTTGATGTTCGCAACGGCGAAAGGTGCATTCTTCTGAACGCGTACGCCGCTGACGACCACCTCGCCGAGTTTCTCTACTTTCGTGGAATCATAGTGCCACTTCTGCTGGGCACCAGCACTGACAGTCAGCCCCACGGCTAATGTCAGCAAAACAATCTTTTTCATTTGTCTTTTTACCTTTAATTAATAAATAATGTAAAGGGGGTTATCCAATCTACTATCCATCCCTACGTCGGTATTGTCCGAATCAGGTTAGAGGGTATCATCTCAGCCAGCAACAGCGGGCACCCCTTGAATTGCGGGTGCAAAGGTAGTGCAAATCGAGCGAAATACCAAAGAAAAAGACGTTTTTCTTTGAATTTCCGAGATGCAGCCTACCTTCGACCGAAGGTCAGAGATGGTAAAAAAACGAGCGAAATACCAAAGAAAAAGAGGAGAACCCTGCAAGGATTCTCCTCTTTCTTTTATTTCAGGATGACGCCACCGTTAGGTTGTATCGTCACTTTTGCCTGTCCTTTCTTGTCGAACTTCAGCTGGCGCAGCTGCGGTCCGGCCTTCGGGTCGTCCACATAGTAGCTGACGGTCTGTCCTGCCCACTCCTTCATGGTGATGGTGAGCGTCTTGGGCTGCGACTCGGCGTTCAGGCCTGCCACGTACCAGTTGCTGCCATTTCGGCGAGCCAGCAGCACATACTTGCCGGGATAGCCATCGATGAATCGTGTCTCATGCCATATGGTGGGCACCTCGCGCAGGAAGTCGAGCTCAAACTGCGGCAGTTCCTCAAGGTTGTTGGGCTGCATGGCGATACACTGGATAGACGTCTTTGTGGTGATAGCGGCTGCCATCTCGAAGATGTCGGTGGTATAGCGGCGGTGGCGACTCTTGTTGTCGCGCGACAGGTACTTATTCATAATGGTGCCACCCCAGTCCATCGGCTCCATGGCGTTGCGGATGAAGGGGTGCAGGCAGAGCTCAAAGGCCTCGCTCTTGGCGTGACCCTCGCTGAAGTAAACGTTCTCGGAAGCGAGCACAGCCTCAGAAGCAATGAAGTTGGGGTACATGGTTCTCCAGCCACGCGGCACGGTGCAGCCGTGGAAGATGACGCCCAGGCCGTAGCGGTTGGCATCGAAGAGGATGTCCTCGTAGAGCTGCATGGTGCATTGCTTGTCGCCGCCGAAGAAGTCGACCTTGATACCCTTGACGCCAATCTTCTGCAACCACGCCATCTCCTTGTCGCGGGCAATGGCTGTCGACATGCAGTCGCGTGGTGTCTGTGGCGCGTCGTTCTCGTAGCCGTTGGAGTTGTACCACAGCATCAGGCTCACACCCTTCGACTGGGCATACTTCGACAGTTCCTCAATCTTGTCACGGCCGATGCGCTGGTCCCACCAGTTGTCCACCAGACAGTACTCGAAGCCCATCTTGGCGGCGAGGTCGACGAACTGCACCTGGTCGTCGTAGTTGATGGACTCGTCCTGCCAGATGAGCCATGACCACGTGTAGCGGCCAGGCTTGTATTCCGTTGTTGGAGCATACTTATTATTCAGTGGGAACGAAATGTTGCTTGCCTCGACAATGGGCTTCAGTGAAGCACCGACGATAATGGTGCGCCAAGGAGTCTTGAAAGGCAGGGAGATGCCTGCATAGGGCGTACCGTTGCCGTTGTTCTCGCCAGCCTGTGGGAAGGCGATGGTATAGCCTGTTTCTGCGTCGTAGTCGCTCAGGTGAGAGCCCACGTAGCTACCGTCGACGCCAATCTCGCTGACCAGCACCCAGGCATTGGGGGAGGCGCCGGCCTTTAGGGCCTTTGCAGAGGTCTCTACCGGGATGCGGAAGAGGCAGGGGAACGTATAGCCCTGTCCGAAGCGCGAGCGCTCAGTCATCGGGGCATCGGCCTTATAGTCTTCCTCGTAGCTGGGCTTTGTGCGCTCCCAACCCGTCATCGGGTTAATCTGCGGACAGAGGAACGTTGACGTGCCCTCGGGGAAGTTGAACGAGCTGACCTCGCGGCGAATGACGCCACACTTCGGGTTGTCGGCCTTGGGACGGGGAATCTCATAGCGGTAGGCGATGCTGTTGCTCGTCATCTCGAAGATGACCTTCATCTCCAATCCCTCGGCGTTCGTGAACGGCACGGTATAGCGTATTCCGTTCTGTGTACGTTTACCCCCTCCCTTCACGTAGATGGTGGCGTCGCGGAACTGCATCTTGGACTGGCCCATCGTCAGTCCTTTGGTAAAGTCGCCGAAGTCGGCCTCGAAGCCCAGACGTGAGGCTGTCAGCACTGGCACGTCATCGTAGGTGACGCTGTAGGTGGCCACACCGCCTTCGTCGCTGAATGTCAGATACAGCCTGTTGCCGGGTGCCGGCACGGTTTCGGTCTTTGCCATCATGGTGACGGCGGTCAGCAGCACTGCTGCAAAAGCAAATAGTCTTTTCATATCTGTGGTTGATGGTTATTGGTTCTTAACTATGCACTGTGCACTATCCTGACAATTCCAATGCTCGCCTCGTAGAGCAGCCAGATGGGCAGCGACACGATGAGCAGCGTAAAGACATCGGTGGTGGGTGTGATGATGGCCGACACGATGAGGATGGCTACGATGGCGTGACGACGGTACTGCTGCATGATACCAGACGTCAGGAGTCCCATCCGTCCCAACAGTCCGCAGACCACGGGCAGCTCAAAGACCACTCCCATGACGAGACTCATGCCAATCAGCGTGTCGACATACGACTGTATGGTGAGCATGTTGGCAACATCGGCACTCACCTGATAGGTACCCAGGAAGCGCACCGTCAGCGGGAATATAATAAGGTAGTCGATGGCAGTCCCGAGGATGAACATCACGTAAGCCGACAAGACAATCCACACGGCGTAGCGCCGTTCGTTGGCATAGAGGGCTGGCGACACGAAGCGGAACAGCTGGTAGAGCACATAGGGCGATGCCAGGAGCAGTCCGGCGTAGAGCGCCGTCTTCATGTGGATCATGAACTGCTCCGTCAGCCCCGTGTTCATCAGGTGTAGCGAGAAAGGCTCGACACCCATCCAGCGATAGACGAAGAAGTCGCTTGAGCGTGGTGCCAGCACCACACGGAACAGTGGCTCCTTCAGCAGGAAGACCACCACTGCCGTCAGGCACACCACCACGAGCGAACGGATAATGACCGCCCGCAACGCATCAAGGTGCTCCCAGAACGTTGCCGTCGTGCCGTCTGTCGTCGCCTCAGTCCTTGGCGGGGTTGTCTGCTGACTTTCCACTGTCGTCGTCCGTCACGTCTTTCATTCCGTCCTTGAAACTCTTCACACCCTTACCTAAGCCTTTCATCAGCTCAGGGATTTTCTTGCCGCCGAACAGCAGCAGAATGATGAGCGCAATGACCAAAATCTCCTGCATGCCTATGCCGAAGAGTAACATTTCTTGCATTCCTAATATATGCATAATTTACTGAAATTAAAAAATCTGCCGCAAAGATACGAATTTTCCTTTTTATTTCGTACCTTTGCAGCCGAAAAAGTGCAGCCCTGATAGTTAAATGGATATAACAAGGCTCTCCTAAAGCTTAGTTCCGGGTTCGATTCCCGGTCGGGGTACCAGGGACTTTTGTGATTTTGTACCCGAAAAAACCAAGAGACATGAAAGAAATCAAGAACCAATTTGCCAAGATGCTGATGGACATCGAGGCCATCAAGCTCCAACCCAACGATCCCTTTACCTGGGCCTCGGGTTGGAAGTCGCCCATCTATACGGACAACCGTAAGACACTGTCGTACCCGCGTGTCCGCTCATTTGTAAAGCTGGAGCTCTGTCACACCATTCAGGAGCAGTTCCCCGAGGCTGAGGCCGTTGCCGGTGTGGCAACAGGTGCCATTGCCCAGGGTGCGCTGGTGGCTGAGGAGCTGGGACTGCCGTATGCCTATGTCCGTCCGAAGCCGAAGGATCACGGCATGGGCAATCAGGTAGAGGGCCAGCTGCCCAAGGGCGCCAAGGTCGTCGTAGTCGAGGACCTTATCTCGACTGGTGGCTCCAGCCTGAAGGCTGTAGAGGCTTTGCGCCAGTATGGTGTCGAGGTGATTGGCATGGTGGCATCGTTCACCTATGGATTCCCCGTGGCTGAAGAGGCCTTTGCTGAGGCCGGCGTGAAGCTGTTTACGTTGTCGAACTATAATGCGGTGGTCGAAGAGGCTGCCGTGACCGGCTATATCAAGGAAGAGGAGAAGGCCGTCCTGGCCGAGTGGCGTAAGTCACCCTCAACCTGGAAACAGTAACTAATTGTCCATTATCCATTTTCAATTATCAATTAGTATAAGCCGTGGGACTATTCGATACAGCAACGAAGTTTGAGAGCAGCATCAAGCAGATTCCTTATCCGCAAGAGGCTGTCTATAGGAATATCAGTGACCTGAGGAATCTGGAGAAGGTACGCGACCGTGTGCCAGAGGATAAGGTGAAGGACTTTACTTTCGACGAGGATACCGTCAGCCTGAATGTGGCACCTGTTGGCGAACTGAAGCTGCGCATCTGTGAACGCGAGGAGCCTAAGTGCGTGAAGTTCGAGACGGTGCAGTCGCCCGTACCCTTCCATGTGTGGATACAGGTGCTGCCTGTGACTGACGGCACGAGCAAGATGAAAGTGACCGTAAAGGCCGAGCTGAACCCCTTTATCAAAGGTATGGTCAGCGGTCCGCTGCAGGATGGTGTGGAGAAAATCGCTGATGCGCTTTCGCAAATACCTTATGTTTAAGCGCGTTATGAAGGAATAACGTTATATCATAATAACGAAAAAATAGTATGGCACATGAAACTTTGGGAGAAGAACTTTGAGGTGAACAAGGAGATAGAACGGTTCACCGTGGGACGTGACCGCGAGATGGACCTCTATCTGGCGAAGTACGACGTGCTGGGCTCAATGGCCCATATCACGATGCTCGAGAGCATCGGACTCATCGGCAAGGACGAACTGCCTGTGCTGCTCGCCGAGTTGCGGAATATCTATGCGCAGTGTGAGCGTGGCGAGTTCGTGATTGAGGACGATGTCGAGGATGTTCACTCGCAGGTGGAGCTGATGCTGACGCGTAAGCTTGGCGATATGGGCAAGAAGATTCATTCCGGCCGTTCGCGTAATGACCAGGTGCTGGTTGACCTGAAGCTCTTCACCCGTCATGAACTGATGGCCGTTGCCGAGGAGGTGAAGACACTCTTCGATGAGCTCATCCAGAAGTCGAACCAGTATAAGGACGTGCTGATGCCGGGCTATACGCACCTGCAGATTGCCATGCCCTCAAGTTTCGGACTGTGGTTTGGCGCCTATGCTGAGTCGCTGGCCGACGATATGCTGTTCCTGCAGGCTGCCTATAAGATGACCAACCGTAACCCCTTGGGCTCGGCAGCAGGCTATGGCAGCAGCTTCCCCCTGAACCGCCAGATGACCACCGACCTGCTGGGCTTCGACACGATGGACTATAACGTGGTCTATGCACAGATGGGGCGCGGCAAGACGGAGCGTAACGTGGGCTTCGCCATTGCCACCATTGCTGGCACAATAGCCAAAATGGCGTTCGACGCCTGCCTGTTCAACTCGCAGAACTTCTCGTTTGTGAAGCTGCCGAAGGAGTGTACTACGGGTAGCAGCATCATGCCCCATAAGAAGAATCCCGACGTCTTCGAGCTCATCCGTGCCAAGTGCAACAAGCTGCAGGCATTGCCGCAGCAGGTGACGCTGATCATGAACAACCTGCCTGTGGGCTACTTCCGTGACCTGCAGATTATCAAGGAGGTGTTCCTGCCAGCCTTTGGCGAGCTGAAGGACTGCCTGCAGATGGCTGCCTATATTATCAATAAGATAGAGGTGAATGAGCACATCCTTGACAACCCCATGTACGACCCGATGTTCTCGGTCGAGGAGGTGAACCGCCTTGCTGCCAACGGCATGCCTTTCCGCGATGCCTACAAGAAGGTGGGACTCGACATCGAGGCCGGACAGTTCAAGGCCGACAAGGAGATACACCACACCCATGAAGGCTCTATCGGCAACCTCTGCAACGACCGTATCGTGACGCTGATGCAGGGCGTGCTCGATGGATTTGCTTTCGAACGCGTGAACCAGGCGGTGGGGAAGTTGGTGCATAGTTCATAGTTCATAGTTGAGAGTTGAAGGGGAAGGTTATTGCGTTGGTGTTGGCACTGCTTTGCTGTGCTTGTGAGGGCGACTATCCTTATAGCAGGAAGTACGCCTGTCAGCTGATGCTGATGCACGAACTGCATCCGACGTGTCTGGCCTTCGCTGCTGTCAAGAGCCCGGGAATGTATGTAAGCATTACTACAAAGGGCGACGGTAAGAGTGTCATGCGACATGTCTACGTCACCAGTAACGAGCAGGGCGCGAAGACCGAGGATATCATCATCAGCAGCGACAAGGAGAACTACCGGGTGTTCCAGTTGGGACGCAGTAATGATGTAGGACTCATTGTCGGCTGCACGAACTTCAACGGTCCCGTGGCCTATGATCGCAGCTGTCCTAACTGTGAGAGTCTGGAGACGCTCACCTTCACGGGCAATCGTCAGCAGGTGGCGTGTGGCAAGTGCGGACGTTCCTATATGCTCGATACCGGTGCTATCATCAGCGGAGCCGCTGGCACTCCTCTGCTGCTCTATAGCTGTCGCTTCGATGGCACGTGGCTCATCGCGAGCAATGGATATAGTCTTAAATAGAGTTAAAAACAGATAAATTCGCACAATCTGTCTATAATTTTAGTATCTTTGCGGTTAGCTTTACTATGTTTAATGTAGAAAAACTAACCATATGAGAACACGTACGACCCTTTTGACCGCCTTGGCATTCTGCATGGCTACTGTTGCCTTGGCACAGAACCAGGATCTGAAACCTGGTGATGAAGTGACGCTTCAGAATCCTGAGTTTGACAACGGCCAGACTGGCTGGACAAGGAAAAACAACAATTTCGGTGTTATTACCTCCGCTGACTTCTGCAATGGCAATCGTTTCGCCGTGAACTGGGGCGGAAGTGTCTGGTCTATCGAACAGACCGTCGAAGGACTGCCTGACGGTATTTATCTGCTGCAGGTGAATGCCTTTGACATGCTGTCATCCAGAGATAAGCAGAATGTAGAGAATGCATTGGTCGACGGGACGTCTGTAAACAGCAGTGTCTTTGCCAACGACCAGAAGGTAAGGATGAAGTCCATTCTCGACGACGCCCTGACAGGTCAGAACATCTATCGTTTCTATAATGGCGAATCCTCGAATCTTGAGTATGTCGATGACGATGATGCCACCAGCTGGATGCCTCTCTACGACAGGGCGGTGGGCGTGGCGATGGTACGTAGTCCGCTGCTCTACCTGAACAGTGTGGTGTGCGCCGTCACCGATGGTAAGCTGACCATCGGTATCCAACATGAAACAAAAGATGATACTAGAATATATTGGGACCACTTCCGCGTGACCTATCTCTCCGACGATGTTAGCAAGCTGAAGCATCTGACTGACTCGGTGAAGAACGCCGCCCTCAGCAATGCCGCCCTCAATGCCGTCCTCGCACAGGAGGAGGAAGCAGAACGGCAGGGCTACCAGATGGTTGACATCACCGTGGCACAGCCCGGCACTCTGGGCGACGAGATATTTGCTAAGAAAGGCAACGACTTCAACCTGCCCGACCTGAAGCGTCTGCGTATCAAAGGACAGCTGAACGAGGCCGACCTGACGACGTTGCGCGACCGCTGCACGGGACTGTTGGAGCTGGACATGAGTCAGGTGCCGAACACCACGCTTATCGACAATCAGTTCAGCAATCATTACTATCTGCGCTATGTCACGCTGCCGCCCTATCTCGAGGCTCTGCCGAGTAAGGCGTTCCATCAGTGTTACAGTCTGAACACAATTCAGTTACCTGCACCGCTGAAGTCCATCGATTATCAGGCATTCTACCGCTGCTATAACCTGCGCGAAGCTGTATTGCCGGAGGGATTGACATCGTTTGGTAATGAGGTTTACAATGAAGCAGGTCTTCAACGTGTTGTCTTGCCAACAACCTTGAAGATTATACCCTCGGGGACCTTCCGCAGCAATTATGAGCTGAGCTACATCCAGTTCGGTGGCCAGACCGCCACCAATAGCAGCGCCTTTGAAAACTGTACTCACCTGAAAGTGCTTCGCTTGCCCGCCACGATGACGAGACTCAACGACAGCTCTTTCAAAAGCTGTAAGCGTCTGGAGGACGTGCAACTGAACGAGGGGCTCCAGGATATCTGGAGTAGCTGTTTTGGCGACTGCAAGGCTCTGAAACAACTCACCCTGCCCAGCACACTGGTGGCTCTATACAGTGCACCCTTTGAGGGGTGCGACAGTCTGAAGCTTATCGTAAGCAACGCTGTGGCTGCCCCCTTCTCTCTCAACAATCTTAACACCTACGGCCGTTATAATCCCTTTGGCAACAATAAGGTGGCGCGTACCGTAAGCGTGCCTTACATTTCGGAGACCGTTTATAAGCAGACCTACGGCTGGGACGAGCACAACATCATCACTCACAGGGAACTGCCTGGGAGTGTCTATTTCATCCAATCCTATAACATGACGTGGCCTGCCGACCTGATGAATACATGGAAACCCAATGTGCATGTGACAAGCAACGCCAAGAATCTCAGCGGTACGGGTACCAATACGTGGGAGTTGACCTATGGTTCGCTCTATGTCGGCAAAAATGCCAGTTTCTCGGCCGATACGCTGACCACCTATTACAACTTCTTCTCTGCCAGGGATGCCGACAACCGGAAGTACTTTACGCCCATCCATATCGTGGGAACGGGACGTGCCGATGTTGTCGTGACCGAAATATGTGTGCCGAATGACTTCTGGACCTTCTTCTCGTTGCCTTACGATGTGAAGGTGTCGGAGATTACCAGCACCCATCCCGATGATCCTTACGTCATCCGCACCTACGACGGTAAGAAACGTGCTGAAGGTAAGAACACCGAAGCGTGGATTAATATGACCAAGGACAGCATCCTGCATGCTGGTCAGGGCTACATCATCCGTACTATCAATGGCGTTTGGGGACAGTACTACAATAATTACTTCTTCCCGTCAGTGAACAACGCCAACAAGCCGAAGTACTTCACCAACAACGATGTGGCGGTGACGCTCAACAACTACCCCACGGAGTTCCCGCATAACCGCTCGTGGAACTTCATTGGCAATCCCTATCCCTGCTATTTCGACATCCGCGCCATGCAGACGACGTCGCCTATTACCATCTGGAACCGTAGCGGTAGGTATGAGACCTACTCGCCGCTCGACGACGACTACGTCCTGAATCCCGGACAGGCACTGTTTATCCAGCGCCCGCTGGACCAGAACCAGGTTGTCTTCATCAAGGAGGGACGCCAGCAGAACACCGCTATCCGCGATACCATATATTATAATAGTGCACGTGCTGCCACTCCCGTCAATCGTCAGGTGTTTAACCTGCAGCTGGCTGAATACTCGGAGAACTCAGAGAACGCTTTACTCTCTGACCGCACCCGCTTTGTCATCAATGCCGCCGCTACCACCGGCTATGAAGCCGGTCGCGACGCCAGCAAGTTCTTTAGCATGGAGCCGGGCATCGCTCATCTCTATACCATTGCCGATGGTGTAAAATATGCCATCAATGAGCGTCCGATAGGCGACGGTGAGATACAGCTGGGTATGCAGCTGCCGACAGCAGGCACCTACACCTTAGCCCTCACTAAAAGCGCTTCACTTCCCGTCACCCTCGTTGACCGTCTCACAGGTGACGAGACCGACCTTACTGCAAATGCCTATATTTTCCGTGCTGATGCCGGAACGCAAAACAGTCGCTTTGTCATACGGATTGGCGGTGCTACAGGCATCCGTACTGTAGTTAGCGAGTCAGTCGCTGACACTCCCTTCTACGACCTTCAGGGCCGCCGCGTTAGCCAGCCTCGTCAGGGGGTATATATCAAGGATCACAAGACTGTTATCATAAAGTAAGTGTACCATGAACAGAATCATAACACTCTGCATGGTGCTGCTGCTACAGATGGCAGCCTATGCGCAAGGAATCAACGGTTCCGACTATAATCCCCAGAACCCTCCCGGTCCTCATGAGGACGGCTATGGTGACAGCTGGCCGACGTTGACGCCGACGACATTACCCGACTATAGCGGTGGCATCAACATAACGGTTGACGAAGACAGCTGTGTCAACAATCGTGTGCAGGCAGGAGCAATGGTGCGGCTGAATGCATTTGCAAGAGTGATCGGCTTCCGCTTCAAGGCATGGATCTCCAATGGCGACACGCTGTCTACGACATCGCCCTACATCTTCAAGATGCCTAACAAGGATGTGTCCATCTGTGCCGTCTTCGAATTCGATCCTGCTAACCCCGAGACGCCCCACGGCAATAAGTGGGACTTGGAGTCGGGCGAGCTCATCATGACCGACTTCCGGCCCGGTGATCTGTATCACCGTATAGCCGAGGTGACCTATCGTGACCCGTGGAGCAGCTACTGGGATCGTATCAAGAACGCAACCGTTGCCGGCGTATGTGCCGAGGATTTTGAAAATTATAGTTGGACTACGTACAGCGACTGGGAAGCCTTTACCTTTGGTAATGCCGAGAATATAGAGTTTCTGGACTATAGCCGTACCAGTGGTCTGACGAAGGTGCCGGCTTACTGCTTTGGTTCTTATAACACCTATCCGCTGAAGACCATTGTCATGCCGGCCTCGACGGCCAGCATTGGTAAGGAAGCATTCCGGTCCTTAAAGGAACTGACGGATATCACCTGCTTCGCCACGACACCGCCGACGTTCGATGGACTGGTATCGGGCGAGGAGGGCTATGAGGAAGATTGGGGCAATGAAAGGTGGGCTTTCGATGGTCTGACGTTAGACAATATCGTTGTCCATGTGCCCGCCGAGTCGGTGCCCCTCTATCAGGAGGCCCGTGGCTGGAATAAGTTCATGATTTTGCCCATCACTCAGGGCGTGTATCGTCTTACCGTCAGTCTGCCGCAGGCACAGAACTATAAGAATATGTTCCTGGAACTGGCCAACAACCAGACGGGCCAGAGCCTGCGCTATGTGATAACTGACGCCACGAGTTATACGTTCAATAACCTGATTCGTGACACTCACCATACCCTCTATGTCAAGAACCAGCGCGGTGTCGTCATGGGCACTGTCGAGGGAATAGAAATCATTGATAAAGACGTACAGGTCAGTGTCGCCAACCTAAAAGCGCCTCGTGACATCACCCTGCGTCTGACTGTGCCCGACGGTTCTGCTGTCGGTGATGATGCCTATACCGTGACATGGACCGACCGTCTGGCTAACTACCTTGGAGCCGGTGCCACGCTTGCCGGACAGACAGAAGGGTCACAGGTACGCTGTCGGGTGAAACTTGGTGAGACTTTGGGACGCCAGTATCTGGCTCCCGAAGACACGGTCTATACCGTCACTCAGAACGGCGTGCTGGCCATCGCCCTCAAGGCCATTCCTACGAAGACGTTTGGTGGCGCTGTGATTGCTGAGAACGGCGGGCAGCCCCTGCGCGGCGCCACGGTTACCGTCAGTCAGACCCTGAACGGACAGTTTAATACGACACAGACGGTACGCACTGACGCTGACGGCCGCTGGACGCTGACAGCCTTTGAGGCACCGACAACCATCACCGCCCAGGCCACGGAGTACATCCCCCGGACCGATACCCTGACGGTTGGCGCTTCTCCTGCCGACACCATCGCCCTGCGCGACCTCACGGGAACAGTCGTCAGCCTCGACCTGTATTACTATCCTACGGTGGCCGAGGGTGTAGAGCCGTCAAGTGAGAACTATACCGACTATGACAACGTCGGTTATACCGTCTATGACGAGACGCATGGCCGTGAGGTGACAGAGATGGTGCTGCAGTATCCTAAGCTGGTACTGATTGACCAGCAGTTGGATGAGGGAACACAGCTCCGCATTACTGCCAACAGTCTGACCGACAAGTTTGCACCCGTCACAACGACCTGCAAGGTGGATACTGCCAATCAGGCTATTGCCACCATCGGTATTACCGAGCGGGGACGACTGCACGCGAAGTTCAGCATGACGGATAACGAGCAGGTCATGGGCATCCTCTATGATGCCAAGGGACAACTCGTCGGTTGGTCGCCGTATGACAACACGGAGCTGACGGTCAATAACCTCACCGATGGTCAATACACGCTGGTAACGATGGGCTATAACAGCCTGTTTACATCGGTCAGCTCACTGACGGCTTTGGCAGAGACAGGTATCACTGATGCACTGCTGGTAAAAAACACCGTGAACGTACAGAGCGGACGTATCACTGAGATCACCAACACGACCATTCCGACTTTCAAGGAGGATGATTTCCGTCTGACAGGTGAGGGAACTGCCTTTACAGTTAATAAGTCGGAGGTAACGGTCGGTCAGTATGTTACCCTGAAGGCAGTCGTTGACTTCAAGGCCAGCGTGGGTGCAGCGGCTGACGTGCAGTTGTTGTTCGACCTCCCCGAGGGCTGTGAGTATGTGCAGCAGTCGATGATGGTAGGCAACCATGGCGCTACGCCGCAGCAGGAGGGACGGCGACTCGTCGTCAGCATGACAGACCTGACACAGGCAGTCCGCTTCTGTGTAGTACCCACAAAGTCCGGTATATCGGAACCGATAGCCTATGTCTCATTTATGAACAATGGCCAGAGAGTCACACAGCCTATCGGCTCAGTGGCCGTCACTGCAGAGTCGCTGACCATCACCGTGCCGGAGACGACAGCACGGCGCCTGCTGCCCGTCACAGGTATGGCAGCACCGCAGTCGACGGTACAGGTCTATGACGGCGATGTGCTTGTTGCTGAAACAACGGCGTTAGGTACGGGCTACTGGTCGGCGATGGCAGAGTTGAACCAGCCCTATAACCTCAGCAGCCATACCATCTATGCCATCGTTACCAATTCCGAGGGCATGCAGATGCAGTCGGAGGTGAAGACGGTGACGGTGAACCGCGGTGCGCTGACGCCTGTCGTTACCATGCATCTGAAGGGTACCAGCTCGGAACATCATAAAAAGGACTTTGTCTTCGACTTCCGTACCGGCGAGGTCAATCCGAACGGCATGAAACTGACCGACTTCGGCGAGTTCACCCTGGACTTTAATGTTGACTTCTACGACCAGAACGATATGATGGTGAACGACACGACGGCCATCCGCAATGTGAAACTCTATGTGATGATGGAGCATGGCGAGGTGTTCACCTTCCCGTTGAAGTACAGTCAGCGCTACAAAGACTGGTACTTGGCCACCGATTACAATGCCGGAAATATGCCCGTTAACGTTGACCTCGATTATACCCTCGCTGCCGACGTCGCTGCCGACCGTCAGGAGTTGGATGATATGATGGAGGAGGCTGAGGATATGATAAAGGAAAGTCGTAAGACAATACTTGAGATATATCGTACCTTTGATAGTGAGTATGAGCCGGAGAACAAAGCGGAACTGGAAGAGTTGGGACGGTTGTTGCAGATAGAGGAACCTGATGAATCAACAGAATCCCGAATCGATGAGTTGGTGCGTGTAGTGGTAGGCGATAGCCTCATGGACGAAGCTTTCAAGCGGACTCAATTCGATTTTACCGAGATTGACCGTGTCTTCAAGCAAGAGAATGTGAATATTGAAGAACTGGAGCGTGCGGACAGACTCCTTACAGAACTCTATGAGAACTGGAAAAAGAAGTACGATCGCACTCTGGACATCGACTCACTGTTGAATGATGTAGATAATACCTTTGCCGAACTGGACTATGACAATAAGATGATGCGAGACAGCCTGTTGTCCATGATGTCTCTCATCTGTCTGATGGATACTGCAGAGTTCCAGAAACCTGATGGCGATATTGACGTACTCATTCCACTGCCCAATGGAACGAAGCATATCACCATCAGGAAACTGAACGCAGTGAATGTTGATGAGCTGCTTGCCGAGGGGTATGTGGAGATGCCCATGACCGACGGTAAGAGTATCTATTGCCTGCAAAAGCCATCGCTGGTATGCTATGTGGACATGAAGACGAAGACATCCTATAGAATGGAGATTCTTGAGCCGGCAGAGGCTCGCCGCTCTGATAAGGAGGATGAAGGCGTTGACGTTGAGGTCGATCCGCTCACCGTAGGGTTGCAGATACTGCCCATTGACTGTATGAATACGTTCCTGAACAAGATTCTTGGTGACATGAAGGATCTTGGTGAGCATCTGGGAGAAGCAGCATCGGGCGCCGGCAGTGCAGAGACATTTATAAGTCTGCTTAAGGATATCACCACGGTATTCCTTGACGGTGTGGAGACTGTGGGCTGTATGTACGACTTTGGCCGTGGTCAGTTCGATAAGGTCGTAAAAGCCTTGAATGCGAAAAGACTGATGAAGGCTCGGAAGGATAGGGACAAGGCATTGGCTAAAGAGAAGAGTCTGAAGAAGGAACTTGCCACAGAACGAGCTAACCTGCGTGCACGTCAGACGGTGCGCAACAAGTACTCTGAACATATCAGCAACCTGCAGGCAGAACTGGCCAAGGCTGTCACAAACAAAGATAAGGAGCGCCTGCGGGGTATGATTAATATCCGTAAGGAGATGATCGCAGATATTGACCAGGCTAATAAATTATCACGTAAGGCCATCCACACGCTCCCGTCGAAGATTGCTGGCGCTTCGGCAAGATTGGAACGGGCCCGTACCGCATATAAGAATGTGCAGAAGAGTATTCAGGACATCTTGAAGAAGATCAATGAGAAACTGCCAATCAAGTTTGATGTGTTCCAGAAACTCCAGAAGCAATGGTTTGGATGGATGTCAACGCCGCCGGTGGATGCCATCGTAAAGGCAATACCTTTTGGATTCTCGGTGGTAAGTTGCTGTATGGATTTCAATAAGTGGATAGACCTTTATTCGGCCGTGTTGGCAAAGATGCCATGTGACGGCAATGAGACCGAGGCGCAACAGCTACTGAGCGACTGCGAAGGAAAAATGAAGTTCCACGGGGGAACGAACGGTGTACAGGTCGTTGCCGACGGAGGAAGCTGGGCGCTGTCACTGACACCTTCGGTTCCTCTGGTCAGTCTCAACTGGTGGGCAGGGAAACTGCTCGATTTGTTCTCTTTCGTCTTCAGCCAGTGGCAGCCGGCAGCCTCCGAGAAGGACCGGCAGGCTATTCAGAGCAGATTAGATGCGCTGAAGTGCGGAAAAGATAAGGACGATGAGAAGAAAGATAAGGGTATGAATGGAACGCTTGACAATAAGAAGCCGGACGATAAGAATTCGTCGAATATAAAACCGAATATCAAATGGCAATGGCCTTTCAATCGTCTCTGGTACGTCCGCGACCCGTCGGGCTATGTCTATGAGGGAGTCTCCTCGAACCGTGTCGAGGGCGTTCGCGCCTCCTGCTACTACAAGGAGCAGAAGGAGGATATGTATGGCGACCTGTATGATGACATCATCTTCTGGGATGCTGAGAACTACGAGCAGGAGAATCCGCTCTATACCGATGCTGATGGACGCTATGCCTGGGATGTTCCTACGGGTCTCTGGCAGGTGAAGTACGAGAAGGAAGGCTATGAGACAACGTACTCTGACTGGCTGCCCGTACCACCGCCACAGCTCGAAGTCAACGTGGGTATCACACAGCTGCGCCAGCCCGTGGTGAGCCGTGTCGAGGCCTACGAGAACGCTATCGAGGTGGAGTTCGATAAGTACATGAATCTTGAGACACTGAACAAAACCAATATCAGTGTTACTAAGGGCGGAAAGATGCTGGGTGGCACCGTCCAGATGCTCAACGCTGAGGCAGGCTATCAGAAGCCCGATGTGAAGTACGCCTCGCGGTTGGCCTTCGTGCCGACGGAACGCCTGCAGTTCAATGAGAAGGTGATACTCACTGTTCGCCGACAGGTGGAGAGCTATGCCGGTCTCCAAATGGAGGGTGACTATCAGCAGGAGTTCTCTGTCACCAACGACACGTTGCCGATAGAACGTGACACGACACAGGTCGATAGCACGGCAATGGTGGTGGCTACACCCACAGCCTCTCGCATCAGTGGTACGACGGTGAATCGTGGTGCTACTGTCACACTGAGTTGTGCCACCGAGGGAGCCATCATCTGGTACACCATTGACGGCACCTGTCCTTGCGATGAGAATGGAACGCGTCGTCGTTATGTTGCACCAATCGTCATCAACGACCATCTCTTGCTGAAAGCCTATGCCGTGAAGGGCGTGATGCAGGAGAGTGAGGTGGTCACCTTCGAATACTTCGTTGCAAGCGACGTTGCTATTGAGGCTACTGTGAAGACGTCTGCAGCTGGCTTCGCGACGTTCTATGATTCACAGAACAACTATCAGTTGCCTTCCGGACTGCGTGCCTTCTGTGTTGAGGCAGACAAAAACCAGAGAGGTGGCATCAGGAATGTCTATCTGGAAGGAAGTGTCATTCCTAAGGGCACCGCTGTAGCCATTGTGGCTGACACCAAACAGCAGGTGAGTTACACGCTGACTGCTGTGGATGAGGCTGTGCCTTATTCCGGCGAGAACCTGCTGCATGGCAGCGATGTGGCGACCACAACCACCGCCACCGGCGACTGTTACTTCTACAAAGCCAGCTATGGTCCTACGGGCACAGCCCTTGCCAACTGGTTCGGCTGGTATCCTGCCAACAGCGCCAAGGGACCGTTCCGCTCGGAGGCTCACCGTGCGTGGCTGGCCATTCCCAAGAGCATGGCTACCCGCAGCTACTACGGCTTTGCCGATGATGCCACTGCTGTTCGTGCGGTGACCAACAACACTGTTGCTAATTCTCCTCTCTACGACTTGCAGGGACGTCGCATCAACAACTCCCAGTTGAAGAAGGGCGTCTATATCAGGAATCGCAGAAAGGCCATTGTAAAGTAAATAAATAGAAAGAAGATATGTACACGAAGAAACGTTATTATATGATGCTGCTCCTTGGCCTCTCACTATTGGTGGGAGGCTGCGGAGGCAGCGATAGCCCCGATCCCGAACCCGAACCACAACCTGTACCGCCCAGAGGAAAGTATCTGACTCAGATATGTAATATGGAAGCAAGGGCCTCGGAGACGACGGTCTCGCTCACGGGACTGACGGCCAAGGTGTCGCGCAATAGCGGCACTGCTGCTTGGCTCACTGCCGATGTGCTGCCGTATGAGTCGGGGGTGCCGCAGGTTAAGATTAAAACGACAGAGAACAGTCTTACCGACAGCCGCCAGCAGGAGCTGACTTTCTATGCCGCCAGCGACACTCTGGTGCTCACTGTCCGTCAGGCTGCTTTTGATGTCAACGGCGGAACGGATATCGATAATCCGTTTGACACACCAAGCGACCAGCCCGGCTTCGCACGACAGAATTGATGGTTAAATCTTGCAAAAACCTTTGGAGGTTACGCGAAATAAGTGTACCTTTGCGCCACATTAGCCAAACAAAGGGCTTCTTCAGACCCTTTGCCGCGATGGTGGAATGGTAGACACGAGGGACTTAAAATCCCTTGACCAGTGATGGTTGTGCGGGTTCGAGTCCCGCTCGCGGCACTCAATTTCCATAAAAGTTTATCACATGCAGAAGAAAGTTCTTTTCGTGTTGTCAGCTGCCGCTATGGTACTCCTGACAACGTCGTGCTCGAAGTTGAAAGCACTGTCAGCAGACAATTTTAATGTTGTTCCCAATCCGTTGGAGACACAGCAGGGCACCGTTCCCGCTACCATCAATGGCGTGTTCCCTGAGAAATATATGAAGAAAAAGGCTGTTGTCACCGTGATGCCGGAGTTGCGCTATGCTGACGGTCAGGTGGCTCAGGGTCAGAGTGTCACGTTCCAGGGCGAGAAGGTTCTGGGCAATGACCAGACCATCAGCTATCTGATTGGTGGACGCTACACCATGAAGTCGAACTTCGCCTATCTGGGCTGCAACAAGGCTGACATGTACCTGAAGTTTGATGCCCGCATCGGCAAGAAGGTGCAGAATGTTCCCGAGGTGAAGGTGGCCGAGGGTGTCATCGCTACTTCTGAGTTGTATAAGAACACACTGAAGTCGGCTCAGGCCGCTATCGCTCCCGATGCCTTCCAGCGCATCAACGCCCAGAAGCAGGAGGCCAGCGTGAAGTTCCTCATCCAGCAGGCAAACCTGCGCAAGAGTGAGCTGAAGAATAACTCTGTACAGGAGTTCGTTCGTCTGCTCCAGCAGATCAACAACGATCGCGAGGGCTTGAACCTCAAGGATGTTGAGGTGTCGGCCTATGCATCGCCTGATGGTGGCTATTCCTTGAATGAGAAGTTGGCTGCCCAGCGTCAGAAGAATACGCAGCAGTATGTGGAGCAGCAGTTGAAGAGCGCTAAGCTTACCGATGCTGCCGTCGATGCTAAATATACCGCTGAGGACTGGGACGGTTTCCAGGAACTGGTGAAGACCAGCAACATTCAGGATAAGGATGTTATCCTGCGCGTTCTCTCTATGTATAAGGATCCCCAGGAGCGTGAGCAGCAGATTAAGAATATCAGCGCAGCCTTCCGTGAACTGGCTGATGGTATCCTGCCTCAGTTGCGTCGTTCGCGTATGATTATCAACTACGAGACTGTTGGCCGCAGCGATCAGCAGATTAACGATCAGTACAGTCAGGATCCTGGAAAGCTGAGCGTTGAGGAATTGCTCTATGCCGCTACGCTGACTGAGAATGCCGATCAGAAGGAAAAGATTTATAAGACAACGGCAGAGGTTTATCCCACCGATGCACGTGCACTCAATAACCTTGCTACACTGGCCTATGCCAAGGGCAACCTGGCTCAGGCTCAGCAGTATGTGGAGCAGGCACAGAAGGTTAATGCCAATCTGGCAGAGGCCAATGCAAACCTCGGCATGCTGGCTCTGGCTAACGGTAACATCGAGGCCGCTCAGAACTATATTGCCAAGGCAACAGGTGCCAACGGACTGGACGAGGTACTTGGTAACCTCCATCTGGCTCAGGGCAACTATGCCCAGGCTGAGCAGGACTTTGAGAAGGTCTATTCCAACAGCGCTGCCCTGGCACAGATTCTTAACAAGAACTACGCTTCGGCTGCTGTGACGCTGAAGTATATCAAGAATCCCAATGCGACCACCGATTATCTGAAGGCTATCCTCTCGGCTCGTATGGGTAACACTACTGATGCCGCTGAGGCTCTTCGCGCCGCCATCGCCAAGGATCCGTCTTATGCCAAGTATGCTGCTACGGACCTTGAGTTGGTGAATGTGGCTAAGTAAGAAATGAAGAATCTTTTCGGATTTATACTCCTCACCCTGGTTGTAGTATCCTGTGGTGCCCCCAGCGGACATTTCCGTCTGGAAGGACATCTTCAGAACTTCAACCAGGGTGAGTTCTATCTTTATGGGCTTGACGGCCGAGGCCGACTGGACACCATACCTGTCGTAGAGGGACGCTTTTCCTTTGAGGCACCCATTGAGGAACTGTCGGCATACTCGCTGGTATTCCCGAACTTCTCGGAAGTGCCTATTTTCGCTGAGTCGGGAGCTACCGTGAAGTTGGAGGGTGACGCTTCGCGACTGAAGGAAGTGAAAGTGGGTGGTACTAATGAGAATGACCTGATGACGGCCTTCCGCTTGAAGATTGCTGAGGCTACGCCGCCGCAGGCTATCAAAGAGGCCGAGGCGTTCATTCATACCAATCCCTCGACAGCAAGTAGTCTCTATCTGCTCAATAAGTACTTCGTCATGAAGATCGATCCCGACTACAAAAAGGCGGTTTCGCTGTGTACTGAGATAGTGAAGGCACAGCCGAAGAATGAGCAGGTTGTGCAACTGAGCAAACAGCTGAAAGAACTGCGTATTCTCAAGGGAGATCAGCAACTGCCGTCGTTCTCGGCTATTGATATCAATGGTCAGCGTGTTACCAATGCTTCGTTGACGGGTGAGTTGAATATCATCACTGTTTGGGCTACATGGAACTACGAGTCTGGTAATCTCATGCGTCAGCTGCGCTTGTTGAAGAAGGAGTATGGCGGACGCCTGGGCTTGCTGAGCATTAGCGTTGATGCCAATAAGAACGATTGTCGGAATACGATGAATCGTGACTCGCTCACATGGAACATCATCTGTGACGGGCAGATGCTCGATACCCCCGTCTTGACTCAGCTTGGTATTGCCGACGTTCCCTATAATCTGCTGATAGACCGCTCGGGCAAGATTCTTGCCGTCAACCTTGATCAGACACAACTGAAAATACGCATTAAGAGAAAACTCAAATAAGCCGTTGAGCCTATGCTGGTAAAATCCTTCAGCGCTGCCGTCAATGGACTGGAAGTCAATACCGTCACCGTGGAGGTAAGTATGTCCAGGGGAGTCCAGTTTCATTTGACTGGACTTGCCGACACTGCTGTCAAAGAAAGTCATGACCGCATTAAGGCGGCCCTTATCAATAACGGGTTCAAGATGCCCGTGATGGATATTACCGTCAACCTTTCTCCTGCCGACATCAAAAAGGAAGGTTCGGGCTATGACCTGCCTGTAGCCATCGCTATTCTTGCTGCCAACAAGAAAGTCGATTGTACGTTGTTGGATAAGTTTATGCTGGTGGGCGAACTGAGCCTCGACGGTCGGCTGCAGCCTATTCGCGGTGCATTGCCCATTGCCATCAGTGCCCGTAAGGAGAAATTCAAGGGACTGATAGTCCCTCAACAGAATATCCGTGAAGCGGCGGTTGTCAATCAGCTCGATGTCTATGGCATGGAGACGCTGATGGATGTCATTAAGTTCCTGAATGGTGATACCAGATACCAGCCGACGGTCATCGATACCCGTCGTGAGTTCTACGAACAGCAGAACCAGTACGAGATGGACTTTAGCGATGTTCGCGGTCAGGAGAGTGTGAAACGTGCGTTGGAGGTAGCGGCGGCTGGCGGTCATAACATTATTATGATAGGCCCGCCGGGCAGCGGAAAGTCCATGTTGGCTAAGCGCTTGCCGAGCATTCTGCCACCGCTGTCGTTAGCCGAGAGTCTGGAGACCACGCAGATACATAGCGTGGCAGGTAAGCTCAGTCGCGACACCAGTCTAATCAGTCAGCGTCCCTTCCGTGCACCTCACCACACTATCTCGCAAGTGGCTCTTGTCGGTGGCGGCAACAATCCGCAGCCGGGCGAAATCTCGCTGGCCCACAACGGTGTCCTCTTCCTCGACGAGATGCCAGAGCTGTCGCGCAGCGTGCTCGAAGTACTGCGCCAGCCGCTGGAAGACCGGAAGATTACCATCAGTCGTGCGAAGTATAACATCGAGTATCCTTGCTCCTTCATGCTTGTGGCCTCGATGAATCCCTGCCCCTGCGGCTACTATGGCGATCCCACCCATCATTGTGTCTGTACGCCCGGGCAGATTCAGCGTTATATGAATAAAATCTCGGGGCCGCTGCTCGATCGTATCGACATCCATTGTGAAATCCAGGCTGTGCCCTTTGCCCAGCTCTCGCAGATGCAGCCGGGCGAATCCTCGTCGGTTATCCGTGAACGTGTCATTAAAGCGCGTCAGATTCAAGAGGCTCGTTTCAGCTCCCTCCCTGTGGGGGAGGGCGGGGGGAGAGGCCGCGTTCATTGCAATGCCATGATGACCGAGAAGATGCTCCACGAGTTTGCAGAGCCCGATGCCGAGAGTCTTGACATGCTCCGCATGGCGATGGAACGCCTGAAACTGTCGGCTCGAGCCTATAGCCGTATTCTCAAGGTCGCCCGTACCATCGCCGACTTGGAGGGTTCCGAGAAAGTGCAGAGCCAGCATATCGCTGAGGCCATCGGTTATCGCAACCTCGATAGAGGTGACTGGGCGGAACGAGGAATATAGGATAAACGGTTATGGTTACGGTTGTAACCGTAACCGCTCGGCTGACTTTTCCTTACATTTTCCATCTTCCATCATCCATCATCCATCTTACATCACCCATCCCTTAACTATTAAACATTCTTAATTCGCATTAGTCACAGTCCATCCTTCTGGAATGCCATTGACACCTGTTGTCCAGTTGTTCATATTCGGGTTCTTGACAAATGTGCCTTGTGAGCCTACACCCTTTGTGAAATCAACCGTACAATAACTGGCTCCAATAGATGTGGCCATACACTTGATATATGTCAGACTGGTACAACCCTCGAACATACCACGATAGCATCCACCCGACAATGATGTAGCGGGAAGATCTGGAGCAACCTGCAAAGCCGTACAATTCTTGAACATGACATAATAGCAATAGTAGGCGGTGCTAGTAGCAGGAAGAGCCGGAGCCTGCGTCAAAGATGTACAACCGATAAACATGGCATAATAACAATGCTCGGCAAGACTTGTGGCGGGCAGGACCGGAGGTGTTGTCAAACTTGTACAGTTTTGGAATATATATTCGTAACAATATTCTGCCAGACTCGTGGCGGGTAGGGCTGGCGCCGTCGTCAGACTTGAACAGCCGCTAAACATTCCTTCATAGCAGTATTTTACCATATTTGTGGCGGGCAGGACTGGGGCTGTTGTCAAACTTGTGCATCTACGGAACATATAGCCATAACAGTCTTGAGCCACTGTGGTGGCAGGAAGGGCTGGGGGCGTTGTCAGAGATGAACAGTCTTCGAACATACTATAATAACAAGAGTTCTGCATTGTCATAGCAGGTAGTTCTGCCGGAGCCGTTGTCAGATTGGTGCAGCCTTTGAACATACTGTAATAACAATTGGTCTGTATGGTGGTAGCGGGAAGGTTGGGAGCTGTTGTCAGACATGTACAGTTCTGGAACATTCTGTTATAACAACTATTTGCCAATGTAGTGGCAGGAAGGGCTGGGGCCGATGCCAGATTGGTACAGCCCTCAAACATAGAATAATAACAGCTGTTTGTCAACGTAGTGGCAGGAAGCGTCGGAGCCTTTGTCAGACTGGTGCAGTCTTTGAACATATTACTATAGCAAGAGGTTCCAAGTGTCGTGGCAGGAAGCGTTGATGGGATGGATGTCAGACTGTTACAGCCTTGGAACATATAACCATAACTTGATTCGTTCACTTTCGTGGCAGGAAGAGCAGGTGCCTTTGTCAGTGACGTGCAGCCACTGAACATGTACTGATAGCAGTAAGTGCCAACAACCGTAGCAGGAAGGGCTGGTGCCTTCGTCAGATTAGTACAGTCCTTGAACATGCTATTATAACAATAGGTGGATGCCGACATGGCGGGAAGTGCCGGGGCTTCCGTCAGACTGGTACAGCCATTGAACATATTCTGATAGCAATAGCTCGACAGACTCGTAGCAGGAAGCTCAGGAGCATACGTCAGACTTGTGCACCCTCTGAACATACCAGTATAGCAATATTCATACAATTTCGTAGCAGGGAGTTCGGGAGGAAACATCAGACTTGTGCAGTTACTGAACATCTCCTGATAACATTTACTGGTCATTTCCATGGCCGGAAGTTCAGGCACCTCCTCCAAACTGGTACAGTTACTGAACATATTCTGATAACAAGAAGACAGTAACGTTGTAGCAGGTAGCTCAGGAGCCCTCTCTAAGCTGATACAGCCATTGAACATATTTTGATAACAATAGTAAATCAATGTTGTTGCTGGAAGTGTCAGTTCCTTCGTCGGATGATTTTTCAGGTGTATATTGTCCTTGAATAAATTGTAGAACGTATAATTACCTGTCAAAGTTGTCAATGTCGGATAGGTAATCGAATTGATCAGACTCATGATGTTGCCATAGACATAGCAATCCACGTTACAGTCGATAGTGGTATATTTATTGGCATCCGTGCCCGTAGCATACCTTGCATTGTCGCCAAATAGGCTGACGACACCGTTGGCTGGCACATCAATATTGATGGTTGCCGTATTCTTAGTGGTCGTCACACCATCGTTTACACAATAGGTTATCTCCAGTCCCAAGGGGTTGGTGATAACGACTTGTCCGTCTGCCAACGCTTGGAAAGAAAGAGCCTCTGCATCCGTCTCAATGACTTGTGCCGGGTCGAACTCATGTGCCATGTTATACTTGGTAGCCGCAGCAAGCGTCACCAGACTGGCATTATTGCTCAGACTATTGATGATATCTGTCTTTCCAGCCACAAGACGCAGTCTGTTGGCCGTGTAAGTGCCTGCTGGCACGGCAAGCCACACATCAGTGGCGGCAGGATGGGCCACCGTTGTAAACGGGGCACTGATGGTTGTCTTCACATGTCCGGTCTTAAAACTGTAGGAGAGCATCGCTTCAGTATCCGCCTCCATGTCTTCAGGCACGGTTACGGCAAACTTCACCAGGCTGGTAACGGGTGCAAATGTCACGCCGCTGATGGTGCCATCGCCATACGCCGGTGTTGCCATATAGACACCTAATGCCGTTGCTCCGTCAAGCGTTCCCGGCTGTGATGTCAGAGCAGTTCCAGTATAGACATAAGAACCGTCATCACGGATGGTGATATTATCGTTCTTTACATAGACGTCGAGTCTTGTGGTTGCCGATGGCTTCACACCACCACATTCCAACTCACCGCTGAATGTAGCCGTTGTGGTACCGGCACCGCTCTCCAACGACAATTCACTCTGATAGCCATTAACGACCACAATCAGTTTGTCCGTTGCATCCCATGTGGCGGTAATGTCATCGCCATCGGTATCGAACGTGGCACGAGTAACCGTTCCTTTATCTGCTGTGATGGTCAGGGTAACTGTATTGTCTTCAAACCAGTTTGACAAGTCACTTCCGCATGCTGTAAACAGCAGGGACGCCAAACACATTAGAAATATCTTTTTCATAGAGCTCATTCTTTTCATGTTAATAGCCTGTTATGTTAATTTGCATTGACCACCGTCCAGCCTTCTGGAATACCGTTGATACCTGTTGGCCAACCATTCATACTTGGATTCTTGACGAAGGTGCCATTTGGAGCCACCCCCATTGTAAACTCACTCGTACTGTAAGTATTATCTGCAAAATAGGTGGCCATACACTTGATATATGTCAGACTGGAACAACCACTGAACATTCCTCGATAACTGCCTGATGGCACGGATGTGGCATTAAGGTCTGGCGCTGTCGTCAAAGCCGTGCAGTTCTTGAACATCACATAATAGCAAGATTTTGTCAACGATGTGGCAGGAAGAGCTGGAGCTTGCGTCAGAGCAGTGCAACCACTGAACATGCCATAATAACAGTTTTCAGCCAACGATGTGGCGGACAATGCCGGAGCCGTCGTCAGACTGGTACAGCCTTGGAACATATAACAATAGCAATAGGTGCTCAACGATGTGGCGGGAAGTGACGGAGCCACCGCCAGACTGGCACAGCCGCTGAACATAGAGTAATAGCACTGGTATTTCATCGTTGTGGCAGGAAGGGTTGGAGCCGACGTCAGATTTGTACATTTGCGGAACATGCCATAGTAGCAATAATCTGCCAATGTCGTGGCAGACAAGGCTGGTGCTGCTGTCAGAGATGAGCAACCGTCAAACATATAATAATAGCAATTCTTCGCCAACGACGTGGCGGGAAGAGCTGGTGCTGTAGCCAGATTGGTGCAACCTTGGAACATACCATAATATCCGTTCTCACTCATCGCTGTGGCAGAAAGAGTGGGAGCAGCCGTCAGACTGGTGCAATCCTTGAACATTTCACGATAACAGCTGGTTGCCAACGTTGTAGCAGGAAGAGCCGGAGTCGATGCCAGATTGGTACAGCCAGTGAACATATTCTGATAGCAATTTTTTGTCAGTGTTGTAGCAGGAAGTTCCGCTGGAACCGATGTCAGACTGGTGCATCCTTTGAACATACCAATATAGCAATAGTCTGCCAGTGTAGTAGCCGAGAGAGCCGAGGGCGCCGTCGTCATACTTGTACAGTCCTGGAACATATAACCATAGCAATAATCTTTTATCGTTGTGGCAGGAAGTTCTGGTGCCGCTGTCAGATTGGTACAACCTTGGAACATATAGTAATAGCAGTATGTTCCCAAAGTTGTGGAGGGAAGTTCCGGTGCAGTTGTCAGACTGGTACAATTCTGGAACATATAACTATAGCAATAGGTATATGTTTTCGTGGCGGGAAGTTCCGGTGCTGTTGTCAGATTTGTACAGCCGCTAAACATATATTGATAGCAATAGGTCGATGCCGTCGTGGCGGGAAGTTCCGGAGCAGTTGTCAGACTGGTACAGTCTTTAAACATATTCTGATAACAATAATTATTTAGGCTCGTGGAGGGTAGTGCAGGTGCTGCCGTCAGTTTTTTACAGCCATTGAACATACCTGCATAGCAATATTCTGTCATCGTTGTTGCCGGAAGTTCGGGAGCCGTTGTCAGACTGGTACAGCCATTGAACATATCGCGATAGCTTGAACCTTGCAGACTTGTTGCGGGAAGTTCGGGTGCAACTATCAGGCTGGTACAGCCCTTGAACATATTCTGATAACTGTAGGATGATATGCTCGTGGCTGGAAGTTCCGGAGCTATGGTTAGCTTCGTACAACCCTCAAACATGCTATAGTAACAACCATAATACAACGAGGTAGCAGGGAACTTCAACGCCTTTGTCGGATGGCTCAGCAATCTTCTGTTGTTCTTAAACAAACTGCAGAATGTATATCCAGCTGTCATGGAAGTCGTTGTCGGATAGGCAACCGACTTGACAAGACTCATGATGTTACCATAGATATAGCAATCTACATTACAATCGATATTGGTGTATTTACTGGCATCTGTGCCCGTAGCATATTGCGAATTTTCACCATAGAAACTGACGGTGCCATTAGCCGGAACAGCGATAGTGAACCATTTTTCGTTGCTCGTAATCTTTTGTCCGCCATTTACCTGATAGATAATACTCTTGGCCAGGGGATTCCTGACAATTACCTCACCAGCCGTCAGGGCCTGCAAGGTCAGCGGCTCGTCGGTAGTATCCTCAAGTGAGCCTACGTTGGCACTTCCGCCGTTACCCGTCCATGGATTCTCACTGGCCACCCAGCCGTTAATGACGGTCTCATCCAGGCTGACCAGTTTGTTATCCGTCAATTTCAGATTCAGCCTGTAGGTATGGCCGCTCAACAATTCCTTCGTGACATCGTAGTAATACTCCTTCGTGTTGTAGGTCACCTTCACGAGATGACCGTCGACACTATGCGGAGCCACAATGGCCGTAGCGTAGTGGTAGTTGCCGCTGTTGGCATTGGCCACGGTACTCATCTGCACATTGTTCGTCTCAGCGCTGGCGACCACCACGGGAGCGTCAGTCTTGCTCACGGTGAGGGATGCCGTTGCCGGCATGTCCATCAGCTCCACCGTCGCCGTTGCCAACTGTGCCTGGGTGATGGATCCGCCTGCCACGAGGGCCACCTGCACCTGTGTCAGCATGTGTTGGAACTGAATCATCGGGTACTCGTCGCTGGTCACCTCCGTCAGCGTTCCGTACAGCAGGTCACTTTGGTTATAGTTCTCCTCCGTGGTCTGGTCGGCGGCAATGGTATGCGTCAGTGCCTCCGTAGGGAACGGGGTGGTGTTGCCCACGAAGGTTTCTTCGGCGAAGTTGCCTATCAGCGCATAGAAGTTCAATTCGCCGCTTCCCGGCCAGAGTTTCTTGTCTGTCGCTGCCGGCAGCATCGAGCCATTAGCGTTAGCCGTCAGTTGCCAGGCCTTCAGATAATCGGCCTCAGTAATGGTTTCTCCTTCTGTATTATCGGCCCACACCCAGCAGGTAGCACCCGTATAGACATGTTCGTAGGTGGCAGCTCGCGTCGGTGTCAGTTGACTCACCATAGCGCCTAACCGTATCTCCTCACCACCTGTAGCCGTTGCCTCAGTATGGTCACTGCAGGCCACCGCCGTCATCAACAGAGCAGAAAGTGCTGTCAGGTAGATTATCTTCGTCTTCATATGATTTGTCTTTAGGTTATAATAATTTGTCTTCTTATCGTTATTCTATCAAGAATACCCCGCTCATCGGCTGGTCACTGTCTGTCCAGGAAGTCACCTCACTCCTCAAAGTAAGTGTTGACATATAGAAGGAGATGATATAGGTATAGACCTTTCCTGCTTCAAACGTCATACTCTCGTGCAGCCGGAAGTGCTGTTGCGCACCATCTATCTGCGTGATACGGATGAGGGCGCCTTTTCCTTTCTCCTGCGGTACGATGACGGCGGCACAGCCGTCATTTTGCGCAGGCTGTCCAGTCTCATTGCCATAGTTGTCGGTCATCAGGATATCAGTTGCCTCTCCCGTAGCCTCACCGATGGTCATGCCCGTCAGGTCGCATTGTGTAATGGGTACTGAGGGTTTCAGGCCAAGCAGTTCCACGGTAGCCCCAGTAAAGAGACGCGAGCCGCTGCCGGCCTCCAGCCGTACCACGACCTTCGCCAGCTGATGGGTGAACGACAGCGGCACGATGGTAGCCGTGCGCTGAATGTTTGCCGGAGCCACACCGTACATCAGGTCACTGGCCATATAGTCGTCGGCCGTCACCTGCTGCGTCCTTACCGTAAACGTTCCCACGCCCGTCACCGACGACGGGTAGGTGGCATAGACATCGACGCCATGTGCCGAGTTATGGGGAAAAACGGGAGCAGCCGCATTGACAACCGTGAGTGTGCCGTCGTCATCGCTGACGCTGAATATCATCGGCTGAGGATAGTCCGTCTTGTTGTCGGCTTCAGGATCTTGGTTATGTTCGCTGATGAAGACGGCCACCTCTTGTCCTTCGTCGAACTGCGTGCTCTGCACGGCAGTGGCAGCACGGGTGGCACCCTGCTGTACGGCCTGCAGCCGTATCTCGCCCTGCCAGTCGGCCTTACGCTCGTCGTCGGCAGTCTGACAGGCAGTCAGGAGCAGCAGTGCTGCACTATATATTATGGTGTATCCGGTCTTCATCATTCCGTTGTCTTCGTTAGGTTCGTATCGTCAGTCTCGTCCCAGCTCTTCACCTCGCCAGTGGCGTTGAGGTTGGTGTCGTCAGTCACGCTGCCCAGCATCGTTCCGCCGTCCTCCCAGTCCTTGATGGACACGCACTGAACGGCAAGGTCACGTCTGAGTGTCAACGCATAGGTAATGACCTTTCCCGGGTTCCAGATGCCACCAGCAGGAAGGGTGCTGGCCACCTCGTGGTCTCCCTCGCCGTCGTTATAGGTTAGTATGATGGCAAGTCCTTCTGGGTCCTGTGGCAGCAGCATCAGTCGACGCTCATTGTCGTTCAGCTCCTGACCAGGCGTTCCTGTGACCACCACATTATTCTCCACCTCATAGTCAGCGGTAGTGGCGGCAATACCTGTCCAGTCGTTATTACCCAAGATGAAGGTTCCGCTGTTTTTCACGCCGCAGAGCTTAATGCTTTTCACCGTACAGGCTTGCATGTGTCCTGTAACAAAACGTATCTGCGTCAGTCGGTGGGCAAACGTCAGGGGCAGGGCCGCTGTCTCGTCTTTCATATAGGTATCTACGAACTCGTCTGTCGAAATCTCGTCAGACGAGGCCGTCATGAAGTCCACCTGTTTACTCACATCAGTCGGCACTGTCACCGTCAGTACGGGCAGACCTTCCACGTCTGTTGGCATTCGCAATACCTCGTCATTATCCTCGCTAAAGGGGTAGTAGGCATATATGCGAAGACTGTTGTCCGGAGCCGGACTGGCAAACATCTTGGTGGTGCTCCATTGCAGTTCCTTTTTCACCCTTTTGCTGACCACTTTCTCGTTGGCCATATAGTCTGGCGATTCGCTGCCGCTCCACTCGTCGGCATAGACATAGCCGTAGATGCCGAAGGGCTCCGTGAGCCATCCGCTGATAGGCTGTCCGCGTGTAGCACCCTTAGTGGTAACGCTGAACGACAAGTAGCGAGCTCCAGTCCCGACTACCTCTTGGTTGTCGGTCTCCGTTGCGCATGCGGTGAACATCCCTGCGCTCACCATCAACAGTAGTCCTATCCAATGCCCATTACCTTTATTCATTGCTCTTTTATCTTTTTTATTATCAACAGAAAGACATATTAACAGCACGCCGTGGTTAGGTGTGTGTTAATATGTCATAGAACGCTTCGAGGCAAGGAGCCTCTGGTATTTATATTGTCTCCTTACTTATGAAGTGAGGGAATTAGAAGTTTATACAACACCAGTGGTAGTATTTTCCTGTTGTACTGCTTCCAGGAATATACATCCTTCCGAAATACATTTTCATTCCCTTATAGGAGGCAGTTGTGTACAAGTAGCATGCTAAGAACTGCGTTTTACTATAGTCAGACATCAAGATGCTATTATTGCTCGTATTAACAGAGATACCTGCTTTATTAGTGGCCGCATAGAAATTGCTGGCCACTGGTGTCGTAGTGAATGTGACCGTTCCATATGTACCAGAAATCTTTGGGGATATGCCTTCTTCAAGTTCTGTAAGAGGAGCCTGACCAATACCTTTCTCTCCTAAGATTGCAATAAACTGTCCGACAGATGGCATATAGTAACTAGATGTGGTACAGAGAGAAGATGAGGGCTTTTGTAATGATTTCATATCATTAACACCCATGAAAGTACCGAAAGAACATGAAGAACTAGATGTTTTTTTCCATGATCTTCCGCTTCTCTTGTTTTGTAGATAATTTGTCTTTCCCAAACCATCAAGATCCACAACAGCCTTTTCCCATGTATTAGTTAAAGATGGAGTGTATACACCTGCCGCATATGGTGTGGTCAAGGGAGTATCATCGAAAAAGCATATGCCATCCGGACACAGATTGTCTTCGTTGTATGAATATTGGTATGCATCAGATATCCAAAGATTAGTAAACCTATTATATACCTGATTTGTTAATACTATACCATGCCACTGTGAGGCCGTCTCGCTATAAGTGCTATGAGTAACTTCGTCCTTACCGCAATATGCAACAGTACCAACCACTGTTTTATGTTGCACCCTTGTGTTAGTGATTGTTCCGTCCATATAATACACATCACCAGGCTTAAACGTGCGTTCCTCATCGGTTACCGTAGCGTTATCCACCACATATTTTTTATAGTAGCCGCCATCAACACCCGTATGCGAGATAGAGAATACATTGTATTTTCCATCCTCATAGTTGGGGAAAGTTTTGCCTGTCAGCAGTTCTGATGCATTAGGCCTGACAATGTAGCGATAATAAGGCTCACCCTCATCTACTTGGAATACGACCTTGTTTGATTTGTCAATAGAGTAGAACTCCTTGACGTTATATATGTTCGTATCATCAAAGATGTCTTTATATGTATAGTTGACTGTCGGCACCTGAATAACAATCAGTCCCATGACGTGCTTCATCTGGAACTGACACTCAGTGCCTACAAGCGAGCCCTGTCCCACCATCAGGTCACTGGCGGTATATTTGGCCTTGGTACTTTGGTCTTCGTTAGGCTGAAAGGCTGCAATTACCTTATAGAAGAAGCCTTCAGCAGTATGATTCGTTACGTCAACGGTATCCATTGACAGTTTTGAATTAACAGTTGGTGTTATGTTCGCATCATAAGGATAGTAGGCGAAATAGTCCACACCTTGATAATACAGGAATTCTTTTCCTGCATCGGGCTTCCATGTACCATCAGCCTGCTTCGTTAGCCTCATGTTGATGTAATTATCATTCACCACGATATTGGTCTGACTCTGAATGGCAAACACACCAATCTGGTCGCCTACAGCGAACTCCGTTGTCATCACCGTCTTATTGTCCTCGATGGTCTCTTCGTTCGTGTCATCGGCACGGGTAGCAGGAGTGGCATTGTCGAAGCCGTGGTCAGAGACAACGACGGAAACGACCTTGCCGCCGTCTTTTACGACAGGGCTGTCGGTATTGATTTCGTCAGAACAGGCGGCAAGTGCCAATGCGGCTACTGCAGTGCCAAGGTAATAATAGATTTTGTTACGTTTCATATCTTTATTTTTTTATTAACTCTTAATTTTACTCCGTATTACTCTCGTGGCTGGTGACGGGGATAACCTCGCCCTGTTGCCACTGCGGATCATCGGTTGTGTTATCAGTATCGCCGTTGTTGCTGTCGATGTCGTCAGTATCACCCTGCTCCCAGTTGGCATCAGGGGTGGTAATGGGACCGTCGCCCACGTTGCTGGCGATGTCCTCTGGCTCTGTGGCACGCAGCCACCAGCCGTCGGCAAAGGTGATAGGTATCTCGCCGGCACGCACTGCGATGTCGTTGCCGTACTTTGTCCAGCGGGCATCGGAGAGCCAGGGAGCGATATCCATCGAGGTCGAGGCCACACCATGATTCATCTCGTCCCACGTCCACTTCAGGTTACCGCCGAAGACGGGGGTGACGACGATGCTCTCCTGAGTCACCTCTATATCATAGATAAACTGGTATCCGGGCATGAACTCAGCCTGGCCGCCCTGCGGTACGAAATAGAACACCGTGCCGCTGATGTTGATGGCCAGTAGCGGTGTATGGTCGAGGTCCTGCGGAATGAGCAGAGCCTCATAGCGTTTTAAGTAGTTTTCCGTATCGTCCACCTCCGTCTCGTGGGGCGTGATATAGCCTGTCGTGGCAGTTGGTGTCCATGTGCCGAAGTAGCCCGTTGCAGGTTCTGTGAAAGCTGCTTCCATGATGATGGGGTAGCTGCTGTCACCGATGGTGATACCTTGGAATACCGTCGGGTTTTCTGCCAGTACGCCAGAGTTCTTGAGGCGTACAATAATCTTCGCCGTCTGGTGGTAGAAGTATATCTTACGTTCAAACGGCTTTCCTGCTACTTTCTGTACGGCAGTGACAGGAGCGTAGAGCAGCTCGCTCTGGTTGTAGCCATTGCCGTTGTTCTGGTTCTGGTTGCTGACGATGGTCCATATCTCTGGCATCTCGTGCGACTCCACGCCATCACCGCGATACCATCCGGAAATCTCGCGGGTGGTGCTGCTGCGTGTCCAGTAGAACGGCTCTACGCCCACCGATGCCTGCAGCTGTCCACCGTTGACGGTAGAGGCCTCGTATATCTTCACATCGCCATCAACCCTCAGGGCCACGCGGTCGTGTTCCTTCCAGAAGGTACCTTCTGGCTGCTGCTGTGCCTGCCCACCGTCATTCTCAGTGGTCTCACTGACCACTGTTGCCGGGATGACGATGGGCTCCAGTAGCTGTGCCTCCTCTGCCGCATCATCCTGACAGGCTGTCAAGATGATGAGCAGTGTACCTAAGGCTAATAGATGTTTCTTCATGTGTTATCTAATAGAGATTAGAAGGCAGCTGCCCTCCAGAAATTTACATATTGAGATTCTTTTCCATATGTCGAGAAAGAAGGAGGGGTCGTGTTAAAAACTACCTTATAAAGTGACAGACCAGACGTAGTTGCTTCAGTACTGGACACGAAGCCTCTCCAAGCATTTGAATTGGATGAATATGCTTCACCAGGTTTGACACTAATTGATGCAAACAACGTGTTTATATCAGCAGCAAAATTGTTTGTCATTCCGTGGTCATAAGTAATGGTACCATTGGGGGATATTGTACAACCAATATCACTTATTATTTTTCCCCATTGGCCAACACTTGGCAAGAACCAATTTGATACTTTTCCTGTTAGGGCAGTGAGTTGATATTCAAAAATTCGATTTTTCTCATTGGTAGAAGACTGAGAAAACAAGCTCCAATGAAGTAAGGAGTTCGAAAGTCCAGACTTATCTTTCAATGCATCTTTTACCGTCGTGAAGTTTGTAAGTTCAGTATCAGTGTATGATGCATACTGACTATAGGTAAATTGGTTTTTATAATCCACAGACGTTTTCAGAATTAATCCATGAGTAAAGCCTTCTGTGTATTCATCATCAGATTCTGCCAAATAAGCCACGACTCCTAACTTTTTATTATTAATAGTAGAACCATATGTTGCATAAATGGTTGTACCATCAGCAGGTCGACGTACAAAACTATAATCATTTAACATGACATCGCCAATCTCGACCACAAAGGGCTTTATCTCACACTTCGACGGGTCAAAGCCACCATCAACAATATACTTCTTATAGTGTCCGCCACTGACATTGTCGCATGTAAAGCTGAACAGACGACCATCGGGATTTGCACCAGAGATAAATGTAGGATTTCCGCCAGGTTTCACTATATAGCGGTAGTAGCCTTGTTTACGACTGGGTTTATAGACTTTCTGCTCAAAAGTAAAGATTTTAGAATCCGCATTTAGACTATCAATTGCATCGGCCTCAGTCAGTTTCGGAAACAGAAAGATTGTACCCTTGATTTCTTCCGCTACCGAGATAAATATCAGTCCCATGGTGTGGCCCATGCTGAAGGTGAACGTCTCACCACTCATGGCGCCTGCACCTACCATCAGGTCGCTGGCCATATACTGCTTTGTTGTTGACTGATCCTCCTGTGGCTGCCAGTCGGTGACGTAGGGGGCAAAGAATGCATCGACGCCCTCTGCCGACCAGTCCACACCGTTCTCTGAATCGAAGTCGGGGTTGTAGGGATAGTAGGCATAGTAGCGCATGCCGGTGAAGTAGTAGAACGTCTCGCCGTCGGGGTTCACCCACTCTGTGCCGTTGTAGCGCAGCTCCAGGTTGTTGTAGTGTACGGCTCCACCTGCTGAGATGGAGAACACACCGATTTTGTCGCCAGCAATGAAGTTGGTCTGCATGATGGTGTTCTCACCCTGCACCTCCTCGTCATTGCTCTCTGCAGCACGGGTTACGTCACCATAGCCGTTGTCAACCACATTGATCTTGACCGTCTGGCCGTCCTTCACGGCCGGTGCCATCTCCATCATGTCGTTGTCTGTCTCTGCGCAGCCGCCCAGCATCATGGCTACGGCAACCATGCCCATCATCAAAAGATTCCTTGTTTTCATATTGTTCTGTTATTTTTTTATTTTTGTCTTTAATTACCTTCTTGACTCGTTACGGGCGTGTCTTCACCTTCCTTGCCCCAGCCCGGTCCGGTCTCCACCGTGGTGTCAGGCTGATCGTCGTCTTCATAGTCAGGCGTACCGTCGCCGCCTTCCTTCTGCCATCCTTCACCCTCGGCATCCTTGTCGGGCTGTTCGCCTTCCTGGTAGTTGACGCCGCTTTCGCCCTCCTTGGTCCAGTATTCAGCCGAGATGCTGATGGGTATGATGCCCGAGGTGACGTTCTGGCTGGGGTTCGTCTCCTGCTTCCATCCGTTGACGGTGAGCACGGCGGGCGTATTGTCGTTCATGGTGACCTCGCCGTCCTGCTGCCACGTCCACACATGACTGCCGCCGATGATGGGGGTGACGATGATTTTGTCGGCATCCTCCGACACCTCGATGTCATAGATGTTCAGGTAGCCCGGCTTCAGTTCAGCCTGTCCCGTCTGCGGCACGTAGGCATAGCTGTGTCCGCCGATAGTGATGGCGAGCAGGGGCTTGAAGTCGAGGTTCTGTGGAATCACCAGTGCCTCGTATATCTGCAGGTAAGCCGTCTGGTCGTCGGGTATGGTCTTGTAGGGCATTATGTAGCCCTTCTCGCTGCCCAGCGTCCATGTGATGCTGATGTTCGTCTCCGGGTCGTCCACTGTCAGCGTACCGTTCATAGCTATTTTGAAGCTCTCGTCGCCGATGGTGACGTCCTCGATGGCTGTAGGGTGGTCCACCAGGAATCCTGCGTTCTTAATGCGCACCATCACCTTCGCTGTCTGGTGGTAGTAGGTAATGGTAGCGTGGAAGCGGTCGGCATAGGTCACGGCCGTCGGTGGTGCATAGAGGAAGTCGCTGGATTGCAGCCCTTCGCCTTCGTTGCTGTTCTGGTCGCTCTCCACGGCCCATGTCGTGGGCATCGTGTGCATTCCTTCCTCGTCCATGCCGCTGCCCTTGTACCAGCCGCTGATGGTCTTCACCTCGTTGGAGGCTCTCCACATGAACGGTGACTGGCCGCGTGTTGCCACGAACATTCCGCCGTTCTCGGTCGTTGCCTCGTATATGCGCACCTCGCCGCCGATGGCTACCGCCACCTGGTCGTGCTCGGTCCACTGGCCTGTGGTAGCGGTCAGTCCGCGTGTCAGCGGCTCGGTCTGTGGTGCCGCCACCGACGCCCTGAGCACCACGGGCTCCGGCTCTATCGCCATCCCGTCGTCCTCAGTGGTGCAAGCTGCCATTGTCGTCATCATGGCAATGATGACGATGGCAACAGCAATTGACAATTTCTTTTCTGCACGCAACCTGTGGTTATACATATATTCTATCTTTCTTAATTGAACTTCGTTCGAGCCTGCTTACGCTCGGCATAGCTGATGCAAGCGTCACTCTGCTCTCGCTTAATCGCAGCCTTCTTAACTCTTACCTCTTACATCTTACATCATACATCTTCTTATATCACGATCTTTCCTTGTACCACCGATTGGTCGGTACCACCCTCCCAGTCGTGCGTCTCCAGGTCGTACTCCAGAGCCAGTGAGATGACAGATATCTTGTAGCGGTATATCTTGCCCCATTCCCATTCCGTGAGCGCGTTGCTGCGCAGGGGAGCCTCCAGCGTGTGCAGGCGGATTTCCTCCTCGCCCTTGGCACGGGCACGGAACTTGATGACCAGCTTTGCGTCTACCGGAATCTGCTGTGGCAGAATGAGCAGTGTGCTGTCCTCGGGGGCAATCACCTGCTTGCCGCCTTCCTCGTCGGCCAGTGTCACGCCGTCCTCGTTCACCTGCACCTCATACATCGGCTTGATGGTGAACTCCACGTCGTCGGGTGACCCCACGAGTGTCCAGTTGCTGGCGCCCAGCGTGTACGTACCTTTCTTATATATGCCTTTCAGTGTTATCGATTCTATGCTGCCGGCCAGACCGATGTCGCCCGTCACGAACTGTATGCCAGCCAGACGGTGCTTCATGGTGATAGACAGGCTGTTGGTCTCAACGTCGGTGTCGATGACGTCCGACTCGCCCGACATGATGTCCTCCTGGTCCTTCACGTCGGCGGGCACCTCGTAGGTGATGACCGTCGGGCCAGTGGTGTTATCGTCCGACAGTGTCAGCACCTGCTCCTCCTGCGTCTGCTCGTGGTAGGGGTAGTAGGCCATGAACTTCATGTTATGGCCAGTCTCGGGTACTGCAAACACGTGACGAGTACGCCACGAAGTTTCTTTCTTCACAACCTCCTCGTTCCACATGAAGTTCGGCTTGCCTGGGTTGGCGTTCTTGGCGTAGAGGAACGACGACACACCCACGTGCTTCGACAGCGCTGCCTCCGGGAGTCCGCGTGTTGGCGTCGTTGACATGCCACCGGTGTTGAACGAGAAGTAATAGGGCCGCTTGCCGTCTGCCGTCACGTCGCTTGCCGTGTCGTCGGCAGTGCTGCAGGCGCTTGCCAGCAGTACGAGCACTCCCATGATGCAGAGACTCCAGATATTCAGTTTCTTCATTGTCTGTGTCTTGGTTTAATTTGCTTTTTAAAGCAAGGGTGGCCGGAGTCTATGGCTACTGAAGCCGAGGCTCCAGCCACCCTTCTATTATGTTTCTACTTTGTTGTAGGATTCTTGAGATAGATTACATCTCATCATCTTCATCCGTACCGTCACTTATCTGCCAGTTGTCGTCTTGTATGCTGCTTCCAGCCAGCAGACCTTCCATTTTGACAAGAATCTCATTTGTCTCAGGTGTGATATAATTCTTCTTTTTCATAATTTAGTGACCTTTCTGTTTATTAATACTTTTTTTTTACTCTTTTTTAGAACTCCACTTCGAAGCTTCCGCCCTGTTCAGTGCTTTCTTCTACTATCCAGTCCTCAACCTCAATGTCAAGATGCGTAGACTTCTCTGTGTGGAATACCGTCGGGTTACCATCTCTGTCAAAACCGCCATCGAAATTGATTCGGAAGGAGTTTCGAGAGTTTATGGTATAAGCCTTAGTTGACGGGAATGGAATAAAGACGCTTTCATACTGGGGATACATACCAGTACCATCTTCAGACCCCCACACATAGTCACCATCGCCATTGATGACCTGACATTCCAGTTCTACATAGCACTGATGGTTTGCATCGGCATAAGCAGTTGTTACAGCATTAGTAGCCGTAGTTCCCCATTTAGTGATGGTTTGAGGAATTGCAACGATCGCACTATCGGTAATCGTAGCATAACTACCCGTCAATGTCACAGGAGAACTAAAGACCTGTTCATAAGCGATATAGTCCTCTTCCTCTGTGTATGGTGTCCATTGAACCTTATTAGAACCTGTCTCCAAGAACTCAAATTTGCCTCTTGACGTAAGATTATGCAGTTTTATGCTCTTAACAATCACCGTATAGTCTTCTGCGGGCAATTTCGTTGTGTTCTGCTTACAGCTGGCTGTAAAATAAGCGAAACCTGCCACGAAGGTCATTTTGATGGTTCCATTTGATTTTGACTGTGTAACGCCAATGTTACTGGCATACCAAAAATCAGGAAAATTGCCATTCGGAAGGGTATAATCAAAATAATGCTTATTATAAGTCATTTTTTCATTCTGAATATTACTGAAATCAGGAGCCAGTCCGAATATATTCATCTGTCCATCATTTGTTGGCCATGTAACCAGAGCACCTGTCCATGAACCGTCTTCCTGCTTCGTATATATCACGTTTTTGGCTTTTGCTGTTTTGCCTGTATATGCATAAAAAGCGAAACGGTCTCTAATGTTATCGGTAACAGCTCTTGTTTCATTGCCAAACGTAACGTCAAAAGCAACTGGACATTCGGAATCTGCCGCTGAATCTGATAATTCATCGGATGAGAATTCGCCACATCCAATAACACAAAGGAGAGCAAACAAACAGATAGTTCCGCTAACTTTGGAGTTTACCATTTGTAAAAGCCTTTTCCTCATAGTAAATCTTTTTATTAGTCAGATTATTAGTCAGAGATTGAGATGCCATTAAGCGCATATACTCCAGTTGCGTAATAAGAACTCTTTAGGAGATTAATCTTGAATGTATGGTTCGTATTAAAACCAAAAGCATTATTGGTGAGCTTAATTGGTACATATACTGAAACGGCCAAATCAGACTCATCGGTATAATCTTCATTGTTAAACCAGAAACTTGTATCAAAATACTCATCTTCTTCAATCCAGTCTAATTCCCCTTGCGCAGCAAATGCAATTAATTCCAGATATGTGTCTGATGTTTCATCTAATGCTACATTGGATGAATGATTTGCTCCCCATGTCGTAATAGCCTGAGGAATAACCCTGATTGCAGCATCTGCTGGAATAATAGTGGTGTATTTATCAGCGGGAATTGTTGAACCTTCATTCTCAACACTTACACAAGGAATGTCTATTGGATTGCTTGAAAAATCAATCTCAATATCACCTTTGTTACTCAAATTAGCAGCAGCCCATGGAGTTGATGCCATGTTTGAATAATCAAACTGACCTGACTTATAAATGTTGTGAATAATAATCTTATAGATTCTATAGAAAGCATTAGGTGTTGTGCTTAAGTCAATTGCCGCTCCCCACGCTCCTCCAGAATAATTTTCAGCAGGAAATACTGCTTTAATCTGAATATTTGCCAATGCATGCTCTAGCTCCAGCGCAACGTTTCCCTCTGTTTGTTCAGCAGTAGCAACGAGCAGGTCTGGCTGAGCCGTCTCAGTAATCGGTGATCCTGAGAAAGTGGGATCAGGAACTGTGTAGTTAAAAGTAGTACCGCTGGTCAGATAGTTTGTGACGTTAGCGGTAGAGTAAGAAGTAGCTCCTGTAGCATTCTCAGAGATGACGTAGAACTTCGATGCGGTAGAAGTGTTCGTCGTCGGCCAGTTAGCGGTACCGGTAGTACTCCAGGTGCCATTCTTGGTAAACTTAACATTGTCAGCCCATGGGGTGCTTGTGCCATTCTGGATAGCCGTCAGATTCAAGGATGTCAAGTCGTCAGTCGCAGTATTTGCACCACGGGTAGAAGATACGGTAATGCTAAGAGGTGTACCCTTCGGTGCCTGGTTCAGTTCGGCCAGCGAGTCGTCGCTGGAGCAGCTGGATGCAGCAAACACAGCTGCCAAAGCAGTTGCAAATAATGTAAGTTTTTTCATAATTTCCTTTTTATAATTTAGTGATTAATAAATTGATTGTTTTTCTCTCCGTTATGGTACTATTCCCACAGTACCATCTTTAGGTTTTTATATATGTTTAGGCTGCAAATGTAGGGAAAAAAGAAATAGCCTCCAAGTCTTTTACATTGTTTTTTTGTTAACAAAGATTAATTCATAGCTCTTTTCACGGAAATTCGACCATTTTTAACGGAAAATGGAGGTGGTGGGTGATGTGAGATGTCTGATGTGAGATGTCTGATGTGAGAAGGCTGATGTGAGATGTGAGTTGACGGATGTGTGATGTTGGAGAGTAACAAAAACAAAGTGAAGGGGAGGGAAGGGGGGAGAGACTATAGAGAGGGGGATAGAGAGGGGTACTTCCTCCCTTCCTTCGTAAGGAAGGAAGTACGTTTTACGCGCGCGAGAGCTTGGTGCGCTCTCGCTGAGAGGGGGGTGACTTTTTGAAAAATCTCCATGAGTTTTTTCGAAAAGTCATGGAGTTTTTTTTGAAAGTCATGGAGTTTGATAAAAACAGCTTTATTCGTCAACGAGCGCGACGCCAGAGGGGAGGGTCAGGATATCATGAGGGTATAGGACTCTGACCGTATCATGATGTGTGGTGAGCTCCTTTAGAAAGAGACCATAGTGTATCTCATGGTTTTTTGCAAACGGCAAACCCTGGGCTATCGTATGGAGCCGGGCAAATTCCTCGTCGGCATTGATATGTTCCTGCCATTTACATTCTCCTATGAAAAGATGCTTGCCGTCGAACGACTCTGCAACAACGTCCAACTCAACAGGAAGGTATTGCTGCTCCTCCTCATGATAGTAACTGCCCCACCAACGTGATGCCTTTTGAAACAGGATGTCATCAAAGCCTTGGGTACTGATATAATTACGGCATAGCTCCTCCCAAGCCTGACTGACGTAATCATTCTCGGATTTCTTGAAAAGGAGGAGAACGGCCTGACTGTTACCAAGTTCTATAAGTGAACGATAGGGAAGAACATAACGATAGTGAAATCGTAACAGCGGATCATCGATATGATACAAGCCCTTCTTGCTCTTCTTCTCGCTCTCACCAAATGGAATTTCCTTGTTGATAAAACCAAGTTCCCTCAATCGCGACAACTGCGGCGTGATGTCCGTGGCCTGTCTCTCGGCACGTGCGGCAATCTCTGAAAGTTTGTTGGCTCCATTGCCGATAAAAGATAGAATCGACGATGCCTGGACTGTATCGCGCATTTCGTCTTGCAACAGTCTTGATGGTTCGTCATACAAGGTTCCATCGGGAGTCAGCAGCAGATTCCAGACGGCAGCATAAAGGCTGCCATAGTTGTTGCGAAGTTCCCAATATCGAGGGACACCACCCCAAACGGCATATTCCCGGACTGCCTGCCGAGCATCACAATGAAGAGCCTGGCCAATGAAAGCGGGAGGGATGGGGCTCATCTTGATAATTTCATCGGCACGGCCATAAAGAGGCTCTTTGCTATCGAGGACAAAGCCCTGCATCATCTGCTGAGAAGAACCACAGATAATCAGGTCGAACTTCAATTTCTTGTTATCAATGAGCTTTTGGAGAATTGACGGTAGGGAGGGACAACTCTTGACAAGATAGGGAAACTCGTCAAGACAGACAATGATACGATGGTCTATGGTTCTATTGAGGCTGACAAAAAGTGACTCCCAGCTTGGATAGCTGGCCATACTGAAACCTTCAAAAGATACATCAACAGCTGCAGAGAACAACTGACGCTGGCTTGCCTCTGACGTCTTGTCTGCTAAGAAATAGATATCACCGCGGCTGGAATCCATCACCTTCTTAATCAGTGTGGACTTACCGATTCGTCTACGACCATAAATGACTATGAACTGGGATTTCTCTCTTATCAGTGCTGTCTGTAAACGGTCTGTCTCTTTCTGTCTGTCAATAAATTCCATATCGTGTATGTTTGCCGTGCAAAAATACACAGTTTCAGTCAATTAGCCAAATCTTTTAGGTATTATTAAGAATATAATCCTACTTTATTATAATTCTGTTTTATAATGAGTTTTTTTTGAAAGTCATGGAGTTTGATAAAAACGGCTTTATTCGTCAACGAGCGCGACGCCAGAGGGGAGGTCGGCGGTGGCGGAGAAGGGACGGAGATAAACCGTTGGGGTTACGACAAGACCTTGGCGGGTGACCTCGATGTCGTAGATATACTGATAGCCGGGGGCGAAGTCGGCCTCGCCGACCTGCGGCAGATAGTAGTAGGTGCTGGGATTGCCATTCTCGCTGATGGTGAAGGCCAGCAGGGGCTTGTAGTCCATGTCCTGCGGAATGAGCAGGGCCTCGTAGCGTTGCAGGTAGGCTTCTGCCTCGTCGCCGCTGAGGGTGGCGGTGACATCGTGGGGCACGATGAAGCCCGTCTCCGAAGTGGGTGCCCACGTGCCGTAGCTGCCGGCATCGGGCTCGGAAAAGGCGGCCTCCATGACGAGGACATGCTGGGTGTCGCCGATGGTGACGCTTGTCAGCTGGTATCTCTCTGACTCGTCAACGAGGATACCGACTTTTTTTACTCGGACAATGACCTTCGAGGTCTGGTGGTAGAAGTGGATGGTGCGACGGAAGCGGTTGCCGGCAACGTTGGTGACTGCCGCCAGGGGAGCGAAGATGAACTCACTGGCCTCGAAGCCGGCACCGTCGTCGGCGTTCTGATCGGCAGCGACTGCCCACGTGGCGGGCATGGTGCGCTGTGTCTGTCCGCCACCTAAGTACCAGCCCTTGATATTGACGGTGCTGGTGCCACGTGTCCAGTAGAACGGCTCTTCCTCGGCAATGGCCATGAGCTGTCCGCCATTGGCCGACGAGGCTTCATAGATTTTCACCGTCTGTCCTATCTGCAGAGCCACGCGGTCGTGCTCATGCCAGCCACTACCCGGCGCCGACTGCTGCGTGGCAGCGTCGGTGGGAGCTACCACGGTGGCGGGCAGTACCAATGGCTCGCGGGTGCCATCATCGTCGGCATTGTCTGAGGTACAACCGACGAGAACCGGCAGCAGCAGGCTCGCACAAACCCAAATAAACAAGTGTTGGAAAGACTTCTTCATCCTTTCTTCTTACAATTTAGTGAGCACGCTGCAAAGATAGGAATTATTTCGGACAACGGCAAGGAAAACGGACGTTTTTTTCGCTTTTGGTGTCTAAAGCGTTAAAAAAGCTGAAAAACGGGGCGTAAAGCATTGACTCTCGGTCTAATAGTCTTATATTTGCATAGGTTTACGTAAATTATAAAAAAGGTCATGAATTCCCTTTGTAAGAACAAGGTGCTGATGCTGCTCTTTGCCGGCTTGGCTATAGCCTGCAATGGAGACGATGCTACCGACGGACCGGCTGACGGCGACGGCGGCAAGGCTCTGCATGTCAGCACGGAGAATGTTGTCACAAAGGCTGCTGCTGCCGTGACCACCGCACGTTACGAGGTTGGCGAGGCCATAGGCATCAGTGCCAAAGGGGCTACCACGCCATCGGACTATGACTACACGAACGTGAAGTACAGGCTGGACTCTCTCGGCGGTACGACGGGAACGGCACAGTACTGGAACACGACGACCGAGATTGTGCTGAAACGGCAGAACGCCACGGTGACCGCCTACTACCCCTACCGTGAGGGAACGACGCCCGAGGCGCTGGCCATTGACTGTAGCGACGGCATAGACTGGATGTTCTGTCCGTGGACTACACAGACGCTGAACGCCCGCTGGCCCGACGTGACACTGGCCATGAACCACGCCCAGGCTCTGCTCCGCGTGGAATTGCACCGCGAGGGATATGCCGGTGATGGCAAGCTGAAATTCATCAAGATAGAGAGCAATGCCCTGGCCCTGGAGGGTGTGTTCAATACCACCGACGGCACCTATACCACCGCCAACATCGGCACCCTGCTACAGGAATATCCCGAGGGTGAGGAGCTGCAGCTGCCTGCCGACCCGTCGCAGGTGTGTACCGACCAGTGGTTCTTCCTGCCCACGACCTTCACGGGCAGCATCGACATCAGCTTCACGGTGAAAGTGGACCGCCGCACGCTGAGCACGACAACCACCGTCGATGCCGGCACCATGACACGCGGCCGCATACACCTATACGCACTGAAGGTGATGAACTCTGAACTGGAGGTGTCGCCCGTCACCATCATCCCCTGGGTGACGGTGGAGGACGCCCACCACATGAAACCGACTAACTGACCTCAAAAAAGCATGAACAGAAGCATGAAAAACCTAAGAATCCTGCTCTTGGCACTGCCACTGCTGACCACAGGCTGCTCCAACGATGAGGAGACTGCTGACGGCAGGGACGCCCAAGCCTTGAAGATTGCCGTTGACATACAGGCCACAACACGTAACATCACCCCCTACATGGGCACCAGCTTCGCCAGTGGTGCCAAGCTCGGCGTGCGTGTCGTTGACGGTGCCGGCACCACCAGCGACTATGACTTCCAGAACGCCTGCTACACAGCAGGTATCGTCGAGGGACAGCAGGCATGGGCCACTGACCAGGAGATTATCATCACGGAGAAATACGCCAAGACCATGGCGTACTACCCGTGGACACAGGGCGTTGATGCAGCAGCCATCGCCGTGGACTGCTCGACAGAGACGGACTGGATGTACTGCACATGGCGGCCGCAGTTCAACTACACACAGCCTACCGTGTCGTTCCAGATGACGCACGCACAGTCGGTCATCAAGGTGGTGTACCAGAACGCCCCCAGCCCCGATACTTACACCGGCGACCTGACGCTGAAGAAGCTGACCGTCAGCGGCGACTGTCTGGCACGCACAGGTACCTTGGATGGTACTACGGGAACGCTGTCGAACCAGAGCGGCAACAGCTACGTCATCACCTATAGCAACAACGAGAAGCTGGGCACCTTCACCACCCAGCAGGACTATGTGCTCACCACTGGCACATCGGGGACTATCACCTTTACCATAGAGATAGGCACCTCGAAATATACGGCCACAACGGCAGCACTCACCCTGACTCAGGGAAAGATCTATCAGTACACGTTGACCATCACGGACACGAAGCTTATCATTGATCCTGTCACCATCATTCCCTGGTCGAGTGCCGAAGCTGTCACCATCGAGGGAGAAGAGGTGGAGAGTTAAGAATGAAGAAGGCTGCGATTAAGCGAGAGCAGAGCGATGCTTGCATCAGCTATGCCGAGCGAAAGCAGACTCGAACGAAGTTCAATGAAGAATGATAGAATATATGTTTAACCATTGGTTGACCGCAGGAAAGGAATGGTCCATGGTCCATGGTTCATGGTCAATGATTATCGCACTGCTGCTGATGACGGCTTGTTCCTCTGACAATGGGGTGACAACAGCCGACAGCGGATACAGGCCGGTGGAGATTGAATCGGCAGCCGTCACCCGTGCCCTGCAACCGGGAGTGACGCCTTACTACGGCTCGTCGCTGGCTCTCACTTATATCTATCCCGGCTCACCGTTTAACATGGTTGCGGGCACATCGTCGGACAAGTTCACACGGTTTGGCGTGGAGTGGCAGAAACAGACCAACGGCAATGTCACACGATGGGTGCAGACGGGAGAGACCGCGAGCACGATGTTGTGGAAGTCGCTGGAAGACCGTGTTAACATGTATGCCTACGCTCCGTTCATAGAACCGCCGACGGAAGGCATGAACTACACGGCCATACCTTTCAGCATACAGGTGGATCAGAGTGACAGCACGAAGCTGGCATTGAGCGACCTGGTGGCATGGCAGGAACTGAACTACTACCCGACAGCCGGCCAGGATAAGATATCTGTCATCTTCCGGCACTTGCTGACAGGACTGACGGTCACGCTGACCAGCGGTCCTGGCGGTTCGCCGACGAAGGAGGAACTGAAAGATGCTGAGGTGACGATACAGAACGTGACGAAAGGCGTCACCTTCAGCCTGCAGGACATGATTCCCCATACGACAGAAGGCAATGGCACCGAGAACCTGACGGAGATAATTCCGTGCAAAGGCAGCGAGGAACGGACGTGGCACTGCGTGTTCCCAGAGCAGACCATCAGTGCCAACACCTTGTTCGTCACCATCAGGGTGGGGAATAAGACCTATAACTACCAACCCGTCAGCGACCTGCACTTCGAGAAGGATACTGCCTACAGGCTGACACTTGAAATAGGTGACACTCGGCTGGTTCCCAAGAGCGTGGATGTTGTGCCCTGGGGTGCCCCCGTGCTGATGACCGATGACGAGCTGGAGCTGAAATAAAGCTCCACCCCGCCATCTTCAAAATTCATCAAAAAAGACAATCTTATAGTTTTATTCTCAACAGAAGGCCACAGCCGTAGATGCTCTTCGGGGCAAGCTCGGCGTTGAGTGGCAGCCACCGTAATTGTCCGCGGAGTCCGATGGCGACATTAGGCAGCACATTGAGCTCTGCCGTGAGGGTGACGGGAACGCAGAGCGTGGTGTATTTCTCTTTCTGCGTCTCAGACTGGACGTAGGCATGCTGATAGACATGATAATAGGTGTTGCCCTCGGCAATGGCCTCGGCATTGTAGGCAGTGGTACGGGTGTTGACAGTCCAGGCGTTGACAACGCCCATACCTGTACCAGCGTAGATGGTGAGGGGTGAGAGCTGAAGACCGTATTCTGCCGTGAGCTGGAAACCGGCCAGGTGCTGGCGGTTCTTGTTCTGCAAGCGGTCGGCCTGTGTGGTGAGGGTGGTCTGCTGACCAGCGAGCACAAAACTGTTGTCGGTGGTCACGGTGGAACTGATCTGGTTGTTACGCTCACGCAGCAGGTCGTAGGAAGCCTCTGCACTGAGACGCATGGAGGAAAGGCACTGCCAGCTGACACCAAGCGTGGCCGATGGCGAGATGATGGCCGTGCCCTCGTAGAGCGGACTGCCAACCCCCTGCCATGCTCCTATCGCCCCGCCGCCATAGACGGACCACTGACTGTCGGGCTTCTGTGCCAGCAAGCCGGTAGGCAGGAGCAGGAGCATCGCAAGGAGACTCCCATTGATAAATCGATGTATATGCTTCATACGCCTACTGGATACTTGAGTTATAGGTTGTGAATGTGACCTCGTCGGCGTTACAGAACACGCCGGTAGAGATGTCGTAGTTATAAAGGACGATATCTATGGGCGAGACTTCTCCTGTGTAATTGATGGCACCGAAGGCGGCACGGTCAGTGCCCTTGGCATCAGTAGCCACTATATAATAGGTATAGGGGAAGAGGTCGTCGTACATTCTGAATCTCAGTGTGGTGGAGGCACAGACACTGCGGACGACGAGCCATTGGTGACCATCGACAACCACGGTGCTGGTGATGACCACGGCGGCTGGATCCTTGCTGACCACTTCCCAGCTGCAGTTATAGGAAAGCTCACCACCCGACACACTCTTCGTGTTGCTGCAGTGTACGGAATAGTCGCCTGCGTCCGGTATCGGCACGCTGACATCGTAGAGCATATTCTGGAAGGTCTTCTTCAGCGTTGCGTCGGCCATGATGGTCTGATAGAGCTCGGGCGCCATATACATATAGTCGTACTTCGTGACGCCATCAACCTCATGGGTGCCGTCGCTGAACTTCAGTCCGTTCTGCATGTTAAGCAGTGTCTCCGTCTTGTCGTTGTTCGTCTTGAGCTCGTCGAGAATCTGCTTCAGTTCGGTGTTACGGGTAGCTGCAATGGCATCGGTGATGGTTGTCGTGTTAGTACCCATGCCTGTGACGACAGCCGTCTGGAGCGCTCCGATGAGTTCGCCGTTGGCGCCGATGGCTGCAACGATGGCCTCGCCTTGGGTGTTTACGGCACTGATGAGGTTGGCATTCTGCGTGGCAGCATTCTCCGTGAGGGTGGTAATAGCTGCAACGACATCGCTATTGAGCTTGTTGATGGCCGTAGTATGGGCATCGAGCTTGGTGGTGAGGGTTCGCTTGATGCTGTCGAGCTTGGCATCAACGAGGTTAAAGCCGTTGAGCAGGTTGGTATTGATAGTGCCCAATGTCGTGTTAATCGTTCCCAGAGAGGTGTTGATGGTGCTCAACGTGGTGTTGGTCGTCTCCAGACGGGCATCGAGGGCATCGCCCATATCGCCAACCTTGACAACGATGTTGGCCAGTCCGGTCTCGATGATTGTACTCATGGCGTCGAGCTTGCCCTGTAGTGAGGTGCTGTTGCTGTTGAGCGCACTTATCAAAGATGCAACCTGCGTCTTCATGGTAGCATCGATGAGCTGGCCGTTCTGGTCGAGGTGTAGGGCGATGAGTTCGCCGTTGCTGTTGAGGGCATAGACGACGCGGTCGCCATTGTCCTTCACGGCATCCTTGACAGCAGTGAAGCCATTGAGCAATGCCAGGTTGAGTGACTCGAAATTATCGTCCAGCGTAGCGCGTAGGTCATCCATCATGCCGTTGGTGTTCTCAAACTGCACGTTGAGTGTCCTGTTTGACTCACTGATCTTCACTGAGATGTCGGCCATGCCCGTCTCTGCAACGGTGTTCATGGCATCGAGCTTCTCTATCAGTGACACGTTATTGCTATTGAGTGTCTTGATGAGTTCACCGACCTGTCCTTTGATGGTGGCATTGATAAGTTCGCCGTTCTGGTCGAGGTGTAGCGCGATGAGGTCTCCGTTGCTGTTGAGGGCATAGACAATGCGGTCGCCATTATCCTCTACGGCATTCTTGAGTGTCGTGAATCCGCTGAGCAGCGTCTCACCGAGCGTGTTGAAGTTCTTGTCAAGTGCTTCCTGGAGCGATCCGAAGTTACCGCCCAGCACGTCTTTGAGTGAACCGAAGTTCCTGTCCAGCGTGTTCACCAGGGCATCAATCATACCATTACTGGTCTCAAACTGCACGTTGAGCGTATTGCTCGACTCACCCATCTTCACGATGACATCGGCCATGCCCGTCTCAATGACGGTGTTCAGGGCATCGAGTTTGTCTTGCAGTGAACCATTGTTGTCGTTGAGCGTCTTGATGAGTTCGCTGACCTGTGCCTTGATGGTGCCACTGATAAGTTCACCGTTCTTATCAAGGTGTAGTGCGATGAGGTCGCCGTTGCTGTTGAGGGCATAGACGATGCGGTTGCCGTTATCCTGAACAACGGTGTTGAGCGACTTGAAGCCGTCGAGCAATGTGACGTTGATGGTGGACAGACTGCTGCTGATATCAGAGAGCCTGTCGTGCAGGGTGGCATTAAGTACATGGATGTCGCCGGTATTGGCATCAACGGAAATCTTGATGTCTGCAAGTCCGCTTTCCACCAGTTTGTTCAGAGCCTCCATACGTTTGTCGAGCGACATACTCAGATCGTTGACGGCATCTACCAGCTTCTGGTAGTCGTTGATATAGGTTCGCTCACCGTAATCGACAGATGGTGCGAACTCCTCCGTGCATGCTGCAAGTGTCAGCAGACAGCACATCAAAAAGCAATAGGTCTTCTTCATATTCTTGTTTTTTTAGTTATCATTGGGGTTAGTGGGCTCCATGAGACCGCTGTCGCCATTGTAGATGGTGACGGTGCTGCCGTATTCCCAGTCGGCATAGAGTACCTGACTGCTCAGACGCAGGGACTGCTCGTCGAGCAGTAGCGATACCTCGGTACATATTCCAGAGTGCAGCTGCACGTTGTCGAGCGAATATTTCACGGGCTTGCCGTCGATGGTCAGGCGGATGGTGAGGGTGCCTGGCGATGCCGTGGGCAGGACAAGCCACTCCGTGTATGCATAGTGTGTGCCGTAGGCCTCTGTCAGCTCCTCGTCAATGACGGAGGACAGGCTGTTGGTTCCTGTCGTGACAAGCTCTCCGGTTTGGGCGTTATAGTGTCCTGATGTGGCATAGCAGGTACCTTCGATGGATGCAGCTGTCCACTGCGGCTTGTGGGTGACGTCCTCGTTGTAAGCCGTGGCGAACTTAACATTAGCCTGCACACGAATCTTGGCCTTGATATGCTGCAGGATGAAACGCACATTAGGTCGTGCCTTGCTGATGTTGGTCTTCCAGGTGGCGTAGAGGTTGTCGATGTCCGTGCCATCGTTGGGACAGCTTAGCGGAATATTGGTGACATCGAAAGAGGTGCTGCCATCGTAGGGGTAGTAGGCCATGGCCTGCCACGGTTGGTCGGTCAGCACAAGGCGGCTGGGGGCAATCCATTTCTGAGCTGCCATCTCGCCGGATGATGTATAGACCACGTTATGCTGCTTGATATCAGCGGTGTTGCCCTGTCCGGTGACGAAGACACCCACCTGCGTGCCGCTGTCAAAGTAGCCACCCTCGAGCACCTGACCGGCACGTGTGCCGTCGTCGGTGCCCACCGTGGCGCTGATGGTCATCTCCACCTGTTCGCTCTCATCGTTGCTGGTACAGGCGGCTGTCATCATCATGGCCATGACCATGGCAATGGACAATGGACAATGGATAATTGACAATTTCTTTTCTGCACGCAACCTGTGGTTAAACATATATTCTATCATTCTTCATTGAACTTCGTTCGAGTCTGCTTTCGCTCGGCATAGCTGATGCAAGCATCACTCTGCTCTCGCTTAATCGCAGCCTTCTTCATTCTTCATTCTTCATTCTTCATTCAAGCACTACCTGCGGTTTGTTATCATCAATGAAGTCACGAATAGTGACCGACTCCACCGTCATACGGTTCTGCGAAAGCTTCAGGTTAAAGGTGTAGTACTTGCTGCTCTCGAAGGCACCGGCATAGGTATATTTGACAGAGAACTCAATGCCGTCGACAACGACATAGAACCTCAGCTGCTTGTTGGCGGCATTGCGCAGCGGGAGGAAGAGCAGCTCTCCGAGATCGGCGCTGGTGTTCAGCCCTTGCGTCTTCTGTACATTGATATCCTTCTCTATGAGATTCCCTACAGCAACATCCGACAGCTCGTTAGTCAGGCTGTTGAGGGTGGCTGAGGTGCCGACGGCCTCGCCCTTGACGGCCATGTGGGTGATGTAGATATACTGTCCCGACTGATGGCGGCTGTAGTCGCCCGTGTTCAGGTTCAGCTTGATCTTCGAGGCGATGCGCTGCATATACAGATAGACGCCAGTACCTGATCCGTTGCCCATGTTACCACGACGGATGGGGTCAGCGTTATAATCCGTGTTAGGATGCATGGTGGTCTGCCAGGGCACACACTTCCAGTCGATGGCAGTGGTAACGGGGATGGCAGCCGGATCGATGCCCTCGCTATAGGGATGATAGGCCGACACGGCAGCATCGTAGTCGATGATGGCAATACCTCTCGGCGATGTCCAGTGGTAGTAGTTGTTGGAACTATCGTAGGTATAGGGCACGTTACGATCCTGATAGAAACGGCTGTTGCCGTCGGCATCGCGGGTGCTGACACCGATGGTGCTGCCGTTGGAAAAGCCGTAGTAGGCACGTGTCATCGGCATGGTGCTGAGGCTGGCGTCTGCCACCTCCACACTGGCAATGCGCAACGGCTCCATAGCTACTGCCGGCTGTTCGTCTTGCGAACAACCTATCAGCAGCAACACTGCCATGAGACCGAAATATATCTTTATGTTACTTTTCACTCTTAACTATTATCTCTTAACTATTATCTATCTATTATCTATCAACTAACTTCATCGGTTGTTCACGGGCGTTGTGTCCTTTCCCGCCTGTGAACTGGTGGTCCACGGCGTGATGGTTACGTTGTTAATAATCATCTCGGTCGTGATGTTCTCAACCTTGATGAGTACAGGGATATTCACCTTATAGCCCGAGCGTACCACCACATTGGGAACGGTGGCGGAAACGATGCTGTTACGGATCTTTGCCGTGATGGTGATGGTGATGGGACTCGTAGTATAGGGAATCACCATCCATGTCAGTGGCTGCGGGCCATTCTCCGTTGTCGGGTTGGTGCCTGGCGCCTTCTTGCCGAACGCCTCAGCCCTCTCCACATTGCTGAACTGGCCTGTGGTGGAATTGAAGGTGGCGTTGAGCCCCATGTCGCCGTCGATAGTGACGTAGGAGAGATAACCATAGTCATTCCTGTCGCATGTCAGCTGCAGACAGATGAGTGCATAGGCATGGCGCATCTCCAGGTTGGCAATGGGGTTGGCGTAGCTGACATAAGGTTTGTTGACGCCGTCATAATCGCTGAAAGGTGCATAGAGCCAGTCTATCTGTGACGTGCCCGAGCAGGTAAGGGCTCGTGGGTCGAGTCCCATGCTGTAGGGATAGTAGGCCGACACCTTGGCTGGTGCGTAGGTCAGGATATCCACGTTGGGGGCATCGGAGTACGATCCGGAGGTTTGACTGTAGTACACGGCAGACCCCGGCGACCATACTGAGTTGTAGTAGCGGTAGAACAATCCCCAGTGGTTATAGACATCAGTAGAGCCATCGGCCCCGATGAGGCTGATGCCTATCTTGTCGTCGTTCACGAATTCCGACTTCAGGGCACGTGTCTCGTCCCCACTGTCGTCAGCCATGCTGACGTTGAGCTGCAGCGGTGCCCGTGGCGACGTGTCAGCTGTTGGCTGCTCGTCTTGCGAACAACCAGCCAGCAGCAGCGCTGCCATTAAACCGATATATATCTTTATTTTTTTCTTCACTGTTTTCACTCCGTGTCTGGTTCTACTTCGTAGTATTCGTTGTTGTTATGATCCCAGTTATGGCTATTCACATCCCACTCCTTCACCATGACACTGCTTACGGTGAGCACACGACCGTCGCCCAGCTCCAAGGGGAACTCATAGATGCGTCCCTGGCTGAACGGGCGGTTGCTAACAGTAGCCGTATAGCTCTTGTCATCGATGGTCAGTGTGATGATGAGGTAGCTATTGTCAACCCCAGTGGGCAAGACATAGAAGTCGAGCGTAGTGGGATTGTTGACATCTTGCGACACACTGACGTTCAGTCCCTCGGCGCGTATGATGTCTGTGGCCGTCGTTGAGAAGGTATATTTACCGGTGAGGGTGTTCAGCGTTCCTGCCTTGCGGATGGCCTCGCCCGACATCTCCACGGCACTGATGGTGGCAGCTCCAATACTACTGAAGATGGAGAGGCGGAAGACGCTCATGGCATGTTTGAGGGCAATGGTAGCCTTCGGCCGGTAGTTGTTGACGGTGTTGTCCTCGTCGAAGGGCACGTAGAGCAGGTCGAAATCTGCTGTGCAGTCCATGGGGATGGCCGTCGGGTCTGTCGACGCATTGTAGGGGTAGTAGGCCGACACCATAGCGGGAGTGTCGTTGAGCCAGATGTCAATGCCCTGCCATGTGGTACCATTGAGCGTATAGGGGGTGTTGACGGTTGTATAGACGTGGCCTGAGGCATCGCTGACGCTGAGTCCCACGACATCGCCTTCTGCAAAGTTTGTGGGATTGTTAAGCACCGCCTGGTCTATGGCATAGACCGTACGGGTGTCTGTCTTGCCGATGGTCACCTCCAGACCAAGACGTGCCTTGCCGTCCTCTGTCGTTCCGTTGTCGGAGCTACAGGCGGCTGTCATCGTCATGACCATGATGATGACAATTCTTGCGTCCCTTTGGTAGCAAGCGAGCAAAGCTCGAGCGGACAATTGACAATTCTTGCGTCCTTTTAGTAGCAAGCGAGCAAAGCTCGAGCGGATAATTGATAATGTATATTTTCTCACTCTTAACTCTTAATTCTTAACTCTTAACTCTAAATTATTCCACCGTTCTCACCGGTCGTATGGGCAGCGGTACATAACGTCCTATGACGTTACCTCCTCCATTTCCAACCACATAAGCCTTCCCTTCTTCTCCATAGAGATACCAGCAGTAGGCAAACCCAGAGGCTCCGTCACTCATTGGCGTACTTGTCCAAAGCATGGACAGTTTCATGTCCTCATCGTCTATCTGCATAGGGATGAATATACGTTTCGAAGTATCATTCCTATTGATGATGAGAAAGCCCTTGGCTGTGCCATACTCCGGATAGTCTTCATTTACCGTGCCGGTAAACAGCACATACTTATATTTTCTTGTATAGGCCAACTGCCTGTATTCATCGTAGGTTGGCAGTCGCCAGCCCATCCAGTCCTCTTCATCTTCGGTCAGTCCGACCACAGGGTCATATTGTGGGTTGCCGCTGATATCTATCTTGAGGCTGTTGAGCGCTGTTGATTCGTAGGCATCGCGATAGGAATTGCTTTGGTCAAAGGCATTTGCGGCTGTCACTCCAGTAATCGGCGTCTGATTGCCCCACTGGTAGAGGTTTCCTATTTCCGTTGGTTCGGAAGCTCCGATGTTATAGGGAGCAAAGAGCACCTTATTGCCGTTGGCATCTGTCACGCCCATGTCGATACCCGGGATGCTGGTGACGAATCCCGTGTTGTCGAACGACAGCTGCGACACCTCGCTGATGGTGACAGGGGCGCCCCATGGGGTGATACTGATGCCCTGCATGATAAGCAGTTGGTCTGTCAGCACCAGTTGAAAATGATAGACGCTTCCCTGCAGCAACGTTAGGGCGGTGGTGGTAATCTGGTATTCCGCACCATCGATCTGCATGCGGATGGTAATGCCACTGTTGCTGCCGGTGGTCAGCACGTAGTAGTAGAGGTCGGCGGCATTACCTGCTGCTGGTATCTGTGGCTCCTTGCCGGCATAGTTCACTGTAAAAGTATTGAGGTCAGCATCGGTGAAGGAGAAGGCTGCCGGAGTGACCTGCGTGTTCATCGTGCCCGAACAACGGAAACCATTGCTGGTCAGCGTCACCTCATCCACCTTACCCGTACCACTATATAAAGGCTTACCGCCTGCGGCCTCGCGTGAGAGAGAGATGCGGATGGCTGTCTGGACATGATGCATGGCTATGGAGGTATAGGGCTTGGTGGGGTTCACCACGTTGGCCCCCTGACCAGTCATCCAGTCGATGGGAGCGGTCTGGTCGGCATCGTTGGTACAGCTGACGGGAATAGCCGCAGGGTTAAGGCCCTCGGTATAGGGGTAGTAGGCGAAGACCGTCAGGGAGTGTCCTTCCTCTTCCGGCAGAGGGATACCCTGCTCCTCGGGGACTCTCCACTTCTGGCCATTGCCCGTACCATAGCTGGTGAAGGGGCGGTTAGCGGCATAGACCGACTCGTCGCTATTGAGTGCGGTGATGCCGATTGTCTCTCCACTGCCGAAAGCCTCAGCCATATCGGGAACGTTGCTGCGCGTCTGGGGCGTCGCTATGGTGGCAGCAATGTCCAGCATGGCCTGTCCTGCCTGCGGCAGAGACTGTTCACTGGTACAGGCGGCAAGCAGCAACAGCATGGCTGTCAGAAGAGGATATATGATGTTTCGTCTCATTGGCTATGTTGGGTCTTGTATGATGAATTCCTGTTTGTCTGTCTCGTGGGTGACATCCCATGGCACGATTGTCACGCGGCGTATGGCTAGCCACCCGTTGTTGACCACCACCTCGAAGGTGTAGCGCATGCCTTGTTCGAACTGTATGCCTGTGACGGTTCCCACGATGGTTCTGCCATCAAGGCTGAGTGTCACGGTCAGTGAGGTCTCCTGGCCGGTGGTCAGCACGTAGAACTGATCACTGAAGCTCGTTGTGCGGACGTTGGCACTGGTGTAGGTCTGTGTGATATTAGCTGTGTTGACGGAGCTCAGCGTGCCGTTGGTGGCATTGAGAGTTCCGCTGAGACCGAAGGCATCGCTCTCAATGGTGAGTTCATCCAGGTCACCTGTGTCGGTATAGGCCGAGGAGTTTATCTCGATGACAATGACCGTCTGGGCATGATGCATCTCGAAGGCAGCGATATGGCTCTTACGGTGGACGGTGTTCGACCAGGTGGAGTACATCCAGTCGGTCTCGGTGTCGCAGGTAATGGGAATAGCCGCCGGGTTCGTGTTCACTTTATAAGGGTAATAAGCCACGCCCCGGGTGTTGGTGTCACCCACACGCAGTTGTATGGCTCCGGTGGCCGGGCTCCACGTTGTTCCATTGGTGGTATAGGCCACATTTTGGAACGGAGTGTAGTTGGTTGCCGTCTGCTCCAGTGAGATGCCGATGGTCTTGCCGGCATCGAAAGTAGTCGCGTCATAGGTGGTGGCGGCACGCGTCACAATACCCACGCTGACCTGCAGTTCCTCAGTGGCAGTCACGTCATCCGCCGACTCGCTGTTGCAAGCCGTCATCATCATGGATATGACAATTGACAATTGACAATTCTTGCGTCCTTTTAGTAGCAAGCGAGCAAAGCTCGAGCGGACAATTGACAATCTCTTTCCTGCGGTCAACCAGTGCTTGAACATATATCTTATTCCTTTCTTCATTGAACTTCGTTCGAGCCTGCTTTCGCTCGGCATAGCTGATGCAAGCATCGCTCTGCTCTCGCTTAATCGCAGCCTTCTTCATTCTTCACTATTCCTCGTATCTTATAGCACGGATAGGTGTTGCGTAATACATCTTCTCCGGTGAAAGCACATGTTCATCGCCATAGAGCCGCACCTGATAGGCCTGTCCATTACCATACAGATACCTCGAGCTGGTCCAGAAGACGGCCATGTAGTTCTGGAACTTGATGCCGGTGTTGTCGACATAGCCGGAGAAGCCGAAGAAGACACTCTGGCGCGTCAGGTTATTGGTGGCGCGTATGCCGGTGCTCTCTGTTGTCCATGTGATATCACGGCTGTCAAAGATGTCCTTCACCTCGTCGTATGTCGGTATCCGCCATTGACTGTATTGCATATTGGTAAAGCCAGTGCCTGTGAGGAAGGCGTAGCGGGTATGATTGTTGTCTATCTCTTCAGATATCAGTGCGCCATCGGTGTTGGGACTATAGTTGCCGGTCTCGACGGTATCGAACTGAGGATAGCGTGGGAAGTACTGTCCCCACTGGTAGTAGTCGCCCTGTGGGCTGTAGGTGGTGCCACGGGTGATGCCTGCGTTCAGGTTATGGGTGGCCCAGTAAATCTTCTTGCCATCCTCGTTGTAGGTGCCTAGCCAAACGCCCACGACATCAGGATGCAGTCGGCTGATGTTGGTGGAGGGGCTGCCTACGGTACCATTTGTCCACGGCTCAATGGTGACGGGCGACGGCTTCAGGAGTGCCGTTCCGAAGGTCAGCGGGAAGTTATAGATCTTACCCTTCTCGAAGGTGATGTCGCTCCATGTGGCCTTGTACTCCTCGCCATCGATGAACAGGCGTATGGTGATATCGGCTGTGGTGCCGTTGGTGACGACAAACCACTGATCGACGGTGGCCGTTGTGGAGAGAGCCTTGTTGGGGCTGTAGGTCTCGGTGATGTTTTCGCTGCCGATGTTTGAGAATTCTCCAGTAAAGGAGTTGAGCCTTGCCGTGCGTCCGTAGTTGGTTCCCTCGATGATGATGCGGCTGAGGTTCGGCTGCGGACTTTCGTTGGTCTTACTTGATATCGTTACGCGGATGATGCTTTGTGCATGCTTCATTGTCAGGTTGGTCGTCGTACTGGTGTAATAGACCTCAGAGGAAGTCCAGTCAGCATACATGTGGTCCACGTTGTCGGCACCATTGACGACGATGGCCTGTGGGTTGGCTGTTGCTGCGTATGGGAAGTAGGCCGATACGTTAGCACGGTCAATGGTCAGGAGAATGGGGTTGTCGGAGCCCCATGTCGAGCCGTCGGTGGTGTAGGGGATGTTGACGGACGAGGCATGATAGGCCGTATTCTCCGTGTTCACCTTTCTACAGGTGACACCGATGGTGGCACCATTAGGGAAGGCGGTGTTGCCCTCTGTCTGATAGACCGTGGCAGCGCGAGTGACCTCGGTGGGCTGTATGCCTACTGTGAGATTCAGGGGTGCCTGACCGCCCGTATCCTCCTGCTCCTGTGAACAGGCAGCAAGGAGCAGCGCCATGCTAAGGTATAATATCTTGTACTTCATATCTTAATTTTAACTCTTAACTCTTCATTCTTAATTCTTCATTCTTCATTATTACCTCATGACTTTCCTGATGGCTCGGATGGAATGGGGAGCCGTGGCGGGTCCTCCAGAAGGCTGAAAGAAGGAGAAGTTGTCGGTGTTCTCATTAAGGTAGAAGAACTCCGTTATTCCTCCATAGACCTTGTTATTATAGAGATGGATACCGTCGCCAGACCAATAGACGGCCTGATATCCTACACCATCCCTGCCGCCATTGCTATAGAAGCCGGCAAAGTGAATCATGATGCTGTTAGAGGTAGTTTTGCTGGTGACACGATAGCCTACTCCCAGTTCAGCCGTTACGGTGCTGTGACTCTCCAGATTCAACCAGTCATCTCCCGTGGGCATCTGCCACTCATCGCCCATGATGACAATGGCGGCATCATACTCCGTGCCACAGATGGTTGTTAGGCCGGTAAGGTCGATAGAGGCATTGCCCGACTCATACGGCTTGGTATCGCCCAGACGGAAGAAGTCGCCGTAGGGCTCTGTCAGACTGCCTCCCACGTTATACTCCGCCCAGTAGTAGTCGTAGGTGTCGTCGCTATACATCAGCACGCCCTGATAAGGAGTTGCCGGGGTATAGGGGGTGACGGCGGTTGTCTTGCTTAGACCTTCCGTCCATGCCTCACATTCCACGGAGGCCACGGAGAGGAAGGTGTCGTTCATCTTCAGGTTAAACGTATAGATCTTACCCTGTTCGAGATTGGCACTGACGGTCGTGTGGTATTCCTTATCATCGATATAGAAGGTGAAGTCCACGTCCTGCTCTCCTGCGTCGGGAGTAGGCAGCACGAACCACTGGTTCGTGGCACCATCGGTCATGAAGTTCAGCGCTGTTCCGTACTGCTCGCTGATGAAACTCTTCTCGTCCACGTCCGACAAGGCTCCTGTGTAGCTGTTCAGTGTTCCCTTGCGTCCGAACTTGCCTTTGATGTCAAGTCGGTAGATGTTTCCCTCGTTGGTGTAGTTGACATTGACCAGTTGGTACTTGATGATGGTCTGTGCATGTTTCATCGTCAGCCTAACGGCGCGGTTGTCGGCATTGATCGTACCGTTATTAGCCGCCTTGTCGGTCCATGGGCAGTACATCCAGTCGGTCTGTTCATCGCAGGTGATGGGGATGGCTGACGGGTTGTAGCCGAAGTCGAAGGGGTAATAGGCAGAGACGCGGGCTGCTTCCGTTGTCAGGTCAACACCTGTACTGCCCCATGTCTGGTTGCTACCGCTGCTCTTGGCGCTGAACAGCACATTGGTATGCTCATGGGAAGGATAGGCTGTGCCGTCGGTCTTCTGTACGGTGATGCCTAACTGCGTGCCTGTGGCGAAGTAGGTCGCCGTCAAGGGCGTGGCGGTACGCGTCTCGGCAGGCTGGTCAATAGCCACCGTCAGCTCCAGTTGCCCCTGTGAGCTGCCAACGGCGTCTCGCTCCTGTGAGCAAGCGGCTGACAGGAACAACCCGAGGACGGGCACCAACAGTGATATGACAGTTTTTATCTTCATGCTGTTTTAACTCTTGGGGACTAACTTGATGGCTCGGATATTGAAGGCATTCTTGGTGCCTTGTTCAAAAATATCTTTATAGAACTGGGAATTATAAGAGGCATACTCGAAGTTTACGCCATAGGCAGCAGGATAAGCCTCCACCCAATTCGTTGCGGGAATCACTCTGGAGTAGGTTGCACTCCAATAGTAACCGGCTTCCCCTTCATTTTGGCTATTCCAGTCCACCATTCCCGGCATGGGCAGGATGACCACATCCGTACCGTTGGCACCGGTAATCTTGGCGACGGGGGCCTCAAAGGTGATGGTACACTGGTCGAGAATGCGATCCCACTCCTCATATGTAGGTATTCTCCACGGCTCGCCCATATAGACGGTGGCAGCATCCTCAGCAGCTGTCAGCACATAATTGTCTGTGAAGGTCAGATTATATTCCGGCATATTGGCAGTCCATGGTGTTGTCTCACCGAAGCGGAAGGCATGGCCATAGCCCTCAGGTGTGACAGCACCCACGTTCATCGTCGCCATCCATATCTCATAGTTGCCGTCTTCAGTATCGCAGAGATAGACACCATCGTCGTTGCTGGTACCGCTACCACCGCCACCAGTATTGCCGCCATTGTTGTTACCTTCCGAATATTTCTCCTCGTTCTCATCATTGGGGTCGGTATATACCAAAGCACCGGGAGTCATGGCTGTGGTATTCCATTCGTCGATGACGACACTGGTGAGCTCAAGGGCAACGGGATTGACCGTGAAGTTATAACGGTAGATCTTACCCTGCTCATAGGTGGCGCTGGAGATGGTGCGATACTCCGATCCGTCGATGGTGATGACGAACACCATGGTCTGTGGCAACTCGGCATCCATGGGCAGCACGAACCACTGGTTCGTCCAGTAACCGGGACTGGTGAATGAGGCAGGCGGCGAGCTGTAGGTCTCGCTGATAGCCTGCTTCGTGACCCCTGATAGCTCACCTGTGAACGTGTTCAGCGTGCCGCTGCGCCCGTAAAAGCCCTTGGCCTCTATCTTGGAAATCTTACCCGGTCCCGTATAGCCGTCGGGGGTGATGGTGACAGCCACTGCCGCCTGTGCATGCTTGAGCGTCAGTGCCACGTCCGGATAGAGCTCGCTGATGTAGCTCTCGCTGGTGGAAGCGGTTTTCCACGTGGCGTACATCCAGTCGGGTGAGCTGTTGGTACAGGTGATGGAGATGGCTGCCGGGTTGGCATTGTTCTGATAGGGGTAGTAGGCCGATACACGTGCCTCCTCTAGCGTCAGCGTGATGGGGGCGGTGGCACTCCATGTCTGGCTATTGCCGGTGCCGCTGGCCTGGTAGGGGATGTTCGTGGTGCTGGCATCCGATAGACTGTATGTGGTGCCGTCGGTCTTCTGTACGGTGACACCTATCCGGGAACCACTGGCCAGTGTGCCTACGCTCTCGGAGAGCGTGGGGGTGGTGCGCGTCGTCACCCCGCTGGTGCTGACGGTCAGCCTCAGCGTTGTGGCTCCCTCCGGTCCACCTTCGCTGCGCTCGGTGGTACATGCCACGAGTAGCAGTAGGCTAACTATATATAATAGGTGTCGTCTCATTCTTCATTGAACTTCGTTCGAGCCTGCTTTCGCTCGGCATAGCTGATGCAAGCATCGCTCTGCTCTCGCTTAATCGCAGCCTTCTTCATTCTTCATTCTTCATTGAACTTCGTTCGAGTCTGCTTTCGCTCGGCATAGCTGATGCAAGCATCGCTCTGCTCTCGCTTAATCGCAGCCTTCTTCATTCTTCACTCTTCATTCTTCATTCTTCATTTAATTTAGAAGTTCTCTCCGGTCATGTCGGGCAGCGTCAGTCCGTTGTCAGGTCCGCTCTCCGTCTGGTCGAGACCGTTGAACTGTACGGTGACGTTGCTGGAGACACCCCAGATGGTGATGGTACGTATGCCCGTCCGCTTGTCGAGTACCGTGTCGTCCATCGACACGTTGAAGCCGTGTTCCGGTCCTTCCTCGGCATCCGAGGTGACAGTGGGCTGCTTCACGGGTATGCCTGCCGTCATCGGCACGGCGGTGATGGTCAGCGTACGGTCGTTATTACTCAGCTTACAGTTGACGGCGATGTCGGGAACGGTCTTGATGGTCACCTTACCACCCAGGTCGATGAGCATACCACCGCCCTCGACGGTGCCCCATTCCTCAATCTGCACGTTGCCGTAGTTGAGTGTGTTCGACTTGAGGTATATGTCGAAGGTGTAGATCTTGCCCGATACAAAGGAGTAGTTACCCGCTGTCGTCACGGTGTAGCCGTTGCCGTCGAGGTTGATGTGTGTGCTCAGTGTGGTGTTCTGCCCTGTCGGCACGATGACAAACTCCATCTCATAGTACTGCTCCTCGCCGTTGTTCTCATCGGCCGTCAACAGTCTGAACGTCTCGATGCTACGGTCAATGCGGTGCGTGTCGCTGGGGTCAACGGTGATGGCACCCGTCTTGGTGTTGAGCGTACCGGCGGTGGCGATGCCGGCTCCGGAGATACCCACATGGCTCAGGTCGGCATTACCCGTATAGACGTTCTTGTGGAAACGCACGATGACACGCGACAGAGCGTGGTGCATGGTCATCGCCGCTGTCGGCTGGTGGTCGTTCAGGTTAGGAACCGGCGTTCCCCACATATAGTCGGGAGTAGCTGCATTGGTGGCAGCCACGTGCATGGGCAGAGCCGTGATGTCGGCCCCTCCTGTGTAGGGATAGTAGCCGTAGAGCGTAGCCTTCGTGGCAGAGAGCAGGATGTCGGCACCTGAGGTGACGGGATGCCACAGGGCTGTTGTGCTGGCAGCTGCTGGCTGGTACGGAATGTTCTCGGTACCCGTGCCGTCATAGGCTGTACCTCCACTGGTCTTCATCACCGTCAGGCCCACGATGGCGGTCGTGGGAAACCAGGTGTCGGTTATCATGCCACGTGTCGCCGTGCGTTCCGGCTCGCCGGGGGCTTTCATCGACAACTGTAGCGTGCTGTCAGGCACACTATTCTCTGTGATGTCATCGTCGGTGCATGCCGTCATCATCGTCATCATACCAATGGCGATGATCATGCATAATCCCTGTCCTGCATGCAACCAGCATTCTTTTATTATATTCTTCATCCTCATCAATTATCAATTGTCAATTATCAATCATCCATTATTCAATGGGTACCATCTTGACGGATCTCACGGGCGCTGCAATCTCCCTGTTCATCGGTCCCAAGCCTGTATGCCAGAGATGATCAGGGTCATTGCCTGCTAATGAGGAGTTCACCTGGAACAGATAGGAACGGGTGAACACATTATATCCGATGTCCTCCTTGAAAAGCTCGCCAATCCACGTATAGCTGGCATCGTAGCTATGGTAACCGCTGCTTCCTGCCATACCGTTCATGTAGAAGCGGAATTCCTCGCCGGTAGCCGTGACTATCAGCGGCTTGTACTTATACTCGTAGTAGTGTTCCTGCGAGTCGTAGTCGTAGTACTTGATGTAGTCGGTGCTGGCATAGACTTCTTCCGGGAAGGTGATGTTCGGGTTGTTTCCCGTGTCGCTGAGCCATTCGGCCTCAGCCAGAGTCAGCATACGACAGTCGGGTCCGATATAGTAGGTGGCAGGGTCGTAGTTGATATTGCCACAGATGCAGTCGGGCACGTCCAGATACTGTCCGTTGGCATAGAGCGAATAGTTGCCGAGCAGTGCCACCGTCTTCGGGGTGACGTCGCCCCATGAGAAGAGATAGCCCGTGTCGTAGAGGTAGAGGGCACCGATGTTACGGTCGGCGATGTATGCCTTGTGTGTGGCATCCTCCGATGTGGTGATGACCCAACGTCCGTTCTCGTCCTGCTTCTCGTAGAGTCCCATGTCAGTCCATTGTATGTAGCTCGGGTCGGGCATCATCTCCGTACTGTTGTAGTGATACACCTTGCCGGCCTCGAAGCTCACGCTACCGCCAGGTCGGGTGGTGGTCAGCTCGTAGGTGCCCAGCGGTGCCTGGTCGCCCATCTCCTTGGTGTACAGATCCATCTCCAAGCCGTCGGCACGGCCGGGAGCCACCACCATATAGACGTCCCAGCGTAGGTTCGCCATACCGCTCACCACGTTGAGCGTGATAGAGCCGGTGGTGGAGTTGGTCTTTGTAGAGAAGCGGAAGTTGTTGGCCAGCGCACCGCTTGCTCCTGCCTTCTTGCGGAGCACCACCTTGGTCAGTGTACCCTTGTTGGGCAGGTCAATGCCGATGTGGAAGACGGCAGCATAGGGGGTGCCTTGCGGCGTGTTCTCTGGATCTGCCCAGTAGATGGGGTAGAAGTCCTTCAGGTGAGCCGTCGTGGAGTTGCCCAGCTGCGTCTGCTGGCTGTAGTCGATGGTGAAGTCGCCACCCGTCAGGTTGGTGTCGTCCGTATAGGTTGGTGTCACTGGCGGATAGAAGAAAGAATACTTCTCGTCATCGGTCTTCTTGATGGTGATGCCACTGAACTGGCAGGTGGTGCCGTTGCTGCTCGTACCGCTGAAGTCAAAGGTGCGTCCGATGACGGTCTGTGCAGCGTTGGTGGTCAGCAGCGTGATGTTCTCCTCGCTCTCCCACGACAGCAGCAGCTTTCCCTTGTTTGCGCCAGAGAAGCCCGGTGTGAAGGTGGTGCGGGTAGTGGCGTCACTGCCGGGAGCGTTCAGCAAAGCTGTGAAGGTCATCACCTCCGTGTTGTCGCCGGTGGTGACGTCGTTGTCGCTGCATGCCGTGACAGTCAGCAGTAGCATGGCGACATAGAAGATCGGTCTTATCAATCCTTTCATGGCTTTACTGGCTATTGGGGTTACTGACAAACTCATAGTACTTGCCGGCTTTGAACTGCTTGCTGCCGTCGCTGCCATCGTATAGCTGTCGTGTATAGGCGAAGCTGGTCTCAATCTCTCTCACCCTGTTGTTCTCGATGACGATGGCTCTGGGACAGACGACGCGCAGATAGAGGTTGTCTATCTGCTCCGAGGGTCCCACCACGAAAAAGAACTCCCACGTCTTGCTCGATTCGTAGGTATGGACGTCGAGGGCTATCGGGCCGTGTCTCTGTGCTGCGGGTGTGCTGCGCAGGGCGAAGTCGAAGTTATTGCCCAGCTGGTTGTAGCTGTTCAGCGGCGTGTTCGTGGTGATGCTCTCCATATAGACCGTCTGGTCGGTGGCAAACAGGTCGGCCCCCGACACCTCCAGGCTCAGCACGTTGCTTGGTGCGTTGAACGTCACGTGGACGATGGCACCGTAGATGTTGGGATAGAAACTATTGTCTTGCAGGCTCCAGTGTATGGGCATATACTTCTTCAGGTGAGCCGTTGTGCCGTTGCCCAGCTGCTGCTGACTGCTCAGGTCGATGACGATCTTCTCCTTCGAGGCGGTGGTGTAGTAGGCCGTTCCTCCCGGGTAGAAGTATTCGTAGTGCTCAATCTTGTTGCCTTGAGCGTCTTCAGCCAGGTTGCGCACGTTGCCGCTGAAGCTGTAGGTCTTGTCGTTGAGGCGTGTGCCTCCGATGGTGGCTGATCGTGCCACGAGACTTGGGTTCTCGTTGTTCACGTGGAGTACATCGACCGTCTCGTCCTCCTCCCATGTCAGGAGCATGTCCTGCCGGTCGTAGGCCATCCACTCGTCGCCCACTCCAGGCTCGATGTGGGTGGTGACCGGTGTGAACACGGTACGTGTCAACGGCGTGGGGGCGCCTACTGATGCAATAAATTCGACACGTGTCATGTTGTCGGAAGCATCCATAGTCACCCCCTGCTCACAGGAAGACAGCATTGCCGCCAACATGGTGGCGGCGCATGCTCTTCCCAACCAGCTAAGCTTCAGTCGGATCATTCTTTATCTTTAATCAAACCACTCATCATCGTCGTCATCCGAGAACAGTCGGCTACCGGCGTTCTGGCCGTTGCCCTCTTCTCCGGGATTCACACCGGGTTGAGAGCCACTCATCAGATGCTGTATTTCAGCCTCCACCACATGGATGGAGGGCTGAATATATTGTTTCTTGATTGTCTTCATATCGCTGTTTACTTATTTAATCATCAACTTACCGTTATTTACATACACGCCCTTCTTCGTAGGCTGGCTCTGCAAGCGGCGACCAGAGAGGTCGTACCAATTGTTTCTTACATCTTCCTTCTTACCTCTTACATCGCTCACGCCCGTTGCCTCGCCGTCAACAACCTCGATAGCCATACGAGCAGGGCTTGCTGTGTTGAATTCCTGCGTAGCCCAGAGGAAGCAGCGGTAGGGAGCCAGTGTGCCACTGGTCCATCTTACGAATGAGTTACCTATCAGGATATAGGCCTGCATATTGTTATTACCGCTGGATTCAGGAAGCTCCATCGGAGCGGCATTGGCAGAAACAGGTGCGTAGCCGATGAAGGCATCCTCATCGCCAATCACTTCTGGCAGCTGTTCGCCGTCGGGTTGGTAAATGAACATTGAGAGACTTTCTACAGGATAGTCCTCTGCGGCACCAATCTTGCGGAGCATCATCGGCGTGTCTGCCAAGATGTAATCCATCTTCTTCACCTTTACAGCACAGTTCTCGTAGTCGATGCCTACCACGATGTAAGCCTCAAGACCTTCTGGCAGTGTGTAGACCTGCGTCGAGCAGATGGTGCTCCACTCATTGGGCTGCATTACCGTAGGCTGGAAGGTGCTAACGCCTGTCCATTCTGCATTATAGTAGTTGTTGTAAGCAGCAGCAGGGTAGTTCACGGTCAAGTTAGCATTAGCATCGAATGCACCTGTACCAATGGTCGGGGCAAACGGGCTCTGCAACTTCAGGCTTGTCATGTTAGTACAGCCTGCAAATGCGTTCTCGCCGATGCTGGTTACAGTCTTCGGCAGTGTGACACCCGTCAGGTTCGTCTGTCCCTCGAAAGCACCGTCACCGATAGCGGTTACTGCGTATTCATCAGAACCTACAGTTACTGATGCTGGAATAACCACTGTGCCGGTTGCACTTTCGCCAGCCTCCACAGCAGTAATAATAACCTCATCGGTCTTGCCGGGTACCAGTGCAAGGTCAACAGCCAAGTTGTCATTGCTTTCATCCTCGATATCAGCAATGAGTGGCTCTGTGGGGGCTATTGTCAGAGCCGACACTTGATAGCCATATACCCTATCAGCTTCATCAGTCACGTTGGTATTCCAATACCCTCCTGTAAGAGATGCCCATGTGGGTACAGGTGTCGTCGTTATCTCACAGTTTATGAATGTTGGTTCGTTACCTGCATAGCCATATATTACTACATCCTCAGGATCTCCATAATCGTCTCCACCATCTTGATTCTCAAGATTGAGCGTAGCATGATTAATGGTAAGGGATGATCCGCTATTCAAGAATCGAATTCCTTCTGCGGTTTGACCTATGGCATACACATTCACCGTTACATCTTTGATGGTTAGGTTGGCAGGGACAGGTTCATATTGTTTGTCAACGTCTCCTATCTCAATACAGTTTGAAGCCCTATTGACTATATTCACCGTTCCGCCACCAGTTATGATGGTATTGTTACATGCATGAATGGGATAACCAGCGCCTTGGCCAACCATGCTAATTTCGACGGTTTCTCCTTCAGGTATCACAATCTTCAGACCATCCACGCCCGGACGTGGATCAATATAGCCATAAGCACCATTTCTTAAACTGGTGATGTCTGTCGTTATCGTTAGTTCTTTGGTGTCGGGATCATATGTTATACTGCCACCATCGTCTAAGACATCATCTTGATTAAGACTGGTGATTTCAATTCCTTCTTCGCTATCAGTACTGTTAACCCAGACTGCATAATGAATAGGCGTGATGACCTTGTCACCAACCCAGTCACCGCAGCCCCAGTCGTTCTGCACGTTATCCCAGTCGTCAGGTATAACAAGTTCCACTTTGCCACTGGGAAGTGGAATACCCGTATCCTCATCAAACAACATGAAGGTGAAAAATGCCATATCTTGATCACCTGGTTCAATTTCATCCTGCACACTTCCTTCGGCAAATATAACCTTTTCCAGACCGGATACTGGTGGATCCAATTCATCATTCTTGGCAATGATGCCACTAAGGAAATAGTCGGTGAACTTCTTCAGCGTAGCAGGAATGGTGAGCGTCTTGACGAATGATATTTCATCTCCAGGGAAGAAAGCCATCGGGGAATTCATGTCGCCACCAATAACAACGTCATATGTGCTTCCGTTAGGCGACGTGACGCTCTCAGGAATTTCGAAATCAATCTGTCCGGTGCCAGTATATGAGGCACCCTCACTGTCGTAATCTTCGTCAGCAAGTCCAAACATCACTTCTCCTGGTGTTTCACCATCCATCAGAGAGAGAATCGTGTAAGGAACCTTAAGCGTTCCGTCACTGACGGTTGTCTCAGTATAGAACACATCACCTTCAGCATCGGCGGCAGGAGCCTCACTATCACGGATAATCGTCAGGTTATAGACGCGATTTCCCCACCAGTTTTCTTCATTATCTCCTGTCGTGTAATAATAATCATCGGCATCCTCATAAGTATCATGCACCCAGACAGTACCTGTAGGTGCCGTAATGCTGCAATCATTCAGAATGGGCTCACTTAAACCATAGATGGCATAGCCAACTTCATCTTCATTTACATTAAAGGAACTGATGGTAACATTAGAATTGTCGAAAGTCAGCCCCATAGTTTCGACACCATCCACATAGTAAATACCATATTCACCGGTGGCTCCTGACTTGTAGATGGTGATATTCGCATTGGCGAAATTCAGATCGGCATTTTTCTTGAAAACAATAGCACCGTTGGCACCAGTGCCTTCATCACTTCCCATCGTCAACATACCATCACCAGTAATAATGGCATCAGCGTAAATCTGTATTTCTCTAACAGCTGCGTCACCAGCCACGTTAATGGTAAGTCCGTCATTGACCTCAGTACCAGTAGGATTACCTGTGCAGATGGCATCAATCTCAGCTCCTTCGCTAATGGTAAGCATGTTGTTGTCTGCATCGTATGACAATCCGCTGTTTTCCAATACTTCATCCACATTTGCAGAGGTGACAGTAGTAAGACTTTCTAAACTGCCAAAACTGAAATAATAAGCTGCTGCCGGTGTAATGGTCGCAGAGGTCTCGCTCGTAATGTCTATTGTACAGTTAATATAAGAGACAGCCTGGTATTCTTCTTCATATCCGGAATCTTCTGTCGAGCCTTGTTCACCAGGATTAACTCCCATAATGTCTGTGCCATCGGAAAGGTTTCCTGATAATGTGACATTAGAGCCAATGACCGTGAAGCCAATATTCATGAGATTATCGTCAAAATCCAAGCAGCAGTCAGAACTCTCCGTGCCACTAGTGATACTTACATTCATCGGGGCTTCTTGATCATCCTTGCCAATGGTGAAGGATCCCTCTTCGCCAATAAAAATAGTGCTTCCCGAAGTGCTTGATACGTTCAGCGTACCACCGCCATATACGGTGACGGGGGCATTACACGTCAGCGACTGGAGGTTAACGGTAAGGCCCTCTGCTATTTGAATTTCAAGAGCGCTATTAATCACCAGATCCAATCCGGAGCCATCATAGTCATTACCAAAAGAAAGGGTGGTAATGGCGCCTTCCGTATCTAGGTCTGTATCGTTGCCAAATTGTGTTTTACAATCAGCCGCAGTTGTCGTCGAGCCAAATGTAAAGCTATCTGCCCACACACCGCTTGGCGCGAGCAACAGAGCTAAGAAAGCTACAAAAAGTTTAGTAAAAGATTGTTTCATTTTCTTTATAATTTAGTGAATATTAGTTATCTTTCATCCTTCGTCCGCTGACGAACAGTATATACTTCGCCGCAAATATACGGGATTTAATTGAAACAACCAAAGAAAATAACAAAAAAGTGAGAAAACGGGGGTGAAAATTGACAATAAAAAGTGTCGTGCCGTGAAAAAAAGGAGAAAAAAGGTTATTCACAAAACATTTGTCGCAAAACATTTTGTAGAGAAGTTATCTCGTCGTCAGAGAGAGCAACAATCCTTTTCTTGAGCCTTCTTTTATCAATAGTTCGTATTTGGTCGGTGGCAATTTCGCCTTCTCGCCCCATTATTTGACATCTAACCCTGTAGGGATAGCCGTGAATGGATGATGTGACAGGTATAATGATAATCGTGTTAAGATGGGCATTCAACTCATTGGGGCAGACGATGACACAGGGACGCGTCTTCTGCATCTCAGCCCCAATAGTAGGATTCAAATCTACCCAATAGACATCAAACTGATTTACCATTTCCAATCATCTATATTTTCGTCGGTAAAGATGTCTTCGGCAATAAGAGTATCCTGTCCATCTGCATGAGCTTGTTTTGCAGCAACTGCCCATCCCTCGCGTGCGGGAATGCCTGCCTGACGTTTTTGAGAGGTTACAAGGCTTCTGACAAAAGCAATTACTTTCGTCATTGCAACCTCACTATCAAGTAAAGGGCTCATTTCACGGAACAACTCCGTACGTAATTGTATTGCAGTCATAACTCTCGAATTATTATTCCGCTGCAAATATACGGGATTTAATTGAAACAACCAAAGAAAATAACAAAAAATATATTTCCGCCACCACCAACAAATTTATACTGAAACGGTTACGGTCACAGCTGTGACCGTAACCGTTTCCTGGCAAAATAAGGCGCTTTTTTTGTATTGTTCTCGCTTATTCGTATCTTTGACAAAGTCGAAGATACTTTGTCTCGGCATAAAAAAGATTAAAATCTTTTGTTTTGCTCTCAACTTTTCGTATCTTTGCAGGCGAGGAAACATAACAACAAGAAAATCATGGGATATAGCAATCACGACAAACTGGAATGGACGCTTATCTTCATCTCGGAGTTCGGACGTCGATACGGTCTTACTACGAAGCAGGCTTTCAATTATTTGAGCCGCTTCAAGGGTATAGATTTCGTTGATCGGCACTACGACTATGTGCATACACAGTCGTTTGCCTCTATGGTCGATGATATCGCAGAGTATTGCCGCCGGAAAGGAGGTGCCTTGGTATGACTTTGTATCATGGCACGAACGTGGAGTTCGACAAGGTGGATCTGCAGAAGTCCAAACCAAACAAGGACTTTGGGCAGGGGTTCTATCTCTCCGACAACTATAGTCAGGCACTTGACATGGCGAAGACGAAGGTTGAACAGTTGGAGTGTGGAAAGCCTGTCGTGATGACATATCAGGTGGATGAAATGAAGATGAACGAACTGAAAGTCCTGCGCTTTGATGACTACAGTGAGGAGTGGGCGAAGTTCATCCTGCTCAATCGCAACAACTCCAGCCGAGAGCCTGCCCATGATTATGATATCGTTATAGGACCAATAGCCAACGACCGTGTGGGAGTTCAGCTTTGGAAATACGAAACCAAAAGCATAGACCTGCCGACGCTTGTTCGCAACCTGCACTATATGAAAGGTGTGACGATACAGTATTTCTTTGGTACGGAAAGAGCCATTAGTCTATTAGAACGCGTATGAGTGAGCAAGAACAGATGAAACTCAGCATGGTGAAAGATTTGTCACTGCTGCTGATGGAAAGTAACCTGTCGTTGTCGATGGAACAGGCACTGTCCATCGTGTTGAACTCTGACACCTATCAGCGTCTGCAGAACGAGGCAACACGGCTTTACTACCAAAGTCCGCGTTATGTCTTTTCTTTCCTGGAGAACGAACTGAAAACAGGCAGGGTAGGGTAACTTTTCGTATCTTTTACAAAGTCGAAGATAACTTTGTCTCGGCATAAAAAAGATTAAAATCTTTTGTTCTGCTCTCAACTTTTCGTATCTTTGCATCCCAAACTTGAAAGAATATGAAGAAATTATTGCTGCTTATCGTTGCGGTTATGGCCTGTACA
>Ga0310696_10000297_pt1 | contig 83616 bp, 46 predicted proteins | sample AusTroGonzalo_MG_4_FD_203885 | JGI IMG/M metagenome (GOLD analysis project Ga0310696, IMG submission 203885) | Bovine rumen microbial communities from tropical cattle in Woodstock, Queensland, Australia - Gonzalo_02 (v2) (version 2) | ecosystem: Host-associated > Mammals > Digestive system >...
TTTGCCAACGACTTCGATAACCTCGGAGGCGGCTACATCCTTGTGGGCGTGGAGCAACATGACAACGGACTCGCCAAGCGGCCTGTAGCAGGGATTAACATCGAGGCGGTGGACGGCATCTTGAAACAGATGGTGGGGTTCAACAATATGTTTGACCCGTACTATCTGCCGAGGACGTCGGTAGAAGAGGTGGACGGTCAGCAAGTGCTGGTGATATGGGCACCATCGGGCGTGAACCGTCCGTATGCAATACCGATGGACGTGCAGGCCAAGGTGAAGCAGATGAGGTATTATGTTCGTAGCGGTTCGAGCAGCATCATTGCCAAGGTCGAGGTGCTGGACGAGTTGAGGGACATGGCCAACCGCGTGCCTTTTGATGAGCGGCCCAATCCGAACATCGCCATGAGCGACATTTCGATGGTGCTGCTGAGGGACTATTTGGCTACGATAGGCAGCAAACTGGAGTCTTCGCTGTTCACACAGCATTTGGTGGAGACCTTGGAGCAGATGGAACTGATGGCCGGTCCGACTGAGAACCGCATGATTAAGAATGTGGCGGCGATGATGTTCTGCGAGCATCCGGAGAAGTTCTTTCCTTATACCCAGGTGGAGATTGTGGTGTTCCCTGATGGGAAGGTAAAGAATCCTCAGAACTTTACAGAAAAGACATTCAAGGGCAGCATACCGCAGATTATCAAGCAGACAATGGACTTTTTCAGCACCAATATTCTCTATGAAACAGTGGAGAAGGTTTCTGGCAAGCAAGAAGCCAACCGCTACTGGAACTATCCTTACGATGCGCTGGAGGAAGCTGTGGTCAACTCTCTTTATCACAGAGATTATGCCCAGCACGAACCCGTGGAGATTACCATTGAGCCTGAAGGAATATCCATACTGAACTGTCCTGGGCCTGACCGAAGTATTCCTATGTCGGCCATTGAGAAAGGTGACATCTTGAAGAGCCGCCGTTATAGGAATCGCCGTCTTGGAGACTTTTTGAAGGAATTGGATCTGACAGAAGGCCGCTCTACAGGTGTACCCACCATCCAAGAGAAACTTGCTGATAATGGTTCTCCCCGTGCTACCTTTGAGACAACAGAAGACCGCTTGACCTTCCTGATTCACATCCCTATTCATGCTGGATGTGACAATAAACCCACTACGGAGAAAACTACGGTGACTACTACGGAAAAAAGTGCCATAGGTTCGGAGAAAAATGGTTCTGGTTCGGAGAAAACTACGGAGAAAAATGCTGTTGGTTCGGGGAAAACTACGGAGAAAACTACGGAGAAAATTGTAAGATTAATGAAGGCTAACCCTTATATAACTAATAAGGAATTGGCTGAAATATGTGGAATAACAGAGGATGGCGTCTATTGGAATACCAAAAAGTTGAAAAAGAATAATCGCATCCGTCGCATAGGAGGCGACAAGGGCGGCTATTGGGAAGTGATAGAGAATGATACTGAACAATAGAACAGAAATCGAAGACGAGAATTATGGCTCTTTGAAGTATCGAAGCAACCAAAGGTTGAGCGGTAAAGGGCGCTTGCTGGATATGAGATTGAGGACTCTGTACAGCTTTTCATGTTCTGAGAATTATCCCGAACTCACGTTATTCTAATGATTGACTTGCACCAACTCTGCCGATTTTCATAAGAAAAGGACATATTCAGACGATATAGAAGTAGTTTTTTCATTTTTTGTGCACGTATGCGGTATAAAAAGCGTATCTTTGCAGCCGAAAAAAATGAGAAAGCAAGAATGAGCAGCGACCAGGAAACAACAAATGCCTTTGTACGTTCTGTGGCCGAAAGGACCTATGAGTACGGCTTCACCACAGCGGTGGAGACGGAAGTCATCGACCGTGGACTGACGGAGGCTACAGTACGTCTCATCAGCGAGAAGAAGGGGGAACCCGAGTGGCTGCTGGACTTCCGCCTGAAGGCATTCCGCTACTGGCTGACACTGGAGCAACCTACTTGGGGACATCTCAAGATGCCCGAAATTGACTATCAAGCCATTTCCTATTATGCTGATCCCACAGCCAAAAAAAAGCAAGGGCCTAAGAGTCTGGACGAGATAGACCCTGAGCTGATGAAGACTTTCGATAAGTTAGGAATCCCCCTTGAAGAACGTTTGGCATTGAGCGGCACAGCAGTCGATGCTGTCATGGACTCCGTTTCCGTCAAGACGACTTTCCGCGAGAAGCTGGCTGAACAGGGCATCATCTTCTGTTCTATCAGCGAAGCGGTGCGCGAGCACCCTGACTTAGTCCGTAAGTACCTCGGCTCTGTTGTTCCCTATCGCGATAATTTCTTTGCCGCACTGAATAGTGCCGTTTTCTCCGACGGCTCGTTTGTGTATATCCCCAAGGGCGTTCGCTGTCCTATGGAACTCTCCACGTATTTCCGCATCAATGCTCAGGGAACGGGTCAGTTCGAGCGCACCCTCATCGTTTGTGATGAAGACGCTTATGTCAGCTACCTCGAAGGTTGCACAGCTCCCATGCGAGATGAGAACCAGCTACACGCCGCCATCGTAGAAATCGTGGTGGAGCATCGGGCTGAAGTAAAGTATTCAACAGTACAGAACTGGTATCCTGGCGACAAGGAAGGCAGAGGCGGCGTGCTGAATCTGGTGACGAAGCGGGGATTGCTGCGAGGAATGAATAGCAAACTATCGTGGACACAGGTGGAAACAGGTTCGGCTATCACATGGAAATATCCTTCCTGCGTACTTGCCGGCGAGGGCTCACAAGCCGAGTTCTATTCCGTGGCTGTCACCAATAATTTTCAACAGGCGGATACTGGTACGAAGATGATTCACCTCGCACCTCGCACCTCATCCACCATCATATCCAAAGGTATCAGTGCCGGCCGCTCGCAGAACAGCTACCGCGGACTGGTGCGTGTGGCTCCGAAAGCAGAAGGAGCACGTAACTACAGCTCCTGCGACAGCCTGTTGCTCAGCAGCACTTGCGGCGCCCACACCTTTCCTTATATGGATATCCAGAATCCCACTGCTGTCGTGGAGCACGAAGCCACGACCAGCAAAATCAGCGAAGATCAGCTCTTCTACTGTCAGCAGCGCGGTATCCCGCAAGAAGAGGCCGTGGGACTCATTGTCAACGGCTACGCTAAGGATGTGCTGAATAAACTGCCCATGGAGTTCGCTGTCGAAGCCCAGAAACTCCTCAGTGTATCGCTGGAGGGAACCGTAGGATAAGACAGGCCTCCTCTGAACATCCTATGATATCTCAGAAAGAACTGAAAGAATAGATAAAATAAATACATAATGCTCGAAATCAAGAACCTACACGCCACCGTCAGTGGTAAGGAAATATTGAAGGGAATAGATCTCACGATCCGTCCGGGTGAAATCCATGCCCTGATGGGACAGAACGGTGCGGGCAAGAGCACGCTCTCCAATGTTCTCGTGGGGCATCCTGCTTATACAGTGACAGAAGGCAGCGTGACCTTCAACGGCAAAGACCTGCTGGCCCTCTCGCCCGATGAACGTTCGCACGAAGGATTGTTCCTCTCGTTCCAGCAACCGGTGGAGATTCCAGGAGTATCGATGGTGAACTTCATGCGAGCTGCCTTGAATGCCAAAAGGAAGTATCTGGGGCAGGAGCCCATGGACTCCAGCTCATTCCTGAAACTGATGCGCGAAAAGCGGAAGGTCGTGGAGTTGGATAACAAGTTGACAAACCGCTCGGTCAATGAAGGCTTCAGCGGCGGCGAAAAGAAGCGCAACGAAATCTACCAAATGGCCATACTCGAACCCACTATGTGCATTCTCGACGAGACGGATTCCGGACTGGACGTGGATGCCCTGCGCATTGTGGCCGAAGGATTCAATAAGCTGAGAACTCCTGAGACGTCAGCTATTGTCATCACTCACTACCAGCGCCTGCTGGACTATATCAAGCCCGACTTCGTGCATGTTCTCCTTGGCGGACGCATCGTCAAGAGCGGAGGGCCGGAACTGGCTCTCGAGATTGAGCAGAGAGGATTTGACTGGATTAAGGAAGAGATTGAAAGTTGAGATATTGAGATATTGAAAGATTGAAAAGTTGAAAGATATTTCACAATATATAGAACTATTCCGCACGGAGCGCGCATTGCTCGACAGCCACTCCCCAGCGCTTTTGAACGCTCACCGCGATGAGGCGGCAGAAGCATTTATGCGCCTGGGGTTCCCCTCCAGAAAGGTAGAGCGTTATCGCTACACGGATGTCGCCGAAGCTTTTGCTCCGAACTATGGGCTGAAACTCGACACGCCACCTGCTGCAAGTAGTTTGCCCGAAGTGGCAGCCACACACTACGGCACCTTAGCCAACGTGCAGAACGATGCAATAACGGCACTGAACACCATGCTCGTCCAGGATGTTATCGTGATCTATGTTCCTGCCGACCAGCACCGCGAGCACCCCGTACAGTTGACGAACACCCTGCATTCCTCCGTTCCCCTAATGCAAAACCGCCGTCTTCTTATCATTGCCGAGGCCGGCGCTGAGGTACAAGTGCTGCAAACCGATAAAGCTGAGGGCGGACAGGATTACCTCACCACTCAGGTGACAGAGATCTTTGTCGGCAAAGGCGCACACGTGGAGTTCTATGACATGGAAGACAGCCACTCGCGCTGCCACCGCTTTCATCAGGTTTATACACAAGTAGAGGCTGGCGGACACCTGACGCATACCGCTTTCACCCTCGCCAGTGGCCTCAGCCGCAACCAGGCCGATGTGCGCCTTGTGGGACAGGGAGCTGACGCTCTGTTACTTGGTTGCGCCATCACCGACGGCCAGCAACATGTGGACAACAATACCCTCATCGAACATATTGCTCCAGGTTGCACCAGCCGAGAACTCTATAAATATGTTGTGGACCAGCAGTCATCAGGAGCCTTTGCCGGCCGCGTTCTCGTCCGTCAAGAAGCAGAAAAGACCGATTCCATCGAGCGAAACGCCAACCTCGTCTGCACAGAACAGGCCCGTATGTGGACACAACCCATGCTGGAAATCTATGCCGACGATGTGAAGTGCAGCCACGGCAGCACCGTCGGACAACTCAATAACGATGCTCTCTTCTACATGCGGCAACGCGGCATCAGCGAGGCCGAGGCACGCATGCTATTGAAACAGGCTTTTGCCAGCGAAGTGCTGGCCGCCATCCCTCTCGAAGCCCTACGACAGCGGCTGCATGTCCTCGTCGAAAAGCGCTTCCGCAACTGCGAAGACTGTAAGCTCTGCCAGAAGAATAACGGTTGACAATTCCTAACGCACAATTCATAGATAAGTGATATCATTCCAGACCATAAACGTCCAGATGCCTCCCATCGACCAAACTGTCATAACAGCCTGGGTCGGTGCTGTTGCTGCCACCTATGGTCGTCGCACTGGCGACATCAACTACATCTTCGTCGACGACGAGGAAATCCTGCGCGTGAACCGTCAGTTCCTGCAGCACGACTACTACACAGACATCATCACCTTCGACAACAGCAGCAGTTCCAAATTCATCAGCGGCGACCTCTTCATCAGCCTCGACACCATTCGCACAAATGCCGAAGGTCTTGGTCTTCCCTATGAACAGGAGTTGCACCGCGTCATCATCCATGGCATTCTGCATCTATGCGGCCTCAATGATAAAGGACCTGGCGAACGCGAACTGATGGAAGCTGCTGAGAACCGCGCCCTCGCTCTCCTCCCATAATACTCAAAACATACCCCCCTAAAAACAATAAAGCAATTATGAAGAAACTACTCTCCCTCGCTGCGCTGGCTCTGATGCTTTGCGTAGTTGCCTGCCAAAATGGAGGCTACAAAATCACAGGTACGATCAATGGTGCACAAGACGGTGACTCCGTATTCCTCGGCACCGCTACAGACACACTGCAAACCGCAGTCATCAAGAACGGCAGCTTCACCTTCACAGGCACACAGGACACCGCTATGCTCTGCTATGTGATGTGGAAGTCTGCAGATACGTATATGTATGCTGAAATGGCTCTCGAGAACGCCAACATCAACATTCAAATCGACACCACAGCAAACGCTCCTACTATCATCAGCGGTACTCCCGCCAACGAAGCCATCACCGCCCTGAACCAGAAGATGCAGACTTTCAATGATGAGGCCGCAGCTATCTACGGGGGCATGAATGGCGAAGAAGATGAAGAAACACAGGTCGCTATCCAGCAGAAGCTGAACGACCTGCAAGAGCGCATGATAGAAACCATCAAGACTTTCATCACCGAGAACATCTCGAACGTGGCAGGTCAGAGCTACCTGGCTCAGTATTCTTCTATCTTCCCCGATGAGTTCGTCATGGAGCAGATTGCCGCACTTCCTGAAGGACTTGTATCTCCGAAAATCGAAGAACTGAAGAAGAACTATGAGGATAAGGCCTCAACAGCCGTCGGCCAGCCCTTCGCAGATATCAAAGCCGCTACTCCCGAAGGCGCAGAACTCAGCGTCAGCGAAGTTGCAGCAGGTGCCAAGGTGCTGCTTATCGACTTCTGGGCCAGCTGGTGCGGTCCCTGCCGTGCAGAGATGCCTAATGTTAAGGCTGCTTACGAGAAGTTCCATCCCCAGGGCTTCGAGATTATCGGCGTCAGCCTCGACAACGATGCAGATGCATGGAAGCAGGCTATTTCAGACCTCGGTATCACCTGGCCGCAAATCAGCGACCTCAAGGGTTGGGACTGCGAAGGCGCCGCTACATACGCTGTCCGCGCTATTCCCGCTACCGTACTTATCAAGGATGGTAAGATCGTGGCTCGTGACCTCCGCGGCGACGCTCTGTCTGAAAAGATCGAAGAGTTGCTGAAGTAATAAGTTAACGAGTTGACAAAGTATTAGTTGACGAATAAAAACGTTGAATGCAGCTACGCTTGACTACATCCGTGAGCACGCCAACGACGACGTGCGGCAGCTCGCTCTGCGTCCTGTTGCAGATGATGTAGATCTGCGAACCGCACTCACTCAGATAGAAGGCCGTCAGTTGGCCGCTCGCAAGTTACCTACTTGGGCGGCTACTGACGGTCTCCTCTTTCCCCCTCGTCTGTCGCTGGAGCAATGTTCCAGCGAAGCCACAGCAGGCTATAAGCGCCATGTCGTGGAGAATCTTTCAAAGATCAATTCCCCCTTTTCAGTTTTCATAGACCTTACTGCTGGCTTGGGCGTAGACTTCGCTGCAATCGCCCCTCTCTTCCCACAGTCGGTTTATGTCGAACAGCAGGAAGCGTTATGTAATCTAGCCCGCCACAACTTGCCGCTCCTCGGCTTACGACAGGCCGTAGTGCGCGACACGACCTGTGAAGAAGTCCTACACGACCTGACATCTCGGCGTGTCCCACCGGTGGGACATGCGAGTCCCATTAATGGGACACGCCCTCACGACCTGTTCCTAATGATTGATCCTGCACGCCGCGATTCCGCAGGCAATAAAGTCGCCCGCATCGAGGACTGCACACCAGACGTCTGTTCCCTGCAGAAACAGTTGCGGGCCGCTGCTGCCTTCACCCTCATCAAGCTTTCTCCAATGCTCGACCTCACCGCCGCATTGCGTAGCCTCAACGGCATCATCGAGGTTCACGTCGTCAGCGTTGATGGGGAATGCAAGGAGCTCCTACTGCTGATGAAGGGAGACACCACCGAGGTGGCTATTCCATCTTTCGATGACTGCCCCATTCATTGTGTGGATTTGAAGGGCACCCCGTCCGCCACGTCATCCTCCGAGTTCCTTTTCACCCGTTCCTCAGAGGCCGCCTCATCATTCATTTTGACAGATTCCATCGGCACTTATCTCTATGAGCCCAATGCCAGTATCCTGAAGGCCGGAGCCTACAAGACTATCTGCCAGCGCTATCCTGTCCAGAAACTTGCCACAGACACCCACCTCTATACCACCGATCGTCTCATCACCGACTTCCCGGGTCGTCGTTGGAAGGTCATAGACAGTGCCACCTTCTCCAAGAAAGAACTCCGCCGGCTGCTCGCAGACTTCCCAGCGGCCGACCTCACCGTCCGCGGCTTCCCCGACTCTGTGGCCAACCTCCGCAAACAACTGCACCTGCGTGAAGGCGGAAATGCCCATCTCATCGCTACTTCCCTCGGCTCCCAGCGGCTCCTTCTGCGAGTAGAACGAGTATGATGTAAATTATACATTACACATTATCAATTATCCACTAAATCCCATGCTCTCCCTGCCCACTGCCTACCTCGCCCCCGTCTCATACTACGTCGCCCTCGCCGCAGCAAACAGCGTCGTTGTTGACCAACATGAGCATTATGTGAAGCAGACGTGGCGCAACCGCTGCCGCATCGCTATGCCCTCTGGACCACAGGATCTGGTTATTCCTGTCGTGGCATCCACGAACCACACGCCCATTCGCGATATCCGCCTGAGCGACCACGGCAACTGGAGGCATCATCACTGGAGTGCCCTTCGCACGGCCTATGGAAAGAGTCCGTTCTTCGAATACTACGCCGACGACTTCGCCCCGTTTTACCTCGAACGCCGCTTCGATTTCCTCTTCGAATTCAACGAAGCCCTGCGCGAGCTGGTCTGTTCTCTGATAGATATAGAAACACCTGTCACCCGCTCTGACCGCTTTCTCGCTGCAGACTTTCCCTCACTTTCAGAAACTATATCACCCTACTACCAGGTCTTTGCTCCCCGCCTCGGCTTCCTCCCAGACCTGAGCGTGGCTGACCTGTTGTTCAACATGGGACCAGAAGCCATCTTCGTACTACAAAAAGAAAACTGACAGCTTTTGGCTGTCAGCTTCTTCTTAAGTTGTCGGGATGACTAGATTCGAACTAGCGACCCCACGCCCCCCAGACGCGTACTCTAACCGGACTGAGCTACATCCCGAAACTTGGTCGCAAAAGGTCAAAGATTGGCTTCTTTTCCGTTTTGCGGGTGCAAAGGTAGAGTTTTTTTTTGATACGTGCAAACTTTTCTGTACTTTTGTGCCGAAATTCATAAGGAAAAACATCATTTGGTATGAAATACCGCATCTCTAAGCCCAGAAACCTCACAGCTGAGGTCACTCTTCCTGCAAGTAAGAGCATCAGTAATCGGGCACTCATCCTAAGTGCTCTGAGCGGTGGAGGCACGCGTATGCTGACGAACGTCTCTGACTGCGACGACACGACAGCGATGCTCCGTGCCCTCACGTTTCCCGATACCATTGATATTGGTGCTGCCGGCACGTCGATGCGTTTCCTGACAGCCTTCCTGAGCATCGGAGAAGGCACCCATCTCATCACTGGCAGCGAACGTATGCGTCACCGTCCCATTGGGGTGTTGGTCGATGCCCTCCGGCAATTAGGCGCCGACATCGAATATGCTGGCGAAGCGGGCTTCCCGCCACTGCGCATCAGTGGCAAGACGCTGGCAGGGGGCGAAGTGTGTCTACCTGGAAACGTCAGCTCGCAATACATTTCAGCCCTGCTGATGGTTGCTCCTCAACTGCAAAATGGCCTGACCCTTCACCTGACGGGCGACATCATCAGCCGCCCCTATATCCAGATGACAATAGAGATGATGCGTGCTTTCGGTGCTCAGGTGGACTGGACTGACAACAACAGCAGCATCTGTGTGGAGCCGAAGCCCTACTCGGCAACACCATATTTAATAGAAGCTGATTGGAGCGCGGCTTCATACTGGTATGAAATCGTGCTGCTTAGCGAGAGTCAGCAGGAAACAGCCACATTGGTGGGGCTCTTTGACCACAGCCTGCAGGGCGACCAGGCCGTAGCTACCCTCTTCGACCAGCTGTCCGTGCGCAGCATCTTCCTTTCAGCCGGCAGTCAGCAGCCAAAGACTACGCTCATCCGTCGCGGAGAGTTACCTGCCCGCTTGGAATGTGACCTGTCTCCGACTCCCGACCTCGCACAAACGCTGGTGGTGACCTGCGCTCTGAAAGGAATCCCCTTCCGCTTCACGGGCCTCGCCAGCCTTCGAATCAAGGAAACCGACCGCATCGCTGCCCTTCAGAAGGAACTGAGGAAGCTGGGAGTACAGGTAGAGGTGGAAGGCGACAGTGTTATGAGCTGGCAGGGACCGGAGCAGCAGGCAAAAGGCGAGGTTCCTTATCTGCATCCAGCACCCGATACGGCTATTGACACCTACGACGATCATCGGATGGCGATGGCATTTGCCCCTGCCGCCCTGGTCCTGGACAGCATTGATATCAACAACCCCGAAGTCGTCTCGAAGTCCTATCCCCGATTTTGGCAGGATATGCAGGACGCTGGATTTGACATACAACCCCATGACCAATAGACCCATAGGCTGTTGCGGCCTACACGCCGTATGCGAAAAGGAACTGCTGCAGGCTGTTGAGACTCCTGTTGATTACTTCGACGACGAGGAACTCGACCGCTTCAGCGGACGATCTGCTGATGCTTACACCGACGAGGAAACAGAAGAATTCCGCGAGGTACTCTACACCACTTTGCCGCAGGAAGTGGCAGACTGGGTGAAGAGTCTGGAGTCGCGCAACATTGAGTTGCCTACCGCAGTCAAGGACGAGGCATTGCTCATCATTCGGGAACTCCGCGCACCTTAAGAACAGCGAAAGGACTGGATGCAGCAAGAGAAAAGCGTCCTTCCAAACAATAATCAGGTACCTCTGAACGTTATTAACAAGAGAAATGCTACGCGCGCGTACCATATTATTTTTGGTGGCCATCCTGTTCCTGACGGGATGGCTGACTTCCTGTTCTACGAAAAAGAACACCCCTATCACGCGCCGCTACCACAACATTACCGCTCGCTACAACACCCTCTACAATGGCCGCATGGCCTTCAACGAAGGCATCGAGGCCCAGGAAAAAGGACATGTAGACAATTATAACGAGATCCTGCCCGTCTTCATCGTGAGCGACAAGAAGACCGCTGCTATTGGTAAAGGCAACTTCGAGACTGCGATAGAGAAGAGCGAGAAAGCCATCAAGAAACACAGCATCAAGCACAAGCCCAAGAAGCCCAGTGGCCGCATGAGTGCCAAAGAGAAGGCGTACTTCAATCAACATGAGTTCAACCCCGCTCTCAAGAAAGCATGGATGATGTTCGCCGATGCCCAGTTCCAGAAAGGAGAATTCATCGAGGCCGCATCGAGTTACAACTATATTATGCGACTCTATGCTGGTCAGCCCGATGTGGCCAGTGTGGCTCGTGCCAAGCTGGCTCGCTGCTACGTGCTTCTCGAGTGGCCCTACGATGCAGAAGATGTGTTCAACAAGATGCGGCGCGACAGCATCAGCGAACGCGGAAAGCTGGAACTCGATGCCTCGAAGGCGGCTTATTACGTAGCCACAGGACAGTTCCGCGAAGCCATTGAACCCCTGAAGACTACAGCAAAGCACGCTGCCCATAAACTGCAACGTGCCCGCCTTTATTACCTGCTCGGACAACTCTATCGCGAGGTGGGCGAGAAGGAAGAGGCCTATAATGCGCTGAAAAAGTGCGTCCGGCTGAATCCTCCCTATGAACTGGCCTTCAATGCACGTATTCTGCAGACGGAGGTGATGGCCGACGGAGAAGGAAAAGCGATGATCCGCAAGCTGCGCCGAATGGCAAAGAACCCCAACAACGCCAACTATCTCGATCGCATCTACTACGCTATAGGTAATATCTATATGGCCAGCCACGATACCCTTCACACCATCTATGCCTGGAAACAAGGTATCGAGGAGAGTACGCAGAACGGCTTTGCCAAGGCGGTGGTACTGCAGCACCTCGGCGAACTCTACTGGGAACAGGAAAACTATATCGACGCTACAGACTGCTACAATCAGCTGGCCGGTCTCATGGACAAGGAACATGAGGACTATCAGGAGGTACAGCGCCGAAGCAAGATACTTACAGAAATACAGCCGCACCTCTATACTGTGAAGCTGCAGGACAGCCTGCAAGCTCTGGCCAAACTGCCGGAGAAAGACTACCTTGCCGCTATCGACCGGGTCATCGATGAACTGAAGAAAAAAGAGAAGGAAATGGAAAAGAAGGCGGCCGCGATGGGAGGCAATGCTGCTTCGGCTGCCACCAATCCCGCAATGGCACAGGCCGGACGCACTCCCACCCCAGCTGCCGGAGCACGTCGTGGCCAGCAGTCTGCCATCTTCTATTTCTACAACACCCAGACCGTACAGCAGGGTAAACAGGAATTCCAAAAGAAATGGGGCAAGCGAGCAAATGAGGATAATTGGCGACTGAACAATAAGGAAGGACTCAGCAGCGTTTCCGGAGCGTCTGGAGATTCCGGTGATTCCGGAGAAGGAGGAGACTTCGGCGACACAGACTTCTCAGAGGAAGGCGGACTCAGCGAGGAAGAACAGAAGTTGAAAGACTCCCTCGAGAACGACCCGCATCAGCGCGAATACTACCTCAAGCAGATTCCATTCACGCCGGAACAAGTCGAAGAATCCAACGCCCTGATCCTCGACGGACTCTACCACGGTGGCGTTATCGAGATGGAGAAGATAGAGAACTTCCCGCTGGCCGAGAAGACCCTGAACCGCATTGTCGACTATTTCCCCGACTTCGAGAAGATGGACGACGTGTACTATCACCTCTTCCTGCTGGCTATGCGTCGCGGAGATACCTCGGATACTGAACGTTACCTCGCTCTGCTGCGCGACTACTTCCCCGACAGCAAACTGACAAAGACCGTCACCAACCCGCGGTTCCTCGAACTCTCGCTCTACGGCAAACACCTTGAGGACACCCTCTATGCGATGGCCTATGATGCCTACAAGGCTGGCGACTACTGGGTCGTTGACCAGCGCTTCCGTCAGAGCAGCGAGGACTTCGAGGAAGGGCCACATCGCGGCAAGTTCCTCTTCATCCACGCTATGAGCCAGCTCTACTCAGGACAGCGCGACAGCTTCCTCGTAGAGATGAAACTGGTGGCAGAGAAGTATTCCAAGGACGAGATTGCCCAAATGGCCAGCGCCATCGTCAAGGGAGTACAGGAGGGACGTCTACTCGCCAGCGACAGATGGGATGCCAGCAATATCTGGGCCGGCAAGTCCTTTATTGCCGACGGCGACAGCGCCTCGATGGCAGCCGATACACTCGTTGCCACCACCGACATGCCGTATGTCTTTGTACTCGCCTACCCGACAGGAGATCTTGATGAAGATATGCTGCTCTATGAGATGGCACGCTACAACTTCACCTCCTTCATGGCACGTAACTTCGAGATGGAGTTTGTGAAGGCGGGAGCAATCTCTCAGCTGCGCATTTCAGGTTTCCAGAGTTACGACGAGGTACACGCCTATGCTCAACAACTCTACTCAGACCAGCACATGCGCGAACGACTGGATGGTATCCGCGCTATCCTCATCAGCGAGCATAACCTGAAGCTGCTCGGCACGCGCTACAGCTACGATGAATACGCCGAATTCTTCGATGCCGAACTCTCACCCCTCGAGATTCCAGAGGAACTCATACTCGACGAACCCACCGACGATTATCCCACAGATATCGACGATCTGCCCGAGAGCGAAGAGGAAGAGGATGCCCAATTCTCCGAGGACGCCGAGGAAGAAGAAGGGGCAGAAGAAGCTGAAGAGGAAGATGACGACGACTGGCTACCATAATCCAATTAACAATTAACAAATTAACAATTAACAAACTAACATTAAAGCTCTATGCCATTATACGATAATAATATTATCCAGACGAAAAGTAAGGCATTTGCTGTACGAATCATACGGCTGTGTGCACATCTAAGGAAAGAATATAAAAACGATTACATCATAGAAACTATGGCAAAACAATTACTTCGTTCAGGAACAAGTATTGGGGCAAATATTCGAGAGAGTAAAGCTGCACAAAGTACAGCAGACTTTATTAGTAAACTCAAAATTGCATTAAAAGAAGGTGATGAATGTGCATATTGGCTAGAGTTGATGGTAGAAACATCCTATTTGAGCGGTGAAGAGTTTACATCCATCTACAATGACAATAAACAAATCAATGCTATTCTTACAAAAATAATTAATACTACTCAGTCCAATAATAATTGATTTCCTGTTAATCTGTTAATCGTTAATTTTTAATTTGTTAATTGTTAATTGTTAATTGTTAATTGTAATATGGATTACTTCCTCCTTTGGATTGACGACGAGATAGAACTCCTCAAAGCCCACATCCTCTTCCTCGAGAAGAAGGGTTACGAGGTCGATACCGTTAGCAACGGCTACGACGCCCTTGACCGCGTGGCCGAGCGCACCTATGACCTTATTCTCCTTGACGAAAATATGCCAGGCCTCAGCGGACTCGAGACACTCACCCGCATCAAGGACCTTACACCTACCACTCCCATCGTGATGGTCACCAAGAGCGAGGAAGAGAACATCATGGACCAGGCAATAGGCAGTCAGATTGCCGACTACCTCATCAAGCCCGTGAACCCTACACAGATCCTGCTGACGCTGAAGAAGAATATCCATCGACGGGAAATCGTGACCGAACAGACGCAGACCGCTTATCAGCAGAACTTCGGCCAGCTGTCGATGCTCATCAGCGATGCTACTCGCATTGATGACTGGATGGAAGTCTACCGACGTCTCGTCGCTTGGGAACTGCAGCTCAGCGAGACAGACAGCGCCATGAAGGAGATGCTGGCGATGCAAAAGCATGAGGCCAATCAAAGTTTCGCCCGTTTCATCGCTAAGAACTACCTCCGATGGATCGCAGAACCCGAGGCTGCCGGACGGCCGGAGGTGATGAGTCCCGATATCTTCAAGCGGCGCGTGTTCCCCCTGTTGGACCAAGGCGAGAAAGTATTCCTCCTCGTCATCGATAATTTCCGTTACGACCAGTGGCGGGTCATCATGAATGAGATTGCAGACCAGTTCCAGATCGACGAGAGCCTCTACTGCAGCATCCTCCCCACCGCCACTCAGTATGCCCGCAATGCCATCTTCTCTGGCCTCATGCCCAACATCATTGCTGAGATGTTCCCAGACCTCTGGGTGGATGAAGACAGCGAAGAAGGCAAGAACCTCAACGAGGCGCCGCTCATCCAAACGCAGTTCCGCCGCTATCGCAGACAACACACCTTCACCTATAACAAGGTCAACGACTCCTCAGCCGCCGAGAAACTCGTTCAGCAACTGCCGCAACTCGACAAGTACAACCTCAACGTCTGCGTGCTGAACTTCATCGACATGCTCTCCCACGCCCGCACCGAGAGCCGCATGGTGCGCGAACTGGCCAGCAACGAGGCCGCCTACCGTAGCATCACCCTCAGCTGGTTCCGCCACTCCGCTGTTGCCGACCTTTTCCGAGCCCTCGCGCAAAGCAACTACCGCATTCTGCTCACTACCGACCACGGCAGCATCCGTTGCCAGACACCCGTTCGCGTGAAGGGAGACAAGAACACCAACACCAACCTGCGCTATAAGCTCGGCAAGAACCTCGACTATAATCCGCGCGAAGTCTTCGATATCACGAATCCCCACAGTGCACAACTGCCGTCGCCCAACCTCAGCACCCGCTACATTTTTGCTACCGGCGACAGCTTCTTCGCTTACCCCAATAACTACAATTACTACGTCAGTTATTACCGCGATACCTTCCAGCACGGCGGCATCTCGATGGAAGAGATGCTCATTCCCCTCATCGAGCTGACGCCCAAAAGAAGATAACCCGCCCATTATTGTTAATCTGTTAATTCGTTAATTGTCCCCTCCCCCATGACCCTCCTTATTCCCTCCCCTTCCGATCTTCCTTCCGCAGCCCGCGATTTCATCGCCTCTATCGGCGACCGTCGCATCTTCGCCTTCTACGGCAAGATGGGAGCCGGTAAGACCACCTTTATCACCACGGTCTGCCGCGAGCTTGGCGTCACCGAGCCCGTTACCTCTCCCACTTTCGCTATCGTAAATGAATACCACTCCAACGTTCAGGCTTGTTCGCTTGAACCTTCAAAAGCCCTCCCCCCCATGGTTGGAGAGGGGATTATCTACCACTTCGATTTCTACCGCATCCGCCGTCTCGAAGAAGCCTATGACATCGGCTTTGACGATTACCTCGACAGCGGCGCCCTCTGTTTCATCGAGTGGCCTGAACTCATCGAGGACCTCCTGCCCGACACCACCGTAAGGGTAACTATCGAAGAAAACCCCGACACCCATATTCGAACTATCAGCTGGTAACCTCACACAACAATCCCCCATATATTAAAAAGCAACTGGACGCACCTATTGGCGCGTCCAGTTCTTGTTTTACCTATATATAATAAGGTGTGTGTATACTTAGTCTTCGAAGGGAGAGCCGGAGGATTCAGCATCTACGCTAGCGTCATCGCTGCCAAAGATGTCCCAGTCGCCACTACCCTTCACAAGGGCATCATCACCGCTAGCAGTTCCTTTCAGGTTCAAGGACGCGGCAATCATGTTTTCTGCATGTATCATCTGCACATAAACAGAAGGAGCAATATAGTTCTTTTTCATAATTTCTTCTTTTAGAGATGAATGATTTCAAACCTCCCTTTCCCCTCCCAAACGGGAGGGGTTAGGGGTGGGTCTTTTTTACTTTACAATCACTTTCTTGCCGTTGACAATATATGCGCCGCCCTTCTGCATCTTGGCAACCTTGCGGCCGCTGAGGTCATAAATCTCGCCAGCAGCAACGCCGTCGAAGACACTCTTAATTGCATCCTCGCCACCTCCGAAGATGAAGGCCTTTACGTTATTTCCGGAATAGTTCAGATAAGCGCGGTTAGCGGGAACGTAAGGAGTTGCAACGCTGGTATCTACCAGATAGAAGCCAACACCCTCGGTACCATTCTGGAGAACATACTTGCCATTAGGAGCTGCAATCCTTTCATAAGTACCAACAAGGAGACCTTCTTCAGGAGTGCCAGCAACAGCCTTGCCATAGAATGTTTCAGCAACTGTCGATTCGCTATAAACGACTACAGGTGTATTAGCATCAATTGTTCCGCCTGTTACTTCTGTCATTTCAAGGACATCACCGGCGACATCATCCACTGTATAAGCAGCAACACCACTTGGAATAGTTACATCGAACGGAGCTACGAAGGTAGCATACTTAGCACTGGTGATGGTCATGTCTGCTTCAGCTTGCTCATAACGAGTGAGGGTGAAGTTATTCATAATCATCCAGCAGTCCCAAATATAATTGGGTTTATTCACCGTGAGAGTCAGGTCTGTATTACCATCAAGATATACATAAACGGTATTAACAGCTTCGCCCTTACCAAAGGCCTCAACAGCACCACCAGTGTTGGTCGGCTTGCCATCCACATCATTCCAGTCGGTGAAGCGAACCTGTTCGCCATTAGCTGAGAGGTAGGTTGAAACAAGGTTGTAGCCTGCAGCCTTAAGAGCTGTAGCTGCATCGTTATCCTTACGACGCTCATAACCCTGAACTGTCACCTTATAGATACCTGCTGGCAAATTGGCTTTGCCAATAGTCTGTGAATATGAACCTGTTGCACACCACACTTCAACGAAGTTAGTACCATATGCAGGCTGACCACCTTGATTACGATTTGAAGATGTCCAAGTCCAGTCACCAATAGCACCGGCAAAGGTTGCTGTACCTATTGCAGAAGTGCAATCAACTTCATTGTAGTTGGAAGACAGGTAAGTTTCAAATTCACCAGCAGTAGTAGAAATGCCTGAAGCGGTGATTACATTACTCATATTCTCTGCAGGATAAGCGGAAACAATTTCATCACGCTCAGCCTTTGTTTTCAACGTCCAAACAGTAGCTTCTGCAACTTCTGCGGTAACATGCAAATACTCACCAAAAGAACCTGAAGAATGTGTCACAAACTCAGTTCCCACCTCATTGCTAAGCTTATATCCAGGTCCAGAGGAGATAAACGTCCAGCCAGTAGAAGCATTGTCGGTGAAAATGGAAGTACCTGTGATGAAGAGATATACACCAGGCCAATCAACAAATTCAAAAGAAGATACACCTGAAGCATCTGTTCTCACATTGACAGGAATACCATATTTATCACATACGGCTTCTGTACCATAATTGCCACCACGTCCGAGGAACAACTTAGAGGTTTCATCATACAAAACATATTCACCATCAAATACAATTGGTGCAGTAACGGTCAGGTTGATAGCACTATTCATAGATTGACCTTCATACCCATAAACGCCTGCAGGAATTGAAATGACATATTCAGCACCAGGTAAGAGTTCATCTAAGTCAAGGCTAAAGCCTTTTGTAACAGCAGAAAGAGCAACCTGAATTCCATTGACTGTTGCTTTGGATGAAGCCACGAGAGCAAGTTCTGCACCAGGATCATTAGTTGCAGCGTCAGGGAAAGTCACAGTAAATATTTGATTCTGGATATAAGAACCATCGGCTGCACTCAAAGTAGCAGCACCTATTTCGTAGGAGAAAGTATGAGGTGCAATGGCAAATGATTGAGCTGAAGATGATTTTACATAATAACGACCAGCTGTAAGGGCTACAGTAGTTGAGCCAAAGGTTGCTGTAACAGAAGCGTCATCTTCTATAAGGATAGAACCATCTGTAGTATAGACAATATTACCAAGTGTTGTTGCGGTCAAATCATAGTCACCATCTACTGTAATATCGAAGTAATACCACTTTCCTGCTGTCAAAGCTGTTGATGTGCTCAATGCAACCTCTGTGGCTTCACCACCAATGATAGGACCATAATAGTAAAGTTCGAAGTTATCAAAAATGCTCCAGTTGTTAGCAGCACCTTTAATACCAATTGTCAGTGAACCATCGGAAACATACACAGGTATTTGGTTATTATACAATCCCGCAGAGAAAGATGCAGAAGCTCCATTCATGCTTGCAACTGTACCTTCACCATTGCCATTGAATATTGCAAGAGGTTCCTGCTCATCATTTGCAATAAGATATGAATCTTCAGAACCACTGTCAACACGCTGGAATCCCTGGCATTTTACAACATATTTACCATTGATTACAGAAAGAGCCTGGGTCACAGTTCCAGCTGAATGATATGATTCAGCATTCATATTACCATTATCACCACCCTTAAAGTGATAATTGCTTACTGTATAATCCCAAGGATAGGTTTCACCTCCAGGATTCTTTGTCGTCTGGCCATTTTGAATTAATTGAACAATCTGATTGCGGCTAAAATCCGGGTCGCCAATATAGAAAGTTGCATCTTTTGGACTTGCCTTAGTAGCATTAGCCAAAATGCTTTCAAGATCACCCTTGCTTAAGAAATACCATTGTGCGAGTACACTATTGGAAGTAGGTGCATTGTTAGCAACTACAGAATTGGTAGTGTTTGCCGTAACAAATTCAGAACCAGCAGCCGTTGAAATACTATACTTTCCACTGCCGAGACTCGTGATGAATAAATTCGTAGAATTTCCATCTACAAATGTGCCATTAAAGAAATGTTGAGAAGCATTATTGTAGATGTGAGAGTCAAGTGTGTATTTACCATCAGATTCAGCTACAGTGAAAGAAATACCGTGGTCTGCAAGTCCAGCTTGTGTGCCCCAACCTTCTTTGATTGTACCTAAGAATGTGCCAGTAGCAACATTTACAAGATAAAAATCACCTGCAGCAATATCACTATAGAATGCAGGAGCTGCGGCGGCAGCAACATCTGTTACCGTAACATCGCAAGTGGCCGATTTGTCATTAGCTGTAGTTGCTGTGATTGTGGCCGAACCAGGTCCAACAGCTGTAACGACACCATTTACAACGGAAGCTACCGTATTATCTGATGTCACCCAAGTGATATTAGTGTCGGTATTCGCACCTGCTGGAGTGAAAACTGGTGTTAAAGTAGAAGTGCCACCAACAGTGAGGTTTAATTCCGAGCTAATAGCCACTGCTGAAGGACGAACAATGTTCTCATAAGAGATTGACAGATGACTCACATAAAGATGGGGAGTGCTGCCAGAACCAAAATTGTTAGACCCTGTACCATAACCTAAGCTTATCATAAAATCATCTGTGATAGCTTCTTCTAATGAGAAACTGATGGTGTGAGTCGTCCAGGCACTATTCCCACTCATCCACTCGGTAGAAGTGTCTGAATAAGTGGTTTCACCCACCTTTACATAAAAATGGTTTTCGTAGGTTGCACTCGTTGTACTAGTGTTGGTATTCTGAACATCAAATGTAATAACATAAGCACCAGCTGGTAACGAGACATCTTCTTTCGTTTGTTGGAAAGAAGCATAATTCGTACTCCAACGACATTGTATTCCAAAGCAATACTCTGTATCAAGATGAGTCCCATCTGTGGTAGATGTTTTTTCGTTAGCAACAGCATACGTTCCTATCAAGCCATTACCCAATGACCAATATTGGCTAGAATGATCCTGAGTCCAACCGTCTGTCGTAGAGAAGTCGGCATTTGTGATGTACGTACTCGTTACATCAGTTTGCGCCCACAAGCTTCCCCCGAATAAGAGGGCAGCTGAAGCTAAAAGAAGTTTGATTTTCTTCATTTTTTTGTTTTTAAGTTAATAATAAGTTATGTATTTAAATAATTTGAGCTATTTTTATTGTTTAGTTAGCGGTTTACGCGCTAATGTGGGCGCAAAGTTAGTGAAATGTGGAGAGGGGGGCGTGAAAAAGGTTGTTAAAAAAACATAATAAGGCCTACGGGGATAACTTTTCCTTGAAAATCAATGGAAAAGAAGAGAGTGAAGGGAAATTTATTGGGCTTCTTGTGTGTATTTATATAATGGTTGCCTCAATAAGACGTTACGGATTCAAGAATAAGACGTCACGGCCTCCACGAGAGGACGTAGCGTCGATACGTCAGGACGTGGAGGTCGAGATGTATATACGTAAAGGCCGCGACGTATATACGTAAAGGACATGATGTATATACGTAGAGGCGACGACGTATGGTCGTTCGGGCGGAGAAATATAGAGGGTGCGGCGAGGAAGTATAGTCTCTGCGGCGAGGGAGTACTACTTCCAGAGACGACAAAGTACTACTTCCAGCGGCGACAAACTATAGTTACTATTTGCTGACGGCAAACTTCTGTCCGTTTTGGACGTAGATGCCAGGATGGAGAGAAGTAGCTTGGAGGTCGGAGCGGCTGGCGGCGACGGGTCGGCCTTGGAGGTCATAGACGGGAGTAGATGTGCTGGAGGGCGAGAAGACGCTGGGCTGATTGCGGACTCCGACGGCGGCGGGCATCGTGATGACGTAGGTGGCATCGGCTGTGGTAGGCAGTTCGATGCGGTCGGCATTGATCATGGTGGGTGTCAAGGGCTGGCCGTCGAGGGTGACGGTTGCCTGGCTGATGTCTGTATAAGCCAAACGCAGGGATTGGCCCTTCAGGCTGCGGATGGTGGCGGTCATCAGAATGCCTTCGGCCCACACCTCACTCACCTCGAAACCACCAATGGCACGCAGGCCGCTGATGCTGCCCTTCGGCCAGATGGAAGGCAGAGCGGGCAAGAGCTGGAGGGTATCGGTGTGGCTCTGCAGCAGCATCTCTGCCATTCCTGCACAGACACCAAAGTTGCCGTCAATCTGGAAGGGCGCGTGGGAATCGAAGAGGTTGTAGTAGATGCCACCCTTGGTCTGGTCGATGGCATAGCTGGTGCTGTGCTTAAACTCCAGTTTGAAGAGCTCCACACATTGCTCTGGTTGCAGGGCGCGTGCCCAGAGGTTGACCTTCCAACCCATAGACCATCCAGTAGAGGGTAGTCCACGCAGCATCAGGCTACGCACGGCAGGTTCGTAGTAGGGATTGCTGGCCGGCAGGTTGGCAAAGGGATAGAGCGCCATCATGTGTGAAAGATGGCGGTGGCCTGTCTCGCTGCCGTTACCCGAGGCAAAAGAGGTGTATTTCCATTCGCGAAGGATGTCGTCGCCCTTTTGGACGCCATTGCGGGTGGTGCCTTCGTAGGTTTCTGTATGCAGACCCGTATCTAACTTCTCGAACTTGGTTTTCAACTGGTTGACAAAGCTTTCTGTGACGCCGGCTTCTTCGGTACCTAAGATCTCTATGGCCTTGATTGTCTGGTCGAAGAGGTTCCATACAATCTGCTGGGAATGGGCTGTGGCGTTCTCCACGGGACCATGTTCAGGCGAAAACTCATTCGGGCACTCCCAAGTGCCGTCACTGGCTTTCTTCAGTCGCTCCATCCACATTCGTACGGCTGAAAGCATCACAGGCAATGCCTTAGTTTTCAAGAATTCACGGTCGAGCGTATAGCGGTAGTGTTGCCACAAGTGGTCGCAACTCCAAGCTCCTGCTTCAGGATAGTTGGCAGCCATCCAGTCGGTGCAACATCCGAAGATGTTGTTCTCTGTGTAGCAGGCCCAACCTGTTGTGTGGTGCAGATAGCGTCCGTCGGTGCCGTTGCCCGTAGCATAGTCTTTCCAAACGGGTTGCACGAGCGCCATATTGTAAAGGTAATTGAGGTAAGGCATGTGCATCTCCGAGAGTCCTGTCAGTTCGGCGGGCCAGTAGTTCATCTGGATATTGATGTTGGCATGAATATCTGAACACCAAGGTGCATTGTTGCTGTTATTCCAGATACCTTGGAGGTTGTTGGGCAGGTCTAATCCACGGGAGCTGGCAATGAGCAGGTAGCGTCCGTAGGCGAAGTAGAGCTGCTCCAGCTGGCGAGCATCTGCCGACTTCCTCAGAGCGGCCATCGTGCCCAACTTTGCATAGGCATCTACCAGTTTGTCGGTGGATTTGGCGTTGGAAGCGCCATCGAGTTCCATACGGCAGCGGTCGAAATAAGTAGTGTAGTCAGCCAGATGATCTGCCAGCAACGACTCCCAAGATTTCTGTGCGGCTGCATCGATAATATCCTGAATGCGGCCGCTCAGCTGGCTGGTACCACTGACGAATCCTTTAGCCACAGGATCGAAGTCGGTACCTGCTGCCAGCAACACCAGAATCTCATCGGCACCTGTGACATTGATGCCATTATCCTCGGCGACGGTCACACCGCCCTTCGCAATCACCTTCATCCGGGCGTTGTAGCTTACGGTGGTGAGGCTGCCAGAGAAGGTGGCTTCTGTGCCTGAATAGGAGGAACGGATATTATGAGCGTTCCAGAGGCGGAAATGGTAACTGAGCTGGGCAGGCTCAGAGGCTGTTAGGTGTACGGCCACGACCTGTGCTGGCGCCGAAGCGATATATTCCCGGCGGAAAGTGACGGTGCGGTCGCTGCTTTTCCACTCCGAAGTGGCAACAGCTTGCTCCAGATCCAACGTGCGGACATAATCGCGTGCCCCCTTAGAACCACTGGTTGTAAAAAGACCGGTACGATCCTCAATGATGATTTCACCGAAGTTCTGATAGCCACCGTCGCGATTATAGAGGGTAGAAGAACCTGTCCACAGCGTCTTCTCGTTGAACTGTACAATGTCTTGTCGGATACCACCATAGATCATGGCACCCAGTTGTCCATTGCCGATGGGCAGGGCATATTCCATCCAGGGATTCTCGACAGACTGTTTGGTGACGGGCACCGTGTACCAGAGGGTCAGCGGTCGCTCGGTCTCATACTTCGTGTAGGGGAACGTGTACCATTCCGAAAGTTTGGAAGGGTGCGGGTCTGTTTCGGGCAGCTCGGCAGGTTCAACGAAAAGTAAGGGGTTGTTGACATCATCAGCATCCCACGAACCGAGTTCGCGGCCGGAACCGTAGCCGCCCCATTGATTCATGGACTTTCCGGCGAGGGCTTTCGACTGGATCTCCCAGGCGGGAGCATAAGTACTGTTCGAAGTGGCGATAAGCTGCAACTCTCCACTCTGCGAAGCGGAAGCAGCATAACGGCTACCATTATAATAGATGTGTCTGCCGGCCTTGCTTATAATCTCGCAGTTTTCCTGCGAACCGACAATCTTCCAAAGCTGGTTATCATTCTTCTTATCAATATCAGCGGTAAGTAGGGCTTTCCCCTCTCCCTGATCTTGCAGGGCAGCTTCACCTCTGCAGAAACGGATAACATACCACTTCTCAGATTCTGTGGTACTAAATATAGGAAGGCTCTGGGCACACAACGTTTGCCCTACCATCACAAGAAGGGAAAGGAGGAAAGGTTTTTTCATGTCAGCAAAGTTCATGTTGGAGTGCCCGGAACGGGAATCGAACCCGTACGACCATCACTGGTCAAGGGATTTTAAGTCCCTCGTGTCTACCAATTCCACCATCTGGGCGTGGTTTGCGGTGCAAAAGTAGGCGAAAAATTTGAAAGTTCCAAGTTTTTGTGCTATTTTTGTGCCGAAAAATGAAAGTTCTTGTAGTAAATACGTCCGAAATGGCCGGTGGAGCAGCAATTGCTGCCTGCCGATTGACCGAAGCATTGAACCGTCATGGGGTAAAAGCACGGTTGTTGGTGCGCGACAAACAAAGCGAACGCACGACTACTTGCGTCGTACCCTCCAAAGGTCTTCAAGGGATGCTTCTGAAATGGGCGTTTCTATGGGAACGAGCCCGTGTGTGGATGGCCAACCGCTTCCATCAGAAGGGACTGTGGCATGTGGATTTGGGTATCGGCGGCGCCGATATTGTCTCCACCTCTGAGTTCCGCGATGCCGACATCATTCATCTGCATTGGGTGAACCAGGGATTCCTCTCACTGAAAGAGTTACGTCGTATTCTTCGCAGCGGCAAACCCGTCATCTGGACGATGCATGACATGTGGCCCTGCACAGCCATCTGTCATCATGCCCGCGATTGTAATCGTTTCCAGGGCCATTGTCAGGAATGTCCGCAGCTGCTCTATCCTTCTCGCCGCGACCTTTCGTTCTGGGTGTTCGACCGGAAGGCGACCATCTATCCGGAAGGCAACCTCACCTTTGTAGCATGTAGCGAGTGGCTGGCCTCTGAGGCACGCAAGAGCCGACTGCTGGCGGGCAAGGAAGTCATCAGCATCCCCAACACCTATAATCATCATGCATTCTGCCCGGGTTCTCAGGAGAAAGCACGACGACGCTTTACGCTGCCGAAGAATCTGAGGCTGCTGCTCTTCGCCTGCCAGAAGGTGACCAACGAGCGCAAGGGGCTTGACTACCTATTTGAGGCATTACGAAGCGAACCTATCCATCAATGGCAGGGACGATTAGGACTGGTTGTTGTTGGAGAGATGGCGGAAGACGTGGCCTACAGCGTGCCCTTCCCCATCTATCGTCAAGACTATATCAATGAAGAAGAGGATATGGCACTACTCTATCGCGCCGTAGACCTCTTCGTGACCCCTTCGCTGGAAGAGAACCTTCCGAACACCATCATGGAGGCAATGGCTTGTGCCACACCTTGTGTGGGATTCGACATAGGAGGCATTCCAGAGATGATAGATCATGAGAAAAACGGCTACGTGGCCCGTTACCGCGATGCCGAAGACCTCGCTCGGGGAATCAACTTCGTACTTGACGAGGAACGTTATGATGAACTGTCGGCGAATGCGGCTCATAAGGCCGTTGAAGCCTGGAACGAGGAGAGTGTGGTGCGCAAACACATTGAACTGTATGAGAGGATGGTGAAGGAAGAATAATACTTATCTGAAAGAGAAATGATCCGATTCACAGTCGCTACTGTTACCTATAATGCCGAGTCCACCGTCGACCGCACCTTGCATAGTGTCTCTGAGCAGACTTATGCGGGAGTAGAGCATTTGATTGTCGACGGCTGCTCGCAGGATGGCACAATGAGCGACATCCAACGATACATTGAACGTAATTGCGATAGTAATCACCCCCACACCATCCGTCTGATTCGTGAGCCTGACGAAGGGTTATACGATGCTATGAATAAGGCAATCGCCCAGGCGAAAGGCGACTACATCATCTTCCTCAATGCTGGTGATAAGTTCCACTCTCCGACCACCTTAGCTGAGGTTGCAGAGCAGCTGCAGCGTTACAATGAACAACGATTGCCGGCTGTGGTCTATGGAGAGACGGATCTCGTGGACGACGAAGGCAACTTCTTGCGCCATCGCCGGCTCAAGGCTCCCCAGCGCCTTACCTCCAGTTCCTTCCTCGGTGGAATGTTGGTTTGTCATCAGAGTTTCTATGTCCGATCCGACTTGGCTCGCACAAATCCCTACGACCTCCGCTACCGCTTCTCGGGCGACTATGACTGGTGTCTGCGAGTGATGAAGCGGGCTGAACGACGGCTGCTCTCCTTCCACAACACAGAACTGATATTAACGGATTACCTCTCCGAAGGCATGACCACACGCAACCACCGCCGTTCGCTCTTCGAACGGCTGCGTATCATGGCCCGACATTTCGGATGGATACGAGCCATCGCAGCTCACGCGTGGTTCGTGGTAAGGGCTGTAGTTAAAAAATAGGAATAATAGTACTACTTATCGTACTATAATGACTCGTCTAACCAACTGAACTAATCCTGAGGCTTCCCCAGTATTTCCAAGGCTTTCTGAACTACAGGGTCCTCCTCGTAGATGACCTGGTAGTATTCCGTCATATCCCACAAATCTCGGGCTACTAATCCTTTGAGGATGAGCGAAGTGGCGTGGATGGTCTTCTGCAGTTCCTCGTCATCACGGGCTCGGATACTGTCCTTCTGCTCTGCTTCAGCAAACATCAGGTCAAGCTCCTCACGGGGGAAAGTGAAGTTCTGCTGGAAGCTGGCGAAGTTCGAATACGTTTTCTGCAGCTGCTTGCGGTTCTTGTCGATATATCGCAAGCTGGTATTCACGATGTAACTGCGGGCGTTGAGTTCACGATGCATGCGGCTGAAGCGTGTGGTGTCCAGCGGCACAAAGATATCAGGCATGATGCCTCCACCGCCATAGACGGTACGCCCCAGTTGCAGGGTTTTATAGCGCAATGAATCAGGGAAATGGATGCTGTCGGCATTGGTAAGCTCACCACGGTTATAGCGGTCGATGACATCGTGGGCATACGTCTTGGAATCCCCTTTTTCATAAGGTTTCTGGATACAACGACCAGAGGGAGTGTAATAGCGGGCAATAGTGAGGCGAATCATACTACCGTCCTCCAGCTCTATGGGACGCTGTACAAGACCCTTGCCGAAGGTTCGACGTCCGATGATGGTACCGCGATCGTGGTCCTGAATAGCTCCGGCGAGGATTTCTGAGGCAGAGGCTGAGTATTCATCAACAAGGACGATCACACGCCCTTCCGTGAAGAGACCTCCTCCTGTGGAACGGAACTCACCCATATTCATATTATAACGTCCACGGGTATAGACAATCATATCTCCCTTGGGCAAGAATTCGCTGGCGAGTTCTGCTGCTGCATTGAGATAACCGCCGCCATTGCCCTGAAGGTCAAGAATTAGGGTCTTCATCCCCTCTTTCTGCAAACGACGGATGGCATCGGTCACCTCACCGTGTGTGGTAGCACCAAAACTGCTGAAGCGCACCAGTCCCACACCCGGGCGGATGATGTATGCTGCATCAAGGCTGTTGACTGGAATCTTATCGCGCTTGACCGTGAAATACAACAAATCCTTGATTCCCCTGCGGAGAATACCGAGGCGTACTGTTGTTCCCTTGGGGCCACGCAGACGGGACATGATATTCTCGCGGCTCATCTTCACTCCGGCAATAGCGGTATCGTTAACGGTGACGATGCGGTCACCGGCGAGGATGCCTACTTTCTCTGACGGACCGTTAGAAACAGGTTGAATAACGACAAGAGTATCCTCCAACATATTGAACTGCACGCCGATACCGTCGAATGCACCTTGCAGAGGTTCGTTCATCTTCTTCGTGTCGGCAGCATTCGTGTAGGTCGAGTGCGGGTCGAGTTTAGATAGCATGCCCGTAATGGCGTCCTCCACCTGACGGTCGATGTTGACGGTATCGACATACATCTGATTGATCATAATGGTGGACTGAAGCAACTTGCGCACTGCCATCTCACGGGTATCAACAGGGAATTGTGCCCTCAGTGAAGACTGGAGGAGAAGAGATTGCAAGAAGACTGCGAGGGCTAAGCTCAATAACTTTTTCATGTTTGTGGAGTTTTTTCGTCGTTTATCAATACGTGATATCCGTCGGGCAGGAATGAAGAAATGTCTTTACCGAAATGAGCGAGTTCGCGAACTACGGAACTGGAGATGGCGGCCAATGCAGGCTCCGCAAAAAGACATACCGTCTCAATACCTGTGAGTTCGCGGTTAATGTCGGCCATTTGCATCTCATACTCAAAGTCCTTGATGCTGCGTACGCCGCGCAGGATGGCACAAGCGCCCACGGCAGCTGCGAAATCAGTGGTCAGGCCGCGATAACTCTCAACGCGTACGCGCGCGTTCCTTTTATATAATTCGCGCAAGGCATTTACACGTTGGTCGGCAGGTATCCACCCCGCCTTCTGTTCGTTCACGCCCACAGCAATGACGACTTCGTCAAAAAGTGCGAGTGCACGTTCGACAAGCGAGGCATGACCGCGAGTGAACGGATCAAAACTTCCGGGAAACAATACGATCTTCATTGCACCTCTTCCAATTCCTTATATTCCTTTTCTTCCTCCTCATCATCGGGACGATCCTCTTCTATGACGAGGTTGTCGATAATGAAGTTCTGGCGCTCCATCGTGTTCTTGCCCATATAGTATTCCAGCAATTCAGCCACCTGGTCGGACTTGTGAAGCGACACTTGCTCCAGGCGCATATCCGGCCCTATGAAAGCACGGAACTCATCGGGTGAGATTTCACCAAGACCTTTGAAGCGGGTGATTTCTGGTTCCGGTCCGAGGTCCTCGATGCTCTGCAGGCGTTCTTCCTCGCTGTAGCAATAACGGGTAATAAAGTCACCTCGGCTATCGGCTTCGCCGATGGCCTCGAGGCGGTTCTTCGAAAGTTTCTTACGACGCTGACGCACACGGAAGAGAGGGGTCTGAAGAATGTAGACATGTCCTTTCTTTATGAGCTCGGGGAAGAACTGCAGGAAGAACGTTATCATCAGCAGACGGATATGCATTCCATCGACATCGGCATCAGTAGCTACGATAACGCGGTTATAGCGCAGGCCATCCAGTCCGTCCTCGATATTCAGGGCCGCTTGCAGGAGGTTGAACTCCTCGTTCTCATAGACCACCTTCTTGGTCAGTCCATAACAGTTCAAAGGCTTACCGCGCAAACTGAAGACGGCTTGTGTCAGCACATCACGACTCTTGGTGATACTGCCGGAAGCTGAGTCACCCTCGGTGATGAAGATGCTGCTGTCTTCCTGGCGCTCGCCCTTGGGGTCGTTGAAATGTATGCGGCAATCACGTAACTTACGATTGTGGAGATTGGCTTTCTTAGAGCGCTCGCGAGCCAGCTTGGCAACACCGGCCATTGCCTTACGTTCCTTCTCACTCTCGCTAACCTTCTGGAGTATGATTTCCGCCACTTCGGGAGTCTTACGCAGGTAGTTATCAACCTGTTCCTTGACGAAATCTCCGATGAATTTATCGATGCTGACGCCTCCGCCACCAGGTTCTGTGCTGAGGCTTCCAAGCTTGATCTTCGTCTGACTCTCAAAGAGGGGTTCCTGAATCTCGATGCTAATGGCAGCAACGATACCATTGCGGATGTCAGAATAGTCATAGTTCTTGCCGGAAAAGTCCTTGATGGTCTCAGCAATATATTTCTTGAACGCACTTTGATGGGTACCGCCCTGAGTGGTGTGCTGTCCGTTGACGAAACTGTAGTATTCCTCGCCATACTGACCATTGGTATGGGTGAAGGCAATCTCTATATCCTCCCCCTTAAGGTGTACGATGGGGTATAGGGGCTGTGACGTCATCGTATCGGTCAACAGGTCTTCGAGACCGTTTCTGGAGAGGATGCGCCGCCCGTTGAACATAATAGCCAGACCGGTATTCAAATAGGTGTAGTTGCGAAGCATCGTCTCCACAAACTCCGGCTGGAAGCGGTAGCCGCGGAAAAGGCTGTTATCCGGTTCGAAGTATATCAGGGTTCCATTCTCAGTATCAACGGGGAAGTCTTTGACCACATTGGCAGCACCGCTGTTCTTGCTGCCTTCGTCGCTAACGAGTTCACCACATTCAAAAGTGGCACGACGTGTCTCGCCATCACGGAAGCTCTGAGCTACGAAGTGTGACGAGAGGGCATTGACAGCCTTCAGGCCCACACCGTTCAGTCCCACGCTCTTTTTGAACGCCTTGCTGTCGTACTTACCACCTGTATTCAGCATCGATACAGCTTCGATGAGTTTACCAAGAGGTATGCCGCGGCCGTAGTCACGGATGGTCACACGCAAGTTCTCTTCGATGGAGACTTCTATGCGCTTGCCGGCACTCATCTTGAATTCATCGATGCTGTTGTCAATGACTTCTTTCAACAGCACATAGATACCGTCCTCTGCATGCGATCCGTCGCCCAGTTTTCCAATATACATACCCGGACGAGTACGCACGTGTTCCATATCCGAAAGATGTCGGATATTATCGTCAGTGTAGTCAACAGGTCTTGTGACCTCCAAATCTTCTGCCACGTTAGTTATCTATGATTAATAATCTATCTTCTTTTGCCAGCAACGTCTGCGCTTGTGAATGGTGCAGTCGAGATGTGCCCACTGCCCCTGGCTCTTTTCATTGTCTTCCAACTGCACATGGGTCTCGGCCCATACAAACCCCATCTTCTGTGCTACCTCAATGATTTGGGTGAAGAGCGGAGCGTTAACGCCCTTGTTCTGCCATTCGGGCACAACGCCAATAAGCAGCATATCCAACACCGGTGCGGGTTTGAAGTATATAGCCTTAGCCAAATGCCACCAACCGAAGGGGAAGAGTTTTCCGTGAGCCTTCTGCAGCGCATAAGACAATGAACCCATAGTAATACCTACGGCAATAGGCTCGTTCTCTTCGGTCTCCACGACTGCCAGCAAACGCATATCCAGGAACGGAAGATAAGTCTTGGCATACTGTTTGATCTGACGTTCGTTCATCTCAGAATAACCATAAAGCTCAGAATAAGAACGGTTGATGACGTTGAATATCTTCTGAACATATTGCCCATTGTCTGCTGCCAGCACTTCCTTGTGACTCTTGAAATGACGCATGTGGAGATGATATCGTTTCATGCACAGTTCTGCCACTCGGAAATACTTCTGCATATCAGCCTGATGATCCGGAGTAGGTACCATCACCTTGCGCTCCACCCAGTCGACCTCCTTCCCAAAGCCCATACGTTCCATATGCTCAGGATAATACGGGTAGTTATAAGTCGTACTCATCGTCGACAATTGGTCGAAGCCTTCGGTCAGCATACCCTCGGGGTCCATATCGGTGAATCCCAGTGGTCCCACAATCTTCGTCATGCCACGTTCGCGTCCCCATTGTTCCACGGTGTCGATGAGTGCCATGCTGACCTCCTCATCGTCGATGAAGTCTATCCATCCGAAGCGGACATTTCGCGTCTGCCACTTCTTGTTCGCCTTGTGGTTGATAATGGCTGCCACGCGACCGACAATTTCCCCGTCGCGCATAGCGAGGAATAGGTCAGCCTCACAGAACTCGAAGGCGGCGTTCTTCTTGCGATCGAACGTCTCCAACATGTCCTCCAAAAAATCTGGTACTGCATAGGGATTGCCCTTGTACAGGTGGTAGTTGAAACGGATGAAGGCGCGCAACTCTTTGCGACCTTCCACTTTTTTGATACTAATCATGGGTCTGTGCACAAAAATATGCTGCAAAGGTAACGTTTTTTGGTAGAAAAAGCCCACATTTTCCCACTTTTTTAGCTTAATATAAGGGTTAAAGTTAAAAAAAACTGCAAAAACCTTTGTTGGAGCCTTGGAAAATCGTATTTTTGCACAGCAAAATCGCAATCTAACTTCTCAAAAGGCATAATGTATATGAAGAAAATCATTGCCGTGGCCATTTTGGCTACATTGACGCTCTCCGCCGTCCGCGCACAGAGCGCTGCCGAGCAGCTCGACTACAAGCCTGCTCCTTACATGTTCATCGGCCTCCAGGGTGGTGGCCAGACCACGTTTACAAACTACGACCAGATGAAGCTCATCACGCCTACTGCCAGTATCAGCTTCGGAGCCTTCTTTACACCCTCTGTGGGAGCTCGACTCCATGTCAATGGCATCTGGACCCGCAGTGGATTCAAGCCCAACTTCGAGTATAACTACAAGTATGTCACCACCAACCTCGACCTGTTGCTGAATCTCTGCACCCTCTTCGGCAAGCAGAACTATTATCCCGTCAACGTTTACCTCATCGGTGGTATCGGTCTCAACTATGCATGGGACAACAAAGAGCTCCTCAATAGCGGCTACAATATGCCTTACGCTTGGGAAGGCCATCGTCTGAGCCACAATGCCCGCGTCGGCGCTATGTTGGACTACAACTTCGCCAAGCACTGGAGTGTAAACCTCGAAGTCAGCGCCAACAGCCTCAACGACCGCTTCAACAGCAAGTACAGCACCAAGGATGACTGGATGCTCACCGCTCAGGTCGGTCTTGCTTACAAGTTTGGCTACAAGGCTAAGCCCGCTCCTGCACCCGCTCCCGCACCTGTTGTGGTTGAAGAACCCGCTCCCGCGCCCGCTCCCGTGGTGGTTCGCGAAGAGCCCAAGCCTCAGCCCGTCGTTGTTAAGAAGCCCGAAATGCAGACTGAGATATTCTATGCTATTCGTGAGACAACCATCACCAAGTCCGAGCAGGCTAAGGTCGACAACCTCATCTCCTTCCTCAAGGCTAATCCCGAAACGAAGGTTACGGTTACTGGTTATGCAGATGCTGGAACCGGTAATGCCCGTGTTAACATGAACTACTCCAAGCAGCGTGCAGAAAACGTTGCCAAGGCGCTCACCAATGCTGGCATCGATGCCGCTCGCATCACCGTTGATGCCAAGGGAGACACCGTACAGCCCTTCAGCGAGAACGACAAGAACCGTGTCACCATCGCTATCGCCAAGTAAATCTCCCCTTACACCTTATTATATATTAGAGGCCATGCACACAAGCATGGCCTCTTTTATAACAACAACATTTAGACCTTGCTACCTAACTTCAGAATGGACAGAAAGAAAAGACTTCTTTGGTGTTTGCTGTTGGTGTTGCCACTCTGTAGTCTTTATGGACAAGAAGAGACGACAGACCTGTTGGAACAAGGAATGGACTTACTGCACAAGCAACATAATGCCTGTGCGGCCTATCCTTTATTGATAAAGTTTGTGGATGACTTACCGGAAAAGGATCGCCACACCGAACGTCATGCCTTGGCAATAGAGCAAATCCATATCTGTCGGATACATGTTTCCAAACAGCTTGAAGATTGGTTCGAGCAGGCTATGAAATACCAACGAAAGGGTGACCGTGCACACGCAGATAGCCTTTTCATTGTTTACTTCAAGAACAGTGTCACTCCAGAATCCCGCAAGACACGTGATTATGCCGATGTACTCATGCAGGTGGCACGACAGTTATCAAGGACGGACCTTGACTCTTGTGCAGCTTTGTTCCTTCAGGCCGCACAAGTGTATCTCGCCAATCCAGAGACTCCGGATATCTACGCAGGCGAGGCCTATAGCCAACTGGCTGGTGTCTATCACGACCACGGCCTTGATGACAAAGCCATACAGGTATGTGAAGAGGCACTGGCCCTCTTCGAGAAACGCTATGGGAAAAAGCATCACTACTATGGAACGGTACTGAGTAATGTCGCAGCTTATTATGCGTCCCGTAACAATCCAGGTGATCGCGCTAAAGCCATACAACTTACAGAAGCGGCAGTAGGTGTCCTGAAAAAAGGCTCGAAAGAACGGGCATTGGCTTTGAACTCATTGGTCGTATTCTATTCTCAGATTGGGGATTTCGTAAAGGCAGACCAGATTTCCAAGGAAGCCATTAAGGCTGCCCGCAAGCTAGAAGAGAGTTCCACCTATCTAGCGACCATACTCAGCAACCAAAGTGTACAGCTATCACGCATTGGCAATTATGAACAGGCAATGGTGTACGCCACTGAAGCCCAAGCCATTTATGAAACTAATGGTGAGACCAATACCCTTAACTTCGCAAAACTGCTCACCAATATGGCCTCGCTCCACAAACGTGCCGAACGATACGAGCAAGCCATAGCGCTCTGGGAGCGGGCATCCAACATATACGAACGTATAGAAGGAAAGAACAGTGCGGGATATCTGAGTTGTATGACAGAGATTTCATCTGCATACAACCGCACAGGCAATCTCGAGCAGGCGACGAATGTCAACGAACGGTTGCAACATACTCTGCAACAATCAAATACCAACGATGAACGGTGGGCCATCTCTTTGCTCAACCAGGCACGTAATTATGCAAATGAAGGTAATTATGCACAGGCTGTCGTCTTGCAGCAGCAAGCATTATCCACCTTTGTGGTTCGAAACGACAGCCTTAAAATCGGTCACGCCCTCAAAGACTTATCTAATACCCATCACTTACAAGGTAATACCCAGGCAGCCATCGACACCTGCCTAAAAGCTATCAGTATCTATCACCGTATGCCTCAGGCTAAGGAATATGAAGCCCTGGCATATAATGACTTATCCATCTACTACCACACCTTAGGACGACAGGAAGAAGCGATGAGAACGGGAGAAGAAGCCCTTCGGCTCTATGAACAGAGTGGAAACACGAAGACATCCTTCTTTGCTGACGTACTGAACAACCAGGCCTACAACGAAGCTCATCGCGACAACTATAAGAAAGCTATCAGTATGAGTCGTCGGGCTGTGGAAATCCAACGTGAAGTATTGGGCGAAGAACATCCTAACCTCATCCTATCTCTCTATAACGAGGCCTATTATTATTTGAAAGACAACCAAGTGGACTCTGCACAACAATGTCTCCATTTAGCTTTGCAACATCAGATACAACAGGTGCGCCGCAACTTCTCTCACCTGACCACCCAGAGGCGAGAACATTATTGGAGCACCAAGAGATACATCTTCAATGCTGTGCCACTGATGGCATGCATGATGCAGGGTAACGATTCTATTCTCGTAGATGCTTATAATGCTCTGCTTTTCACCAAAGGTCTTTTGCTAAACTCCGAGATCGACTTCATGAGGCTGCTCCGGGAAACTGCATCGCCAGAATTACAGCAACAATATGCGCAGCTTAAAGCGCTACAAGAACAGATAAATGCCATCTATCAGACACCAGAACCTGAAGCGCTGGCAAGTGTGCCTGCTCTACAAGACGAGGCAAGTAGGCTGGAACGAGCTGTGGTGATGGGAAGCCGAGAGTATGGTGACTTTACAGAAAACCTCAGTATCACCTACAATCAGGTAGCAGACGCCTTGGATGACAACGAGGCCGCCATAGAGTTCTTTGATTATAGCATCCAAGGCAAGAGTCATACGTTTATGGCACTACTCACACGGAAAGGGTGGTCTGTGCCTAAACTCATACAGGTTCTCAATCTGGATGATGCTCCATTGCTCCAAGGCACCGAGGGGCTGATGCAAGCCCTCTCCTCGGAAGACGGCGTGAACGAATTGTTCAATAATCCCGCTGTCGGTCAGCTTATATGGAACCCTCTGATACCTTACCTCGAAGGGGTACGCAACATATACTTCTCTCCATCTGGACTTCTATTTAAATGGGGCATAGAGTATTTGCGTTATGACGAGCAACGGCGCATCGGAGATATTTTCTCCATTCATCGGCTCTCGTCCACAAAACAGTTGGTAAAGCGCACTACCCAAGCCAGGAATCTGGAATTAGCCGCCATCTTTGGAGGACTGAACTACGAGACCACAACGGCCATGAGCCAAGTGATAGCCCAACAGCATCTGACCGTTCAGACTTTGGAGGAACTCGATAGAGAAGTCATCGAACAACAGTCAGATACCCTGCTGGCTCAACGACGTGGTTTACAACGAATGCTGCGAACTTCACGTGGTGCCATAGAGTATCTTGATGGTACGCTCAGTGAGGTGGAGGCTATCGACACTTTCTTGCTTCGACAACATGTTCAGACCGAACTATATACGGATTCCCGAGGAACAGAAGAGGCATTTAAGGCATTGAGTGGCAGACAAATACCATTGATACATATCGCCACCCATGGATTTACCCTCAACGATGATAACGTATCACAGTGGCAGGAAGCCACCAACTTGATGGAAATCCTACGACGCCCTTCCATGGACAACAGTCTTAGTTACTCCGGCCTCTTGATGGCAGGTTCCAATACGACCATCAAAGGCGTTCGACTGCCTTCTACGATAGAAGACGGTATTCTCACGGCTCAAGAAATCGCTGGAATGGACCTTCAGGGGCTGGAACTTGTGGTACTTTCTGCTTGTCAGACAGGACTCGGCCAACTAAAGGATGATGGCGTCTTCGGTCTGCAACGAGGTTTCAAGAAAGCAGGAGCACACACGCTCTTGATGAGTCTATGGAGCGTTGACGATCATGCCACACAAGTGATGATGACCCAATTCTATCAGCAACTGATGCTGACCCACAACCGCTTCCTTGCTTTCAGACAGGCCCAACAAGCCATGCGAGAAATGGGTTACAACGATCCTTTCTATTGGGCTTCATTCATTATGCTTGATGATTAACCCGGTCTTGCGAGGTAAGTGAAAAGACGTATATACGTAAAGCCCAACACGTATATACATAAAGGCGAAGACGTATATACATAAAGCCCGACACGTATATACGTAAAAGCCGTGACGTCTTTTCATGGAAGGCGTGACGTCTTCTCGTAGAAACCCTTACGACTTCACACAATAACCCTTTCGGTTTAGTGCCGCAACTTTTTGGCTTTCCTGTTTAAGCCCTTATAGTTTTATATTTTTTAACAAAAAAAGAGCGCACTCGTCACTAACTGTTCCGTGACGAGTGCGCTCTTTTTTTGTTAAAATTTGAAAAATTCGGGGGCATTTAGCCTATCGCATACCTGAAGAGTCCTTATTTGTAGAAGCTGTTGAGTTTCTTGAAGGCCTGGTCCAGCTCCCGAGGATTCGGATGATAGTCCTTGACGGGATTCAGGTGGGCATCGGTGACTTCCATCCATCCGTTGCCTTCTTTAATAATAATCGTATCGCCCTCAACGAGAAAAGCATTACGCAACTCGTTGCCCACGAAGTGCCATAGACGCGATACAGAGTCGGTCAACAGATGGCCGGCACAGTAATCCTCAAGCGGATTGGTGACATCCAGATAATCGTGCATCAACGTCGCAGGAATATCATAGTGTGTCGTACGGTGACTGTACTTCCGGGATTCATATCCCGGACGACGCACAAGGAGGGGTACGCCAATCTGCGCAAGTGAGAAATTGCTGGCATGCCCCCAATAGTTCTTGTGGTTCTCGTTGAATTCTTGACTGTGATCGCCCGTAAGTAGGATAATAGTGTTGTCATACATCCCCAGCTCCTTCAGCCTTTGAAAGATATGTCCTAAGAGGAGGTCGGTCTGGTAGCAAGTGTGACGGTAGAGGTTCCAGAAAGGCGTAGGGTCAAGGTCGTTGGTAAGGCGGGCATAATCAGCAAACTCCCACGTAGGCAGGAAGCGGTTAAGGCTGTCCTTGGGCAAGTCATAGCTGTGGGGCAGATCAAAGAATACAAAGGCGAAAAACGGCCTGTCCCCCTCTTTCAGATCAGGAAGGTCTGCCACAAAGTCTGCCGCGATGCGCTGGTCGCGCTCCAAGGCATTATCGCCTGGAGTCTCTACACGCAGATTGGGCACGCGTTGGAAGAGTAATCTGTTGAATGGAGGATTCAGGATATTCGAGCTGGGATATACGCGGAAATCGTAACCACTGTCAAGGAGGCGGTCGACAAGCAAGGGACTGGTGTGGCTGGCTTCGAAAGCTGGATAATAGTAGGGCTGCAGACCTGTGAAGAGCGTGAATACGGAGTAGCGTGTATCATTACAGCTACTGATGTGGTCGGCGAACCATTCGTTCTCCTGGGCAAAAGCGTAAGCGACGGGCATCGTCTCCGGTGTCAGCGAACGACGGTTCCAAGAGTCAATAAGTAAGAACAATATATTCGGCGCGGAATGAGTAGCAGGTTGTTGGGGTTGAGTGATCTGAAGTGGATGGCGGGGATAGTTGAGGACGCCACCGGTACGGGAGTCAACGGTCACTTTTGGTACTGGCGGCACCACACCATGCTTAATAAGCCATCGTGTGGTTGTAATCGGGAAATAATAGGGTATCATCCTGACGCTTTGGAGGATGGATGTCTTTTGAACGAAAGCACCATAAGCATGGAGTGCATTTGCACATAAGAGGCTAACCAGAAACAGTGTGATGGTGCTGACCAACAAGGTCTTTCCGAAACGACGGTACAGGCGAGCCGCCACAAACCAAAGACCCACGCACAAGAGGGCTATCAGTGCCAGAAGTCCCCCTTCCTTTAAGTAGAGAAGAGGACTGAATACAAAAATATCCGAAGCACCCTCACCTGTTACCATCGACAAAACCATACCGTTGATATGAAAGCGATAGATGTGATAGACCTGCATATTCAGGAATATCAGGATGGCCAGTAGACTGGTCGTTGTTACAAGGAGCACAGCACCCACTCGAGGCAAACGCAACAACGCCCAGGGCAGATACATCACGAGCCAAATCACAAACATCACCAAGGCAGAATGGGAGAGGCACGATAGCACAAAGAAGACCCAACCCGTGAAGTCCATCAACAGAACGGCAACATCTCCCACGATGTAGGAGAAGAGCAACACGGAAATAAACAAAGTGCTCAGTATGTAGTAAACGAATCCTTTTTTGATTGCCATAAGACTTGAATAATTACTGTTTGTTTACTGTGACTTCATTATCCTTCATGCGTTGTATATAGCTTTGGAGGATTGCCTTTATGCGCAGAGTCATCTGCTGTTGCTCCGCTGACGTGCCCTGAAGGTCGTGCTGGAGGAGCGGGTCATGGCGGTAGTCGTAGAAGCCTTTCACCTTCTCGCCATCGAAGAGCAGGGTGTAGTCTCCCTGTATGAACTGCGGAATGTGCTCCCAGTTGAAGGCCCACGCCTCCTCGGGAGATGTGTTCAGGAGATCCTTGCCAAAGGCTATATAGGGATGATCATAACCCAGGTAATTGAGCAAGGTGGGCATGATGTCTATCTGCTGTGCAATTCCATCTTGGCATCCTATGGGCATCTCGCCAGAGGGATCGAAAAAGAGGATGGGAATACGGAATAGTCCCACCTGAGTCTTGTATTCATCGTGGGTGATGCGGCTGCTGGCATGGTCGGCAGTCAGTACGAACAGGGTATTCAGATACCAAGGCTGTTGACTGGCGGTCTCGAAGAAGCGACGCAGGGAGTGGTCGGTATAGCGGACACATTTATGCAGAGGAAAAAGGCCCTCATCGGGGAAGGTGTCGCGATAAGCCTCGGGGATTTCGAAGGGATGATGACTGGAAGCCGTGAAGATGGTCGTCACAAAAGGTTCCTGCATATCGCTCATCCGGGTTGCACAAAACTGTAGGAAAGGTTCATCCCAGATGGCCCAGGTGCCATCGAAATCAGCACGCCCACCAAAGCGGTTGTCTTCGCAGTATTCTGTGAGTCCGACATATTCATCGAAACCTGCCGAATGAGCAAAGGCCTCAAAGCCCATCGAACCATTGGGCGCACCGTGGAAGAAGGCACTATGATAGTCCCATCGGCCAAGTTCTGTAGCAATACTGTTGATATCGTTTAAGGAGTAGGGCTGCAGGACATAAGGACGGTCCATTCGTGGGATGGAGGCGAGCACAGAAGGCATGGCATCAATGCTGACTCCTCCATTACAGAACGTCTCACGCCAAGTCAGGCTCCTTGCCAGCAATGAATCAGCAAAGGGAGTGTAACCTCGGTAGGAACCTCCGTCAAGCTGAGGGTTACGGCTTCCTATGAATTCCTGGGCAAAACTCTCCACTATCAGGATGACCACATTCTTACGACGTTCGATGCGGTTGGAATCAGGCTGGTGCAACGGCGAGTATAGGCTGTCGAGTTCTGCCTGGTTAGTGAAGTATGTAGGTAGGGATATCGGCTTCTCGTGCAGAGTACGCACAATGGCAAAGGGTGTGTTCAGAACGATTCCCGTTTGCATGGGAGTGACGGTGTACTTATGAGCATCGTTGATGGCCATCGGTCGTGATTGGGTGTCGAAATACTTTCCGCGCATGGCACAAATACCCAACAAGACCAGCAGAATCAGCGAAAGGCTGTATCCGAGATAATAGCGCCAAAGGGGGCGTTTGCTATCTGGCAAGGGACAATAGCAACGCCAGAGACCATAGATGAGTAGTGCAGCCAATAGGACCAGATACCAATGTCTCACGAACTCGACACCGATAATATTAAAGAGGTTGTTCTCGTTCTGAAACTCATCGAAGATAAGTACCGTAGCACGCTGCTTGTTGAACGGGAAAAAGACAGAATCGGCCAGGTTAATGGCAATGGCCATAGCATTGATGCATACGAAAAGAACCTTCAAACAGGTATGATAGACAGGGCGCTCTTTCCAGTGAAAAGGAAACAGGGCAAGCACAACATACAGGAGGTTGGTATAGGCTAATGCCGCACCGTCAAAGAGCATTCCGCCACGGAACAAGTCGAAGGTCACGCCCCACGTCAGATCTGGACTGAACAACGACCAGTTCTCCAGCAGGAACTCCAGACGACATATTGAGTAGCTGACAAGTACCAGCAACAGGTTCCATAGAACGACAAAGAATGCATGATGTAAGAAGACTCTTTTCATTGGGAGCTTAGGTCATTATCCAACGTTTGTGAAATTGCTTTCGATGAGTGTTATCTCGCTTTCATATCGTGATAGAGCGTTTGCAAAATAGCCTTGCCCATCGCTTCGCGGTGCGGATCGGCTCCGCTGACCGCCCTGCGCGCCACATTGTCATAGACCGTACACCCTGTGGTATCACAGAGGTTGAAGCCGTTGTTAAAGGTGTTGAAGGCAAAAGGCGTGCGGTAGGTGTCGCCCAGTACATCGCGACTGAAGGTGTAGTCCTCATGCGGTATGCCCATCTGCCCGAGCACGATAGCAGGAAGATCGGTCTGGCTCATCAGGGTCTCTATACGTCTGGGCTCACGGACTGCTCCACCCATCATCAGGAACGGAATCCTTGGGAAGTCGGGAGAGTTCATCGGTCGCCAGTTGAAGCCGTGATCGGCCACCGTCACAATCAGCAGATTGTCCCATGCCGGTGTCTCGCGCAAACGATCTATGAAGTCTCCATAACAGCTGTCGGTATATGCGAAAGCATTGAATTTAACGGTATCATCGTTGATATCATCGCTGGAGGAGAGGCGATGGTAAGGTACGTCGAAAGGATTATGCGAACTGATGGTCAGGAAAGTGGTGTACCAAGGTTCCTGCTGTTGCTGGTGTTTCTGCTGAATATCCTCAAAGAGCCACTGGAATGCCACGTGGTCCGGGACTCCCCATTTCGTACTGCGGTCGGCAGCCGGGAAATTGTCCTGCGAGACCAGACGGTCGTGGCCGGAGGTAATGAAGTACTCGCTCATATTGAAGAACGAGATATCTCCGCCATAAAGCGCCTGTGTCTGATAGCCATATTGTTTCAGCGTTTTAGGAAGTCCAGGCAGATTCTTTATCTTATGAGCATAACGCATGATACTGGTTGTGGGTTGTCCGAGGTATCCACTGATACTGCATACAATACCGCGGTCGGTGCGGAAACTACCGCAGTAGCAGTTCGTGAAGCAGATTGCTTCGGGCAACAGGCGCGACATGTTCACTCCAACCTCATTTACATCGCCACCCAAGCCCTCTACAAAACAGGAGCCGAAACCTTCGAGGACAATTACCAGCACATTAGGCCGTTGGGTGTTCAGCAGTATCTCGGTGGAATCGGCAGAAGTGGGAAAGAGACCTTCCATCAGTCGTGCACGTTCCTCCTCGTCGAAGGCATCGAACTGACGATAATCGTCTTCTTTCTTTGTCAACGTATAGAAAAGGTTGAAGACGGGATTCAGGGCGGCATGGTTGTAGTAGGTAATCTTGGAGTAGAAGACTCGACCCGGTGTGTTTGGCCAGATACGCAGACCTCGAATCATGGCGAATTCGACACCACACAACACCACGAACAGCAGCACCTTTGCCACCCACAGTCCTTTCTTGCGGCTCCTGCTCCCTGTGTTTCTGACGCTTTTCCTGCCAGATAGAATCATCGGCCAAGCCAGCAAATAGTACGTTAGTACTGCCAAAAGCACCCACGCCACAAAGCGAAGAATCAAGTAGCCGACAGAAACACTGGCAAAAGCATCTTTGGGGTCACCGAGGTAGAAGAAGGCCATACGGTCCAGCTTGAACTCCCAGAACTCATAGAGCGAGGCATCAGCCAGTGCCGCCAGCGACAAAGCCACAGCCATGATTCCACAATAGACCATCAACCAGCGACGGGGATTCCATCTGGTGAAACACCAATGAAGCCCTATCAATAGTAAAGGTACGACCAACAGATATCCTACTGTTGCTACATCGATTGCCAGACCGTTGCTATAGATATCCATCAGGTCGGAGCTTGTCATTGACGTTCCTCCGAAGCCGCGGTTATAGAGCATGAAGAGGGGTTTCTGCACTCCTAAGAAAAAGAGCAGGAAGCCACAAAACAGCCACGCCAAATAGCAAATATCTTTTTTCATAGTTCTTTCGAATGACTAATTAAGCAGTTTTTGCACTATCGTCTCAGGCTTGACGCCTTTCGTACAGTGCATGTGACCCAAAGGACAGGAGTCGGAGCCGGCTATGGTGCAGGGTTGGCACGACAGGCCTGCCAAGAGGGTGTCTTTCGGACTTTGGCCATAACCGAGGAAACCGCAGGCAGGAGTGGTGCCGCCCCAGAAGCTGACAACACGTGTACCGACAAGCGAAGCCAGATGCATATTCGCCGAATCCATGGTCAACATCACATCCAGACGCGCCATCAGTGCTAATTCCTGTTCCAACGGCAGCTGACCGGCAACGACAGTCACCATGGTTTCTCCTTGAGCCCATTGCTCCAAAGTGGCAGCCTCCGCTCCACGGGCGCCGAAAAGGAAGACATGCGCTCCACGTTCTACCAGCAGTCGCACCACCTCCTGCATCAATTCGAGGGAGTACGTCTTATTGCGATAGCGGGCAAAGGGAGCTATGCCCACAGCCGGATGCTCTATATTTTCAAACCCTGTTGGCTCACCGATTTCCTCCAGTCTGTCGAACTGAGGCTCTGCCTTCAGTCCCAACTGGGCGAAGACATCAAAATAGCGTTGCGTAAAGGGGAGTGCGGAGCAGGAGTGGTCGTGGAGAATGGCTCGCCGTTCGCTACGCCTCTTATCGAGTAGTGCTACCCTTCGCCAACGAAGGAAGAACGCGGCATCGACGATCCACGAGCGCAATACGTTGTGCAGGTCTGCCACAGCATCCACATGTCCGAAGTCGCCGTTCTGTCCTTTGTCTATACGGAACAGACGACGCAACAGGCGGAAGGTTCCCCCTATGCCTCTGCTCTCGGACTTCTCCAAAGCCAGCACACGTACATTCTCGGGTGCCCCCACAAACAGACGTGCCGTGAAAGCGGCTGTAACCACCGTAAAACGGTGTTGCGGATATGTGCGGGCAACACTGTATATCGCAGGAATGGTCATTGCGACATCACCGAGGGCCGAAAGACGGAGAACAAGAACGTGCATAGTGGTAATTATAAAGTGGTAATGCGATGAAGCAACTGGATCCATGCCTGTGCGGTACGTCCAATAGTATAAGTGCTGGCCTTGCTGACCACAGCTTTCTGCATTCGTTGCAATCGGGCCTTGTCCTGAGCCAGAGCCGTCAGCTGGCGGGCATACTCCTGTTCGTCGAAGGGAGCCACAAGGACACCCTCATCAGGAGTAGCAATCATCTCACTGGCGGCATCAAAGCTGTCGAAGACAATGGGCACAACGGCATTGGCCTGTGCCTCGGCCAGCACGAGTGGCCATCCCTCGAAAGAGGAGGTCATACAAAGTAGCGAAGCCTCATCGTAATAAGGCTGTACATGATTGGTGAATCCTTCGAACGATGTACGCTGCAGGTGTAGCTCCTCTGCCATTACCTGTAAGGCTTGACGCTGAGGCCCATCACCCACAATACGTAAACGCCATTCTGGAAGATAATCCTGCACCAATGCCCAGATACGCAGCAAACGGTCAACACGTTTGTCACGTTCCGAAAGACGACCCACGAAGAGTACGGTCGGCCGCTTCTCCCACACAATGTGATCTACAGCCTGCACTGAGTTCGGAAGAACGTATAGCTTGTCGGTATTTGCAGCCTGCTGCAGGACGGTTTGCAGCCTGCTGCGATGACCTTCACATAGTACCCCATAGGCGTCAGCAGCTCGATATACTCGGCGGTACTTCTGAAGATAGAACTGACGGCTCAACCACCCTGCATGGCTCATCTCATAGAAGGGCATGCTCTGCAGAGCGAAGATGAAGGCGGCACCCGTCTTTCGTTTCAGCCAGTTGGCATACAGTAGTTCGCGGTAGCTAACAAAAGCGCAGACGTTGTGTTGCTGGATGTAGTTGCGCAGAAAACATGCCACACGGGGAGCATATTTCACATTGCCATGCGGCAGCAGTACTACTTGAAACAGCGGACGCACTCCTTCTGGATAATCATCCACATGATGAACGGATGTTGCCACCGTCACCTCCCAACCGTTGGCACAGAGGTAGTTGGCAATATCCAGTGTCACCCGTTCCGCTCCGCCGAAAGGGAACTGCTTATGGATAAAAAGAAGGTGTCGGCTGCGCTGTTCCATCCAGATGGTCAACTAAATATATTGGGAAAGGTAGCTCTCCACACCTGCGATATCCTTGGGAGTGTCCACTGACAGCGACTTGCAGTGTGCGTTGTAGTAATAAATAGGTACGTGGTTCTCTATGAAACGGAAGCTGTCGTTCTCCTCTATCTTCTCGATAGGACCACGCGGGGTGTTGTGATAGAAGTCAAGCGCCTTGCGGTTGAAGGCACCTACGCCTACAAACTTATGGAAGACATAGTCCATGGCGCCCTTCGGATAAGGTATCGGCGAACGGGAGATGAAGAGGCAACGGTCATCCTTAGCCGTCACAATCTTCAGGTTTGTAGCATCGACGACTTCCACGGGGTTCTCGAAGTCGGTCATGAGGTTCGATACATAAAGCTCGCCCTCTTTAATCTCCTGTGGGATGCACTGAATGATAGCTTCGCGAGTCAGCAGCGGTTCATCGCCATTAACCATCACATAGAGGTCGGCAGGAATGCGGGTGCTGACTTCATAAAGGCGCTCTGTGGCCGTGTCGTGATCGCTTCGCGTCATGATGACGTTGGCACCAAAGGCCTCAGCAGCTTCGCGGATGCGGTCGCTGTCGGTGGCCACGTAGACTTCTGAAAACTCAGGCACAGCCTTGCAATGTTCATATACCCACTGAATCATGGGTTTGCCCAGAATGAGAGCCAGAGGTTTCTCGAAGAAACGGCTACTGCCACCACGGGCGGGAATCACACAAATGATGTTCATTATAATGTTATTTTTCAATTATTATTTTCAACTCATAGGCCCTATGAGCCCCATTAGACCCATTGGTCTCTATTACTCACCTACTCCGCCAGACGCGGATTGGAGGTCTGTGCCTGCTGGCGGTTGTATTCCTCGCGACTCAGATACCAGCGACGATGGGACCAAAGCCACTGCTCGGGCTGACGGAGGATGGAGGCTTCGAGCATACGAAGATAAGAGATTGTATAGGGGAACTGCTCGCCCTCAGCAGGCTCTATATTGTGGAGCGAGATACGATAGTAGCCTCGCCGTGTCTGCTCAAAATCCATATAGATGAACTTAGCGCCAATCTTGCGGCCAATCTCTTCGGCACCCGTGATGTAAGCCGAGTCCTGACCGAGGAACGTCGTCCAATGTGTCTGGACGTCGCTGTTGGGATGCTGGTCGGAGTTGAAGGCCACCAGGAAGGGTTTCGGTTCTCGTCGCAGACGCAGCACGGTTCTGAGCACCTGCATCTGCGGGATGCTGACACTATCGAAACGCTTACGCAAGTGCAGGATGAGCTGGTCGAATGCTTTGTCGCGCAGTGGGCGATAGACCTGACAGAAAGTCATCGGCTCGCGAGGATAGACATACATCTGCTCGGCCCATTCCCAATTGCCCTTGTGTCCGAAGAGAATGAAGGCTGGCGTACCCTGACGCGCACATTCTTCTACGAGTTCCACGCCTTCGGGCTCCACGCGTCGGGCCATCTCCTCATCGGAAATGTGCAGCAGTTTCACGATCTCGAAGAAGAGGTCACATAGATGATGGTAGAAAGCCACCTCTATCTTGTACCGCTCTTCATCGCTGCGGTCGGGGAAGACGCGCAGGAGATTCTCTCGAACGACACGCCGACGGTAGTGCAGGACATGAATCATCAGCCAGCACATGCCGTCGCTGAGCACAAAGAGCCATGACAGAGGCAGATATGCCAGCGTGCCGAAGAAACCGCGATAGACATAATATAGGATTTTATCTTTCATAAGCAGATATTGTTTGTACGATGGTTTCTGTACTGCCCTGATGAGCCTGCATATACATTCGTGCTCTTGAGGCAATGACATCCATACGGGCATTGTCACTCTTAAGATCACTGAACCATTTGTTCAATTCTATCCAGAAGCGTACAGAACGGCCAATGCCTTCTGCTACCAGTTCTTTAGCTACCAGTTTTCGGTCCACACGAGGACCGAAGGCTACGGGCAAACCATAGGCCGTAGCTTCGATGACGCTGTGTAGGTAGGGCGTGAAGCCTCCTCCGACATAGGCCCAGCGGGCATAGCGGTAAAGGTAGGTTAGCGCTCCCATGAAGTCGATAATCAACGTCTGAGTGGAGCTGAAATCCGTCTGTTCATTGCATTCCGAGTACAGACGGGCTGCTCCTTTCAGTCGGCGCATAATATTGAAAAGTATCTCCTCACTGATTTCATGGGGTACAATGAGGAAACGGATATCAGGGTGGTGGTTGGCCAACTTGGTCACGAGCTGAAGGTCCTTGTCGTTATGAATGCTACCGGCTATGAAGACATCGCCCTGAGCTGCAAAATGCTCAATGATGGTATTATGATATTCCTTGGCAGCACGGGACAGGACATTATCGAAAAGTGGATCGCCAACGACACTCACACGATGAATACCCACGTGCATCAGACGCTGGCGGGAAGCCTCATTGAGGACAAAGATTTGTTCGAAAGCCTGCATCGCTTTGCGCCAGAGACCACCGAACCACCGAACGGGCAATGCCTTGCGAGTGATATTGGCCGAGATGAGGTAAGCAGGAATCTGCCGGCGACGCAGTTCCAACAGGTAGTTGGCCCAATATTCCGAGACAAGGAAAACCGCCTTCTGCGGTTTCACGGCATCAAGGAAACTATGAGCTTGCGCAACTGTATCCAAAGGAAGCATGAACACAGCATCCACCTCTTCCTTGTAGGTATGATACATGTCCAAGCCCGTGGGTGAGAAGAAGGTAAGCACGATACGCCAACGACCCGAGGCATGGAGATTTCGCACTATCGGGCGGGCAATATTGTACTCACCATAAGATGCAGCATGGAACCATATGACAGGGCGTTCATCGTTCACAGAGGCCATAGCCTCCTCGATCTCCTGAATCAGCCCTTGCTGCTTGCAAATAAAGCGGCGCAGTTTGGTACTGGGCTTCAGGTAGGGGGCCAGGCGAGCGAAGATGAAGCTCACGAAGCAAATTAACTGATTATATATGAAATGCATTCTATTGGCTTTAGCGCTGAGGGTCGTCGTATTGTATCTGCAAGGCCTCAAGACGGCGATGAAGCTGACGTTGCAGCTGCTCATAACCAGGCTTACCATAGAGGTTGTGCAGTTCATGCGGGTCGTTCTTCAGGTCGAAGAGTTCCCAGGAATTGACGTCGTGACCGTAGAAATGGATGAGCTTGTAGCGGTCTGTGCGCATACCATAGTGACGGCGCACATCATGCTCAGCAGGATATTCGTAATAATGATAATAGATGGCATCGCGCCAGCTCTTGATAGCGGCTTTATCCTCCTTCGTGGCAGCCTTGCCTTTCAGGAGTGGCAGCAGCGACACGCCTTGTATATCCTCAGGGATAGCGGCTCCGGCCAAGTCAAGGAAGGTGGGAGCATAATCGATGTTCTGCACCATCTCATCGATGTCACCGCGGCGTTCATACCCCTTGGGCAGCCGCATCACAAGCGGAGTAGAGAGGCTCTCCTCATACATGAAGCGTTTGTCAAACCAACCGTGCTCGCCCATATAGAAACCTTGGTCCGAAGTATAGACAACAAGCGTATTGTCGAGCAAGCCCTTTGCCTCTAAGTAGTCCAACACACGTCCCACTTCCTGGTCGAGGGCATGAACCACCTTTGCATAGTCCCGCATATATCGCTGATACTTCCATTCCAGGAGTTCTGCATCACGACTCCCTGCGATACTACTTTGTGATTGACGAGGCAGGAAATTGTAATCGGTGCCCCACTTGGCGTAGAAGTCGCGGGAGAGAGGGACATAGAAGTCGTCATACTGCTTGCGCTCAGACTTTGAGAGTCGGCCTATCATTCCTTGATAAGAGGCGGAGAGGCGGGTGCGGGGAGTCTCTTCGGCACTCACGAACATCTTGGTGTCATAGACAATGTCCATATCCTTGCCTATCTCCATCTCCGTCTTTCCAGCCGCCTCCCGGGTGGCATAATCATCATGGAACTCAGGAGGTAATGGAAAAGTCCTATCTTCATAGAGACGCAGATCTTCGATGGCTGGCAACCAGGCGCGGTGACAGGCCTTGTGGTGAATGAAGAGGGCGAAGGGGGCTCCTCTCCTCGCTCCCCCTTGTTGGGGGGAGAGCCTTTGCTCTAACCACTCGATAGCCTTATCCGTGATGATGCGGGTGACATAGCCGCTGTCGGCAGAGCGGGTACCATCCATGTGGATGAACATCGGGTTGTAGTAGTCGCCTTGCGCGGGTAAGATTTCCCAATGATCAAAGCCCGTTGGTTTGCTGACAAGATGCCATTTGCCAATGAGACAAGTCTCGTAGCCGGCAGCCTGCAAGAGCTTTGGCATCGTCTGTTGTGAACCGTCGAAGATGCCGTGCTCATTGTTCGTGAACCCATTCTTGTGAGAATGTTTGCCCGTGAGCATACAGGCACGGCTGGGACCCGACAACGAATTCGCCACATAGCTGTGCGTGAAGCGAACACCATCACGGGCGATGCGGTCCAAATTGGGCGTCTCCACAAAGCGCGTGTCGTAGCACGACATCATCTGCGCCGTGTGGTCGTCCGTCATAATATAGACGATATTGGGAGACTCTTCCCCTTGAGACCCTCCCCCTGCCCTCCCTTGTAGGGAGGGAGCGGTTACCTGTGCAAATAGGGGGGTAGCGGGTAAAGAGAGGAACAGTAAACTTTGGATTCTACGCATTTTGATTAACTACATTCAGAAGAATTCTAACAGTCTCAGGGAATTGCTCCCTAACAGGGAGGGCGGGGGAGAGTCTGTTATTTCACCATCGAGTACACCACATCCATAATCTGCTTGCCTATCTCATCGGCAGCCTCCATCGTGGCAGCCTCAGAATAGACGCGGATGATGGGTTCGGTATTTGACTTACGCAGGTGTACCCACTTGTCGGGGAAGTCAATCTTCACACCGTCAATATCGTTAACCTCCTCATCTTTGTACAGTTCCTTCACCTTGGCGAGGATAGCATCCACATTGGTTTCAGGCGTGAGGTCGATACGGTTCTTGGCAATACAGTAAGGCGGATAGGTGGCACGCAGTTCGCTGGTCTTCATACCCTTCTTAGCCAGATAGGTCAGGATAAGGGCGATGCCGACGAGAGCGTCGCGACCATAGTGAGCAGCAGGATAGATAACTCCGCCGTTGCCTTCACCGCCGATGACGGCATTGGTGGCCTTCATCTTCGTAACCACGTTGACCTCACCTACGGCAGCAGCATTGTATTCGCAGCCATACTTACGGGTCACATCGCGCAGGGCACGAGTCGAACTGAGGTTAGAAACGGTGTTGCCAGGCGTATGCTGCAGGATGTAGTCAGCGACAGTGACGAGCGTGTATTCCTCACCGTACATCGTGCCGTCCTCACAGAACAATGCCAAACGATCCACGTCAGGATCCACGACGAAGGCGATGTCGTAGCCGCCTTTCTGCATGAGCGCCTTGATGTCACCGAGGTTCTTCTCCAGCGGCTCGGGATTATGCTGGAAGTCACCCGTAGGTTCACCATAAAGACAGGTGACGGTCTCTACGCCCAGCTGTTTCAACAGCTTCGGCAGGATGACGCCGCCCACAGAATTCACCGTGTCGAGGGCCACGCGGAACTTGCGGGCCTTGATAGCCTCAACGTCCACAAGTGCCAGATCCTTGACCAGATCGATGTGTTTCTGGTCATAGCTATCGTCATCGCGGTATTTGCCAAGATGGTCAACATCGGCATATTCGAAGTCCTCGGCAGCAGCGATGCGCAGCACCTCTGCACCTTCGGCAGCATTCAGGAATTCACCATCGCTATTCAGCAGTTTCAGGGCATTCCACTGACGTGGATTGTGGCTGGCGGTAAGGATGATACCACCACAAGCACCTTCCATCGTCACGGCCAACTCCGTTGTGGGCGTGGTAGCGAGACCAATGTTCACCACATCGAAGCCCATACCCATGAGCGTTCCACATACCACATTCTTCACCATCTCACCAGAGATACGGGCATCGCGACCCACCACAATCTTGTTGGAACCCACTTTATCGGTCTTGCGGATCAAGGTGGCATAAGCCGAAACGAATTTCACAATATCCAGAGGATTCAGGGTGTCACCAGCGCGGCCACCGATGGTGCCGCGAATACCGGAAATAGATTTGATAAGTGTCATATTTTAGAGTTTAGAGTTTGATGTTTAATGTATCGAGTTTGATATTTTACATGAATTTGGGGCAAAGGTAGCGATTTTTTGTTAGTCTTCGCATAAAGAAGCAAAAAAAACACTACCTTTGTGCCCAGAAAACGTCATTTTCACCCATGAGACTGCAAAAAACACTCACGCGCGCGTTCCTTTTTCTTATGTTGCTGGCCTGCGTACCACGAATACAAGCACAGTCAACAACCTCCCAAATGCCCACCACCATTGAGGGATGGGCCGACCGCCTCGCGCGCTTCGGCAAGGCTATTCCGCAGGAGAAGGTCTTTGTACACCTCGACAATACCTGCTATTTCCTTGGCGACACCATCTGGTATGCTGCCTATACACGTCGCACCGACAAGGATGTTCCTTCAGGCATCAGCCGTATTCTTTATGCGGAACTCTACAATCAAGATGGCTTTTTGGTGGAGCGGCAGTTAGTGGAAATGAAAAACGGACGCGGCAATGGCTGTTTCGCTTTGAACGATACACTCTATGGCGGATACTATGAATTACGAGCCTACACTCGTTGGCAGTTGAACTGGGGCATAACAGAGCATGAACATACTTCAGATGCCGAGGCATGGTTCTTCAACAGCGACATGGCACATGAATTCTACCGTGACTACGATAAGCTGTACTCACGCGTCTTCCCCGTTTATGACAAGCCCAAGCAGCCAGGTGAGTATTTCCGCGATATGACCACGCGTCCTTTGCGCCGTTATTTCAAGAGCGGTGCCGAGGAACCAGAGCCTATGTTATCGTTGTTCCCTGAGGGAGGTGACCTTGTGGCGGGTGTTCCGTGCCGCATAGCATTCGAGGCAGCAACAGAGGACGGCAAGTGGCTGGAAGGCAAGGTGGAACTACAAAGAGACGGAAGTGTTGAAACATTGAAGAATGAAAAGGGAGAGGACGTACAGGCTGTAGCTACCGTAAGCCGAGGCCGCGGACTCTTCACCTTCATCCCTCAGGCAGGACAGAATTATACAGCCCTCTTCACCGCTGCTGACGGTCGCACGGCTAAGACCACGATAGAGCGTATACTCACCGATGGCGTGGCACTCTCCGTCGCACAGCAAACCAACGGCTATTTAATAAATGTACGTATGCAAGGCGCTCCCTCTTCAAAATCTCTCGGAATGACCATTATGCATGAGGGAATTGTGGAGAAGTACGAAACCATAGAACCCAACGCCAAGGATGCGGACTTCTTGCTTCCCGCCTCAGAATTGCCTGCTGGCGTACACCAGATTACGGTTTTCGATGCCGAAGGCCGTGCTTGGGCCGACCGGCTCTTTTTCATCACCTCCCCCACCCTCTCTCAACCTACGCTCACCGTCACTGGTCTCAAAGAGGAATATTCTCCCTTTGAGCAAGTGGAGTTAATGGTATCTACTCCTTCCCAACAAGGAAAGGCGGGAAGTGAGTCTTTCTCCCTCTCTGTCCGCGATGCTGCCACTCAAGATCCCACCTACGACTCTGGCAACATCCTCACCGAAATGCTGTTGGCTTCCGAAATCAAGGGCTTCGTACCCCAACCTCAATATTTCTTCCAAGCTGACGACGAAGAGCACCGCCTGGCTTTAGACCTGCTGATGATGACCCAGGGTTGGCGCCGCTTCGACTGGAAGTCAATGGCAACACCTGGGGCATTCGAACTCACACAACCCGCAGAGACGCAGACACAGATACTACGAGGAGAAGCGCTGAACTACAAGGTAAACATGTGGCAGGATGACGTGAGCGGTTTTGGCAACACACCAACTCCTTTTCAGATGGAAGAAACCATTAGAAAGCTCCAACCATCAGCCGGCAGCGCCAAGACTCCTGAAGCAGCCTATCGCGACTCACTCCGTGAGTCCTCCGAGGGAGCTTCCGTAGAGACGGAATATAGCGGAATGGGACAGGACGAAATATTCGAGAGCATCATTGCAGAAACCTTTGCCCATGAGTCCCATTACCCTTCAGGGAGTTACCGCACACGAGGGAACATCGCTTCAGCCCGCTTCAACGCAAAGGAGAGTCCTCTGAAGAACGAAGTGCGAATCCATGCCGAGTTTACTCAACCAAAGAGCGAAAGCATCTTTGGTGATATGCAGACCACCGACGGCAAGTTTACCATACAAGCTCCTCGTTTCGAGGGTTTTTGCGTCTTTTTCCTGGCAGCTTCCGACACCACGAAATGGAAAGCCGGCAAGCCGCATAGCTGGATTAGTATGGAAGAGAAGGACGAGCCGGAGTTCTATGTCCGCATCAACCAGCATTATCCTCGGTACACCAAGCCCTATGACCACTATCAGACGGCACTCTACTCCGAAAAGCAGCAGGAAGCCTTTGGTTCCAGTCATTTCGATGCAACCAAATTCGAAACGGAAATGAGTGGCATAACCGTACGTGCCAATCGTGGCGGACTGCGACGTTTCGACCGCTCGAAACCAGCCTACATCATCGATGCCTACACAGCTTTCAACGACGCTTGCGATGCAGGCCTCATGGAAGGCCGCTACATCGGAAGATTCCATTTCATCAACAGTATGGCACGTCTCTTCGCAGGCGACATGAACACCCACAACACTTATCTGTTGGAACCCCGTTATGATGGCTACAACATCTCACGCAATATCACACCCGCAAAGATTGATCGCTTCAACCATCTCATGAATCTTGATAGTGTACGCATCTACACCGACTACAATCCCCGTACTGGAGGTGACCCGCGAGCTATCGAGGAAAACGTGGAGCGATTCACCATAGACTTACAGCAGCTGCCCGATGAGGGAATGCGCGTTACCTACCGCGACCGCCGTTATATCCTTCAGGGCTTCAACGTGGCCGATGACTTCTATCATCCCAACTACAAGCTACATCCGCCGAAGGACGGACAACAGGACTACCGACGCACCCTCTACTGGAACCCCAATGTCCAGTTAGATGACAACGGACAGGCCACCATACAATTCTTCACCGGTAGCAAGGCCACCATCATCACTGTCGATGCACAGGGGCAGGCCAGCAACGGAACACTGTTGACAAACTAAGACCCACCCCCGACCCCGCCCATGAGGGGGAGGCCTCCAGAATAATAAACCAATAGAATCTATATAACTCTTTCATTATGAACCAGAAACTTCTATCCATCGTCGACCAGTTCGCCATTTGCGGTACGGTCGCAGAGATCAAGCCCCTCGGCGAGGGACTTATCAACGACACCCTCCTCGTCAAGACCGCTGAGGCCGATGCTCCCAACTATGTCCTCCAACGTGTGAACACCCATGTTTTCCCCGATGTCGATATGCTGATGAACAACATCCGCGCCGTGACAACCCACATCCGTCAGAAGCTCGAAGCACGCGGCGAAGACGACATCGACCGCAAGGTCCTCACCTTTGTTCCTCTCAAGAGCGACCCCAACAAGCTCTACACCCTCGTTGAGGGCGAACCTTGGCGCCTGATGGTATTCATCATCGATGCTATCACCAAGCAGGCCGTGAACCCGGAGTCCAGCGAAGCTGCTGGCGAAGCATTCGGCGAATTCCAAGCCATGCTGGCCGATATCCCCGTGGAGCTGGGCGAGACCATCAAGGACTTCCACAACATGGAGTTCCGTATCCAGCAGCTGAAGGATGTCATTGCCCTGGATCCCGCAGGGCGCGTCGCCTCCGTTCAGCCCATCATCGATGAGCTCCTTTCCTACGCCGACGAGATGACCCTTGCCGAGCGCCTCGGCCGCGAAGGCAAGCTGCCCAAGCGCATCTGCCACTGCGACACCAAAGTCAACAATATGATGTTCGACAAGAACGACAAAGTACTCTGCGTCATCGACCTCGACACCGTGATGCCCAACTTCATCTTCTCTGACTACGGCGACTTCCTCCGCACAGCTGCCAACTTCACAGCCGAAGATGATCCCGACCTGTCTAAGGTGGGCTTCAATATGGACATCTTCAAAGCCTTCACCCGCGGTTACCTGCGTTCTGCCAAGAACTTCCTGACTCCTAAAGAGAAAGAACTGCTGCCCTATGCCGCCACCCTCTTCCCCTATATGCAGGCTGTTCGCTTCCTCTGGGACTACATCAGCGGCGACAAATACTGGAAGTGCAAATACCCCGAACACAACCTCGACCGCGTGAAGAACCAGCTCGCCCTCTTCAAGAGCGCCTATGCCCTGAAGCCCGAGATGGCAGCCTTCATCGCCGAACAATAAAATAATCACATACCGTCATGTCAGACAATATTCAAACTACTTCTATCGGTGGCCTTATCCGCCGTTATGTGAGTGCCAGCGCACTACTCATAGGAGCCACCGTGCTGGCCCTCATCATCGCCAACCTGCCCGCTACACGCGAGTTCTATGCTCAGTTGTGGGAGAAGCAGGTGTCACTAAGTATTGGAAACTTCAACGTCTTCAGCCACGGCGGCCATCCGATGTCCCTGCTGGATTTCATCAATGACTTCCTGATGTTCTACTTCTTCCTCAGCGTGGGACTGGAAATCAAGCGCGAGATCCTCTGCGGAGAACTCAGCAGCCGCCAGAAGGCGATGCTGCCAATTATCGGAGCCTGCGGAGGTATGCTGGTGCCCGTCATCGTGTTCTTCTGCGTGTGTCTGGGACATCCGTTGATGGAACGCGGCTGTGCCATCCCAATGGCTACGGATATCGCATTCTCGCTGGGTGTGCTTTCCCTCTTCAGCAAGCGTGTGCCGCTGGGACTGAAAGTCTTCCTGGCAGCTCTGGCTGTGGCCGATGACCTCGGCGGCATCATCGTCATTGCCCTCTTCTACTCCGAGGGACTGGCGTGGCCCTATCTCCTGGGAGCCGCCGCAGTAGTGGCAGCATTGCTTATCGGCAACTATCGTCAGGTGCGCATCAAGGCATTCTACATCAATCTGGGCCTCGTGCTCTGGTTCATGGTGCTGAACTCCGGCATCCATGCCACCATTGCCGGTGTGATGCTGGCCTTCTGCATCCCCGCCAACCTCAGCAAGGGAACCCGTTACTATCTGGAGCACATCCGCGATTGCGTGAACGAGTATCCTGATATCGATGTCACTGAGGCCGACCGCAAGAAAGTTATGGTGCTCACCCATGAGCAAATCCAGGGCCTCCGTCGCATCGAGAGTTCTGCCGACCAGCTCATCTCCCCGCTGCAGGATATCGAGGACCAGTTGGCCATGCCCATCAACTACGCCGTCATTCCAATCTTCGCCTTCGCCAACGCGGGTGTGGACTTCAGCGACCTGAGCTTCATGAGTCTGTTCCAGGGCGTCGCCCTCGGCGTATTCCTTGGCCTGCTGATAGGTAAGTTCACGGGCGTACTGAGCTTCTCGTGGCTGAGCATCAAGCTGGGCTGGTGCCAGATGCCTGAAGGAGCCAACTGGCGCTCCTTCGCCAGCGTCTGTATGCTCTGCGGCATCGGCTTCACCGTCTCGATGTTCATTGCTGCCCTCAGCTATCCCGTTCATCTCGGGCAAGAGGCAGCCGATATGCTGAACGAAGCCAAGCTTGGTATCCTCTGCGGCACCATCGCATCCGCTCTCGTAGGATGCCTGATGCTGAACCATACCCTACCGAAGACCGCTCAGGATTAGGACGCCCATACATACAAAAAAACGCACGCACCATGAGGGGGAGTGCGTGCGCAAGAAGTAATTTCCTGTCTCAGGAGTTACTTCCCTTTCGAACTACGAATCGATAGTGATGATTAGAATGACGCTGCAAAGGTGGCGCTTTCTGATGGAAATAAGCTATCAGATTCACAAAAACCGACTCTCAAATTCACAAAAAGCCCCTTTTCACATCCTTCTCAATGAGTTTTCATGACACCAAAAGCACCTGACGTTGTAATATTCGAACAATGGAACTGATGCACTACGTGATATCGCTCATGCCCGCCTTCATCTCCCTCTTTTGGGTGGCGGTACTGGTTCTGGGAGTCATCGACGCCCGCGATACCTTGCGCCATCGACTTTCGGAACAAGTGCTGATGGGACGCAGACGCCTGGCACTATACATGGGCACAGCCACGTTGATCTTTACCTGCCATGCCTTGCATTACGACGCTGCGGGCGAGGGGGCACTTTTCATAAGGATATTCTATGCAACGTGTAACCTTGCCACCTTTCCCCTCTTTCTGATATATATAGGAACGCTTGCGGGAGAGTGTGCAGGCGTGCGGACTTTATTCCAGTGGCGATGGATGGGGCTGTTGCTGCCAGCGGCGGTGAGGCTGGTGCTGGCAGTGGTACTAACCTTGACGGTAAGCGACGAGCTGTCCAGTAAGCTCTATGCTGTCATCATCCCCCTCGACAAAGTCGCCTTCGTCGCCGTATGGCTCATCTGCTTCGTACGTTGTCTCCGCATCATGCAGCGCCACGACCGCGCTATCGCCAACTATTATGCCGACGTCGAAGGCAGGAGCATGAAACCATTCCGCGTCTTGCTGCAGCTGATGATTATCGGTATGGTAATAACACTTGTCTGCATGTTACTCGGCAGCCATTTCTTCGTCAGGCACAGATGGCTGCTGGCAGTTCTTTCGATGGTCTATTCTATCTTGTATTTCCTTACGGGCTTCGAAGGCATGAAATGGAACATCAGGAATCTGGAGGTGGCGGAGGAAGAGCGGCTGGAGAGTTTGTCAGAGCCCGAGACATTAGCCGTTCCTGAACATCAAGAGTTGGTTGCAGACAACGAAACATCACCCGTTGCCTCCAACCAACTCTTTGACCGCGCTGTCGACGTCCTGCGACAGCAACATCTCTACCTTCAGCCGAACCTGAAGATTACGGACCTTACACGTCTGTTAGGCACCAACCGTACCTACCTCTACCAGGCCATTAACGTCGAACGGGGACTCTCGTTCTCGGAACTCGTCAACCGCCTGCGTGTAGAGCACGCCGTGCAGCTGATGCGCCGTTCGCCCGAAGCCCTCCTCGACGAGGTCGCCGTGCAGTCGGGGTTCTCCTCCAGCGCCTCCTTCTATCGCAACTTCCGGCAGTTCCAAGGCTGTTCACCCCGTGAGTTCCTGCAGCGGCTTGCGAACTAAGGGTTCATCGCCTGCACAGTCACATGCTGGTCGGCTATCATCAGGCGGAAATCGCCGGGTTCCAGCACCCAGTTATCATTGAAGTCCACAAAGGACAGGTCGCGGGCGGGCAACTGTAGTTTCACCGTTCGTGTCTCGCCAGCTTTCAAATCCACTTTCATAAAGGCTCTGAGCCGACGGATATCGGGTGTGATGGACGCCACGAGGTCGCTGCTAAAGAGGAGTACGCTCTCCTTGGTGGATTGAAGACCCGTGTTCTTCACATCGATGCTGACCGTGAGTACATCATCGGCGGTGAAGCTATTCTTGTCCACCTGCATATTGCTGTATTCAACCGTGGAATAGTGCAGGCCATAACCGAAGGGCCACTGCACGTCCATCACGGCGTCGTAGTTGTAGTTACCGTCCATCTGTCCCATATTCTCACAGGGCTTGTAGTCGTAGGTGACGAGGGCTCCGGTGTATTTGGGATAAGTGTAGGGCATACGACCCGTGAAATCACCGTCGCCCGCCAACAGCCGGGCCAACGCCGTACCCCCGTAGTTGCCGGGCAGGAAGGTGTGAACCACCGCCTTGCAGAGCGGTTCGATATCACGAATGATGCGGGGTCGTCCCTCGGCCAGTACGAGGACGATGGGCTTACCAGAGGCTGCCAGCGTGCGCACCAGTTCCTTCTGATTGTCGCTCAGGTTGAGGTCATTGATGTTGCCGGGCGTCTCGCAATAGGAATTCTCACCCACACAAACCATGATGACCTCTGCCCGCTCTGCGGCTGTGGCCAGCTGATTCCAGTCCTCAGCCCGATGGTCGAGGTCGAAGTCCCGCCCGTCCCAGCGCACGCCTTGCAGATACTGCACATTCGCCTCTCCGAAACGTTCCTTCAATGCTTGCTGGAAGGTGGGATAATGCCCCATCTGCGGAGCCAGCTCATTGGTGCGGTTACCCTGCCACGTGTAGGTCCATCCGCCATTCATGCCGCGCAGGTTGTCGGCATTAGGTCCGCAGACGAGGATCTTTGTGCCCACTTTCAGCGGCAACAGCTTCCCTCCTTCAGAAGGTTCATTCTTGAGGAGCACCATGCATTCTTCTGTCATCTGTTCTGCCTCACGGGCAAAGTCCTTGCTGGCAAAGTGGGGAAATTCGGCGGCTAACTGCTGAGGAGTCTTGTCCCACGTCTGCTTGTCCAGCAGCCCCAGGCGCACCTTCAGCCGGAGTATGCGGCGCACGGCATCGTCAATGCGGGTGAGCGGAACACGGCCCTCGTTCACCAGCTCGCGCAACATATCGCAGAAATCCACTTCGTAGGGAACCATCGACATATCAATACCCGCATTGATGGCCAAGCAGATGGCATCTTTCTTGGTGGCGGCCACATGATCACGCGTACATATATTATTAATGTCTGCCCAGTCGGTGACGATCATCCCGTCCCATTGCAGTTCCTCCTTCAGCCAAGTGGTGAGGTATTTGTAGTTTGCATGGAAAGGCACACCGTTGTTCACTCCAGAGTTGACCATCAATGAGAGGGCGCCCGCCTCGATGGCAGCACGGAAGGGCTGGAAGAATTTCTCGCGCATCTCGCGCTCGGTGATGCTGCTGGGCGTACGGTCTTTGCCACTGACAGGAACGCCGTAGGCCATATAATGTTTCAGACAGGCCGCAACGCGGTCTGAAGGGATATGGTTAGGATCATCTCCCTGATAACCGAGCACCGCCTGGCGCGCCATCTCGCAATTGAGATAGACATCTTCGCCATAACTTTCCCACATACGGCTCCACAGAGGCTGACGCCCCAAATCCATCACGGGTGAATAGACCCATGGAATCAGACAGGCACGGCTCTCGTAGGCGGCAATCTCGCTGACGCGGCGAGGAATGTCGCGATTGAAGGAAGCAGCTTGTCCCACCTCCTGCGGGAAGAGCGTAGAACCCCAGGTGTAGCTGGCGCCATGAATCTGATCTACTCCATAGATTTGCGGCACCCCAGAACACGTCTCCATCGACCGTTGGTTGAGTTGCCGGATGAGGACACTCCACGCTTCCGGCTTCTGCGCCACACCTTTGGGAACATTCAGTATGCTGCCCACACGATATTGGTTGAACACTTTCTGAAGCGCTTCCTCATTCAGGCGGAAGTCACGGCTTCGTCCATCGGTGATGACATCGATGGTCAGTTCACACATCTGCCCTATCTTCTCGTCCAACGAGAGGCGCGCCAGCGTCTGCTCCACTTGTTGTTCCACCCGTTCGTCGCGGGGAATGGCTTGCAAGGGGGCGGTAGAGGCCACCGCAGCAAATAATGTAATGAATAGTTCTTTTTTCATAGGCGAATGAATTTGGATTGATTATAATCCCTCCAAAGAGGGAGCTATAGTTCGTGCGACGAGGAAGTACTACTTCCACGCGCGACAAACTACTATTTCCAATAAGGAGGAACTATAGTTTGTTCCTTACTCGTCCCAGTCGTCCCAATCGACGGGGTTGGACTTGACGCGGGCGGCCTGGCTGCTGCCGCCGCCGTAGCTGATGTCGACGCCGTCGTTGGTGCTGACACTCTGGATTACGCTTTGGTTCAGCAGATGACTCTCGATTTGAACTTCGACCACTGTGGTCGTGGGCTTTACATAATTCTTTTTCATAATTAAAAATATTACTTAATGATTACTTTCTTTCCATTCACGATATAGATGCCGCGAGACAACTTTCTCCCCGCCCTAACAGGGGAGGGGTCGGGGGAGAGGCCTACTTTCCTGCCTTGCAGGTCATACCAAAGCCCCTGCTCATGGGTCTCGTGGGGCCCATAGGTCTCATGGTCTATACCCGTGGGTCTTTCGTCTTCGCCGAAGAACAGGTTGTAGGACTTGACACTATTACCGTTCTTCTCATTCTCCATTTCGAGGCCATTGTTCAGCTGGAAATAGGCGCGGCAGGCACCAACGCGGGGGTGTACGCTTCCTGATTCGATTTTCGGGAAGTAGAGCAGGCAGACGTACTCGTCGGGGGTGTTTGCGCGTTGGTAAACAACGTAGCCGATAAAGAGGATACTCTTGTCTGTCTCATTGAACGGGATGTTCGAGTAGGTGCTCTTGAAACTCACATAACCGTCTTTGCTGGTGACGGTCTGGCGCGCCAAGGCTTCGGCGCTGTTATCAATCTGTACACCACTGAACTCGGGATTATGGATGTCGTGCAATACCCGCGTAATATAATTATATTGGGTATAGTCCTCTGCCCTATCCCACCTGATGAGGTATGGTGTGCCGGCCTTGATGCTGGTGACAGGCTTGAAGAAGAGGTTGAGCTTGCTCGTCGTGGCATCGTAGCCCGTTTGCTTGCGTCCGTCGGCAGGGGTGTCATAGCGGGTGTTGCCGTCGTCGTAATAACCTTCGGTGTCCAGTTCCAGGATGATAGAATTGTGCAAAGGACAAGTGTAATTACCTTCGTTGTCCTGAGCGTCGATGTCTTCAGCGCTGAGGTCGAATGGCAGACTCAGCGTGTTCCAGAGACCGTCCTTGAAGAGGACCCGGCCAGACAGCGAGACGAGGGAGGTCTCGTTGTTGGGCTCGGTCTTGGCGTAGAGGGCACTGATGCGGTCGGTGTTCTTGTCGTCTGCGGGTTTCTCCGAGTCGTTGTCAGGGATGGCTATCTGGTTGAGAGTGGGCGTGGTGTTTTGGTTGTTTTCGACAATGGTATTGTCGTCTTTGCTGCCGAAGATTTCACCCACGTTCTCTGCTCCGGAGACATAGCAGTAGGCGTTGTCGCAGCCCGTAATCTTCGAGAACTCGGCCCTGCCGACGAGTGCACCCACATGGTCGTTGCCTGATACTGTGGGGATATATGCCGAAGAGTCAGATGGGACGGTGGAGCAATTCTCAATGGTACCATTACAGAAGCCTGCTATGGCGCCCACATAGTCGTGGCCGCGGACGTAGATGTCGTCGCACTGGAAGGAGGCCGCCACCTTAAGGTTCTTGATGTGGCCCTCCATGCGACCGAATAGTCCGATGTAGTCATCGTTGGGACGATCACACTTGATGATGACCGTATGGCCGTTACCATCGAGTTTGCCTCTGAAACTGTTTTGGTGAAAATATATATGGTCGCCTATGGGAGTCCAGCAAATCTTATGAGGCTCTTCCTGAACCATCCAAAAGACGTCTTTTTCGGTCTCCTCTTTGTCAGCATTGGCCGGCTTGTTGGTCAGTTTGAAGTAGAAGCCTTCAGCACACTTTGGAATGATAACGTCTGCACTTCCCCCTAATTGCCCAAATATGTGGTCATTAGTAGAATAAGCGAACGAATTATCATCGTTGATGAACGTGCGGAATTGTCTGAGGGTCATGGTGTCACAAATCTCGATGGGCTGCTCCGCAGAGATTCCGAAGTTGGCTTCGATGGCGTGCAGCGGACGCTTGTCTGCGTTCAATATATGGAACTTCCATATACCTCTCTTTAGGCTATACAACAAATGTCGGGTATTATCGATTACTAAATAGCCTATACCATCATCACTCCCCCATGTGAGTCCTTCTTCTTCGGGCAGTGTGATCTGGTCGCCTGTATCTGAATCTTTTGAATGAAGAAGGTTGGTGGCGTTCTGAGTGTCGTTGAGCGGGAAGACGAGGGTGGAAGCCTGGCTGACTCTAGGCAGACTTGAAGCACACAGCTGGGGATAGTGGTTGGCGGCGTAGGTCCAGTTGTCAGTACCCAGTCCGAAATTAGACCCAACCATTTCGGCATGTGTCTTCGCCGCGATGCTCCCGGTGCTGATGTCCTGATCATCCAGGCCTTTGTACGCCACCATCTGTTTGTCGTAGTAACAGCGAGCAAAGTTGGGTGTCTTGTCGGTGGCGTAACCGCAGACGGCGCCGACCATGGCGGAGCCCTCCACCTTTCCGGCGGAGTAGCAGTCTGAGGTTTCGGAGGCATTCTTTTGCAGACCTATCAGACCGCCCACCTGCGCGATGCCCTTCACCACGCCGGTGTTGTAACATAGATGGAGTCTTGCATTGCCTTCCACCATTCCAGCTATGCCGCCTACGCGGTTGTAGCCGTGGACCATGTAGCTGTTGAAGGAATTCTGCACAAGACAATTGTCACCTTCTGCAGCGGCATTCATATAACCTACGATACCGCCGGTGTGAAGGGTGAGGTCGTGATTTGAATACTGATTGATTTCGCCCACGTTAAAGCACTTCTCAATGGTGCTTTTGCCCGTCAGCTCACCCGCGATACCGCCCTCGTAACCAGAGATTCCGAAAATATTGCTGTAGTTGTAGCAGAGATTCACATAGCAGTTGCTGGCATAGCCTGCGATGCCTCCTAAGTGGTCATTGCCATTCACTTTCACGTCATTGTAGCAGTCCTTGATGAAGCACTTTGTGGGATTCGTGGCATCTCCGTTGAACCATCCCACGATGCCACCGGCAAAGCTGCCATCGGAATAGATGGTGCCATAAGCCGAGCCGGTGGTGGACGTGTTGCAGTTATCGATCTGACAGTCGGGATGATCCACCTTGCCTACGATGCCGCCAGCGTAATTGAAACTTGTAATGCTAATGTCTTCTATGGCGCAGTCCGTTATAAGAGTTGGGAGCTGAGTGTTGAGGGTTGAGAGTTTTGCCACTTCTCCCACAATGCCGCCGGTATATTCGCAGCCCCTGATAGATAAAAAGATATGGCTATTTTTATATTTACAGTGGCTCACCGTTCCGCCGGTGATCTTACCGCAGATACCGCCGAAGGTGTTGATGTTCGGATGGCTGTAAGTATTGCCATTAACGGAGAATTTCAGTTTATCCACCGTGCAGCCCTTGTCTTGGCCTCCAATGGTGCCTGATTCGAGCTTCGCACAAATGGCGCCCACCGTGTTTACCGTCAGGTCTCTCTTCACGTCGATGGTGCAATCCTGCACCGTGATTTTCTCGATGGTGCCTCCTATCACGTTGCGGCACACGAAAGCGTAGTCGCTGACCGACAAAGGCTCTTCGCCCGATGCGGTGGCCTGGATGCTGGAATTCTTGACGGTCAGGTTCTTCACGGTGCCACCAACGAGGTCACCGAAGATGCTGTGATCCGTATCGCCCGTGGGGCTGATGGTGATGCCTTTGATGTACTTGCTGTTACCATCGAAGGTGCCCTTGAAATCCCTGCTCGTGGAGCCGTCATCGTTGAGGATGCTCTGATTGGAGTTGTCTCCGAAGTCGAGGTTGGCCTCGAGGCGGAAGTACTTGTCCTCGAAGTCGTTTTTCGTGACGCCCCGATAACTGTGTATCTTTTGAATCAGCAGGGTCATCTCATTCACGTTTTTGATGAGGTATGGTTCCCCTGCCGTGCCTGTACCCTCCCAGAGATGATCGGTGATGCTGACAGTGACATCATAGCCGGGCAAGTCAAAGGTGGCACCGGTCCTGATGTCGTCGCTCTCGCCACCGACTCTTTTGACGATGAACACGACATTCTGCTGCTCTCCACTGTAGCTCAAGGTAATCTGGTCGCCGGAACAGTAGTAGGTCTGATTGTTGATAGTCACGATCTCGGGCTGGTTGGTGATGCTGATGTTTTCGCCCAGTGTGATTATGGTAAGTCCCATGGCGCCTCCCTCTCTGTCTTCAGACGCATTTTCATTGGTACCCACGCCGATATTTGTCATCACTTTATTCACGCTGCAGTTGTGATAGTAGTTGTTGGTGAGAATGGTAGACTCTCGTCTGCTTGAGCCGACGATGGCACCTGCCCGTCTAGGAGTGTTAGGCATTTGGACGCCCTCGGCGAAGCAGTTCTCGACCTTGCCGCCATAGTTATTACCTAAAATACCGCCAACATTACAACCACTCCATTTTATCGTAACGGAACTGGTACAGCTCTGGATGACGGAACGGGGATTCGTCTCAGTGTTGGTGTCATTATTATTGTTCATACCGACAACGCCACCGACTTCAGTGCCGTTAGAAAGGATACACACATCGTTGGCCACGTGGCAATTCTCCACAGTGCCTTTATTGAGACCAACAAGAGCGCCGATATAGTAGTGATACTTCACTTGGATGCGGGTATTGCTGAGGGTCAGGTTCTTCACCTTGCCCTTCATTCCGATGACGCCGAACAGCCCAACATAGTCCCTGGCCTGAGCCACTCGGATGCCGCTGATAGTTTTGCCGTCGCCGTCGAAGGTGCCATCGAAACTATGCGTCTTGTCGCCTATGATGAGACAGTTGTTCTCTGTGCTGTTATCTGCGTTCCAAGCGCAAGTACTGGAATAGGTGATGTTGTTGCCCAGCTTGAAGAAGTAGCCGTCGGGATGGGTGTCATCAGCACCAAAGGTGTTTCCATTGTTCACCTGATCGGCCAGCAGGGCGAGGCCAGCGGTGGAGGTGATGATGTAGGCCTTCTCCGCAGACGTGCCGTTGTGATCATCGTCAGCGCCCCATAGGGAGTAATCGGGCGTCCACTGGGCGTAGAGGGTCACAGTCTCACCGGAACCGGCGAGGTTGGTGACGCTTTGAGCGTCGGTGTAGGAGGATCCCGTGCCGTCGGCCTGGGTGTTCCAACCGGTGAAGAAGTAGTTGGCGCGGCTGAAGGGGTTAGCGGTGAGTGCCTTGGTCTCGTCGATGTTGAAGTCTTGCTGTGTCATCGTGCCTGTGCCGCCGTTGGCCAGGAAGAAGACAGAATAGCCCTGTGTCCAGTGGGCGGTGTAACTGAGGGCACCGTGTGAGTACTGATTGACGCTGACCGTCTTCTGCGGCACATCGCCGTTGCTACCTGTCCAGCCTGCAAAATAGTAGTTGCCTTCCTTGGTGGGGTTGTTCAGCGTGAAAGTGGCTGTCTCGTAGGTGTAACTGGTGGGGTTGGCTGTAGCCACCGTGCCGCCGTCGAGGTCGTAGGTGATGGGATAGGCATAACTGGCAGTGAGGTTGAAGCTATCATATGTGTGGCCGACGGAAGCGTTGCTGAAAGCATTGTCAGACAAATCCTTGACGGTACCGGTGAGGCTGTTTACGACTAACGGGCTGGTGGCACTGATGCCAATGGTGCCGCTGAAGGTGAGCACGTTGGTGCCGTCGCCATCAACGTATGTGAGGTCGCCCCAGCTGGTAGAGAGTTTCTTGGTGGTGCCTGTGATTCTCACAATCTCCTTGAAAGCCAGGCTGACGTAGAAGGTATTGCCCTTGGCGCGAGGGCCTCCTGAGATTTTGACATCGTGGAGGGTGGGCACTTGGGTATCCACAGCCGTAATCTTGGCTATGAGGTTTTTGACATCCCAGTCATCCTCGTCTTTGCCGGAGGCATCGAAACGGACGGCGAGTGTCTGGAAGTCCGTGGGTAGGATGAGCGTGCCATCGGTGGCGCGGCAGTTGGTGTTGAACTTCTGCTTGGAGAGGGGGAACTTCTCTTTGTCCGTGTCATAACCCCAAGGGTTTGTCGCACCGACATCGTTACCTACACTGGTGACGGGAAAGGTATAGGTCTTGTATGTCGTGTACGCGCCTCCAGATTTTATCTCGAAGCCCGCCATATAGCGTGATATGCTGATTTTGCCTGGATCGCCTTTATCACTGCCCGTGTCGTAAGTATCGACGTTGTCGGTAAGTATCTGCAGATACTGATAGCCGTCTTGCTCCTCCTTGGCCTGAAACTCCAAGGTCATACGGAGCTGGGCACCAGCGGTATTGAGATAGCCCTGTGTGGCAGCGTTGTAGAAAGAGGCGCTGGCTATCGTTTTTGGGAGGCCTGCCTGGTTATAACCATCTTCCGTCACTTTAAAAACTGAGGACTGAATGGTACCGGTCTTGGTGATATTTAAGAAATTACTCGTCGAGATACTGCTACCTGTGGTGTAGGTGCGGTCGCAGTTGGCTAGCAGGAAGCCGCCCTGATCCAGTACCTCAAAGCGGTACTTACGCGTGGAAGAGGTCTGGTACTTGTAGGAATCATAAGAAGGTGTCGTCTCATTGACTGTCACGTCCTTGCTATCTTCGTCGACACCAAACGTCAACTGGCCGCTTTTATCGGTGAAGTGTTGTCCTGCAACGGCCGTGAGGCTCACGGTGCGATAACAGATCGTCTCGGTTACGGATAGGTCGCCGCTACGGGTGATGGTAAACGTGCTGCCGGATGTATTGCTCACCGACCATGTGTTTTCTGCCCATGCACTCCCCTGCCCCACTGCCAGTGCAGCTATCGTTAGCACGGCAGCAAGGACTTTCTGTTTGAAGCTATTCAGTTTCATTTTTTATTTGATATAGATTTTCTTTCCGTTATTGATGTAGATACCGCGAGGCAACTTTCTCCCCGCCCTAACAGGGGAGGGGTCGGGGGAGGGGCTGATTTTCCGGCCCTGCAGGTCATACCAAAGCCCCTCTCCGACTCTCCCCGTGGGAGCGAGGGTTGAGAGGCCTGTGGGGGTTTCATCTCCAAAGTTCAGCACGAAGGCCTTTACTTCTGAGGGGTCAGCGAGCTGGAAGTAAGCGCGGAAGGCACCAATGCTGGCACCTGACTGCGGGTAGTAGAGCGTGTTCTCTTCGCCCATGAAGAGAATGGTTTGGTTCTCTGCGGCGAAGGGAAGATAGGTATAGGTACCCTTAAAAGTCAACGTCTTGTCTGCACTCTGCACAAGAGTGGGACCTGGGGTGTTGATAGTGACGTCTGCAAAGCGTGGAGAATCGATGGCGGTGCCGAGATAACCGTCTTCGCCTTCCGGGGAACCCCACTTAATAATATAAGGTGTACCGGCGGTGATGCTGGTGGCAGGCGTGAAGTAGAGATAGAGAGTGCCCGTACTGGCATCGAAGCCCGTCTGCTTGTCGGTATCATAAGTACCGGTCACATCGAGTTCCATCAGCGTAGCGTTAGCGAGGGGTGAGGCGGCCAGTGCTTCTACATCTAAGCTGAAAGGCAAACAGATGGTGTTCCATTCGCCGTCCTGATAGAACCTGCGTCCATGGAGTTCAACCTTTTTAGTACCACCGTCAGCAATGTAGTCGGCATTCTTCTTGCCTTCTGGCCTTGCGCTGTCGTCATCGAAGAAAGCAAGGGCAAAATTATTGACGTCAACGCTGGCTAACATATCAACAGCAGGCATCAGGAAGGAGTAGCCATCCACGAGACCATAGCTGCTAACGTCTGTGGTGCCGCTGGAAGATGTCACGTTGTACCAGATGGCATTGTTGCCTTCGTCCACTTCGCCGCTGTAGCTGAGGGTGACTTCGGCATTCTTGGCGAAGTATGGCACGCTCAAATAGGTAACAGAGGCTCCGCTGGCACTTATGCCGGTGCCTGAGGTAATAGTATATACAGGCTCAGCAGCACCATAGCTGTCGGTGAAGCCATGAGGATAGTTGGCATCGTCATAGTAGCCGATGTTGGTAGTAGGAACAGCGGGGTCTATACTCACTGTGCAATCGCGATAGTAGTTGCCCGTGAGGGTGGCGCTATTGTTGCCGACAATGACACCGTGGTTATTTCCGATAATCTTCGAGTCAATAACGAAGCAGCCGCTGATGGTGCCGCCGTCACAGCGGCCCACGATACCGCCCACATAGTTGTCGGCCCAGATGTCGGCGCCATTGAGGATGACATTTTTCACGGTACCGCCAACGACATGGCCAAAGAGAGCTTGGTAGCTTTTAGAAGGCAGATAGATTTCTATACCATTGATCACGTAGCCCCTGCCATCGAAGGTGCCACAGAAGGGGTTGTCCTGTGTGCCAATGGCGGTATAGTTTGTCCCACTATTGCTATGTGGATAGGTGATGTTATCACCGAGCACGAAGAAATAACCGTCGGGATGGCTTACATCGGGGCCGAAGTCGTTACCTTTCTCGTTTACACTGGTCGCCAACCAGTCGAGATCGTCCGTCGAAGAGATGATGTAAGGAAGAGCTTCGGTCCCGTCGGCTCCTGCTTCGCTGCCCCAATTACCACCTGTGTTATAGCCGGGGAAGGTCACACCGATGGATGCAGTACCCTTGTAGGGGTTGCCCCGCATATCATGGACTCTGCCGCTAAGGCCGGTAATGGTCAATGGTGTGCTGGTATCGAGGCTGTAGCTGATTTCTCCCTTGAAGGTGAGCACGTTGGTGCCGGCGCCCGCTTCGTAGGTGAGAGTACCCCATGTGGTGACGATAGTAGGTGTGTACTTCACATAAACGATTTCGCTGAAAGGCACACTGAGGTAGAACGTGTTACCCGCGTTATAGGGACCTGCAGAGATCTTGACATCGCCCTCGATGACCGTCGGATTGACGTTGTCAATGGCTTGGATGTGGGCCTTGAAGTCCTTGACCTGCCATCTGTCGTCGTGCTTGCCGGAGGCATCGAAACGTACGCCGAGTGTCTGAAGGTTGGCATCTGCCAACATGCGGGTGTTCAGTTGGTAGTTGTATTGGTAGCCCGGCTTAATCCTCTGGGTGTAGAGGCGTCCTACCGTGTTTTTGTATCTCTGCCATTCCATGTCATGACAGCCGAAGTTGATGTCGGCAGCGGCACCGACGGGGAAGGAATAGTAGGCATAATCGGTGTTCACCACACCTGGGTCATGACCGAAGCCAGCTAAGAGCTGCGCGTAGTGGAGTTCGCCCACCTCGCCGTCATGATTACCGCTATCGTAGTTCTCTGTTTTGTCCACTAAGATTTGGAGGTACTGGTAACCGTCTTCTATCTCCTTGGCCTGGAAATCGAAGGTCATGCCGAGCTGCGTGCCGATGGCAGCAAAGTATTCCTGCGGAGCAGTGGCAGAGAAATAGTCCGCGATGTTTATGCTGTGGTATGTGTTGGGAGAGGTACCATAACCGACATCGTCAACAGTCACAGGACCCGAGAAGGCTTTGACCTCTACGTTCTTGAAGAATTTCTCCAACTCGATCTGGTAGTCTGTACCATACACGATGACCCGTTCGCAGTGGCTCACTACGCTACCGCCTGCGTTAAGCACCTCAAAGCGGTAGCTACGAAATAATCCGGTCTGGTAGCGGTATTGCGCTTCGATGTCGCCAAGTGCCGCCTCGATGACGGTCACTGTCTTCTCGCTCTCGCCTACGGCAAATTCCAGCATGCCCGTCGCCTCGGTGAAGTGCTTGCCCGCCAATGCCGAAAGGCTCACGGTGCGGTACTTGACGGTTGCCTGCTCGGTAGTTTCGCTACGAGTGATAGTAAAGACGTTGCCTTCATTCGTCACCGACCATGTCTGATCGGCCCACGCACTCTGCCCCACCGTCAGGGCCACTATCGTCAGCAGCGCTGCGAGAACTTTCTGTTTGAAGCTATTCAGTTTCATTTTTTATTTGATATAGATTTTCTTTCCGTTATTGATGTAGATACCGCGAGGCAACTTTCTCCCCGCCCTAACAGGGGAGGGGTCGGGGGAGGGGCTGATTTTACGACCGCTGAGGTCGAACAAGGTGTTCTTCCCATTTGTCTCATAAGACCTGATGCCATCGTACTCATCGATGAAAACGACCTCGATGCTTTCGGGCATTTCGTGTTTGGAGAGGCGATATGGTGGAGCAAATGTCCGAGGGGAAGACGATTCGTGAGAGGTAGAAAGGCTGCCGAGATACGAGAGGTAGCAGTGAAGGGGAAGGATGTAGTCATCGGTCGTGAGGCGCACGAACTTATGGGGCAGCTCACTTTCATATTCGCTTGCAGGGAAGCCATAGTCGGTGGAAAGCTCATTCCAGACTATTTTCTCATAGGTGCCGCAGAGACTCCAGTCATTGATGTTGGCAGGTGTCTTCACCTCGGTTTGGACGGTGACTTGCTGTCCGAGGAAATCGATGGTGAGATAGTCGGCATCAGGCATGATGAGATAGGGCATGTTGGCCTCTAACTGTTTAACCTCCGTCATCGTGGCCACCCATTTGTCCTCCTTGCGGGTGATATCTGAGAAGCGGTAGAATTTACCACCACTGACATTCATCTCTTCTGTGATGGCAAAGGGAAGGAAGATGCCCATCGGCTTGCCAGATTTGAACTTACGGTTGTAGGTCACAGCACTGGCGGTGATGGGAAGGGGAATGCTGACGTTTTGCTCTGAGGTGCCTTCGAAGATGACGGTATGCTTTCCGTCTGTAGTCGAAACACGGATGCCCTCGTAAGAATGATGGCCGCAACGGGTGCAGCTGCCGTCGGAACCATAGTCATGACCGAGGGGATTGATTGTCAGCTGCTGAGGTGTCAGCTCGGTCTGGAAATCTACATCCGCGAAGAGGCGTCCGTCGATACGTCGCCAATAGGCTATGGAGCCAGACTCGGTGCAGGTGGGTTCCTGTCGGGGAACACGGTCACCAATATCGAGGATGTAAGGTGCTTGAGGAGTACCGACAACTGCATTGAACTGCCATGTGAGGTCGGGATGAATCTCCAACAGGTGTCCATGAACGCTTATCTTGAAGTACAGCTGCTCACCACCCTCGTCGCCATAAACATCGAGGTAGATGGCGCCTGGATGGTTGGAATCGCTGGGGCTGCCCTTGCCTCGGATCTGGTCAGCGGCATAGACCGCGAGGACGACGTCCTGAGTATAGACCTCCTCGTCCATCGTCACCTTCGCCGTCATGATCATACTCCCATAGAAGTCATGGGGATTCACGTCGGGGAAGGGGTCGTCAGCTGCCCCCCTGAGGCCGGCGCTCCCCAAGAATAGGAGCGCCAGCAGGGCGTGCTTCAATGATATTGATCTTTTGTGGTTCATTTGACGACTTGTTTTTGACCATTTATAATATAGATTCCTTTCGACATTTGACGAGTGGACGGTTTCACAAATTTACGGCCACTAAGGTCATAATAACTGTCCATGGTGAATAGTGCATTGTCGATGGTTCCGATGCCCGTAGCATTACCGAGGTCGATGACGACGGGGTTGCTGGGTGAGCCGTAGATGGCATCGGCCTCATAGGTGAAGGACTCTGCAGCCTCAACAATCTCATCGCCTACAGCCAGCTTGAAGCTCATCGTGCCGATATTATCACCAGGTATGGTGAGGAAGGCGACGCCGTTCTCATCGGTAACATCGGCTGTGCGGCATTCGTTGTCGACAAAGACACCAAGTTCCAGATGAGCTACAGGCTGGCCAGAGTGCATCACTCGGACGGTCATGATAGCATTGTTGGAGTAGTTGTGGTAGTCAACGGGGGTGAAATTGTTGAAAGTTGAAAGCGAAGCGTTCGAGCGGAGAGAAGCGGGAGCTTTCATCAGATTCTTGGAATAGCCGAACTGACGGGCTGTGCTGGTGTGAACCATGTAACCCACGCCCGGTTCCATCACCGTCAGCGGGCCTGCCCATTCGTAGCTGTCGAAGTAGGTGATGCCATTCTGTCCCTTGACGATATCGCCGTTCTCAGGGCTCATGGCAGCGAAAGCATCGGAGACGCTGGCCACCTGACGGCCGCAGTAGCCTACCCAGTTCCATCCGCGGGCAAGATAGATGGAACCATCTGCGGGTTGGCCCACGATGCGCAGGGTGCGGCCGTTCTGCATCTGTACGGCGTACATCTGGCTGTTCTTGAGGCTGTCGAGACTACCGCTCCAAACGCCATTCTCGCGCATCAGCCATCCGTCGGCCTGACTCTTGATGACCAGTACATCATCTGCCACCTTGTTGAGGATGGAGGTTGCCTTCATATTGTCGGCCTTGACGAAGAGCGACATCCAGTTCCAACCTTCTTTCAGCTCTGTGGACTGCTCAATCTTGTCGAGAGCCGTGAAGACGACGGGCTTCTCGTAGCGGCCCGTCAACTTCAAGGCTTCGAAGGTTATGGTATCAGGTGTCAGTTCAGGATAGAGGATGCCGGTCGAAGCGTCGTAGGCACGGAAGGTAACCTTCTTGCCGGCGTCGTTGTTGCCGTAGATATTGATGGTGACGAAGTAGCTGTCGTAGCGCTCGATATAAGCGGGATGTGCCACGCCGCGACATTCCTCACCGATGAAGGCTGCCACGAGGTCGTCGGCATCATCCATAGGAATGCCCTGTACCTCTACGCGTCCGATGACGTTCATGGAGTATTCATAATCGCCAGGATTCACGCTCCAGTCGGGCACCTGACCCGTCACGTTGACGTTGATGGTCAGCGGGGTCTCGATATCGTTATTGGCGCGCAGATAGATGGTCTCCTCGTACTTGCCGATAGGTGTGGCGGGACTGACGGTGAAGGTTACCGTGGTCTCGTCGAGAGGATTCGTAGTGCCATAGTCTTCGCTGACGGTGAGCCATGAAGGCATTCCGCTCAGAGTCCACATCTGCTGGGCACCACTCTTATTTATGATGGTGGCGTCGATAGCGCCTCCCACTTTCACCTCCTGGGTGAGGCTGAGTTCATCTTCCTGCCATTCGAGTTCCTTCTGGTTGACGAAGGCTGTCCAGACGGCAGGCACAGAGTAGTTGCCATTCTCGTCGCGGACGTCGCGAACAGTGAAGTTCAGCGTGCAACCCTCGATGGTGGCGGCATCCTCGTCGATGCTGATAACCACCTTCTCGTCGCTGGCTACGAAGGAGAAGCTGACATTGGTCTCTGAGGGTCTCGTGCGCAGGGCGGGAGCCTCGTCGGTGTAGTTGAGAGTTGAAATTTCAGAGTTGAAAGTTGAGAGTTGTGCGGTATGGCCGCTGCCCGTAAGATCTGCAGCATCGCCGACCGTCACTACCTGATTGCCGGAGTCGAGGGTCTTCTTCTCGAAGGGATAGTAGGCCACAAGACCATCTTCACTACCTGTCAGGCGTACCTTGCGGTTGCTGGTGAGCAGGTCGCCATTCATGGTGGCGTTCCACACGCGAACCTCGTCCACCTGTCCGTTGAATCCACGGTCGAAGGTGTATTCAGCATTCTCTGCAGAGATGGTGGAGCGTCGAGCGCCCACGATGAGGTTGTTGGTGGTGATGCTTCCCACATTGGAGGAGTTGGTGGTAAGGCAACGGCGACCATCGACATAAATGGCGGCAGTTCCCTGGCGCAGGACGTTCAGTGCAATGTGGTGCCAAGCGTTGTCGGTCAGCTTCACGGCATTGGTTGTCAGGTCATAAGCCCTCTGACCCTTGATATATGCTTCCTTGCCAGAGAAGGTCAGGGTGCCATCGGCAGTCAGCCACAGGGCGATGTCGCCCATCTGCAGCAGCTGAGCCTCGCCCGTCTGGGCAGCGCCGCGCATCCAGAATTCCACTGCGTAGTCGTCGTCCACGCAGGTGGGCAGTTCCGAAGCATTGATGTTCACGTAGCTCTGTCCATTGAGGCTGACAGCCTTGTTCTCATTATTCAGATACCAGGTCTCATCAGACATGGTCATGTGGCGGTTGCGTGCGTAGTCGCGGATGGTGGTGCCCTCGCCTTCGTTCATCTTCCAGTAGCCAATCAGGTGACGTGTGGAAGGATTCTTGGTCTTGCTGCGGTCGAGCAGTGCGGTGGTCATATCATGAGCCTCGTCCCAGAGCAGCAGCTCGTGGAGTGCGGCAGATGCTCCTCCACCAAGGACAATCGGTCCTTGACCGCTGTAGGCGCCCACGTTCTTATCCGTGAAGAGGTTCGGTGTCTGGTCGTCGTAAGCCACAGCGGCATTCAGCGTGCCGTCGGCCGTGAGGCTCAGGCTGAGGAAGGACCATTTGTTGGCGGGTATTGCAGTCGTGGAAGTGTAGCTGGTGCCACCGATGGTGACCACAAGCTTGTTGCTGGCGTCGGTGCCTATGGTCATCTTTGCAGCACCGTTGCCGTGACTCAGCAGGGTGCGTGCGCCTTGAGCGAGATTCACCCACATATCGAAGGCGAAGTCCTTGCCGGCTAAGTTGATGTCGGCATCCGTAGCGGCAGCGGCTTCTGTAGCGGTCATGCTGAGAGCGGTCTCGTGGTCCACCTCTGCGCCGTTGAGTACGCCCGTCACCTTGAAGTTGGCTTCGTTGGTGAGTTCGCCCTTCAGGATTGCCTCGTTGAAGGTCACGCTCAGCTCGTCGCCGATATTCAGGATACCGTCGGCAGGTTCAGGAATGCCGATAGGCGTGGGTCGCTGCATATCTTTGACAAGAGCGACCTCGTCGGAATACCTCGTCACTTCGCTGGTGCCATAGGCGCTGGCAGAAACGACGCGGAAGAGGTAGTTGCCATCGGAGAAGCTGCTCATGGGCAGGGTGAAGCTGACGCTGGAACCGCTGCTGGGCAGCAGTTCGTTGGTCTGGGTCTTGTCGGCCGAGTTGAGCACATACTCTTGGATATCTGTCCAGCTTGTTTCACCTTGTTTCTTATATTGCATGCGGAAAGCCTTCAGACCACGATAGTTGCGGTCGAAGTCCTCCATCGTCAGCACCAGGTCGGTACCCGTCTGGGTATTCATCAGGGTGTTGGAGAGCTCCAGCGAAACAGGTGATGAAGAGGGAACGTAGTGGGCAGAGATGAATGCTGTGTCGGCAATGACATCCCACGTGTAAGTCGGATAGTACTGCGAAGACGAAGCAAAAACGATGCCGATGCGGTCGTAGTCGAGGATACTCTGGTCGCTCTGCTTCAGCAAGAGGGTCTTGGTGACGGTCTCGTGCGGCTGAATCAGGATGGTGCGGACATCAGTAACTGGTGTGCCGTCGATGAAGAGCATAGCTCCGTTGGGGTTGGTATCTTCGGCCAGTCCTAAGCGGTAGTACAGCAGCTCGTTGGTCTCGGAGGCATTGCTCAGTCGCAGGGTGTAGGTGGCGGTGGAGCCGGAGGGAATGTCGGTGACCACAGGCTGGTCCACATCAATCTGCGGCACCTCAATCTGCATGGTAGCCTCATTGAGGGTAGTAATGGGCTCGTAGTATTTCGTTACTTCCTTGCCCTCATATGGAGCACTGGTCTGTCCGCCAAGAGTGCGGAAGATAGGACCGTAAGCACCACAATCATAGACATCCACGGTGAGTGCATTATCATCTCCGTCTTCAGCCAAGGTATATTTAAAGCTTACCTTTTCTGTCTCTCCTTCTTCTCTGTCATAGTGGTAACCAGGCAGAATATCACAACCTAAATCCAAAAAGAGACCCACGTCGTTGACAGACACTCCCCCCATAAGGTTTAAGTGGGCACCTAATTGAAAATTCAACGTAATATGGTCTGTATCCTCGTAATGCTGCTTATCATAAGTGTTGGTAACAGAGGTACCAGAGGTAAAAGAATGATTTTGATAATAGGTTACGCGATTAGAGTTTTCGCGATTTTCGTAAGCATAAACCTTATTGGATTCATTATACTTCAAATATCCTATCCAAGCATCTATTTGAGTGTTGCACCAACTGACGCTGTCTTGATAACTCTTTGCGGATTGATAAGGTACAAACATTTTGTAAGTACCATTCTTACCGTATTCCACATCATCGGGTGTGAGCGTTGTCAGATAGACTGGATAATTTCCATGGTTGACATAGCTGTCTATTTTATCTTGGGGGACAGATGTCAGCATCGTGTTGCGCATGAGTTCCAAATTTGGAATCAACATATTCTCAATGTAGTTTTGTGTGTAGCTGAACGAGGTGGTGAACGACGTTCCGGTGGAGACGCTCTCTTTGACATCTAATTGCACCTCTTCGCTGTTTCCCACGCGGTGGAAACCTACATTATTGGCAGCACCAAAGATGATATTGGTGGCCGATCCGATGAATATATCACCAGGAGAACCCACAAATTCTATAGCATCGCTGGTAGCAATGGTCTTGGTCTTCTCTATGGTCGTTGATATCTTGTGGTCTCCTTGGTAATCCAAATGTGTTTTTATGCCTAATTCTACATCGGCTTGGACTTTTGTCACGACAGCTGTCCAGACTCCCATACCTACACCCGTAATAACTGTGGGACTCAAAGAGCACTTTCCTGTTATGTGACCATCAAACAAGATTTGGCCCGAGTGGGAATGCATTTTCGTAGTAATCATACCGGACGACCACTCTGCCGATGACTTGGAGCCTGGAGGATCGCGAAGAATCATCTCCAACATATCAGGTCCGGCTGTAACAAAATTGTTACCCGTAGGCATATCACCCAAGATGATTCCCGTCAGACCGCTCTCGTTCCACAGATAAGTACGACCATCGATATCATAGCTGATGGAGATGGTGCGTGAGTAGGGCGCAGCAATATTGGGCAGACCAGCCATCCATGTATAGGTGGCACAACCCAGGCTGTCGAGTTTAAGCTGGTTGCTCTTCAACTGAACCACTTCACCGGTTTTGTAGGTCTCACCATCCACCGTGGTTTCCTGACTCGTCACAGACTGATCGACAGACAACGCATTATCTATGGTCACTACCAAACCTTGCAGAGGTACATTGGAGGTGATGGGAGTGTCGGTATCGCTATTGACATATTCCTCGTATGCCTCGATATCGAAGGTATAGTTGTTATATATTTCAAAGATGGCGCCACCGTATTTATATTCAGGTTTACCATCCTTAATAGCATAGATGTCATCAATTGTTATCGTGCCATAATCATCTTCAACAGTGCAAGAATCTATACCAAAAGCGCCGTCCGTGTGGTCTGCCTGCTTGACATTGAAAATAGGAGTGCTATGGTATGTCAGCATCAGTTTGGTATTATAAGAATAGGTATCAGTGATGGTTTTGTCCTGACGTAGAGAGTCTGAACGTTCTATCGAGGGATTCGAAAGATTAACAGTCTTTGATGAAGCTACTTGCAGACCGGTCTTCACCACCTTGACATCATCTATATTATATTTAAGTGGCGGCAACATAGCCGAGAACTCACCCGTAAGGGAGTCGGTATGGATGTAGATCTTGTGGCAGTCATCAGCTCCAGCTCCACGCCATGATTTGCTATTAATTTTGTCGGTAGCCGAAGCAACGGGTACCGTTTGCGGGTTGATCTCGTAGCTGTAGCTGGTCTCATTCTCTACCCTCACCACATTCAGTCGAGGCGTCTCGTTCAGCGGTGTCAGCACCAGTTCGGCTACACCGATATTATTCTGACTGAGTCCGAAGCCCAAGTCTTTATCGCCTTCGATGTCACCACCAACGACACGACCCGTGAAGTTCACCAATGTTTCATCGTAGAACTCCAGGTTCTTTATCTCGCGGTCGAAGGTGTGCTTCAGTCCCACGCCATCAGGATCAGCAGGATAGCGGCCACCGTTAGCAAATTCGTGTCCGTTCAGGTCCACTGTGATGAAGTGGTCGCCGATAGGAACGCTGATGGTAAACTCACCATCCTCGTTGGAGTATAGAATTTTGCCGTCCTTGGAACAAACAATACCATCGATCATGAGGGTGGCTCCCTCCACAGGATAGTCTGTGCCAGCGTATAAAATCTTGCCACTGACGGGGAATGACGAAACATCCTCGAAATCTACACCGCTGTGGTTAAGCGACGACATGCTCACATAACGAGAACGCGTACTGGGTGAGAACTCGTGGATGCCCAGGGTCGGAACAATCGTATAGCTGGTGCCTTCGCCAGAGAAAGGCACGCCACGAATCTCGTAGTATCCATCATTATCGGTGTAAGCCATCAGGCTCATCTGGTTCTCCGAAGGCAGCTTGGGGGAACTGGTAGCGCCCACTGCTGAAGTAGCGTGACGGCCGTTGTTGATGCCATTCTTCTTAGACATATCGTAGGCCATGGTCTGATTATTCAGGCCCTCGTCGAACGGATAGTAGATGGCCAACTCCTGCTCGCTGCCTGCCAGTGGGTGGTTATAGTTCTTCTGAATATCATCCTGGGTGAGGCTCTTTGTCCAGAAGCGGAACTCATCGAGGTAACCACTGAAGTAAGCATCGCTATTGAACATCGAGTTGTTGCCAATAGAGAGACAATTGGCCTCTTTGTCGATCTGCGGAATCTTCACCTCGGCCAGTTCCTTGCCGCTGATGACAGTGTCGCACTTGACAACGTCGCCCTCCATCATGCAGACAACCGTCTGATGGTTGGACTTGCTGTGAACGCAGCTGATATGAGTCCAGGTGCCGGGCTTGATGATGAGATGAGAATCGTAGTTCTGCTTGTTCAGCGACACTCCCAACGAATATTGACTCTGATTCTTGTCGTAATGCAAGTAGAGGCCGAATGAATTGTAAACATCCATCAGCTGATACAGCTTTTCATCGTTATTCATCACGGAAGAATCTGGATTAACGTACATCTGTATCGAGAAGTTCTCTCCAAAGAGTTCCTTGAGAGCCTCCTGATTGCAGTCATATTTGAAACCTGTTCCGAAACTGGACATCCAGACAGAACGCAGTCCGCTGCTGATGTCGCCGTCGGTGGTCTGCTGCTTCAGCGTCACCTTGGCACCAGAGACCGCAGTTCCCGTGCCATAGCTCAGGTTACCACTGATGCTGCCGGTGGTTACGCTGAAACCGTCGGCGGTCATGAAGCTGTCTTCCGTCCTGACATCGCCGTTCATGCTCCAGGCGAGCACCCTATATTGGTTGTAACTTCCTGGAAGCGCTGTCACATCGTCGTAGCTGTAGGTCGATGCGGTGCCGGAAGTAGAGTAAATGTTTGCCCAGCCGCTGTCTCCAGAGCTTCCCAAAGGTCGGCGCTGAACGGTGAAGTTGGTCACATTCGTGCCCACCTGCAACACATTCCATTGGAGCTTCACCATCGTACTGTAGGTACCGCGCGAAGCTGTCAGGGAGGTTATCTTCGAGCCGCCTATCGACGTAAATGCTTCAGAACTGATCTGATCCTCGTTGAAGACATTCACCTTCAGGCGGTAATAATAAGTCTGGTTCGAAACGAGTTCATACCCGTCGGTGCAGGATCCCCAGGTGGTGGTATCGCAGGAAATCATCTGGTATGAGATGTCCTCCCATTCCTCGTTGGGACTGGTCCTTCGCTGGATGTAAAGCTTATATTGATTGTTGCCTGAAGCATCGTTGATGGCATTATGCTTCCACACAAGGTCTATCTTGCCTTCTGCGTTCTCCGTTGCCGTGAAGCTGGCGAAATTCCAAATGGGCGTAATCGTGGCAACCGCCTTTGAGGAAAGTTCTTCGGGAAGATCTGGCGCGCCTTGTGGAAAGAAATAAACACCGAGTTCATAGTCCGTACGATAGTCATCAAGCGTAATCTCAGAACTGTGCGTTCCATAGGGAATACCCGATTCTAACACCTCTTTGGTGGTGAGGTTCTTGATGGTCCAGGTACCGCACGTACTTAGGGAAATCGTATCGGTACCTACCACTTTCGAATCCACTACGTCCCAGTTCACCGTCATCTTCTTTTTCCATGGATCCGATAATGTACAAGTGACGTTTGTCGGCAAAGCAAAACCATACACATCAAGTGTGTACCATTTATACACCAGCATTTCTATATCCAACGCCGACATATTCTTCATGGAAGCGTCTTTCTTGAACTTCGTATTGATGCTGTATTGAACAGGCAATCGGGTTCCATTAACGTAGTCGAAGTTTTCAAGAGTAGTGCTCAGTTTATCAAATTTCTCCTTTCTAATACCGTATTCCTCTTCTGCATCAAAGTCGGCCTTGTATTCGGTGGGCGCCACAGTCGATTCGGTATATAATCCTACTGTGGTGGGACCATAGGATTTCGAGAGGTTACCGCTGACACTGATGGTTTGGTAATCCTTCATAATGTAAGTCAACCCACCCCAGGAAGGACTTGTGAAAGGATCTGTATAAACAGTCTTCGACTCCGAGAACGTACCTTTATTATCGTTTATCCTCCAAGTACCTTTCACACAAATTGAATGCTGGACTCCTGTTTCCCAGGCCTTCAGGAATATGTACATATAGACGCGGTACCGGTGTTCTGCCTTACCTGACGAAGCTTCGTGATGAGGATCGTAGAAACGGATGGTGGCGTAATCTGTCTCATAGACATTTTCCGTCCAGTCATCCTTTTTACGATAATTGTTAGCTCCTTTTTGATCCTTATTCCATGTCAGTTCCTTGGGCATACAGATAAAATGGTCATCGACCCATACCGAAGCACTATCATGCGTTTCGTCGCTTATGAAATAGCTGTCGCTATCATACGCATCGAAATACAACACATCCACCATGATGTAAGGTTCGGAGATTGTCGGAGAATGAACCACCTTCATCATATCAGGATCTGTGAAACGAACGATGGCATGAACCTCATTGGCCATTGCGAACATAAACATCAGTGACAGCAGCAACGACTGCCACCACCCTTTCATTTGAAACTGCAAACTTTTCATATTATTAGGTTTTGTTATTTGTTTTCTATTTTGTTTTCTTTTTGATTCCTTTCTTTCAATAAGAGGCCACATCCTCTGTGGCATTCGTGCCTGCCTCGATGACAGAGCCGTACTCCGACAGGGCATAGAAGATATAGATGAAGACGATTATTCCTGCTGAGAGCAGCACGCTGTAGGGCCAGTGCTGTGTGTTGGGGAAACAGGCTGTAACGACAATGCTTCCGATGCCGAAAAGTACGATGAGATGGCAGCTAATGCGTATGGAACGCTGGAAACCGATGACTCGGGTGCGGTTGCCGTCTGTCCACCAGCGGGCATTGTTCTGATTCTGCGGTAACTCCTTCGTGAGCCGGCGAACACGGTTCAGCGTACGATACAGCACATAGGAGATGTATAGGGCATGAATAAAAAAGATGGCGAACTGCAATTCATAGCTCTCAATACCTGAAATCGCTACCGTCCAGTAGCTGACTATTCCTATAAATAATATAAGGAGGTCGCGAATAACCACCTTGCGGGTCAGGTAGTTGGGATTCAGCAGCGAGATATGGCTCCAGCCGAAGAGCACACCTCCCACATGGAAATAACTCACCGTGAGGGCAGAGGCAGCTTCTGGCCAATTTGTGCGCCACTGACACAAATAGTGCATCAGGAATCCTATGCTGAAAATAGTGAAGCAGAGTGCCACAATCCAACGGGAACGATGGTAGACTTCGTAGAAGCTGTAGGCATAATTGTTGTGAATCAGGGTGACTGCCATCATCAGATTCACTACTGCCGACAACAGCAACATGGTTTCGTAGAATTGAATTTCGATCATAAAAACGGGTAAAAGGGTTGATTTCTGCCACAAAAGTACATTTTACGCGCGTCGCAGGGTGTGCAATTTCTTTATTTGATGTACAAAATCGTGATTTTAGGTGTGTAAAATCGCGATTTTATACACCATATTACACTAAAATACTATTTTTTCTGTAACTTTGTGGCCGATTTTATATGTATTTAATACGATATTTCCAGTTTTCTGCTGTCGTGCTGATGCTTTTGCTGACGCTGACGCTGGTCTTCATGCTGTTCCGCAGGGTGGAGGTGAACAGTGTTCCCAACAAGTCACGATGGCTGATGGCTGCCGGAACCTCTTTGCTCGGACTTCAGTTTTTTCTGCAGTTCTCCTTGCGTTTACGCGAGATGGGCGAGACACAGGCCGTCATTCTCAATATGCTCATGCTGGTACCTGCCACGTGGCTGCTGGTTGTAGCAGTACTCTATCTCCAGCGCCAGGGACGACTTACATGGTATGAGTGGCTGGCAGGTCCTGTCGGATGGATCATCATTGTGATACTCATTTTGTCGGCTACGTTGTCCGACGACCTGCCGTTCTTCAGCGATACTCCTACCATCCGCCGTGCAGAGTATATCGGAGCAGGCATCTTCTTTCTCATGCTCGTCTATTATATCTATCTTCAGTTGGCTGAATTACGACGCATACGACGCTCGCTGAGTAACTTCTATGACCACGATATGAGCAACCTGCTGAGATGGATGGAACTGTGTATCTGGGTACTCGCAGGAACAGCTATCTTCATTCCTGCCGCTATCCTCCTACCTGGTCGCCAACTCTCTTTCTTCGGAGTTTTCTGCATAGGAGGCATCTATTATCTCGTCCTCAGCTTCAAGGATTATGTGCAAGGACGCAATATCGTTCAGGTCATGGCGGCACAGAAGAATGCAGCAGAAGCTGGAATCGACAACGATACCAATAATCCACCTGCCATCAACGAAGAAGACATGAAACGGGTGCAACAGGCTGTGGAACGATGGACACAAAATGGCAACTACCTCCACAGTGGTATCACAATGGCACAGGTATCCAGCGAGATGCATATTTCTCAACCCCTACTTCGCTCCTGGTTTCACGCTGCCGGCTATGAATCGTATCCTGACTGGATACAGCGATTGCGCGTGGAACATGCCAAAAAACTCATGTCTCAGCATCCCGACTGGGCACTCGAGGCCATTGCTGAACAATGTGGATTCAGCAGCCGCAACTACTTCCATAAAGTATTCCAAAAACTTACAGGAAAAACACCAAATCAGTTTATGGAAGGGGAAAAATTGAAAATTGAAAATTGAAAGCGAGGAAGTAGTAGTTTGTCGCACTAGGAACTATACTTTGTCGTGCGTGAAAGTATAGTTTGTCGTGCGAGAGACTTTACTTTATTAATGAGGAGACGTATATATGTGAGAACAAAAATGTATATACGTAAAGGCAAAAATGTATATACGTAAAGGCAAAAATGTATATACGTAAAGGCCGAGACGTATATACGTAAAGCGCATGACGTATATACGTGTGACTTTAACTAGAATAGGTACACACTTTGTTACCTATATTTACTATTGTTGTGCACACTTGTCTGTTTCTCTTCCTGAGGCAGTGCACAATCTCCTCAGATGCTTCCTGTGCAGCTGCACAGTCG
>Ga0310696_10000298_pt1 | contig 83424 bp, 51 predicted proteins | sample AusTroGonzalo_MG_4_FD_203885 | JGI IMG/M metagenome (GOLD analysis project Ga0310696, IMG submission 203885) | Bovine rumen microbial communities from tropical cattle in Woodstock, Queensland, Australia - Gonzalo_02 (v2) (version 2) | ecosystem: Host-associated > Mammals > Digestive system >...
CTGGCATCCGCTACTGGGCACCCGACTACAAAGGCTGGTACGCAATGTCGATGTTTGAATTTTCAGATAAGGTCGGCACCGCCAAAAACATCCTGCAGAACCACAAGGAAATTATTGAGAAATAGCATACTCCATTGAAAATCCCGACTGGAGTCGGGATTTTTTTTGCCATGTTAAAGCATTCTACTTCTCCATTTTTACCTTGTAGAAAAATCACACTTAAAAAATTTAGAAAAAAAGTTTTCATAAAAACATCTCCAATTAGAATTAATTTCTTAACTTTGGCATTTGTCTATAAATGTGTTTTTATGAAACGACTTTTAATAACGATTGCTGCGATAATTATGTCTATACAGGCATTTTCGCAGATACCAGAACAATTCACAGAAACAGTCACTCTTACCGACTACTATGGTGACACATACGACATAAATGCATTACTTGCAGACGGCAAATATATTGTCTTCGATTTTTTCTTCACCACTTGCCATTATTGCCAAGAAGAAACACCTGACCTTGCAAGACTATATACAGATATGGGATGCAACAGTGTCGATGTAATAGTAATAGGACTAGAAATCACAGAACACGACGGATCCCACGACATTGAGTGGTATATGAACGAATTTGGAGCCACCTATCCTATCGCCCCTTATGCTAATAATCCAATAAACGAAACCCTTTTCGACAACTGGGGACTTGATGGTACACCAACTTACATACTCATACAGCCCAACCGTTCTATGAATGAAATGGGCAGACCACCTAGCGCAAACCAACTTACTGCTGTAGGTGCACACGAAAGCGCTTGTCCCGACAATTTGCCTATTGCCGACTTTACTGCCAACAGAACTCGACTCCCTGCTGGCGAAACTGTAACATTCGTAAACAATTCGCAACGTTCAAATGCTTGGACATGGACATTCCAAGGCGGAGAACCAGCAACTTCTACCGAAGAAAACCCTACTATTACATATAATAACATAGGAACATACAATGTAACGCTAACTGCAAGAAACCGTCAGGGCAACGAAGATACAAAAACGCGTGCCAGTTACATCGAAGTTGTTGCTCCTCCGACAGAGCCTCCAACAGCCTACTTTGCAGCAAACCAAGTTACGGTAATTGCTGGCAATACAATAGACTTTACCGACCTCTCACGTGGAGAACCGTGGGTATGGCAATGGTGGTTCGAGGGAGCTCAACCGACTGGCTCAACCGAACAAAACCCTCATAACATCAGATACAACAACATCGGTTCTTTCAACGTTACACTAATCGTACAAAACTCCCTCGGCGGCGATACGCTTGTAATGGAAGATTACATACACGTTATCCCTTCAATCGGAAATGCCGTACCAAAGGCAAAGTTCACTTGCGCAAGCAGACTTGTACAAGTAAACACTCCTGTAATATTTGAGGATCAATCGGAAGGCTACCCGATGTTCTGGTCGTGGCAGTTCGAAGGCGGAGAACCTGCAAGTTCCGAATTCCAGGTTATACCACAAGGTGTAACATACGAAAACTCAGGTGTATATGACGTAACATTGGCGGTGTCGAATACAAATGGCGGCGATGTCCTAACAAAGCACGACTACATTGTGGTTTACGAAAACTACGTCGGCTCATACTGTGATACACTCTGTAACCTACTTCCCGACGAAACAGCAATAAAACTCGGAGCTCATGGAATCGAAGGATACCTAGGCGGACACAACAGTGACAGAATAACAACATACGCCGACAAATTTGAATACTATACATTCAACGAAATATCATCAATAATAGTTCCTATAATGCAATTGTCGTACACAAATCCAAACGACTACATTACATTCATCACTTGGGATGGAAATGACCCCGTACCGACAACTGTCATTTCTGAACAAAGGGTTTACCTAAGGGACTTGAGCGAAAACTATTACCAAGTAATAAACTTCACCGAGCCATTGCAAGTTGACGGACCATTCTACCTCGGATACCAAATAAACTACACTAACGGCACCGACATTGTAATTGGTCTTTCTCACAACAGAGGCTACGGACGACCAAACACTTTCTTCGTACAGAAGGACGGCGAATGGAAAACTGTGTCCGAGGCATACGACAATATTTCTGCTTCGTCAGGAATAAAAGTTGCAGCTTGCCTTAATGGAGAAACCGGCAACGAATTATTCACAGAAACTGTAACCATATATCCTAATCCTTGCAACAACGTTCTTAATGTAGAAAACACCAACGGATTCGAGCCTTACGACTTCATTGAAATATTTGACAACCTCGGAAGACTTGTCTATTCAAACAACAATCTTGGCGGCGAAAAGGTAGAAATAAACGTATCCAACCTGCCCATAGGAACATACGTGACAAGAATGTTCACTCAGGGGAAAATTGCCGTACAAAAATTCGAGAAAATAAATTAGGCATAAAATTGAATTACAATACGGAAGCAGCATGAGAAATCTTGCTGCTTTTTTATTTAATAATCAACACATTAGCATAGACTGACTATCAAAACCGCATCACAGAAAACTCTATTAAAAATAAAAGTGTTAATTTTGCACGTCTTTTAATATTTGAAAGCGATGCAAAGACTTTTGTAACGATTTAGGAATAAAAGGGATAGCATTGCAAATTAAATAAAAGTACTAAAACGGACTAATGAAAACTTTCAAGAAGTACATCCGCAAGGACAGCACAGCTCTGATAACAGGCGCAAGTTCCGGAATGGGACTCGAATACGCCTCTCAGTTAGCGCAATCTGGATGTAACCTATTGATTGTAAGCAACGAGGAAGAGAAACTAAAGTCGGTAGCCGAAAGATTGCAAAACGAATACCACGTCAAGGTGACATACAAATACCAAGACCTGGCAAAACAGGAAGCGGCACAGGAACTATTCGACTTCTGCCAGCAGAACAACATACAGGTTGACATACTAATAAACAATGCCGGCATATTCTTCTTCAAGGAACTGAACCACACCACCATAGATAAAGCAAGCGCAATGCTAATGCTGCACGTCTATACCCCTACTCGACTATGCTCGATGTTTGGCGACGAAATGAAAAAACGCAGATACGGATACATACTTACAGTGTCGTCGGTAACGTCAACAATGGCAATCCCAGGTTTGACAATGTACGCAGCCACAAAGGCTTACTTGAAAAGTTTTATGAAGTCGCTTTATCTTGAAAACAAGCAATATAATGTACATACGACAGTTGTATGCCCTGGTGCTGTAGATACACCTTTATATAATATCGATCCGAAGTACAACGGACTTATGAGGTTCGGGGTAAAGATTCGTGCTGTATATACACCGCAACTGCTTGTAAACAAAGCGTTAAAGGCAATGTTCCGCAAACGTCGCTGCAAAACTCCCGGATTTATCAACTTGCTGTGGCCACCACTTATAAATGCCATTCCAAAAGGCATAGTGCACAAGATATGGCTAAAAATATGTTAAACCTAAACAGACAAAAATAATATCAGAATATGAAAAAACTAAGCAGATACATAATGTTTCCATTGGCAATGGCACTTGCCTTTACCGCCAACTCGCAGACATACAAGAATGTACAATACGGTAACTTTGAAAGCTGGGTTGTACGCGACATTGAAGAATCGCTAATTATCGGCGGTGATATAAAGCGCATCTATGCTATTGGTCCACGCGACACCATACGAGAAAACAAAGCACTGAACATCAAGTCGATATGGGCAACATCGAATACATACGCAAAAGTTGCGGGCATATCCAAGACCAGCAACACCGTTTATCCCGAAAGACGTGGCAACGGTTACTGTGCAAAACTTACCACCGAATATGCAGAATGCAAGGTTATCGGCATTATTAATATAAGGGTACTTGTCTCTGGGTCAATATACTGGGGCAAGGCTCACGAACCTATTGACGGTGCCAGCAATCCGTACAGCAAGATGAGATGGGGTGTGCCGTTTACAAACAAGCCCAAGGCTGTGGTACTCGACTACAAGTCGGCAATGCCAAACAAGGGAACAATCACCACTTGCAAGACATTATCATCGTCAAGCCGTCCTGGAAACGATGAGCAGCAAATACTTTTCATACTGCAAAACCGCTGGGAAGACGAGAAAGGAAATGTATATGCAAAACGCGTAGGCACGGCAATCTATCACATTACCAGTCCGACAAAGGATTGGGTTAACGGATTCCGCATCCCTGTAATCTATGGCGACGCTACCAAATCGCCCAACTACAAGCCATATATGAACCTCGGACCTTTGAAGGACAACCTTTACACAATAAACAGCAAGGGCAAGAACGTTGAAATACAAGAAGTTGGCTGGGGCGACGAAAGCACTCCTGTGACACACGCAATTATGCTTATAAGCGCATCGTGCCAGGAAGCATTCTCTGGAACTATCGGCAATACGCTCTGGGTTGATAACATTAAGTTGGAATACTAAAAATGGATCGCCTGCCCAACATAATATACATCGAGGATATGGAATTTTTCGCATTCCATGGTCACTACGATGAAGAAAAGTTTGCAGGAAACAGATTCTTAGTAAACATTTGCCTGCATACCGATACCAGCAAGGCAGAAAAATCCGACAATCTTGACGATGCACTTAACTATCAGGTCGCTTACGCAATTATAAGCGACATAATGACAAATACCAAGTCGAACCTGCTTGAACATCTTGCCTCGAACATACTTGATGAATTGTTTTCTAGGTTTCCTCAACTTCAAAAGGCAAGAATAAGGATTGACAAGTTAAACCCTCCTATGGGAGGAAAAATTGGCAAGGTCGGCGTAGAAATAAAAAGGAAACGCCCAAAAATGTTCCCGAACTTCAAACCGTCGCACAAAATAGAATTAGATTAAAACATTTTTTCACCTAAGCATTGCCAATCGGTATTATATTGCTATCTTTGTAGAATCAAATCTTAAAATAGAATTCTTATGAAAAAAAGAATAATTTCATTGGGCGCAATAACCGCCATTTTGGCAATGGTTATATTTGCTGGTTGCGACAAGTTTATGAAGATTGTGACAGTAGAAACAACCAGTTTCTCTGACGTGAAAGCGACATCAGCAGTATTAAAAGGAAAAGTCGTTTCGACAGGAGGTGGCGATGAAGTAAGTGAACGTGGATTTTTCTACAGCACCGACAAAAAACTAAAACCAGCGAAAACCATAGAATGCGGACCTGGTAAAAAAGGTGACTTTGATGCAACAATTAAAGGATTGCAGCCTGGCACAAAATACTATTTCATGGCATACGCTATAAACGATGACGACATGAATACTGGTGACGTACTTGACTTTACAACATTTACACTAAAATCTACAGTAACAACCGACGAACCAGAAGTTGAAACAACTGGTGATGTAACACTAAAAGGCAGATACGACAATAAAGATAATCTTAATATTGAGAAGGTTGGTTTCGAATATGCAAAAAATGGAAACTTCAACAACTCCATAATAGTATATGCAAATAAAATAGAGTCGCCTTTTTCTGCACATGTAGAACTTGATTTAACCACATATTACTGCCGTGCTTTTATCCAAGTCGAAGACTCCTCATTGATACTTTATGGAAATACTATTGATTTTATATCTGTTATTCCTACTGTAACGACAGAAGCTGCGACTGAAATTGATACGACATCAGCAGTTTTGAATGCGACTGTTAGCGGCGATATAAACAACAAAGGTTTCTATTGGAGCGCAGATCGCGACCTTTTAAATCCAGAAACTATACACGTAGGATCTGGAGTCGGAAATGGCACATTTTCAACAAGAATATCCAACTTGACAAAATCGACCACCTACTACTATAAAGCCTATGTAAAATATCAGAATGGTGCCAAAGAAGCAACTGGAGAAATAAAGAGTTTTACCACAAATTCTAGCAAGTAGCATAACTAAAAGATATTATCGGTCGGAAAATCCGACCGATTTTTTTACGTGCTTATCTTTAATGCAGTATTGCAAAATTTTCAAATAGTGACTATATTTGCAATCTAAAATTTGACGAATGAAGTGTATTGGTTTTGCTAGCGATCATGCTGGATTTGAATTGAAGACTTTCCTTATGGAATATATGAGGCAGAAGGGCTATGAAGTAAAGGATTTCGGCACATATTCTGCCGAAAGCTGTGATTATCCCGATTATGCTCATCCTTTGGCAAATGCTGTTGAGGCTGGTGAATGCATAGGTTTTGCAATCTGCGGAACTGGCAACGGTATAAGCATGACCGCCAACAAGCATCAGGGTGTGCGCTGCGCATTGTGCTGGGATGTCGAAATTGCATCTCTTGCACGCCAGCACAACGATGCTAACATTTGCGGAATGCCAGCCCGTTTCATTTCGAAGGAACTTGCAGTTGAAATCGCAGAAACATTCTTGAAAACCAAGTTCGAAGGCGGCAGACACGAACGTAGAATAAAGAAAATCCCCATTAGTTAAAAAATGGAAAAAAAATCTCGCAAAAAAAGATTCTGGACAGCCTGGAAAGAGATTTTCCTTAATAAATTCTGGCATAATCAGGAATTAAAAAACAAAATTTACGAAATTGTCTTCGGTTCCGAGACCAAGGCCAGCAAAGTTTTCGACATCGTGCTGATGATTATGATTGTCGCCAGCATTGTGGTGTTGATGATTGAAAGTGCGGGAATACCAAGGGGGTGGAAAATCCTATTCATAGTTCTTGAATATGTTTTTACCGCATTCTTTACTTTCGAGTACCTTGCACGAGTTTATTGTTCACCAAAACCTCTGAAATACATATTTAGTTTCTACGGAATTATCGATTTGGTGTCAACTCTGCCTGTATATATCAGTTTCATTTTCGGTGGAGCGCGCTATATGCTTGCAATCAGGGCATTCCGGCTGATAAGGGTTTTCCGTGTTTTCAAGCTTTTCAATTTCCTCGACGAAGGAAGATTTCTGCTTCTGGCACTTCGCGACAGCAGCAAGAAGATTATCGTATTTTTCCTATTCGTCCTGATTCTTGTAATTTCGATGGGAACAGTAATGTTTATGATTGAAGGTGGGAAAAATACGGCATTCAGCAATATCTTTACCAGCATATATTGGGCTATCGTGACAATGACTACGGTCGGCTACGGCGACATTACGCCTACTACAGGACTTGGTCGGGCATTATCGGCATTCGTTATGTTGCTGGGTTACACGATAATAGCAGTACCAACAGGTATCGTTTCAGCTTCGATGGCAAAGAGCTACAAGAAGCAGCGCGAGAAATTCCGGATTTGCCCGCAGTGCCACGAGTACGAGTACGACAACGAAGCCAAGTTCTGCAAGCATTGCGGTCACGAATTTGGCGACGACTGGCGGCAGGAACACCCCGAAGAAAAGATAATCCGTACCGATGGCCGCGAGGAAGCTATTGAAACAGAAGTATATGAAGAACCAGAATAATATGCAGTCGATACTATACATACACGGCTTCAATTCGGCAGGAAACGCCTGGAAAGCAATGAAGTTAATCGAATATTTCCCCGATTACCAAATAGTTTCGCCAACTCTCGACTACTATACGCAGTCGCCAGATGCTCTTATTGCACAACTTAAGCACGAAATTGATACTCATGACATTAAAATGATTGTGGGAACAAGCCTCGGCGGTATGATGACTATGTATATGTCGGCATTATGCGGACTGAAGGCTCTTGCAATAAATCCTGCTTCACGCCCAAACGAATCTCTTAGGCAGTTTGTGGGCGTTGAGCTGATCAACTACGCCACCGAAACAAAGCATTATCTTTCGCAGGAAGCGTTTAATGCATATCAGGGGTTCATTACAGGACCTTTTAACGATGTTCATTTCGATAGAAGCAAGCTTACTTTTGCACTTGCCAAGGACGATGAACTTCTCGGTAGCTACGATTCGCTGAAGGAACAGTTCAAAGGCTTTACAATCCACGAGTTCGACAAGGTTACACACCGCTTTGTAAAGTTCGAGTATCTTGTTCCGATTATAAGGGATATTTTGGAAAGTTAAACATTGATAATATGAATTTTAATATGAAGACTATGAGACATATTCTTTGTTTTGCAGTGTTCACTATGGCAGCTTTTTGCGCTTTTGCACAGACAAATCCTTATCCGGAGGAAAATGATGAATACGCATACTCAGAAACCGTTAAATACCAAGGTCAGAAGCCTATAATAAACGATTTTATCAATGCATATTTTGGAGAAGAATCGGAGGACGAACTGAATGGGTACTTGTCGGACTTATGGCATAGATACCTCAAGAACGAGCCGTTGGACAAGACCGAAAAGGTCACGCTTGACTCTAAAAATGGTTTTGCAAGTTTTGAAAAGGTTTATCCTCCCGATGAATACGACACCGAAGGCAGCAGAACGCTCGTGGAGATGTGCTATTGGAACAGTTCCGACGGCAATCACAAGATTTTTGCGGAGTCGGTGCAACTGTTTCATGGTGACAGGGCCATTGAGACAGAGTTCAGCGGTTTAGTTTTCGGCATATACAACAACGCTACGCACAAGATAACTTATGTAGACCAATATGCTATGGGCATAGAGGTAAAGACTGGAATGGAAAACCTTGGCGTAATCGTTGACAAGGGCGAATACTTCCTTACCAATCATGAAACTAATGAGCGCAAGCCTATAACCGAGGAGCAATTCAACAATTGGTGGAACGAATATCCAGTTGTAACTTACAGTCTTCCGCGCGTAGGCAAAGATATCACAGCAGTCATTAACAACCGTCCAGAAGGCAAGAAAGAAGTTGTTGTAAAGTGGAATGGACTAAGATTTGATGTTCAGCAGTAGAATGAATCGTCATTCCGCAAGACTGAACGAACAGGCGCAGGTACGAGCCTTGTAAGTTCGTTTATGCGGAATCTCATCGAATAACAATACTATATAAGATTACGGATAGCAGTCTTCACAACGCTCCCCATTCTGTATCGCGTGTTACGACTAGCTTCCGAAATGACGAGCCTTTTTTTCACTATTTTCTCTGCCACCACTTGCGTTTTTGCTGAGGCTCGTTTTCGGGCATAAAATCATCGCTGTATTCTTCATCATCAAGATCTTCCTTAATGAGTGTCTGCGGAATGAGCAGTTCGCGGATTTTGTCCCAACCGATAAAACCACCAACATTGCGGTCGTCGATGTAGATGTCGGCAACAATCTTGCGGCTCATGTACTTGGGATTGAAAACCTCGTCGGGATGCTCATTGTTTACCGCGTAGAATGTAAGTCCGTGCTGTTTGCAGAACTCCACGGCTTCGTCGAGCAGTTCTCCATCGCGAACAGTCCACAGGATTAGTATAAAGCCGTTGCGCTTCAGGTCTTTCAGCGTCTCGAATGCTCCGTCTATCACGGTGCCTATTTCTGGATAGCGGTGGGTGACTATTGTTCCGTCAAAATCTACTGCTATAACTGGATTCATATAAGTGATTTACGATTTTAGATTTACGAATTACGATTCTTTCTCTATTATGTCATGCTGAATTTATTTCAGCATCTATTACTAATATTATTCTCTTTTTTATTAGATCCTGAAACAAGTTCAGGATGACTAATCGGTATGACCCCTTCGTTTTTCAGCATCTGTTACGATTTATTTTCTACCATCACCCCTTCGACTGACGCTCAGGGTGCGAACTAGTTTCCGTCATTTTTTTGTCTTACCATAAATATTTTTCCGTTCTCTACTTCCTTGGTTTCGTCTTGCGGTTCGATGGCAAGGCTGTCGGTGTCGATATGCAAAATCTTGTTTACTATGGTCTTGTCGGGAAGAATGAGGGTTAGCGTATCGCCTGTTGACGAAAGTTCCCATTTCCCTTCGATGGTTTTGGTCTTTGTGGCATTTACATATTTGCCGTCTTCACCGAAATAGTATGTTGTGTATTGCTTAGTCTCGTTCATCTTTTCGTAAACTTTCCTCAGCAATGGCTCGGGAAGTTCTTGTCCGCCAATGTACATAGAGTCAAGCTGCCATGTACCTTCAATTAACTTTGTCACCTTGTCGTTTTGCGCCGAACACAAACTGGCAAACAGCATCATTGGTAATATTATTATAAGGTATATTGCTTTCATGTCGATAAAATTAAGGTTCAATCCTATACAATGTATGTTCAATGTCAAGGTCGGCAAGCATGTTAGGCATACGGTCGTAGCTGGTGTCGGTAATGAAAATCTGTCCGAATTCGTCGCTTGATACCATCTGCGAGATAACCTTCACACGCTTTGGGTCGAGCTTGTCGAAAATATCGTCAAGGAGCAGAATGGGCTTTTGTCCGACCTTGCGCTGAATGTAGTCGAACTGCGCAAACTTAAGGCTGATAAGGTATGTTTTCTGCTGTCCCTGAGAACCACACTGCCTTATGCTGCTGTCGCCAAGCAGGAAAGTGAAGTCGTCGCGATGCGAACCACCAGTGGTGTGGCTTGCTGCCCTGTCGCGGTCGCGATGCGATGCAAGTAGCTGGTCGAAAGTCATTTCGTTGAGTTCCGAGTCATAGACAAGCTTCACTTCTTCGCGTCCGCCCGAAATCTGTGCGTAGTACTTCTGGAATATAGGTATTATCTCATTGATGAACTGCTTGCGCTTTTCAAAAATCTTGGTTCCATAGTCGGCAAGCTGCATATCCCAGATTTCGAACTCTGCATCGTTCACCGAAAAACCATCGTGAAGCTTGTGTAGTAATGTGTTGCGATGCTCGAGTGCGCGCTTGTACATTGCAAGGCTTTTCAGGTATATGCTGTCGAACTGTGAGATTATGGAATCAACGAATTTGCGTCTTGCATCGCTATCGAAAATCAAAATAGTGTCGGTAGGAGAGGAGAAAACAATGGGAATCAGCCCAATATGGTCGGAAAGACGCTGGTATTCGGCTCCGTTGCGACGGAACGACTTGTGACGCTCGTCCCTATGCAGTCCGCAGTAAATCTTTTCGCTCTTGCCGTCGATATCGTATTCGCCCTGAAGTACATAGAAGTCTTCTCCGTCGCGTATGCAAAGCCTATCCTGCTGCGTGAAGTAGCTTTTGCACATAGAAAGGTGGTAGATTGCATCAAGAATATTGGTCTTGCCAACGCCATTGTCGCCAATTATGCAGTTGATGTTGCTGCAGAACTGCAAGTCCTTTTCCTCAACGCTCTTGAAGTTGACTATTGATATGTCTTTCAGAAACATGCTCATTGTTAACGCTTTAGTTCTTTTTTCAGGAATTGCCCTGTGTAACTTTCCTTGTGCTTTGCAATTTCCTCTGGTGTTCCGCAACAAAGTACCGTTCCGCCTTTTTCACCGCCTTCGGGTCCCATGTCGATAATCCAGTCGGCACACTTTATGACATCCATGTTGTGCTCGATGATAATCATGCTGTTGCCCTTGTCAACCAACGAATTAAGCACTTTCATCAGCACTTGGATATCTTCGAAATGCAGACCGGTTGTCGGTTCGTCCAGTATGTACAATGTCTTGCCGGTTTCACGACGCATAAGTTCTGTGGCAAGTTTTACGCGCTGAGCTTCACCACCCGAAAGCGTTGTAGATGACTGACCGAGAGTTATGTAGCCAAGTCCCACCTGTTGCAATATGACCAGCTTCTTGTAGATCTGCGGAATGTTCTCGAAAAACTCGACAGCCATATTTATTGTCATATTGAGGACATCGGCAATCGATTTTCCCTTGAACTTGACTTCAAGGGTTTCGCGGTTATAGCGTTTGCCTCCACAAGTTTCGCACGGAACATATACATCGGGCAGGAAGTTCATCTCGATAGTACGCACGCCTGCGCCCTTGCAGGTTTCACAACGACCGCCAGCAATGTTGAACGAGAAGCGTCCGGACTTGTAGCCTCTTATCTTTGCTTCGGGCAACGATGCAAAAAGGTCGCGGATTTCGGTGAATAGCCCCGTGTATGTCATTGGGTTTGAACGCGGTGTTCGTCCGATTGGCGACTGGTCAACAGCAATAATTTTGTTTATGTTTTCGATGCCTTCGATTTTTGTGTAAGGCAGAGGACTAGTTTCGGCGCGGTAGAAATGCCTATTCAATATAGGTACGAGAGTACCGTTTATGAGGCTCGACTTTCCGCTTCCCGAAACGCCTGTCACGCAGACCATTATGCCTGTTGGAAAACTTACATCTATGTTTTTCAAGTTGTTGCCAGTAGCACCTATAAGTTTTACGCACTTGTCCTTGTCGAACGGACGGCGATCCTTTGGTACTTTGATTTTCAACGAGCCGCTAATGTACTTTGCCGTAATGGTGTCGGCGTTTTGCATTTCTTCGGGTGTTCCTGCAAAAACAAGATGTCCGCCCTTGCGTCCTGCACCAGGACCAATATCAACTATGTAGTCGGCATTTTCAATCATGTCGCGGTCGTGTTCTACGACAATTACCGAGTTGCCACGGTCGCGCAGTTCCTTTAGCGAATGAATGAGCTTCTGGTTGTCGCGTTGGTGCAGACCGATACTAGGTTCGTCAAGGATGTATAGCACATTAACAAGGCGGGAACCAATCTGTGTTGCCAGCCTGATGCGTTGTAATTCTCCGCCCGAAAGACTTTCGGCTGGACGGTTGAGCGACAAATAGTCAAGTCCGACATCAAGCAAAAATTTCAGTCTTGTCTTGACTTCCTTTACAATTTCGTAGGCAATTTTTTGTTCCTTTTCCGAAAGTTCAGCATTATGGTTGTCGAAGAAATTATAAAGTTCTGGCAAATCCATATTTGCAAGCTCAGCGATATTCTTGCCTGCAAACCTGAAGCACAAAGCTTCGCGATTGAGCCTTGCTCCGCCGCACTTCGGACAGGTTACATATTTTGTAAACTTGGCGTTCTCCTTGTCCGAATCGTCGTCGCTACTGCTGTGCTTCATGCGGTTTATTACGCCGTCGAAGGTGACGATGTAGTTGGAATCTTCGCCAAGCGGGGTATGTCTGAGGTTGAGGTTCCCGTTGTAGCCGTAAAGAATAGTGTCGAGAATATCTTCGGGCAAATCCTTGATAGGCGTTTTCATCGAAAACTCAAGTTTTTCGGCAAGAGCATCGAGTGTCCAGAACAGAACGGATTCTTTGCGTTTACCGATGGTGGTTATTGCGCCTTCGTTTATCGAAAGATCACGGTTTGGAATAAGCTTTTCTAAGTCAACATCGATGATAGTTCCAAGTCCGTTGCACTTAGGGCAGGCTCCCTGCGGCGAGTTGAACGAAAACGAATGTGGCGCTGGTTCCTTGTACGAAATTCCGCTTGTGGGGCACATCAGGAAACGGCTGTAGAACGATGGCTTGTCGGTGCCTTTTTCAAGAACCATTGTTATGCCCTTGCCAAGTTGCATTGCAAGTTCGATGGCTTTGCGCAGACGCTGGCTGTCGTCGTCGCTTTTTATCGTGAGCTTATCGACAACAACTTCGATAAAATGGTTCTTATAACGGTCGAGCTTGAGGTTATATTCCACTTCGGTGATTTCGCCATCGATGCGGGCTGTCATATAGCCGCGGCGACGAATATTCTCGAAAAGTTCCTTGTAGTGACCTTTTCGTCCATTTACAAGCGGTGCAAGAACATAAATCGACTTTCCTCCAAACTTTTCGGTTATGATGTCAACTATCTGGTTGTCGCTGTATTTCACCATTTTCTCGCCTGTGACATACGAATATGCCGTAGAGGCACGGGCAAAAAGCAGACGCAGGTAGTCGTAAATTTCGGTTATTGTGCCGACTGTAGAACGCGGATTCTTTACGGTAGTCTTCTGCTCGATGGCGATTACGGGGCTAAGTCCTGTAATCTGGTCAACATCGGGGCGTTCCATGCTGCCGATAAACTGCCGCGCGTATGCCGAAAATGTTTCCATGTAACGGCGTTGTCCTTCGGCATATATGGTATCGAAGGCAAGCGACGACTTTCCGCATCCGCTCAATCCAGTGACAACGGTAAGCTTATGCTGCGGAATGTCAACATCAAGGTTCTTTAGGTTGTGAATCCTTGCGCCCCTGACTTCAATCTTCTCATCTTCAGTCTTCATCACTTAGTCGTTTTGCAGGGTCTTATGCCTTTTTTCGGCAGTTCAATCTCAAATTCCTTACGCGACTGGTTTGGAAGCGTATTGGTTCGAAGCCACGGATTGAAATGCTTGAGCATCTTGAGGTTAGTGCCATTGTCGATGGCAAACTGTGTAAGGTCGCCTATTGTCGAGTCAACCTTTATGGTGTAAGTTTCAATTTCGTCGTATAAATCCTTTTCGTCAAGATTAAAGCCGTATGTGCTAGGATTTTCCATCACAAGCTTGAGCGCAATGATACGATAAACATATCTAGCAGTTTCGGAATTCAGAAGCAAGTCCCAGTAGTTGTCAACCTTTTGGTTTTCGATGCTTTTGCTTACACCGCCCATGCCCATATTGTACGAAGCCGCAACCAATGTCCAACTTTTGAACTTTTTGTATGCGTCCTTGAAATACTTGCAGGCAGCAACCACCGACTTGTGATGGTTGTAGCGCTCGTCAACGTTTGTGTCAATGCGCAGACCGTACTCGTTGCCGGCTGTTTTCATAAACTGCCAGAAGCCAGTTGCACCGGCAGGACTTACAACATTGCTCAATCCGCTTTCGGCAACGCAGAGATACTTGAGGTCGTCGGGAATGTTGTTTTCCTTCAGTACTTTTTCTATTTCAGGAAAATAGCGTTTGGCTTTCTTTAAATATGTTATTGTTGCCGAATGACGGTACATATTCACTACAAGCTCATAGTCAAGAGCCTCATAAACGTCAAAATTTTCGAGCGGAACTCGTTCCCCGCAGAAAATAATCTCATTGGGGATATATGGTTGTGATGAGGTCGGTGCAGACGGAAACTCCTTAGTTTCACTGCTTTGCTTTGTAGAATCGTCGTCTGTTGTAAGCGACATTAGTCCAAGTGTGCAGAGGATCCCTATGGCGATTCCACCAACGATTAATACGGGTATCTTAATGTATTCTTTCATTTCTGTTTCGTAACTTTTGTGTTAATGTACAACAGAGCAAAAACAACTACCGGATATGCAGCCAAAGAATAAACGACACCATAGTTTAAATCAGTGCAGTACATAATTACTTGTGACAAGCAAACTCCTATAAGATTCAGCGAAAGCAGAACCGCTCCTACTTTGCGTACTGTAAGACCTCTATAATATAGGTAGTGCGTTGTGTGGTCGCGACCACCGACGAAAGGAGACTTGCCCTGCAGAAGACGGTTGATAGTAACTGTTGTAGTGTCGGACAAAGGAACAATAAATGCTAATGCTACCATTATGAACTGCTTGGCGTTGTATGCATAGTTTATTTCATCGGTAATCTGTATTCCGTTCCAGAAATATTTGATGCCAATGTATGCCAAAAGTATTCCGAGGAACTGGCTGCCATTGTCGCCCATATACATTTTTGCAGGTGCCCAGTTGTAAAGCAGGAATCCGAGAATTGCACCAGCGGCAGTCACCATCACCATAGTATCAATATTGCAGTTACCATTTATTATCTGCATAAGTACGCACGGAATGATTATCGTCAAACTTACCGAACTGGTGATTGCGTCCATATTGTCGAGCATATTGATAGAGTTCATAATGCCAACAACCCAAAGTACAGTAATTGTGTAGTTTACCCACGGCAACGGAGAAATTGTTATGACAACGCCAGTCTTTATCAACACGAAAGCGCACACAAACTGCACTATGAACTTGAAAAGCGGAGGTGTATTCATAAGGTCGTCGGCAAGCCCCATAAAGAACGAAATTCCAACAGTTATCATCAAGGCAATGAACATATTGGAATCTTCTGGGGTATAGAGCGGAGAGAAATAATATATCAGACTGGCAATCAGGAACACAGAGTAAAACAAGATTCCACCGTATATGGGCTTGCTTTGCGAACTGAAACGCTCAGTGTTGCCTTTTGTCTTCTTTGTCAAGAAATTAAGTGTCCCTTTAATGAAAAACGACCCAAGCAGAGCCGAAAAACCAACAGCGACAATTGCGCTTGCCAATAAAATCCATTCCATATCCTTACTTATTTCTTTTTCTTACCGAATAATCTACTAAAAAAGCCTCTCTTTTCTTTCTTTTCGCTACCATCGTCATCCTCATCGGTACTGTAGCCATAACCATATCCGTAGCCATAACCGTGACCGTATCCGTATCCATACCCACGACCATAACCGTAGCCGTATTTACCATAATGCGAGCCGTATCTGCTGTAATGATAACCGGAATGTTTGCTAACTGGAAGGCCATTCAACACCATAGAGATATTCTTTACATTATGCTCTTCAACAATTCCATTTATGTACTCGATGTAGCCCTTTACGCTTATGCCAGAACGCATTATGTAGAAGAAATTGTCGGCATATTTCGACAAGGTTATTGCATCGTGGATAATGCCGAGTGGCGGAGTATCAAGGATTACAATGTCGTATGCAGCACGAACCTCTTCTATAAATGTGTCAATGTTCTTACCGATAAGCAACTCGGCTGCGATAGGCGTAACTGGACCACTTGTAATGACATCCATATTCTCGATGACATCCTTGTGTAGGCATTCTTGCCAAGGCTTCTTATTGGTAAGTATTGTTGAAACACCAACCTCGTTGTCCAGGGTCAAGCACTTTTCGAGACGAGGCTTGCGAAGGTCAAAGTCAACAAGCAAAACCTTCTTCCCAGACATGGCATAAATATCGGCGGTGTTGATTGCAATAAATGTCTTTCCCTCTCCAGGAACCGTCGAGGTCGTTATTATTACCCTGCATTTCGAATCCAGCGGATAATAGTCGAGGTTGGTTCTTATCTTGCGGAAGTTTTCCGTTATGTGCGAACGGGCATTCTTGTGCACAACAGCCTGCGAGAACTCGTTTTTGTGTCTGCTTGTCACGACTTCGCCAATTACAGGAATGTCAGTGTATTTGCTGATGTCGTTGCTTGTAAGAATCTTATTGTAAAACAAGTATCTTGCAAGCAGGAATAATATGGATAGCACAAGTGCCAATATCACCGCCATTGTCATAGTCTTCGAGAAGATTGGCGAAATTGCAGAAACTGGCACGCTTGCTTTTTCAAGTACTAGGTTTGTACTTACATATCCCGACTGCGATATAAGTATTTCTATTTTTCTGTCAAGCAACTTTGAGTAATGTGATTCGTTTACAGAATATATCCTCTGGAGTTTTGAGTATTCAAGTTCATCGTAATTTGCCTTTGCAAGTATTCCATTACGAATATCTTCTTGTTTCTTTTCGCAGTTAGCCTTCTGCTTTTCAAGACGAACGATTGTGCTTCCAATGAAGTCAATTATTGTTTCCTTTTTTGATTCTATCTGCTTGTCAATAACTACAATCTTATGGTTGTTTTCTGTAACTTCATACAGCATATTTTCACGCTTTGACATTAGGTCCTGCAATGATTTCAGCATTGACGAGAGAAATGCATTTGACGACTGTCCCGACATAAGTGCCATCATTTCGTACATATTCAAGTCAGGATTAGTGTTCACTTGTTCCTTTACTTCATTCAATGTTTCAATTTCATAGTCGATTTCGGACATCCTCTGTTCAAGGTTTGCAATCCTAGTTTCGGCAAGACCGTTTTTGCGCGATTTAACCTCTTCATTGGTTATGCCATTTGCAATACGGAACTGCTGCAACTGGCTCTCGATAGTTGAAAGTTCATCGACCATATTGTCCATCTGCTCGTCGATGTATGCAATGGTTGCCATTGAACTTTCGCGACTTTTCATTACATCAAATTCGATAAACTGCTCAGCAATTGCATTGGCAATGTCTGCCGACTTCTTTGCATTTTCGCAGTCGTATGTAATCTTTATTGTTCCAGCATTGTTGTTTAATGCTTCAATGACAAGTCCCTTTGAAATGTCCCGTAAAATATGTCGTTCACTATTTATAATGAAATAGTATTTGTCCTTAATGCTACTTCTTTCTATATATGAGGGAGCTGAAAGTGTTAGCGTTACACCATCCTGTATTTTTGTAGGTTTGTCGAATGGCACATTGTACGTAGCACCATCTTTACCGATAGAAATGTCGTATGATTTGCCGTCTTTGTTCTGTTCATAATATACAGGCTTGTCGTATATTCCGTTTTCCGTAAATTCATAGTCAACCTTAAAAGGCATCGAACCATAACTTTCGGTATTAAGGAAAGCACCTTCGGTATAGAAACTTATGCCCAAAGGCAGATTTTTGACAACAGTTTTCAAAAATTCCTCTGACCGCATAATCTCTATAGTGGGATCCATCTTTACGCCCGAACTTATACCTAGAATTTCGTTTGTCTTGTTCTCCTTCTTTATCTGAATAATAGAATACGAACTATATATCGGCTGTGTATAACGGAAATACAGATAGCCTCCTGTAATTGCCAAAGCAAAGAATATTATGACAATAATGATGTTCTTTCTGAGAACTGTCAAGAAGGTTTCGAGTTCGAAATCCTGATTTAGGGTTGGTATCTTATTTTCTTTTTTCTTCATCGTTTATTATTTAGCAAAATAGCCTTTGACTGTAACTATAACTCCATATACAGACATCAATGTTGTTACAAGCGTAAGGTATGGCGAAATCTCGCGGAGAACCCTTGTCACATATTGCGGACGGCTTTCCACATATATTATATCGTTGGCTTCGAGCATAATGTTTGTGCCGTCAAGAGTCTCAAGCGACGACACATTCCAATAATAAATCTTTGGCTTGTCGGTAAGGTTTCCGCGTATAAGTTTGATTCTGTATGCACGGCTGATTTCGGTAAGTCCACCGCAGGCAGCAATCGCATCTATCAGAGTAAACTGATTGTTGGTCATAGCAACAGTATGAACTTTTGAACCTCCATTCATAAATACAGTAACCTTACGATTTCCTACTGTTACAAGCACAAACGGGTCTAGGAAATATTCGGAATAAAGCATTTCTAGAGTATCCTCTGCCTCACGGATTGTCTTTCCACTGATGTCAATTCGACCAAGAACTGGCAACTTAACCTTGCCGTCAAACTCAACAGGGAAGCCGTTGTTATTCTGGTTGTTATTTGTAATATTAAAGTTAGATGTTCCCCCGGTCGTTCCTCCTCCGAATCCGAAATATGCCTGACCATTGTTATTCAGCACTCTGATATTCAACTTGTCGTTAGGCTGAATTCTGTATTCTATTTCCGAAGGTTCCTGCTCGGACACTTCATAGTCCTTGCTGTTTCGCAACATTTCGTATGGTCTTAGCGACCTACACGAACTAAACATCGTTGCTATCACTATGATTACTAATACTATATATCTTTTTCTCATCTATTAAGCCAGATTAAGACCGCAAAGATACAAAATATATATTATAGGTTGGCAAAAATATCAAATAAATGTCCCGATAAGACAAATTATAACAATCCCACAAAATACAATCTTTCTTGCTCAAACAAAAAAGTCAAAAAATTATTTGCCACTTCGGTAAAAAGATGTACTTTTGCAGTCCAAAATGATGGTCCAGTAGCTCAGCTGGATAGAGCAACGGCCTTCTAAGCCGTAGGCCACAGGTTCGAATCCTGTCTGGATCACAAAAGCACTGGGAATCAGTGCTTTTTTTGTTAACGTAAAGACATGGGAACGATATTGCAGCCGAATTTTCAGGAAATAGCGAAAGGCATTGGAATCAACCTAACAGGTTTCGAAAAATTGCTGATTGAAACCATAAATTCCGACAACAGCGACTTCAAGCCGATGCTACAGCACGTTTTCAACGCAAAAGGCAAACGCATTCGTCCCCTGCTCGTCTATCTTTCGGCAAAGATTTTCGGCAAACCAACACTAAGCACCGACCGCGCTGCCCTAATAGTCGAAATACTGCACAACGCAACACTTATCCACGACGACATTGTCGACGAGTCGGACATCCGCCGCAACCAGCCCACGCTCAACGCCACCAAGGGAAACAAGGCTGCCGTACTCGCAGGCGACTACCTGTTTGCCAAAGCAATAAGCATAGCCACACAAAATGCGGAACACACAATAATCGACATGCTTATGCCAACCGTCTGCGCAATGAGTGAAGGCGAACTGCAACAACTTGATTCAAAAGACTTCAGCACCGACGAAGCAAGGTACTACGAAATCATTTTCAAGAAAACCGCTTCACTGATAGCATCATGCCTGAAAGTCGGAGCATTTACCGCTGGTGCAAACGAACAGCAGAGCGAACAAATTGGCAAAATCGGTGAGAAAATCGGCTACATCTTCCAGATAAAGGATGACATGCTCGACTATTCCTCCAACGGCAAAACCGGCAAGGAAAGCGGCAACGACATCAAGGAATGCAAGGTTACAATGCCACTCATCTGTGCGTGGAACAATATGTCGTACAGCGAACAAGCCGATTTCCAGCAACTTTGGAACAGTCCACGCACAGCCGAAAACATCGAGCAGATTCGCAAGGCTGTCATCGCAAAAGGCGGATTGGAAGGCAGTCACAAACGCATAATAGAAATCAAGGAAGAAGTTTTCGCCCTTATCGGCACACTGCCACAAAGCGACTACTGTACTTATTTAAAGCAAATTACAGAATATATCATCGAACGAGAAAACTAGAACGTCATGAAGCAAGTTGAGATAACCCACGCAAAGAACGGATTCGGCAAAGCACTGGCCGACCTTGCCGACACAGACAAGCGAATCGTATGCCTAGGACTCGACATTACCAATTCCGTCGGCATGAACTTTTTCAAGGAACGCCATCCCGAAAGGTTCTTCTCGATGGGCATTGCCGAACAGAACGCCGCAGCAACAGCTGCAGGACTTGCATTGTCGGGCAAGATTCCAGCATTCTCGACCTACGCGGTATTCTCAGCCCTGCGCAGCATCGACCAGATAAGAGTTTCGGTATGCTACAACAACCTTCATGTAATTATAGGTGGTGCACACGCAGGAATCTCAGTCGGTCCCGACGGCGCAACCCACCAGGCACTCGAAGACCTTGCCATAATGCGAGCAATGCCAAACATGACTGTTCTTAGTCCTTGCGACGAAAACCAGACCTACCTTGCCACAGTTGCAGCCGTAAAGCAGTTGAACACGCCTTGCTACATCCGCTACGGACGCGAGGCTGTTCCGAACTTCACCGACAAGAACGACAAGTTTGAAATCGGCAAGGCTCAGTGGCTAAGGCACGGAAAAGATGTCGGACTTATAGCTACTGGTTCGATGGTTTGGACTGCACTAGAAACTGCAGAACGCCTTGAGGCAAACGGAATTTCCGCCGCCGTAATGAACATTCACACCTTGAAGCCAATCGACAAACAGGCAATTGTAGAAATTGCCAACGAAACCGGCAGAATCGTCACCATCGAGGAACACCAGATTACAGGCGGACTTGGCGGAGCTGTTGCCGAAGTTCTTGGCGAACACCGTCCTACCCCGATGAAAATAATCGGTATGCCCGACTGTTTCGGAGAATCTGGCAAGCCGGCCGACCTGCTTCACAAGTTCGGACTCGATGCCGAAGCCATAACAGCAAAGACATTGGCTTTTTTAAACAAATGAAAAAACAATGAAACCAAACGAAACCGTCATTCCGCAAATTAGAACATACACGCGATACAGAATGGGGAGCGTTGTAATGTTCAATTGTGCGGAACGCAACAGCCTCGTGAAGCAAAGCGAACAATCTCCCATGAAAAACGATTTCAGAAGGAGATTCCGTACAGACAGGCTCACAAGGCTCGTTCCTGCGCCTGTTCGCTTTGTTTTACGGAATGACGAATAAAGTGTGAAAAATAAAAAAGGATAGAAATGTGTAAAATCATTGTAAACGACATAAGCGAGCTTCGCAGCGCAGCCAAGCGTTTCCTTGAAATAGTTGGCAATGCGAAAATTTTTGCATTCTATGGCGAAATGGGTGTAGGCAAGACCACATTCCTGAAGGAACTTTGCCGCGAAATGGAAGTCGAGGACGAAATCACCAGTCCCACATTTGCCATCGTAAACGAATACTACTCAAAGAAATACGGACAGATTTTCCATTTCGACTTCTACCGCATCGACGATCTTCGCGAAGTTTACGACATGGGCTTTGAAGAATACCTTGAAAGCGGTGCCTACATCTTCATGGAATGGTCCGAAAAAATCGACAACATCTTGCCCGACGGTATAACTAAAGTTTTTATCTCTCAAGACGAAAAAATGGTTAGAACAATTAAGATAGAAAAATGACGATGCACGCACTATAAAATACACAAAGAAAAAAGTTCTTTATATCAAAACAAGATAGCAATGATATGTTTCTTGTGTTAACAACTTTTGTTAGGGATGTGAAAGATGTGCGAAAAAAACTCTTACCTTCGCAGTCTATTACATTTTTTCTATGGAAGAAGAACAAAAAATAAGGAAGATTTTGGTCTATACCGATTTCACAGCGGTGGGAGAACGAAGCGTGCAGTGGGGCGTGTATTTCGCCGAGAAGTTCAAGATGGAACTGCTTCTGCTGCATGTGATAAACGAGAATACATACACATATTTCCCCAAAAATACAGCCGAGGACGATGCAAAGGAGGCTCTTGCCGACTATTGCGACAACATAAAGAAGGACCACGGCATAAATGCAGAGTATTATGTTGAAGAAGGCTGTACTTGCACAATAATCAATTCCTCTGCCGAACGCATCGATGCTTATCTGATTGTGCTGGGAACTCACGGAAAGGACGATTTGCAGTTCCTGTCGGGAACTTCGGCTGTGAAGATAATCCGCAAGGCTAGAATTCCGTATTTCGTAATTCAGAAAAATACTCCTTATCCGAGCTATGGCAACAAGATTGTGCTTCCAATGGATGTCGCCAAGGAAATGAAGGAAAAGACTGGCTGGGTGACTTATTTCGCAAAGCATCTGGAACAGGTAATCGACATTGTCCACAAGAAAACCGACGATGGACGGCTGGCGAACAACTTGCAGTTCTGTACCAAGTTTTTCGACCGTTACGAACTAGTTTACAATCGCATAGTTCTTGGTGAACGCAAGAGTATTGACCTTCAGGCTGTCGATTATGCTTCAAACAACGAGTGCAAGTTGATTGTGATAACCACTACCAAGGAAGAACGGCTGTGGCATAAGCTTTTCGGTTTTCCCGAAGCCAAGATTATTGCCAACGAAAAAGGAATTCCAGTGTTGTGCGTAAATCCGAAGAAGGACTTGTATATTCCTTGTATATAAGATGTTAGATAATATGAAAAAGTTATTATTGATAGTTTTCATTTCGGTGATGGTGATTTCTGCCAATGCCCAGATGTATAATGCAGTATGTACTGGTGCGGGCGAATCGGTGTTTATGAAATCGAATGATATTTCTGTAGTTGCAGAAAAATCGTTGTCGGAACAGTTGCAAGGCTGGCCTAAGACTTTCTCGAAAGACGAATACTTTATGAATGTTCGCGGCTTGTGTCTTGCCGACTTGGACGGCGATGGCGCCGACGAGATAATTTTTGGTGCCGACACTGCAATTTACGCATACAAAGGTGATGGAACTTTTCTATGGCGTGTCGATATGCAAGGGGTTGCATTTTACCCACCTTCATGTGCCGACATCGACAACGATGGCAACTTGGAAATTCTAGTGACCAATCGTGCATTGCCAGGAACAAAAATCTCTTATTTTTACATCATTGATAATCAAGGTAATATACAAGATGGGTTTCCTAAGTCATACACAAATACTCAACTTATGATTGGTAGTCCTGTCATAGCAGATTTTGATGGTGACAGGCAGATGGAGATTATTGTTGCAAAGTTCGGTCAGGAGCAAAGCAGATTGTTTGTATATGAACCAGATGGCTCAGTGCGTAGCGGTTTTCCAAAGAACGTAAGCGGTCGGTTCGGGGTAACGCCTTCGGTAGGATACGATAGCAGGAGCGGAATGATGGTCGATAGTATTATCGTGGTCAATACAACCAGTGCAATTTATGCTTTCAACCTCAATGGCGGCGTAATTAGCGGTTTTCCAGTGCGTAACGATGGAGTTTCGTTTTCGTACCAGTCGCCGTTGATATGCCATACTGCCGACAAGACAGTCATTGTCGGAGCAAGTCATGGTGATACGCCTATTTTCTATTCGCTCGAAACCAACGGGCAGTTTTCCGAAGGCTGGCCAGTGCCAACGGCTGGCAGTGCTTCTACATTTACGGCACCAACTGTGGCAGGGCTTGGCGAAAGTTTTGATTTCTATATGTTTACACAGCGAGAAGAAGAAGCTGCAATACATGCTATTAAGCCAGATGGAACATACATAAACGGCTTTCCTGTTCCACGTACAATTCCAGACGAAGGCGGTAGCGAAGGAGTTACTACCTATATGTATTCCACTGGATTTGATAAGATTTATATTTTTGGAACATCTATTTCTACAGATGCGAATGGTGTGGGTTATGTGCATATCTTTGAGGCTAATCCCGACTTGTCCAATTTTCACGAGACTACCGAATCGCCTTTACGGATACAAGGACTTTCATTTTTGAGTGCCGTAAACTTGGGCGACGTCAACGGAAACGGCAAGCTCGACTTGGTGATTCAGTCGTACGACCAGATGGGCGAGGGTACGGATTCTATTCATGTAAGCGTTTTTGAAACCAACTACGACTACAATCCCGACTACATGTACGGCACCTACAAGGGACGTAACGACAGATGCGGTTTTGTAACTCCATTCAGACGAGATTTGGCGGTGAAGGATTTTTCGCAAGATGGTATTTCTGTATTTCCGAATCCTGCCCGTGATATGATTTCTGTAGAAACTGATGTGGCATCAGATTTGCAAATAGTTGATATTTCGGACAAAACGTTGTTTTCATACATCGGTTGTTCGGAAAAATGCAATATAGATGTGTCGGGGTTAAAACCTGGCGTTTATTTTTGTCGTATAACAAATAATGATAAGGTACAAACTGTAAAATTCGTAAAGTTATGAGATTAATCGCAATTAAGATATTGGTCGTTGCCACTGCACTTTCGTTTGTTTCGTTTTCTGGCAATTCTCAGGTCATTGGTGAAAGGCAGGCCGATGGTTCGGTTATAAACTACATTGACATCAACAAGAAGAAGCAGGGCAAGTGGATAAAGAAGTACAGCAACGGCAATGTGCGCTACGAAGGCTTTTTCACCAATGACATACCTTCTGGAACATTCAAGTATTACTACGAGAACGGCAAGAAAAAGTCAATCCTTGTTTACAACGACGACCATTCGTCGAAGGTTGAGATGTTCTGGGAAAGCGGAGCAACTGCGGCTACTGGTGGCTATGACGAGGAAACAAAACGTCACGGAGAATGGCAGATGTTTACCGAGTCGGGAAAGTTGATGGAAATAATTAATTATGTTCACGGCAAGGCCGAAGGCAATGTGAAAATTTATTATCCGAATACGACCAAGCTTGTCCTTGACTGTATGTATGCCAATGGAACGCGCAACGGCTACTACAAGTACTATTTCGATAACGGAAATATGCACGAGGACGGTTTCTACAAGGACGGCGCGCGTCACGGCCATTGGAAGATTTATGCTCCCGACGGCTCTCTTGAGGAGGAAGGCGATTATGCATACGGCAACAAGGAGGGCGAATGGAAAGACTACCGAACCGACAAGTCGGGCGAAACCGTTGTGTATAAGCATGGTCATTCCGATAAGGAAAAGGAGCAGATGGAAGAATGGCGTAGAAAGGCCGAATGGGCAAAGGAACATCAGGACCAGTTTATGCGTCCCGAGGATTACCTTGACGACCCGATGGAATTCTTCCGCCACAATTCCAATGTCGATTATGGAAATCCACCTGCTAATACGCGAGATGCATCATCATCAACAAATTCTGGCAAGAAATCGAAGAAATAAATCTGTGCTGAGATGAAAAAGCTTCTCCTTGCAATGAGCGGTGGCATCGATAGTTCGGTGTCGGCACTTATGTTGCTCGACAAGTACGAAATTGTTGGTGCTACTTTCCGTACCTATGATTCGATGAAGGAATCGTGCATTGCCCGTGAAAAAGGCTGCTGTACCATCGAGAGCATAATGGAAGCCAAGCGTTTTGCCCAGTCGTTGGGAATCGACCATCATATTGTCGATTTCCGCGAGCGTTTTGCCAAGACTGTAATCAGCAATTTCGTTTCCGAATATCTTCACGGACGCACGCCAAATCCCTGTGTGGTCTGCAATCGCGAGATAAAGTGGGGAATTATGTTGCAGAAAGCCGACGAACTTGGCTGTGAATACATTGCAACAGGTCATTATGCACGCATTATGCACGAAAATGGTCGGTATTTTTTGCGAAAAGGCGTAGATTTGAGCAAGGACCAGACATATTTTCTATGGCGTTTGTCGCAGGAAAATCTGGCTAGGACAGTTTTTCCACTTGGCGAATACACAAAGGAGCAAATCCGTGCAATAGCCGACGAAAAAGGTTTCAAAGCCTTGGTAAAGAAGCGCGAAAGCCAGGAAATCTGCTTTGTCCCCGATGACGATTACCGTAATTTTCTTCGCACACAGGTTCCCGATATTGACGAAAAGATAGGCGAAGGCGACATTCTTTCTACCGATGGCAAGGTGCTCGGTCGTCACAAAGGATTTCCTTTCTATACAATCGGACAACGCAAGGGCTTGAATGTAGCGGTTGGGCATCCAGTGTTTGTTACGGAGATTAATCCCGAAAAGAATACCGTAACTCTTGGCGAACGCGAAGATTTGATGCGCTCGGAAATTGTTGTCAGTGACCTTAATTTTATGAAATACGAAAATCTGTATTCTCCGATGAGGCTGGAATGCAAGATTCGCTACAATAGTCGTGGTGTGGAATGCGAGGCAAGGCAAGATAGAGACAAATTATATATTCGTTTTGCAGAACCAGTTTCGGCTGCAACTCCCGGTCAGTCGGCAGTTTTGTACGAAGGCGACGATGTGGTGGCGGGAGGGGTGATCCAATAATCACCTCATTACTCCAGCATCTCCGCCAGTTCCAGCCAACGCATTTCCTTTTCGTCAATGCTATCAATCAATTGCGAGTATTCCGACGACTTTGTAGCAATCTCAAACGGTGAAAGCCGACCCGAATTAAGTTCTTCCTCCATTGCGACACGCTTGGCATTCAGTTCCTCAATTTCCTTTTCAAGCATATCGTATTCGCGTTGGTCCTTGTACGAAAGTTTCTTCTTGGGCGCATTTGCAGGCTTGCGAGGCTCGACATTTGTTTCTTTTGCAGGCTTTTCCTCCTTAGGTTGCGTTGTTCCCAAGTATATTATGTAGGCATCCGAATCGCGGAACTGCGTGTAGTTTCCCGGAAAATCGGAAATCTTACCATCGCCGTCGAACACAAACAGATGGTCAACAATCTTGTCCATAAAGAATCTGTCGTGCGAAACAATTATGACAGTCGCGTCAATCATCGTCAGATATTCTTCCAACACCTGCAAAGTTGTGATGTCCAAGTCGTTGGTTGGTTCGTCCATTATAAGCACATTGGGCTGCTGGATAAGCACCGTGCAGAGATACAACCTACGTTTTTCGCCACCGCTGAGTTTGCGCACAAGCGTATGCTGCATATCGCCAGTGAACATAAAGTAGTTGAGCAGTCCCGATGCCGAAAAACTCTTACCGTCGCGCAACTTCACATCATCTGAAATCTTGCGGACAATGTCAATGGGCTTGTCATCTTCATTGAAAGCAATGCCGTCCTGGGTGTAGTAGGCAAATTTCACCGTCTGTCCGATTTCGATGTGACCGCTATCTGGAGCAAGATTTCCTGTTATAAGGTTCAGGAAAGTCGTCTTCCCCACTCCATTGCGCCCGACAATTCCAATCTTTTCGCCACGCGTAACCTTATACGAAAACTCTTCAATAATTTTCTGCTCTCCGTACGACTTTGAAATGTTGTATATGTCAATGATTTTCTTGCCAAGGCGCTGGTTTGCAACATCGAGTTCAAGTTTTCGGTTGTCAATTCGTTGCAAAGCCCTTGCTTTCAGGTTTTCGAACTCGTCGATGCGGTATTTTGCCTTGTGAGAACGCGCCTTTGGCATACGGCGAATCCACTCCTGCTCGGTACGCATCAGATTTTGAGCCCGCTCAATATTGGCTTGCAAGTTTTCAATCCGCTCGGCTCGTTTTTCCACATAATAGGTATAATTCCCCGAATACGAATATATTTGTCCGCCATCAAGTTCGATTATCGTGTTACATATACGGTCGAGGAAATAGCGGTCGTGCGTTACCATAAAGATAGTGATATTGGCTGCCGAAAGGTAATCTTCGAGCCACTCTATCACATTGAGGTCCAACTGGTTTGTTGGCTCGTCAAGGATTAGCAACTGAGGTTCACAAATAAGCAGTCCAGCCAATGCCACGCGCTTCTTCTGACCACCGCTCAGAGTGCCTATTTTCTTGTCAAAGTCATGAATATCAAGTTTCCCAAGTATTTGTTTGATTCTGGATTCGTAGTCCCAGGCATTTAGGGCATCCATCTTGTCTAGCAGCGACGGCAGAACCTCGTGCGATTCGGAGTAAAGACAGTCGTTGTACTGGCGGATGGTCTGTGTAATTTCATTTTCAAGCACAAACACTGCATCGAGCACGGTCTTTTCCGAATCCATCTCAATTTCCTGCGGAAGATAGCCAATCCTCACATCGCGTCGACGGCTAAGGCTCCCACCATCGGGAGAATCGGCACCAGCAAGTATGTTCAGCAATGAGGTTTTTCCCGTGCCGTTCTTGGCGACAAGAGCTATTTTCTGCCCCTCGCCGATGCTGATGTTTATATTCTCGAACAGCAGTTTGTCGCCATACCGCTTGCTAATGTTTTCCGCCTGAAGAAGACTTTCCATATCACACTCTCTATACTAGTCATGCTGAACTCGTTTCAGCATCTGTTACTATGATTAAACAACCCTTCCCTTTTCAGTCTCCGAAATAAATTCAGAATGACAAAAGGGAAGGTTAATCCACAAACACTTTTATAGTCAATAACAATCATTCCCTTCCTCTCTCTAATGGTCATGCTGAACTCGTTTCAGCATCCGTTACTATGATTATACACCCCTTCCCTTTTCAGATCCTGAAATGAATTCAGGATGACAAAAGGAGAAGTCAAATCCACAAACACTTATATAATCAACAATAGTCATTCTTTTTTCTCTATTATAGTCATGCTGAACTTGTTTCAGCATCTGTTACTATGATTAAAACAAACCTTCCCTTTTCAGATCCTGAAATAAATTCAGGATGACAAAAGGGAAGTCTTATTCAAAATATCTTCCAAATATTTTCATCTGGAAACGGTGCCTCGATGACAATCTCCTCCTTCTTCACAGGATGCACAAAAGTAATCCGCACAGCATGAAGGTTAATGCCTCCGTTTTTGTTCGAGCGCGGATAACCGTACTTTAAATCGCCACGAATAGGACAGCCGATATTTGCCAGCTGGCAGCGAATCTGGTGATGTCGTCCCGTATGCAAGTCTATTTCAAGGAGATAATATCTTTCTGAATGTCCAACAACCTTGTACGACAAACTTGACCACTTGGCATCGGGATGTTTTTCATCGACCACATACGACTTGTTCTGCTTAACATTGCGATAAATGTAGTCCACAAGCGTATCGCTGTCCTTCGGCGGCTTGTTGCCAACCACAGCAAGATAAGTCTTGCGTGCATCCTTTGTGCGGAAAAGTTCGCTCAGACGCGAAAGTGCCTTGCTTGTCTTTGCAAACAATACCACACCGCTAACAGGCCTGTCGATGCGATGCGGCACACCTAGAAAAACATTCCCGGGCTTTTTGTCACGCTCCTTAATGTAGGACTTCAGAATGTCGGACAAAGGTTTGTCGCCAGTATTGTCGCCCTGCACAATCTGTCCAGCCTGCTTGTTTACGGCAATGATGTGATTGTCCTCGTACAGGATTTCAATCTCTTGCGAACTTGTATTTAGATTTTCTGCCATGATGCGACAAAATTTGTCAGTACTGTTCCTGCTCGTTGGGGAAATCGCCAGACTTCACATCGCTGATGTAATTGGTTACTGCACCAGTTATTACAGCATCAAGGTCGGCATAGCGGCGTAGGAAACGTGGAGAAAATTCCTGAGTAATGCCAAGCATATCGTGCATTACAAGCACCTGACCATCGGCGGCACCTGCTCCAATTCCAATGATTGGAATCTTGATTTCGGAAACAATGCGCGAAGTAAGACTAGCAGGAATCTTTTCCAACACAATTGCAAAGCAACCCAGTTCCTGAAGCAAGTACGCATCTTCAACCAGGCGAGAAGCCTCCTCATCATCCTTGGCACGAACCGCGTAGGTTCCGAACTTGTTTATACTCTGTGGGGTTAGTCCCAGATGTCCCATTATCGGAATACCAGCCGAGAGGATTCTCTTTATCGATTCTTCCGACTCCATTCCGCCTTCAAGCTTAACGGCTCCTGCACCAGTTTCCTTCATTATGCGTATTGCCGACGACAAAGCCTCCTTCGAGTTACTCTGATAGGTTCCAAACGGCAAATCCACAACCACCAATGCCCTATCGACAGCACGAACAACGCTCTTTGCATGATAAATCATCTCGTCGAGAGTTATCGGCAAGGTCGTTTCGTAGCCTGCCATCACATTCGATGCCGAATCACCGACAAGTATTACGTCTATGCCAGCCTTGTCGATAATTTTAGCCATACTGTAGTCGTAGGCCGTAAGCATAGAAATCTTCTCGCCACGATTCTTCATCTCCTGAAGAATGTGGGTTGTTACCTTCTTTATTTCCTTATGTACAGACATTCCCGTAAGTTTGAAAAGACGAGCAAAAATACAATTTTATTTTAGATTGACGATTGAAAATAAAAATAGTATCAAATGACATTCTTATAAGGTCAGTTTGACAATAAATTTATCAGTCATAAAAATATTCCAATCACTCGAACATTTTCAACATTCCGATTGCATCGGCATTGCCCTGCGCCGCCGACTTACGCCACAGTTCCATAGCCTTCTCGAAATCGCGTTCAACGCCGTGTCCATTGTAATAACAAATCCCCAAATCGTACTGCGCCGACATATTGCCCTGCTCGGCAGCCAATTTCCACCAACGAGCAGCCTCATCGTAATTCTTTTCCACAGCTTCGCCCTCGTAGTAGCAGGCTCCTACCCTATTCTGCGCATCAGAAAGCCCCTTTTCGGCACATTTGAGCCACATTTCCACAGCTGTATTTACGTTTCTGTCAACACCTTGCCCATAATAATAGCAATTCGCCAGAGCATACTGCGCAGAAACATTGCCATCGTCGGCAGATTTCTTGTAGAAAACAACCGCTTTCTTGAAATTCTGCTCCTTATATAGTTGCTCAGCTCTGTCGAAACAATCATCGCCCGACTGCGAAAACGCCGTCACAGACATCACCAACAAAACCGCCAGCAGACAAAACCTTTTGTACAAACTATTCCCCATAAATTCCACGTAATATTTCCAGTTCGTTTTCCCAATTCAAAACCTTAGCTGCCTTGTCACAATTCCTATGATATTCAGCCATTTTTTCTGGACTATCCAACATATTAGCGACCAATCTAGCCAGACTTTCAGCATCATGTTCAGCAAATACCTCTCCTACCGAATATTCATCAACCACAACTCGCATTTCGGGAAGATCGGAGCAAACAACTGGCGTTCCAGCCTGAATGTAGTCGAAAACTTTGTTGGGAAGGGCATACCTATAATTCAAGCTAGTCCCCTGTTCTACCGAAAAGCCGATTTTTGCACGAGAAGTAAGCTTGTGCAACTCATCAAACCGCAAATTGCCAGTAAAAACAACCCTTTCCGACAAATGCAAATCGGCAACCAACTTCTTGAGTTCTGCATCCATATAGCCCTTTCCTGCAATGTACAGCTTGTATTCGGGAAAATGCTTCATCATTTCAATCAGCAACTCGATTCCTCGTCCCATATTTAGCGCACCCTGATACAAAAGAATATTTTCACGACCTTCGTATGACAGAATTTCCTTAGTTATAGGAAGGTTACGTACGACTTTCATATCAAGACCATACTTTCCGTTGTAATAATCAGCAATCGAATGGCAGACCGTATAAGTTGCTACAGGACGATGAATGCAATGCCGCTCAATCCACAGCCATACTTTCTTTTTAAAACCAGCATCTTGTAGTTCTGGCACTTCTGTAAAAAGTTCGTGGGTATCGTAATATAGCTTTTTCCGCTTCAGCTTGGAAACCATAGCGTTGGCAAGCAAAGTGTCAAGGTCGTTGGCAAGAAGCGCATCGCTACGATGGAACAGCAGATAGAAAAAAAGTCTCATATTGAAGCATGCATAGAAGAGCATCCCCTTGTTGAATAGCAGACGGAAACGCCTAACCTTGTATCTTCGCGGTTCAAGTTCAGCCGACAACTTCAGCCTACGGCACAGCACAACAACCTCAAAACCCATATCGCACAAGGTGTTGCACACGCGATTTACACGCTGGTCGTTGGTCATGTCGTTGGTTACCGATACAAAGATGCGTTTCATACCTTTTTAGAAAAACTTGTCAAAGGTAGTAATTATTTTACAAAAGCAGAAACTCACACAGTTCTTTCATTTAAAACCCGCCCCCTGAGCTTCGCATGCTGAGCCTGTCGAAGTATCGAAGGGTAAGGTTAATACGTATTATCTCATTTCGTCACCTTGACTTCCCTTCGACCAGACTCAGTGCGGCGCGACAAGCTCAGTCAGCGGATTTGTTCAAATGCGAACTATCTGTATAATAAAAATTATTGTTGTCCGCTAAAAAATCGAATAACACATGTAATCACAATATTATCAAGCATTTAGATAATAATATTTATAATGGGGCTCGTCATTTCGGAAGCTAGTCGTAACACGCGATACGGAACGGAGAGCGTTGTGAAGACTGCTGTCCGTAATCTCCTATAGTATTATTATTCAAGGAGATTCCGCATAAGCGAGTTCTCACGACACGTTCCTTAGTCGGTTCACTCTGCTTTGCGGAATGACGGTTCCTTTTTTAGCGGACAATAATAAATAAAAATAACATTGTACAAATGACAAACGAGAGAAACTCCTTAGTTTTCCTGTTTTTCTTTCAGTATGTAATACCTTGTGATTTGGGAATTCTCCAATATATCGGATGGATATATCACCTTTTCCTTTGCCAAAGGGAACTTATGGCATCTACCTTGAGCCACATCAATTCCTTGACTTTCGAACGACAACTGCACAAGCTGGGAGCAGTACAATTTTGTCGTATCGGACATAAGGTAGTCGTTGTCGAAAAGAATTTTCTTTTTCCACCAACGTATTGCTTCCTGAGCAACCTTTTCGAGTACCTCGGGAGTAGTGTCGTAACGAGCAAAGCAACCGGCACAAGCCCTGTCGGGCGCAAAAAACAAGTCAAGGTCGTCCATCTTCAAGTACTGTATGCCGTCAGTTTCGTTTTCTTCTCCAGGCACAGCATGGACAATCTTCCATTTTCCATCATATTTTACCAACATTCCAGAATGCGAATAGATTCCATTCTTGTCGGCAATCTCCACCACATAACTCGATACGCTAGTACCTCCACGAAAAGCAATGTCTCCTTCCTGAAGTTTGGACTCGTCAATAAAAAATTCTGCACCGGAATTACATCCGATGCAGAAAATTAATAGTGTTAAAATGAATACTAACGATTTATTCATTATTTAACAAACCATCTTTCAGCAACCTTCTTAACGGTTTCAGTCTTTTCTTCTTCTTCACCGTTTCCGTAAGTAATCTTTACATCAACAGTTGCTTCTTCTCCGTTGACAGCTTCGTTGCTAAGAGCAAATTCCTTCATTCCGCCTTTTTCGTTCATAGCGTCCTGAATCTTGCTTGCAGTCATGTCAAGCATAGCATCTGCAGCATCTCTTTCATCCTTTGACATTTCCTTGTTGTAGTCGTATGTGCTTTGTACTGCGCCCTTGAAGTCACCCTTCTTCAACAAATCATAGTAAGCCTGAACAGCATTGGTCGGAGTATCTCCACCCTTCTTTGTACATGACGACATTCCAAATGCCATAGCAATAACTGCCAATACAATAACTAATTTCTTCATATTATTACGTTTTAAAATGTTAAATAAAATTACGGCAAAATTAACGTTTATAATTAAAACAGCAAACTAAAAAACAAAAGTTTTTAACATTAGTAAAACACATCTTCAATATTATGCACCGACAATACCAAAACTAAGCCAAAGCACTAATCTTCAACAACATACCACTACACAAAGATAAACGATCCAATACGTAACCTAATTTTACTACAAGCATATTGCTAGATACGACACATAATCATGTGGATAAAAACAATTTTACAACGAAAAGAGAATCTTTTTCATTGCTAACTTTGCAGAAAATAAGACACAATGAAATTAGAACACAATCATAGTATCCAGAAGCACAACACTTTCGGGATAGAAGCCCGATGCAAAGTTTTCTTCGAATATTCCACCGATGAAGAACTGTTCGAATTTGTCAGACTACATAAGGACGACAAAGATTTCAAGTTTTTCATTCTAGGTGGAGGGAGCAACATCCTGTTTACCAAAGATTTCGATGGCACAATAATACATCCAGCCACCAAAGGCAAGAAAATCATCTACGAGACCGCCGACAATATTTTCGTCGAAGCGCAGGCTGGCGAAATATGGGACGAATTTGTAGAATGGTGCATCACAAACAACGCCTACGGACTTGAAAATCTATCGTATATTCCAGGAACGGTAGGCGCAAGTGCTGTTCAAAACATCGGTGCCTACGGAGCAGAAGCACGTCAATTTATCCACCGCGTAAAATTCCTTCACCTCGACTCGGGTGACATCCAATATATGAGCAACGAGGCATGCTGTTTCGGCTACCGCGAAAGCATCTTCAAGCACCTGCTGAAAGGAAAGGCGATAATTCTATCGGTAGTTTACAAGCTTAGCAAACATGCAAATATAAACCGCTCGTATGCCGATGTGGAAAAGTATCTTACCGACAACAACATAACAAATCCTTCGCCAGCCGACATAAGGGCTGCCATCATCGACATCCGCCGTAAAAAACTTCCCGAAGTTTCTGAAATTGGCAGTGCTGGAAGTTTCTTCAAAAATCCAGTAGTCGATGCTGAAACATTTGTCCTTTTGAAAGAAAAATTTCCAGAAATAAAATATTTCGCTGCGGGCACAAACTTCAAGCTAGCTGCCGGATGGCTCATCGACCAGTGCGGACTGAAAGGTTTCCAACACAAAGGTGCTGCCGTTCACAAGAATCAAGCGCTCATACTGATAAATGCTGGCAACGCTACAGGAAACGACGTTCTTGAATTATCCAAAATCGTTCAGGAAAAAGTTTTTGAAAAATTCGGTGTAAAACTTGAACCAGAAGCAATAATAATCTAACAATCAAGCAAATGGCAAAAAAGAAAAAAGTAATCATTCCGCTACTGATAGTCTTTGCGTTAATCGTAGCAGGACTTTTCGTTGCATACAAGGCATACAACTACGCATACGCGCCAAACGTTACCGCCAATAGCGACACTTATATATATATTCCAACTGGCACCGACTACAGCGGTCTGCTTGAAATACTAAAATCGTCGGGCAATGTAACCAACATGGAATCGTTCGAGAAAGTTGCAGATTTCAAGAAACTCGAGCAGAAAGTCCTTCCCGGCAAGTACAAACTTGAAAACGGAATGTCGAACAACGAACTCGTAAATATGCTCCGCAGCGGACGGCAGACTCCCGTGAAAGTCACCTTCATAAGCCTGCGCACACTCGACATACTTGCAGGAAAAGCCGCCACCAACATCGAAGCCGACTCTGCCGACATTGCAACTTTGCTCAAAGATGAAGAAACTGCAAAGAAATACGGATTCAACAAGCAGACTTTCTGTTCGATGTTCATTCCCAACACCTACGAGTTCTGGTGGAACACTTCCGCCGAGGAATTTGTGCAGCGTATGGCCGACGAGTACAAGAAATTCTGGAACGACGACCGCAAAGCAAAGGCAAACGAACTCGGACTTTCACAATCGCAAGTTTCAACTTTGGCTTCGATTGTCGAAAGCGAAACACAAAAGAACGACGAGAAAGCCCGCATTGCTGGTGTTTACATCAATCGCCTGAAAAAAGACTGGCTCCTGCAGGCCGACCCCACAGTTGTGTTCGCTGCCGGTGACTTTACAATCAAGCGAATCCTCAACAAGCACCTCGAAATCAATTCGCCATACAACACCTATAAGTATAAAGGATTACCTCCTGGACCTATCTGCATTCCTTCCACAACATCAATTGATGCAGTGCTAAACTACGAACATCACAACTATATGTACTTCTGCGCTAAAGAGGATTTCTCTGGATATCACAACTTTGCAACTACAAATGCACAGCACGAAGCCAATGCACGAAGATATCACGATGCTCTACGGAAAGCAGGAATTAGATAAAAAAGCCTAACACAAAATCATCTTAAACTCCCACACAATCTAGTTTTCATCAAAATCAAGGTCTCCTGCCTGTCCGTATTCGTGGCAATCAATCAAATCCTTGATTCCTGCCGGCATCGGGAACTTGTCTTCGGGATTATATTTCTTGTTAAGCCGCCAGTCTGCATAAACCTTCTTCATATACAAGGCCCATATAGGCAATGCCGCCGAAGCACCCTGACCAAATTCCATCGAACTGAAACGGATTGTCGGTTCCTCGCCACCAACCCAAGCACCATTTACCAAGTGCGGAGTTACACCCATAAACCAAGCATCGGAGTTGTTGTTGGTAGTTCCTGTTTTACCACCAATCTCACCAGTAAGATTGTACTTGAAGCGCAACCTCGAACCTGTACCCATATCAACCACGCCACGCAAAAGTTCTATCATAAGGGCTGCGGTTTCCTCGCTAATGGCTTCAGTCTGTATCGGAATGAAAGATGCAAGTTCGTTACCATCCTTGTCCTCTATTCGCGTAATGTATATAGGTCTGGTGTATATACCCTTGTTCGGATAAGTACAATACGCGCCAACCATTTCGCAAAGCAGAACTTGCGGAATACCTACGCATATTGATGGGAACGGGTCAATCTGGCTATGTACACCCATCTTGTTCGCAAGAGCCACAACTGCTTCGGGTGTAGTCTGCTTCAGCGCCCATGCAGAAATCTGGTTCAACGAACCAGCAAGCCCCTGCTTCAAGGTAATGGTCTGTCCGTCCAATTTCGACTTTGAATATCTAGGAGTATAATACTGACCTGTAGGCAGTTTGAATGTCTGCTCTACATTCGGTACCTTTGTACATGGCGAATAACCATTCTGCATCAGCAGACAGTAGATGAACGGTTTAAACGTTGACCCAACCTGACGGCGAGACTTTGTTGCATTGTCATACTTGAAGTGCATATAGTTGATACCGCCGACGTATGCCTTTACGTGTCCTGTCTGCGGTTCCATCGAAATAAAGCCTGCCTGCAAGAATCCCTTGTAGTACAACATCGAGTCCATAGGCGTCATAATCGTATCAATATCTCCGTCCCACGAAAATACCGACATTGTATCTTTCTCATAGAACGAAGCCCTTATCTCGTCCTCGCTGAAGCCAGCCTTCTTCATAACGCGCCACCTCTCTGTCCTGCGCATAGCACTATTGATGCATTCCTCTTTCTTCGATGCACCAATTGAAGAATAATATGGTGCATTCTTGTTGCTACTCATACTCTTTGAAAACGCTGGCTGAAGATATGTCCCAACGTGTTCGGCAACAGCCTCCTCTGCATACTTCTGCATACGGCTGTCGATTGTGGTATATAACTGCAAACCATCGGAATATATGTCGTAACTAGAGCCATCTGGCTTCTTATTCTTGTTGCACCAGCCGTACGACGGGTCGATTGCCCAGTTGATAGAATCCTCGATAAATTCACGCTCATCAACATAGTTTTCGCGTATAGGCTTCTTTGCACTCAACCACAATCTCAGGAACTCACGGAAATATGTTGCAGAACCCAAGTTATGGTCTGCCCTGCGGAATTTTATGCCAAGTGGCTCATTCACAAGCGAATCGTGTTCTTCCTTTGTTATCTTGCCATACTTCAACATCTGACCAAGCACCGTATTCCTTCGAGCCAAAGCCTTGTCGGGAAACCTTATCGGGTTGTACATCGACGGATTCTGCGCCATACCCACAAGCATAGCGGCCTGCGTCTTGGTAAGTCCGAATGGAATCGTATCGAAATATATCCTCGAAGCCGACTCTATTCCTACCGCAAGGTTCAAAAAGTCGAACTTGTTGAGATACATAGTTATTATCTCCTCCTTGGTGTACTGGCTTTCCAACTTGGTTGCAATCACCCATTCTTGAAATTTTCTGTTGATGAATTCCAGTTTGCTCATCTTCTGCCTCGGGAAAAGCATTTTTGCAAGCTGCTGCGAAATAGTACTTCCACCGCCCTTTGCACTATTACCAGTAACGATTCCCTTGAATACACGAGGCAACGACTTAAAGTCGATTCCGCAATGCTCATAAAAGCGGACATCTTCGGTGGCAATCAGCGCGTCAATTACATTCGGAGAAATGGAATCGTAACGAACGTGAGAACGGTTTTCTCGGAAATAGGTTCCTAAAAGCTGTCCGTCGCTCGAATATATACGGGTTGCAAGGTTCTCTTGAGGATTTTCCAACTCCTCAAACGTAGGCATATATCCCAAAACACCGTGAGACAACAACGCAAAATAAACAACGAAACCAATCAGAAGCAAAAGACTCAAACTCCATAATACAATGAAAATCCGAACTTTAGTCTTTTTCGTATATGAAACTTTTTCCTTTTTCCCTTCAGCCATATTGCAAAAAATTTTAAGCCGTAAAATTATAAAAAAAATTCTTACTTTTGCACCCAAATTTTGAAGTCGTATGGAGAACAACTTGGTAATCGTAGAGTCACCAGCTAAAGCAAAGACTATAAAGAAGTTCCTCGGTGATGATTTCATCGTAAAATCCAGCTACGGACATATTAGGGACATTGAAAAGAAGAACTTGGGAATCGACATTGACAACGGTTTCACACCCGACTACGAGATTCCCGACGACAAGAAAAAAGTTGTCGCAGACTTGAAAGAAGCTGCAGGAAAAGTGAAAGTCGTCTGGCTGGCTTCCGATGAAGACCGCGAGGGAGAAGCCATATCGTGGCACCTTAGCGAAGTACTGAAACTCAAGAAAAGCAACACTAAACGTATTGTTTTCCACGAAATTACAAAGGAAGCAATAACCAATGCAATCGCCAATCCGCGCGACATCGACATCAATTTAGTAAACGCCCAGCAGGCACGTAGAGTTCTCGACCGACTTGTAGGTTTCAAATTATCGCCACTGCTATGGAAGAAAATAAAACCAGCTCTTTCGGCTGGTCGTGTACAGTCGGTTGCCGTAAAGTTAATCGTTGAACGCGAAAGGGAAATCACCGAATTCAACTCCAAGTCTGAATACAAGGTATTTGGCATTTTCAGTATCGAAGGCAATCAGGTAAAGGCAGAACTCAGCAAAAAGTTCAAGACCTACGAGGAAGCAAAGAAGTTCGTTGAATCTTGCAAGGACAAAGAGTTCAGCGTTAAGGACATAACAAAGAAACCTGGCAAGAAGTCGCCAGCTCCGCCATTCACAACCTCAACATTGCAACAGGAAGCCGGTCGCAAACTGGGATACTCTGTTTCACAGACAATGAGGTACGCACAAAACCTGTACGAAAACGGTTTCATAACCTATATGAGAACCGACTCACTGAACCTGTCAAGTCTGGCAATCAACACAATAAAGGCTAACATTACCAAAAACTACGGAGACGAATACCTTCACGTAAGGAAATATCAGACAAAGGTTAAGGGAGCACAAGAAGCCCACGAAGCAATAAGACCGACATTCGTTGACAATGAGACAATTGAGGCTACCAAACAGGAACAACGTCTTTACGACCTTATACGCAAGAGAGCAATCGCTTCCCAGATGGCCGATGCTAAAATCGAAAAGACCATTGTCACAATAGGCGACAAATCAGAGGATTACACTTTCATTGCAACTGGAGAAACAATAATCTTCGACGGTTTCTTGAAACTCTACATCGAATCTACCGACGACGACAACGCCGAAGAAGCAACAGCAACTCTTCCTAATATATTAATAGGTGCAAAAGCAGAAACAAGCAAAATTGAAGCTATAGAGAAATTTGACCAGCCTCCATCAAGATACACCGAAGCAAGCCTTGTGAAGAAGATGGAAGAATTAGGAATTGGTCGTCCATCAACTTACGCACCGACTATCTCAACAATACAGCAGCGCGAATATGTTGTAAAGGAAAGCAAGCCGGCAAAAAAGAGAACCATCAAGACAATAACCTTGTCGAAAGGCAAACTCAAGGAAAGCACAGCCAACGAAAACTACGGAGCCGAAAGCAACAAACTTTTCCCGACATCGATTGGAATCGTTGTTACTGACTACCTTACCGCACACTTCGACGATGTTCTCGACTACAACTTCACAGCACAGATTGAAGAGAAGTTCGACGAAATCGCTATGGGCAAGCTCAAGTGGAACGACATGCTCAAATCATTCTACAAGACTTTCGACAAGGAAGTTGACACCTCACTGAAGGAAAAAGAAACATCAAAATGGGAGCGCTACATTGGCGACGACCCCAAAACTGGCGCACCTATAATAATAAAGATTGGCAAATACGGACCATACGCATCAATCGAAACTGGCGACAAGCCTATGTACGCAAGCCTGCGCAAGAACCAGAACATTGAGAACGTAACTCTCGAAGAAGTCCTCGACCTGTTCAAGCTTCCACGCGAAATTGGCGAATACGAAGGCGATGCAGTTACCGTATCACTTGGCAAGTTTGGACCTTACATCAGGAACAATGGCAAGTTCTACTCGCTAACAAAAACCGACGACCCATACTCAATAACATTGGAAAGGGCAATAGAACTGATAGAAGAAAAGAAGGAGAAAATGAAGAACGCCCTATGCCGCACATTCGATGAAATGCCGGATATGCAAATAATGAAAGGTAAGTTCGGACCTTACATATCATACCAGAAAAAGAACTACAAAATTCCGAAGAATATTTCTCCCGAAGAAATTACACTCGAACAGTGCAAAGGCATAATTGAGGCGGCTCAGGAGAAGAAGAAAAAGTAAACGGAAAATTACTATCTACTTAGTATTTTGTTAAAAACTTGACTTATTTTGGCGGTGTCGCAAAAAAAAAAATTGCACACCGCCAATTTTAAGGCAAATAAAACACATTTATTCTAAAATATAAAAACCTAACAACCAACACATTAACAAGAAACAACAGTTTAAACAAAAAAAAGTTCATAAAATTTGGTCGCGTAAAAAAAAAGCATTTAATTTACCAACTTGAAATTTGGAGATAGACTATACGTTTATAAACAGATATGTTAGACACTATAATGTAAAACGAAAATAACGGAAACTGTATGAGAAAAGGGTTAATACTATCGGGTCTGTTAATGATGCTTTCCGCATGTTGGTCGTTTGCACAAAATGACTCTCACTATAGTTTGTTTGAATACTCTCAGAACGTTTACAATCCTGGAGCTGCTGGAGCGAACAATGCAATCTGTGTCACCAGTATGCATCGCCAACAATGGGTAGGATTCGAGGAAGGACGTCCACAGACAACCATATTCACTTTCGACATGCCAATAAAAGATATTATAGGTTTAGGAGCTGCAATAATGCATGAAAACATTGGTTTTCAAAACGATGTAAGTTTCATGGTTAATGGTTCGTATAGGCATGACTTTTCGTTCGGAACACTTGGTGCTGGCGTTGGCTTAGGTATTCTGGACAGAAGTATTGATGGTGACTGGAAAACCCCTAGTTCTCTTGGTGGCGATCCTGTTTACAGAGACCCAAGCATACCTCACAAGGATAGTAAAGTTGCATTTGATATGCATTTGGGCGCAACTCTTTATGGCAAAGATTTCTGGGCTGGAATTTCCGTAAGTCACCTCACTAGACCGAAATTGAAATTCAGTGGAACAAATTCTACCTACCTCGCTCAGCATTACTACATTGCAGGTGGTTACAATTGGACGCTTCCTAATCCATCAAGCGATCTATTGTTCTCTGCAATGGCAGTTTACGCATCAACATTCGAATTCCAAGTCAATGCTAAATACTTATTCGAGAAGAAATTCTGGGCAGGACTTTCATATAGGTTCAGTGATGCAATTGTTCCAATGCTTGGAGTTCACTTGGCTTTTGGCATGAGTATTGGATATAGCTACGATATTCCTATTGGAGGAAACACCTATAAGTATAATACAGGATCACACGAAATTATGGTCAGGTACTGCTTCAATGTTTCCAAGAACAACAATATGGGTAGATATAGAAGTGTTAGAAGATTATAAATTAGAAACTTACTAAATATTATATATTATGAGAAAGTTACTTGTCATTTTAGCAATATTCATCATAGCCCTTGTTAGCGGGTGCAGCTACTCGGGCAATGGCGAATTGACAGGGGTAGAACGTAAGACGTGGTACACTCCTGACCCCTACGGAATGCTTTTTATTCCCCCGGGATCATATCAGATGGGACCAAGCGATGAAGATGTTCCTTACGCAATGACAGCTCAATCCAAAACAGTAACTATTCAAGGTTTCTGGATGGATGAAACGGAAATAACCAATTCCGAATACAGACAGTTTGTTTATTGGGTGAGAGACTCTCTCGCATTAACAACCTTAGGTAAGGAAACCAAAAACTCGGTTGATTTTGGTGATATCAGCACAAAGAAATCATATCAGCCGACAGACTTCATTATTGATGACGCAGAAGTGTCTGAGGAAGATGTTAACTTCATGACTAATATGTACGAAAATGGCGAATTTGATTTCGACGATTACGACAACAACAATTTCTTAGATTGGAATGGACCATTGGACTACAATGATTTGGAATTGAAGGGTATTCTGATTAAAAACGAAATCCCAAATAACTTCAATCAGACATTATTTTTGCTACCTCCCGCTGAATTGTATAGGTTCAACAGGAAGATAGATCTTAATACTGATGCGTTGTACTACGAATATTTCTGGATGGATCTCAAGCAGGCTGCACAAAAGCACGTTTTTAAACCCGGCGATGACGGTGTAATTCAAGATGCGGAACTTGCTCGCAGCTTCGAACGCGAAGCAGATCACGGATTGAGAATCGGAAGACACTTCAATCCAGAAACTGGACAATACGAAGGTACTATCAAGGATAGGGAAAAAATGAAAGAAGATGCTGAATGGGAAGACTTTGCCAATAGGGACATAAAGAACTATGAAGGCAAGTCTGACGCAGGAAGACATGGTGGTAGATACAGCTACTATATGCACGAAAAGGTACATATTTATCCAGACACTCTTTGCTGGATTAGCGATTTCACTTATTCATACAATGAGCCTATGGCCAAAGCTTATTTCTGGCATCCTGCATACGACTACTATCCAGTTGTAGGTGTAACATGGAAACAAGCTTCAGCATTCTGCGTATGGAGAACAATGATGAAGAATGCATCTCAAGCATCTGCTGGTGAAGCTGCTCTGCAAGACTATAGACTTCCGACCGAATCGGAATGGGAATATGCAGCTCGTGGAGGACTTGACCTTATGATGTATCCTTGGGGTGGTTTATATACTCGTAACTATAGCGGTTGCCACGTTGCTAATTTCAAACCTATGAGAGGTAACTACTACGATGATGGTGGTGTACAGACACTTATGGTTGCAACATTCGACCCGAATGAATTCGGACTATACGATATGGGCGGTAATGTTGCAGAATGGACTAGCAATGCATTTGACGAAGCTTCATATAATTATACTCACGACTTGAATCCTGACTATCAATATTATGCACATCCTGATGACTCTCCAGCTCTTAAGAGAAAGGTTATCAGAGGCGGTTCATGGAAAGATGTATCATACTACATGCAGAATGGTACACGTACATACGAATATCAGGATTCGGCAAAGTGCTACATCGGGTTCAGATGTGTAAGAGAATACCTCGGACGTCATAGAGGTGACGGCACTTCTTATTCGCAAGTATATTAATTTTTAATTAGAGAATTATATTGTTTTATTTAAGTTAAGTATTTAAGAATTTAAAAACTAAAAAAGTAAAATTATGAGTCTTGGTGAATTGACCCAAACGCATGGGTACAAAGTATTTATGGGTTACGTTTACGGTTGGGGTGCAACCGTGGTTATGGTTGGTGCATTGTTCAAAATCCAGCACTATCCTGGTGCTAGTGTCATGCTTATCGTAGGTCTTATGACGGAAGCAGTAATCTTCTTCCTTTCAGCATTCGAACCACCTCACGAACAAGTTGACTGGAGTTTGGTATATCCAGAACTTGCTGGTGTAAACAAGGACATGTCTTCTATCAACGTTGAAGACAAGAAGGCTGCTGTAAAGTCAAAGAAGTCGGCTTTGGAGAAATTCGACGCAATGATTGAAAATGCAGAAATTACCCCTGAATTATTTGAAAAGTTGGGTCACGGCTTGAAGAACTTGAATACAACAACTGAAAAATTGAAAGATGTTTCTGATGCAACAGCAGCAACCAATAATTATGTTGCTAACTTCGAAATGGCATCCGAAAAGGTTAATTCGTTTGCAGAAGCATACGGTGCATCAGCACAGAAGCTCAACGTTCAGGCAGAAAAGTTGGCTAGTGCATACGAAAAGTCAGCTATGACAGTTGGAAATTCAGGTGACGAACTTTCGGCTACCTATACCAAGCTCATCGCTTCGATGAACAAGGAACTCGAAACTTCGGCTGGCAGCGGCAAGTCGTACAACGAGCAACTGAATATAATGAACAAGAACCTTATGGCTTTGAACTCTGTTTACGAAATGCAGCTCGAAGGTACAAACAAGCAATTCGAAGCAGCAAAGAAACTGTCAACTGGCTTGGACGAAATTATGGCAAACATGAAGCAGTCTGCAGAAGATACAAAGCGTTACAGAGACGAAATAGGAAGATTGAGTTCGAACTTGGCAGCAATGAATACTATTTATGGAAATATGTTGGCTGCAATGAATTTCAAGCAGAATTAATTTCCGCATAGTGAATTTTAACTGAATGTTTAACATTAAAAACTAAAGTTATATGTCAGGTGGAAATTGTCCGGAGACCCCGAGACAGAAAATGATCGGTATGATGTACCTGTTCTACACCGCGCTTATGGCATTGAATGTCTCGAATGAGGTATTGAATGCATTCGTAGCGGTAAATGCAGGTATTCAGCAGACCACGGAGAACTTCTCAATAAAGACACAAAGTTTATATAGTGTAATTGATAATAAGGCCGCAGAACAGCCAGGTAAATATGCTGCACTTCAAAAAGAAGCTCACGAATTTGAAGTAGAATGTAACAAAATATTCAACGGCATCAGAAGAATTAAGGTTCAGTGCTTGAATAAGAGTGACGAAACAATTGATGCAAGTAATGTTGAAAACGATACCTGCGTAATCAAAAAGATGGACGACATCAATGCTGCTCCTGCAATAATGGATAAAGAAGCTGGTGGTGTAATGGGCGACAGCCTTAGAATGTGGATGGAAAACTTTAGGGATATGGTTCTCAAAATGAGCGTTTTCAGAACCGACAAGAAAGATCCTAATAGTGCAATTGATACTGCATCATCATTCTACAAAAGAACAGAAATAGCACTTGCAACACCTGATAAGATCGACGATGGAGCAACAATTCCATGGGAACTTGGCCTTGTAAGACACATGCCTCTTGTTGGTACATTGGCATTGCTCTCTAAACTGCAGTCGGATATCAGAAACGTTGAAGCAGAAGTATTGCAGCAGATGGTTGCCGATCTCGAAGGTATGGATATACGTATCTCATCTCTTACTGGTTTGGTAAGTACATCTAAGAGCGTAGTTATGAGCGGTAGCGAATACGAAGCACAGATATTCATCGGTGCCCGTGATACCACTATGAGACCTACTATCTATATTACACAAACTGCTCCTTACTACGATTCTGTTGTTAAACCTAATGGTGAAATAGAATACAAGCAACTTGCAAATGCAACCTACGACACTCTTCCTTTGGATGAACAAGGTCGTGGTACTTATAAGTCAGTTGGTGGTGTTGGTGAACACGGATACGGCGGTTTGATTTTCTACAAGTCAAACGTTGGTGACCAGTGGATTCCATATAAATCATCATACGCAGTTGCTACATCATCAACAACTATCTCAGCAACAGCCTGCAACATATTCTACAAAGGTTTGCAGAACCCATTGTCTGTTGCAGCATCAGGCTACACCAATATTAACGTTACCGCAACAGGTGGTGCAACCATTACAAAGGGTAAAGTTGCTGGATATGAAGGCGAATATATAGTTACAATTCCTTCAGGAACACAAACCAAGGAAGTTACAATCAACGTAAGTGCCGATGGAAAATCGGTTGGACATCAGACATTCAAGGTCATGAACGTTCCATCACCTATCATCACAATTGGCGGTTACAAGAGTGGCGACGATGTTCCAAAGGCAGCTATAAAAGGCTCACCGAGACTTGATGCTGTACTTGAAGGCGGTTTCTTCCCATTCAAGGACGTAAAATACACAGTTACCTCTTTCACATACATGAAAGAAGTAAGAGGTGTAACATCATCTCAGGTTGTTAGCGGAAATACAATACCAGGAGATATCCTATCAGACATATCAAAGAAGGCATCTGGTTCTTCAATTTCGTTCATTGGAATTAAGGTATCCTCACCTTCTGGACCAAGAAATGCTCCAGGTTTTGCAGCAAGATTGAAATAATTAAAATTCATAGTTATGAAACGAATAGTAAGTTTTTCCGTATTATTGGCTCTCATGCTTTTGATAGCAAACACATCGTTTGGTCAAGTACTTGACGGTGCATTTGCCAGAGAGACAACTGTGAAGAGAAATGTAGTTCCACTGCCATCAATTAGAGAGGCAGACGCTATGTATTCAAAGAAAATATTAAGAATATTGGAACTCAAAGAAAAACAGAATCTGCCGTTGTATTACCCACAGACAAGGATGACTTATCCTGGCGAACTGCAACCACAAAGAAGCAGGGTAAATCTTCTATACCTTGTTTATGACATCGGTATAAAAGGAAAAACTTTCTATAAAGCAACAGGAAAGGAAGTCGAAGATAACGAAAGTACCGATAATAGGTATCCTGTTTTCAAACTAGATGCAGGCGACATTACCAACTGGTGGAGAGAGCCTATCGAAAAGGATGACCCATCAAGAGACTCCTTGCTATCATACGAAGGAACAATAAAGATTGCCGACCCATATTCAGACGATCCAGACAATCCAGAATACATTGAAGTCGCACAGAAGATGGAACTTGAAGAAAGCGACCGCGGTGTTATGGAAGAATTATGGGTATGGGAAGAATGGTTCTTCGACAAGCAAAGGTCGGTAATGGATGTAAGAATAATGGCAATGTCGTTTGATGGGTACACTTCAGAAGGACGTGTATGGCCATTCTGGGTTGCTTACAACGACTATCGCCCATTGTTCGCAACCTACGAAACATTCAACTCTCACAACGAAGCTGAACACAGGACTTTCGATGATATTTTCCTGCAAAGAAGATTCTCTAGCTTCATAGTTGCCGAAACCAACAACTACGACAACCGTCTTATCTCCGATTACCTTGTAGGTATCGAAGCAATAAGAGAAGGCGAAAGAATACAAAACGAGTTGTTCTTGAAGGAACACGATATGTGGGAATACTAACGAATTTTATTATTCAAAACATACGGAGAGGCTGCCATTGGGCAGCCTCTCCTATTTTTAATAATTAACAATTAATAATCATTATAGCGACGAGCCATGGCACGTCGCTACTGATTATCAACAAATAAACAATAGGTTAATAAAAAAAATAGTTTTTATTTTAAAGCCAAATCAAAAAAAAATACTTTTGCAAACCGAAACATAAAAACAAATTTTTAACAATGACAACAAACAACGAGATAGCGTCACCTATCAAATTTTTTGCAGGCTCGGCAAGCAGATACGTTGCCGAAGAAATCGTAAAAGGCTATAACCCTGAAATGAAACTTGGCGAAAGCACCCTATTGAAATTTAGCGATGGCGAATTCGTAACAAGCATCGACGAAACAGTAAGAGGGTGTACAGTATTCCTAATTCAATCGACTTTTCCTCCAGTTGAAAACCTTTTTGAACTAATGCTTATGGTAGATGCTGCCAAGAGAGCATCAGCAGAACAAGTAGTTGCGGTTATCCCCTACTTCGGTTTCGCTCGTCAGGACAGAAAAGACAAGCCAAGAGTTGCTATTGGAGCAAAATTAGTCGCAGACCTGCTTATGGCATCGGGCGTTAACCGAGTTATGACAATGGACTTGCATGCCGACCAAATTCAAGGTTTCTTTAACGTACCTGTTGACCACATATACGCATCAACATTGTTTGTACCTTACATCAAGAGCCTGAATCTTGACAACTTAGTAATCGCTTCTCCTGATATGGGTGGTGCCAAGAGAGCAAAGGCTTACTCACATTTCCTTGATGCTGAGATGGTTATCTCTCACAAATCAAGATCAAAGGCAAATATGGTAAGCGAAATGATGGTAATCGGCGATGTAACGGATAAAAACGTCATAATCGTTGACGATATGATAGACACAGCAGGAACTATTACTATGGCTGCCGACATCATAATGGAAAAGGGTGCTAAAAGTGTACGAGCAGTTGCTACCCACCCTGTTCTTTCTGGCCCAGCATACGAAAGAATCAACAAGTCGGCTCTAATAGAAGTTATTACGACTAACTCTATTCCAATAAAGGAAGGAATGTCGGACAAGATAAAGGTAATTTCAATTGGCAACCTTTTCGGAGATGTCATAAATAACGTTTACCACCACAAGTCAATAAGCAAAAATTTCATTGTATAATGGACTTGCGGTATTTGGTCATCGAAGGGAATATCGGAGCCGGCAAGACAAGTCTCTGCAGGCTAATTGCCGAAAAACGTAAAGCAAATCTCTTCCTTGAACAATATGCAGAGAACCCATTTTTGCCCAAATTCTACGAAAACCCAGAAAGGTATTCGTTTCCATTGGAACTATCATTTCTCGCAGACAGATACAATCAGCTCAAAAACAACTTGTCTTCATTTGACCTGTTCAACGAGCTGATTGTATCCGACTACTTTTTTATGAAGTCGCTGATATTCTCGGCACACACACTTCAAGAGGATGAATACAAACTATATAGGCAACTATTTGACATTATCTACAGTACATTGCCAAAACCAGACTTATATGTATATCTTCACAAAAACACCGAACTGCTATTAAAAAACATAAGTAAGCGAGGACGTGAATACGAGAAAAACATATCGACGGAATACCTCAAAGGCATTGAAACCGGTTACTTCAACTTTTTCAAGCAGCAAAATCAAATAAAAATAGTAATAATTGACACCAATAATATTGATTTTGTGAATAATGAGGACGACTTGAAGAAAATAGAAAATACCATATTTAATAATGAGTATCCAGTTGGAATAACAAGAATAATCCTATAGTTATTTTTTTTCATCTTTTTTAATATTTTTCTTTATAATTCAAAAACAAGATATTATCTTTGCGGTGATTTTTTCCTCAAAGGAAATTAAGTGGTTTAAAATAAAATAATTAAAAATTTAACAAGAATAATAAGGAATAAATTATGAAGAGGTTTTTATTTTTTACTTCGGTAGTAGCATTAGGACTTGTTATGGGTTCTTGCAACGACTTGAAGAAAATGGTAGCCAATGCTGATGACATCAACTATTCAGTAGAACCGAAAGTATTGGAAGTCCACAACGGACAAGTAGCTGTAAATATTAAGGGTAATTTCCCTGAGAAATATTTCAGGAAAAAAGTATCAGCAACAGCAACACCTACTTTGGTATGGGAAGGTGGCGAAAAGGCTCTCACTCCCATTAACATACAAGGTGAAAAGGTTTCTGGAAACGGACAGGTTATAAAGTACAAACCAGGTGGTTCTTTCACATACAACGACAAGTTCGATTATTCACCTGAAATGCGCAGATCGAAACTCGTTTTGAAGATTACTGCTGTAAAGGGTACTAAGGAAGCTGAATTTGATCCAGAAGATATAGCTGAAGGTATCGTAGCAACTCCAGAACTTGTAAAGATGAATGGTGGAAAATCTTCGAATGCTGCTAGCAACTTCAAGAAAGACAACACAACTTCTAGGATAGCTGCAATCAACTACGACAAGAATAAAGCAGAAATCAAATCTTCGGAAACAAAGAAGAGCGAAATCACAGAAATGCAGCAATACATAAAGGAATCTAAGGGTAATGACCGCATAAAATTCGAAGGTGTTGAACTTAAGTCATACGCTTCACCAGAAGGAACACAAGACATTAACAAGAAAGTTTCTAACGACCGTTCTAACAGCGCTTCAAAGTTTGCGAAGAACGAATTCAAGGGCGTAAATGGTGCTGATGGCAGCAATTTCTTTAAGACTTTGGTTACAGAAGAAGACTGGGACGGCTTCAAGACCGCTGTACAGAATTCAAACCTCGCTGACAAGGATATGATTATCAGAGTTATCAATATGAACTCGGATCCTGACAAGAGAGAAGAAGAAATCAGAAATATGAAGAACACTTTCGATGAACTCGAAAAGGAAGTTCTCCCGAGCCTCCGTCGTTCTGAAATCGTTATCAACGTTACCAACATAGGTAAGACCGATGACGAAATCGCTAAGCAGTACAAGGATGATCCTAGCAAACTTTCATTCACTGAAATTATGCACTATGGTGAAATAACCGAAGATGCTGCAAAGAGAGTTGAAATTTACACTAAGGCAACTGAACTCTATCCAGATGAATGGTCAGCTTACAACAACCTCGGTGCTGCACTATATGAAACTAAGGATTACCAAGCAGCAAAGGTTGCTTTGGAAAAGGCAAAGAGCAAGAGCAACGGAAATGCAACTGTTCTCAACAATATGGGTAATGTAGCTTTGTCGGAAGGCAATGTTGCAGAAGCTGAATCAAACTATGCATCAGCAACTGGTGTTAGCGAAGCTAGCGCAGGTCAGGGTGTTATTGCAATAAAGAAAGCTCAGTATGCTAACGCTTCTAATTTCTACGGTGATGACTGCTCATTCAACGCTGGTCTTGCAAAGGTCCTCAACAAGGAAAACGATGCAGCAATGAAGGCTCTCGACTGTGGCGAAGAAAAGGACGATGCAATGAACTACTACCTGAAGGCTGTTGTTTGCGCTCGTAAAACTGACAACGAAGGTGTATTCAACAACTTGAGAACTGCTTGCCAGAAGGATTCGAAACTGAAAGACTTCGCAGCTAAGGACGTTGAATTCCTCAATTTGTTCGAAAACGATACTTTCAAGTCAATCGTAAAGTAACAAAATAATTATTACTAAATAAGAAAGGCTACCCGAAGGTAGCCTTTCTTATTTTGCAAACATTTCTCAACTGGTTTTATCGGGTCAGCCGACATATCGGGTGGAGTTATACGATAAGAATTATTGTTGTCCGATAAAAATCTGAGTGACGTACGTAATTGTGATGTTATCAAGCATTTATACGATGTCATAAATAAAGGGGCTCGTCATTTGCTCACTTCGTATCGCGAGCTAAAGGTACGGAAGCTAGTCGAAACATGCGATACGGAACGGGGAGCGTTGTGAAGACTGCTATCCGTAATCTCCCACAATATTACTAATCAGGGAGATTGCTTCCGCGAGCTAAAGGTACCGCATAAGCGAGTTCACACGACACGTTCCTTAGTCGGTTCACTCTGCTTTACTCGCAAGCTTCGTGAGCTAAAGGTTGTGGAATGACTTTCCCTTTTTTATCGGACAACAATAGATAAGAATATTTTATCATACGTAAAGGGAAATGATTATTTGCTTTTTTAAAACATTCCGCTCTAGCCGCGGGGGCTTTTACTTTTTTGTTGGCAAAAAAGTAAACAAAAAACCATGTCCGCTGAGTCTGTTTCGCTAAAAATCGGTTGCACTTCGCTAAAAATCAGAAACTTGTCTCCGTTTCACTACGCCTTCAAACAGACTGATTTTTTACGCTCCATTCCACCGATTTTCTTAACGCTCACCAGCCAAGGCGGCAATCAAGGTATGCTCACTTCGTGTCGCGAGCTAAAGGTTCGCCGAAGGCGATGGATAAAAAAATGAAATCCGTCTTCGAGAGATTCTGTTTTTTGCGTGACCAACATATACTCCACCTACTTTTTCCGCGGTCCCGTTTTATCTCGACACAAGAGAAACTAATCCAACTTCACCACTGTAATTCCGTCTCCACCAAATCTTATGTCCTCATCGTTTATCGACTTCACCTGCGGAATAGTCTTGAGATACTGGCGGATATTCTGGCGCAAAATGCCGTTGCCACGTCCGTGAAGGATTTTCAATTCGTGATGACTTAGCATTACCGCAGCATCGACAAGTTCTTCAATCTTGCGCAAAGCCTCATCGGTACGGTCGCCACGAACATCAATGTACGGCTTGAAATTCAACGTCTTCTCGGAATACAATGCCGATGCCGACGATTGCTTACGCTGGTTCGCATATTCCTCCTGCGGAACCTTCTGCAACTTGTCCAATGAAACCGACATATACAGGCTACCAAAACAAACTACTGCCGTCTTTTCGCCAAGTCCAGTAACATCCCCTATCGCCTCCTGCCCTACCAGACGAACCTTGCTACCGATATTTATCTTATCCTCATCAACAGGAATTATCTCCAGTTTCTTGGCTTCCTCACGAGCCTTCTTGCGTGCTTCGCGTTCCTCGACCTTACGCTTCACGTATTCGTACTTGCGTGCAAATTCGGTTTCGTCAACCTCCTTCGACTTCTCAAAATCATCCTTGAACTGCCTTACCTCCTCGCGCACTTCCTTCACCTTTTCCTTGTCGGCATTGCTGCGCTTGATTTCGGAAATGGTATTCTCTATCTGCTTGTTCACACCGCTTAGCAACTGCTCAGCCTCGCTTCGCGCACTTTCTATTATCTGCTTGCGCTTGGTCTTTATGATTTCAAGCTCCTCAAGGTTCTTCTTCAAAGCCTCATCAACACGCTTGCTCTGCTCGGTCACCTGCTTGCGCTTGCGCTCCCAGTAACGCTTGTCGCGCATGAGTTCACGCAAGAAACGGTCGATGTTCATCTGCTGGGTACCAGTCTTTTCGACCACCTTATTTATTATCGCCTCGGGCAAGCCAATGCGGCGCGCAATTTCCACAGCATACGACGAGCCGGGAATTCCAACTTCGAGGATAAATGTCGGCTGCATATTCGTATGGTCGATAAGCATGGCTCCATTGATAATTCCCTCGGCTTCGGCGGCAAATACCTTAAGATTGGTATAATGCGTGGTTATCATACCGAAAGTTTTGGTGGCGTTCAACTGCTCGAGTATAGCCTCGGCAATTGTTCCACCGATTATCGGGTCGGTTCCTGCACCGAACTCATCGATGAAAATAAGCGAATCGGGTCCGGCATTCCTCAGGAAATACTTCATGTTGACCAAGTGCGAGCTATATGTACTAAGATCATTTTCAATCGATTGCTGATCGCCAATATCGAGCATAATCTTCCTGAAAATGCCGAACGATGATGCACCACCAACAGGCACCGGCAGTCCGCACTGCAACATATACGACAAAATTGCCGCGGTCTTCAGGCAGACGCTCTTACCGCCGGCATTAGGACCCGAAATCAGCAGAATACGGTTCTCGGAATCGAGGCGGAAAGTTGTGGGGACAATTTCTCGGTTTTCCCTCTTAAGTGTCAGATACAGAAGCGGATGCTTACCACGAACAATGTCGAGACAAGGCTCATCGTGTACTGACGGGATTATTGCTTCAATAGAAATCGCAAACTTTGCCTTTGCGCGAATAAAATCAAGTTCGGCAAGCACCTGCGAGATGTTTTTAAGGTCGTCGGCGTAAGGACGGAACTCGCAGGTAAGGTCGTATAGTATCTTTTGAATTTCACGGGCTTCGGAAAGTTCCAGTTCACGGATGCGGTTGTTCATCTCCAGTACCTCCTGCGGCTCGATGTACGAAGTCTTTCCACTTGCCGATTCATCGTGTACAAAGCCTTGAACCTTACGCTTGTAAGTGGTTTCGATAGGCAGCACCAGTCGTCCGTTTACCATAGTTGCCGACAAGTCCTTGCTTACCCAGCCCTGCTCACGGAACGAAGTGAGGATGGTGTTCAGCTTTCGCGACACCGACTCCTGCGTAGAAATGAGAGACGAGCGTATTTCGCGCAGTTCGGGCGAAGCCGTATCCTTGATATCGCCGTTTTTCGTAAGTACTGACTGTATGCGGTCGTAGAGGTAAGTGGGGAAATTTATCGAATCGACAATATGTTTTAGGTTTGGAAATTCGTTTTTCTCGTCGGTGCGAAAAAAAGCACGCAGTGCACGGCTGTTTTCGAGAACGGTGCGGATGTCAACCAGTTCGAAAAGTTGAAGGCTTGTACCTTCCACGCGCATACGCGAAGCCGCCTGCGAGACATCGGGGTAATTGTTGGCGGGATAATTGTCCTTGAGCATACAGATGCTCATCATTTCGCCAGTTAACGAAAGCGAATGGCGGATGCAGCCAATGTCGGTCGAAAAAGAAATCTCATCGACAATGCTTTTCGCAGGCGCAGCAATGCATTCCGACTTTATCAGATTACGGATTTTATCGAAACCTATCTTTGATTCAAAATTATCGGGATAAAAAAACATAATTTACAATGGGCAATGAATAATTGACAATGGATAATGGATAATCATTGAATCTTCTAATTCTCAAATTTTCAACCTTTAGCTCAACGAAGTTAAATCTTCAAATTTTCAATTACTCCTCCTCCAGAATTACAAGAAATATTTCCTCATCCTCTTCCTTCATATAGTACTGTTCACGGGCGAATTTCTCAAGCTGCTCTTTTCCCGACATTAATTCTTCGAGACGAGTACTGTTCTCCAGATTTTCCTGCTCGTAATATTTCTCATTTTCACGCAGTTCGTGAAGTTTGCTCATCTTCTCGAACCTGTCTATAAGGCTGAAATCATCAAAGAATGTTATCCACACGACAAACAACGCACCGACAATCCACATTGCGTTTTTAACGGTGAAATCCTTTACCTTGCCAAATATTTTCTTGAACTTTTCTTTCATCAGCGCAAAAGTAATACTAAAACAACTACACTCACGCAAAAATAGCACATAGTTTTCAACAAGTTGATATTATTAAGGGCTAAAAGGCTAAAAGTCCAACAGGCTGACAGGCTGACAGGCTAAAAGGCGAACAGGCGAACAGGCTAACAGATAGTCAAACAACAAAGTCATAACATAAAATGATTATCCGCAATCATCACACAACAATAAAACCGAAGGAGATTGCTCACTTCATTTCGCGAGCTAAAGGTATCGGATAGTTTGATTCACACAGCTCCTCGTTCCGTATCGCTGGTTCATCATAACTTCCGAAATGACGTCTCTGGAGTCATTCCACAAAGCAGAACGAACAGGTGTAGGAACGAGCCTTGTGAGTTCGCTTATGCGGAATCTCCTTTTTGTGCAAATTGCGGATAGTCATATAACATAAAAACTTAAAACAACTAGAACCCACAGAAACGCCGCATGTATAGAAACTTAGTGCTTCGATACTTCGACTCTGCTTACTTCGACAAGCTTGCTTCGGCTGTCGCTCAGTACTGCTCAGCACGCCGCAGCAAGCGAAAGCTCAGCAACCGAGAAACGGGCGAAGCCCATAAAACTTAGAAACGGCGAAGCCATAGAACGGCGTACTTCGACTGCGCTCACTTCGACTTTCGCTCAGCGCATCGCAGCACAAGTAGCCCTCAACGAAGTTAAACGCCGCAGGCATAGAAACAAGAAGAAAAGACGAGAATGCTAACAACCTGTATCATAAACAATAGACATTGTCTAAATAAAAGAGCCATGACTCCCTGTTAAAAAAAAAACTCACAACGGCACATCGCATATCAAAAATTAGTTCTATCTTTGTTTCTTAAATTCTAATTTTTATTGAAATGAAAAAGTTTACAATTTTAATGATTGCATTGTTCATAGCAGCTATGGGCTTTGCACAGGGTAAATTGCCCTACAAGACGGCATTTCCATCGGCTAAGCCGTATGTTAAGACTTTTACCTCACAAAAATCTAATGCGACAGCTACTGCAAGCGCAGTAAGAGCTACCCGCGACCATGTAAATATCTTCGAAGAAGGATTCGAATTTTCAGGCACTGACCTTGAGAATGGTTGGACTTCTTATGACCAAGATGGAGATTCTTACAACTGGCAAGTTTGGACTAATAAAGTTCACACTGGTTCTGGTGCAATGGCTTCAGCCTCTTATGACAATGAAGCAGGAGCATTGACTCCAAACAACTGGTTGATTTCTCCTGCAATCGACTTGACATCGCAGACAGGAACCATAAAGGCTGCATACTGGGTAGCAGGACAGGACAATTCATGGCCTCGCGAACACTACAAAGTATGCGTATCTACCTCTGCTGATGTTGCAAGTTTCTCTACAATATTGTACGAAGAAACCATACCTTCGTCAGGATGGTTTGAACGCACAGTTGACCTTTCAACATACGCAGGACAGACTATTTACATTGCATTTGTTCACTACAACATCACTGACATGTACATGCTATTACTTGATGATTTTTCAGTTTATGTTGACCAGAGTACAGATGCTGCTGTAACAGAAATTACAGCTCCAACTCACGGTGATTACTCGACTTGCGCACTCACAAATGCAGAACAGATTAAGATTAACATCATCAACAACGGTGGTGCTGCTATCAGCAACTTCGAAGTATCTTACACCATTAACGGCGGTGCTGCTGTAACCGAAACTGTTACTGCTTCTGTTGCTCCTGCTCAGACTTACGAATACACATTCACTCAGACTGCTGACCTTTCTGCTGTTGGTACATACGAAATCGCAGCAAGCATCAATCTTACTGGTGACGAAGTTGAAGCAAACAACAATGCAAGTATGACCATTTCTAATGGAGACGCTACTATAAGAATACATGCACAAACAGATGCTTATAATAGTAATTTAGATGGCAGCCGTACTACATGGACTGTTACAAATACTCTAACTGACCAGGTTGTAGCAGAAAGAACGGAAGAATCTTCATGGCAGTGGTACATCGAAGTAAACGACTATGTATGTGTTGATGCTTCTGCATGTTATACAGTACAAGTTCTTGATTCAGATGGTATGAGTTTACAAGCAAGTGATGAAGTACATGCACAGCCATACCTTGAAATTCTCTACAATGGTACACAGGTTGCAGGTAGCACAACAGCATTGTTTAATGGTCCGTCACTTTTGGCTGAAAGACTTGGTAATGGTTGCTCTACAGATCCTGAAATTGCAACTGATGACACTGAATTCGAATTTGTTGCAATACTCGGTTCTCCAAGTAATACAAAGAATGCAACTATCAGAGCTTTCAACCTTACTGAAGGTATAACTGCAACAACAGCTGCTCCTTTCGAAGTTTCTGCTGACAATACAACTTTTGCTGCAACAGCTACTTTGGCTGCTAACGGTGGTACTCTTTATATAAGGTATAACCCGACAGAAGCTGGTGAACAGACTGGTTCTGTTGTTCTTTCTTCTACTGGCGCAGAAGACGTAACAATAACATTGGCTGGTACAGCATACGATTGCTCTGCAAGTATTTCGGCTCCTTGGACCGAAAATTTTGATGAAACAAGTTCTACAATATACTGCTGGAGCATAATTGACAACAATTCTGATGGCAACTCATACGGACTAATGTCAGACAATAGCGACAACTTCTTCATGGCCACTACAGGTGGAGAAGATGGAAATGACGACTACCTGATTACTCCTGTTCTAACTATCGGCGAAAACAATATTATATCATTCGATGTTGCTCACTATGTTCAAGACTATGGATTTTTCCAACTTCCTATTCCTGCAACATACGAAGTATATGCTATAGTAGGTGAAGAAGAACCAGTATTAATAAGAGAAGCTGCCGAAACTAACACTGTTTTCTCAGAATTCGAAACCATTTATGTTGATTTGTCAGCATTTGCAGGTCAGAACATTCGAATAGCTATAAGAGACATAACCGAGGAACCTTATTATTTCTTTGTTGATGAATTCTCTTTATTTGAAATTACAGGAAATGAAATCGAATTGACATCAATTTCAATTGAAGACGAATCAACGATTCCCGCTGGAAATATTCTTATATCCGGTATAGTTTCCAATAATGGTGTAAATCTTACATCATATACTGTATCCTATAAAGTTGATGAAGAAGATGCTGTAGAATACAATGTTAGCGAAATCAATGTCGCTTATGCTTCAACCCACGAATTTACTCACCCTACTCCTATTGCACTCGAAGCAGGAGAACATACAATCGTTGTTACCGTTTCTAATCCTAATGGTGAAACAGATGACGACATCAACAACAGCATTACTGTCCATGTAACAGCCATCAATTGCGAAACTATATCTGTTCCTTACAGTCAGGATTTCGAAAACGATCATATTGCTTGCTGGGGAACTATATCAAACAACACTGCTAATGCAAGCGGTACAAATGGATTCGGTCTATTTAATTTGCAAGAAAATAATGTATTCCGTTTCAGCAGTTACACAACTGCAGAAAACAGCGACTATAACCAGTACCTGATTACTCCGGAAATCGCACTCACAGAAGATGCAATTTTGTCATTCAAATATGCAAAGTCCTCCGATAACTCAGATGAAACATTCCGCGTTATGGCATCGAATACCGATAACAACATTGCATCATTTACAGCTATCAGTGATACTATTACAGCATCTTCAACTGATTTCACAACTTTCATCACAACAATACCCGCAAATACAAAGTACGTTGCAATTAACTATTTATCTAACTACAAGTATTTCTTGTATATCGACGACTTAAGCTTGTCGGCAGTTCCTACTAATTCTGAAATTGCTCTTACTTCTGTAACTCCTGCAAACGGTTCTTCTATACCGGGCGGAGAAGACATCACTATAAGCGGTGTTGTTACCAACAACGGTATAGCTCTTACCTCATACAAGATTGCTTACACTGTTGACGATGGCGAAGCTGTTGAATATACAGTAAGCGACATCAACGTAGCTTTGGGCGGAACTCACAATTTCACTCACACAACTCCTATCAGTGGTTTGGCAATTGGTGATCACACTATCGTAGTTACTGTTTCTGAACCTAACGGTGTAGCTGATGGTGATGCAAGCGACAACAGCATGACTATAAATATTACAGTTAACGCTCCTCTTGCATACGGTTGCTACTTCGAAACCGATCCTGCAGAAGAAGGTTGGTCATTCGTTGATTCTGACAATGATGGAAACAACTGGACTTGGGAAAATAGTGCTTCAACTCCTCACATGACTACATACGAAGGTATTGGATGTATTTATTCAGCATCGTATGCGAGTGGTGCACTTACTCCAGACAACTGGGCTATTTCTCCCGCTATCGAAATCGAAAATGGTCCTATTTCTGTTAGCTTGTATGCAAAGGGTCAGGATCCTTCTTATCCAGCAGAACACTTCCAGATTTACGCTGGCACATCAGCAGACGTTACTGCTATGACTGCTGTTTCTGAAGAATTTGTTGCTACTGGTGAATATACTCAATATACTGCAAACTTGCCAGAATCGTATGTTGGACAGACAATATATGTAGCAATCCGTCACTTCAATGTTAGCGATGAATTTGTACTTGTAGTTGACAACTTCGAGGTATTGGCATACGGTCACGTTGTTATTACTGACGTTGAAGAAAACATTGCAGAAACTATCGAAGTATATCCTAACCCAACTAGCGATATGGTAACTATTGCAAATGCAGAAGGTAAGGACATCGTTGTTATCAACTCTCTCGGTCAGGTTGTTGCAAGCATCGAAAATGCTGCTGCTAACCAGACTATCGACGTTAGCAACTTCGCAAACGGAACCTACTTCGTAAAGGTTGACGCAGAAGTTGTAAAGCTGAACGTTGTAAAGTAGTTTTCATAAAACTATAAATTAAAAATCGCCGTCCTTCCGGATGGCGATTTTTTTTATTAATGTCCGCTAAAAAACGATTTGTCATTCCGCAAAACAGAGTGAACCGACTAAGGAACGTGTCGTGTGAACTCGTTTATGCGGTACCTTTAGCTCGCGGAAGCAATCTCCTTGAGTAGTAATATTGTAGGAGATTTCGGACAGCAGTCTTCACAACGCTCCCCGTTCCGTATCGCATGTTACGACTAGCTTCCGTACCTTTAGCTCGCGATACGAAGTGAGCAAATGACAAGCCCCCTTATTAATATTATTATCTAAATGTTTGATAATATTGTAATTTATTGTTGTCCGATAAAAAAGGAAATGTCATTCCGCAACCTTTAGCTCACGAAGCTTGCGAGTAAAGCAGAGAGAACCGACTAACGAACGTGTCGTGTGAACTCGCTTATGCGGTACCTTTAGCTCGCGGAAGCAATCTCCTTGAATAATAATACTATAGGAGATTACGGACAGCAGTCTTCACAACGCTCTCCGTTCCGTATCGCGTGTTACGACTAGCTTCCGTACCTTTAGCTCGCGATACGAAGTGAGCAAATGACAGTCCCCCTTATTAATATTATTATCTAAATGTTTGATAATATTGTAATTATATGTATTGCCATATTTTTTAGCGGACACCAATGAATACGAATTAACCTTACCCTTCGACAGGCTCAGGGCGCGGTTAAATGAAAGAGCCGTGTCAAGAAATGAGCAATTTTCTATTATTATTGTCCGATAAAAAAAGGAAAGTCATTCCGCAACCTTTAGCTCACGAAGCGAAGCAAGTAAAGTAGAACGAACAGCATAAGGAACGTTGCTTGTGAGTTCACTTATACGGAACTCTCTCACGAAACGCAGTGAGCAATATCCTTGAATAATAACACAATCGGAGATTGCTCGCAGGATTCGCGAAGTTGCAAGCAACGTTTCGGATAGCAGCCCTTCGACTCCGCTCACTTCGACTTCGCTCAGGGGGCCGCAGGGTGCGGCTTCACAACGCTCCCCGTACCGTATCGCGTGTTTCGACTAGCTTCCGTACCTTTAGCTCACGCAGCGAAGTGAGCAAATGACAAGCCCTCTTTATTAATATTATCGTGTAAATACTTGATAATATTGTAATTTATTATTATTGTTGTCCGCTAAAAAAGGAACCGTCATTCCGCAACCTTTAGCTCACGAAGCTTGCGAGTAAAGCAGAGTGAACCGACTAACGAACGTGTCGTGTGAACTCGCTTATGCGGTACCTTTAGCTCGCGGAAGCAATCTCCTTGAGTAGTAATATTGTAGGAGATTGCTCGCAGGCTTCGCGAGGTTGCAAGCAACGTTACGGACAGCAGTCTTCACAACGCTCCCCGTACCGTATCGCGTGTTTCGACTAGCTTCCGTACCTTTAGCTCACGCAGCGAAGTGAGCAAATGACAAGCCCTCTTATTAAGGGTCAGCCGACATATCGGGTGGAGCTAGACGATAAGAATATCTTATCATACGTAAAGGAAAATGATTATTTGCCTTTTTTAAAACATTTCGCTCCAGCCGCGAGGGCTTTTACTTTTTTATTCGCTCCTACAATTGATTTTTAGCGGTGCTCATGATTGTCTTTGGACAATTGTTGGCAAAAAAGTAAACAAAAAACCATGTCCGCTGAGTCTGCTTCGCTAAAAATCAGTTACACTTTGCTAAAAGTCAGAAACTTACCATTGTGATGGTTGCGTTTTAGACGCGAACCATCACAACGGTTTCAAACAGACTGACTTTTTACGCTCCGTTCCTCTGATTTTCTTAACGCTCACCAGCCAAGGCGGCAATCAAGGTATGCTCACTTCGTGTCGCGAGCTAAAGGTTCGCTTTCAGCGATGAGTAAAAAAAGAAATCCGTCTTCGGGAGATTCCGTTTTTTTACATTGCCAACATAAAACTCCACCCACTTCTTCCGCTGTCCACATTTTTTCCGCTGACCCGGACTATCGTTCCAGTTGTATGTCAAAAAAAACGGGAGTCTATTGAACTCCCGCTTATTTAAGAATAAATCAACCCTAATAAATCACTGTTACAGTTCCCTTGTATGCCTCAGTCTTCTGGTATAGGTCAACTATGTACAGGTAGGTACCTGCTGGCACATAATGTCCACGGTAACTTCCGTCCCACGGCTCGTCCTTGCCAGTACCCTTGTACAACATCTGTCCCCAACGGTTGAATACATATACTGTAGCATCCGGGAACATTTCAATGTTCTCGATAATCCAAGTATCGTTTACGCCATCGCCATTAGGAGTAAAGACATTCGGAATCTTGATGCAGTCGCCTGCCATATCGGTAATCGTAATGGAAGCCACCTGATATGTACACTTATTAGCATCAACAACGCTTACAGAGTACTGACCCTGCCTCAAACCTGTAATCATAGGTACATCCGAATAGTATGAATCCCATCCGTACATATAAGGCTTGGTACCGCCAGTTGCCGAAATCTCTATAAAGCCATCGTTGTTTCCAGAACATGACGGCATTCCTACACTATACGAAGAGGTAAATTGTTCTGGTTCAACAAGTTGAATAGTATTGGTTGTCATACAGCCGTGAACATCCGTAACCTCTAACGTATATGTACCAGCTGGCAATCCCGACAAATAATTACCCGAATATGAGTGTTCGTTCATAACTATCGAGAACGAATATGGCTGGTTACCACCTTCAGCATTCAGAGCAATCGAACCATCAGTCTTGCCAAAGCAAGATATTGGCTTGACATTGGACTCAAGCATCAACTTGTCTGGTTGCTCTATCACAATGGTTTCAGCCTTTGCACACATGTTTGCATCGGTAACTGTTATCGAGTATCGTCCTGCAGCAATGTTCTGCAAGAATGCCGAATTTGCACCATTGCTCCACGTGTAGGAGTATGGCGGTTCGCCTCGAAGAGCCACCACTGTAGCAGAAGCATTGCTTTCACCGAAACAAGACACCTCTGTAGTAGAAACGCTTATTTCAAGATCGTTCTGCTGCTCGATACTAATTGTAGCATTTGCTGAACATCCCCAACTATCCACAAGTGTTACCGTATAGGAACCTGCCTGCAAGTTGGATGCCTGCATTTCTGTAGAACCATTGCTCCATGTATAGGAGAACGGAGATATGCCAGACTCAGCAACAGCCTGCAAACGTCCAGCAGAAACATTATTTCCACAACCAGGAAGCTCAACAATATCAATTCTTGCCGACAATGATCCATTGGCTCTTACTGTTGCTGATGACGTTATTATACATCCGTTGAAATCTGTAACTGTGAGTTCGTACCTACTCGGTGCTACATTAGTAAGGCGGATACCTGAATATGAATGTCCAAGCGAATTGGTCCACGAATATTCATATTGTCCAGTGCCTCCAGTTACTATTGCCGTAACACTACCTCCTGTAGCGCCACAGGTCGCATCTGTAGCTGTAGTAGAAAGTTGAAGCGGTGCGGGCTGAGTTATAGTTACAGAAGAAGTAGCAGTACAGCTATGAGCATCAGTAATAGTAACGGTATAAGTTCCTGCCCCCACATTTACAAGGGTTTGTTCTGACTGACCATTGTCCCATGAGAAATAGTAGCCAGGAGCTTCGTTTGTAGGAGTTCCGCCCGATACGGTTACAGTTGCCGAACCAGTTGTCATTCCATTACAAGCAACATTTGTGACATTTGTCGGCAATATGCTTGGAGCCAGAGGCGTTCCCTGTCCGTTAATCCTTATGCTGGCTGTTGTAGAACAACCATTATCGTCAGTTACACTAACGACATAATTTCCAGCTGTAAGATTTGTCGCTGTTGAAGTAGTCTGCTCAGGAATTGTATTCCAACTATATCTATAATCAGGAGAACCACCTGTTACTGTAACTGTTGCAGAACCAGTTGCATTTCCAAAGCAAAGTACATCAAGAGACGAGCCTTCAGCAAACGATGCGACCAGAGGATATGATTGTCCTGAAACAGTTGCCGAAGCTGAAGCTTGGCATCCATTTGCATCGGTTACAGTCACAACATACTGACCTACTGGCAAATTAGTTGCTGTCTGCGTCGTCTGTGACGAAGGATTCCAACTATATGTATAACCATGAGTTGCGGTTACTGTACCGCCCGAAGGTGTTACCACAATAGAGCCAGTTGACTCTCCGTAGCAAGCCACATCGTGAATTGCGCCAGGAGCAATTGTTGCAGCAAGAGCGCTTTCCGGTTCGCTAATGTTGACAGTTGATGTCGATATACATCCATGTGAGTCGCGAACAGTAACAGTGTAGCTTCCTGCTACCAAGTTGGTGGCTGTTTGCGTAGTCTGTTCTGGCGATGTACTCCACTGGTAGTCGTATCCCATAGGACCAGGAACACTTGGAGAACCACCGCTAGGCATTACAGTAGCAGAACCTGTTGCCATACCGTAGCAAAGGACATTGGTTGAATCTGATATTTGCGATCTGATTTGCGAATCCTGACCTTCAATGGTTGCATCCGCTGTAGAAGAACAACCCTTGGCATCGGTTACAGTCACTGTATATCTGCCAGCAATAAGGTTACTTGCAGTCTGTGTCTGTACTCCGTTATTCCACATATATGTATATCCCGGAGTACCACCTAATACAGATACCGAAGCAGAACCTGTGCTCTGACCAAAGCAAGCAACTGGATTAACTGCCAATGCAGGAATTTCAGCTACAAGCCGTGGAGGTTCGTGAACGGTAACGTTCACAGCAGATGTACAGCCGTTTGCGTCGGTAATAGTGTAATTATAAGTACCAGCAGTTACAAGTCTTTCTCCCACACCAGTGTATGGAGCTATACCGCCAACACCATTTATTGTTATAGTAGATTGACCTCCTGCGCACAATATTTCGGTAGTGTCAACCGTATGTGTGAGAGGCTGCGGTACTACTATATGACCAACAATTACAGCGGAGTCGTTTCCACAAGCATCAGTAACTGCTATTCTAACATCGGTATTTGCTGCTACCGTTCCACTTCCTGCTGCTGGAGTCTGAACGATAGTAAGATTTTCCCTTGGCGTGCAGTTATCCGACGACATCGAGCGGACTATTTCGGTAAAGTCTGGTATCAGGAATCTACAATCGTGGTCTGGGCTCTGGCTGACATTTATTGTCGGAGCCAATCCTGTAATTACAGGCGATATGTTATCCATTACGGTTATCGTCTGTGTACAGATTGCAGGATTATTATACAAATCTGATATCTGATAGGTCCTCGTTATTACTTCCGGACAAATATTGCCGTCAGATACCTCGCTTACCAATATGAAGCTTGATTCATCTATCAAGTTGGGGTCTTCAGCATGACCGCCAGCAGCGACAAACTGCTCGTATGTCTGGTATGCAGCCGGCACCTCGTTGATACAAGTAATATTTGCTATTGGCTGCGGACACTCTATGTCGGGAGGTATGGTATCCAAAACATTTACTATGAACGAACAAGTATCGGTCAATCCATAGATATCTGTTGCCGTCCATAAAACTGTAGTTTGTCCCACATTGAAACGTTGTCCGTTCAAGGTTTCTGGCGAACCGTTTACTGCTGTAGTTGCACCACTTAGAGTATAGGTAATCGCGCGGATTCCCGAATTATCATTTGCATCAACATTCCAAGAATCATCCGTATGCTCATAATATGTAAGTCCTTCCGGTACATATACCGTTATGGTGCCATCACCAGAAGTAAGACTTGCACAACTTACGCCCGTCGTTGGATTGAATGGATTTGGATTTGACGGATCAGGATCACAGCCAATGCATGGAGGATCGTCATCAGTAACGATTACTGTAAACGAACAGTCTCTTACATTTGCAGGAGTGCTTGCATCTGTTACAACCCAAGTTACCACTGTTCTACCAATATTGAAATGCTGATTGTGAAGTGATGCCAAGCCTGTAGCAGTAGTTGCTCCTGTAAGGTTGCAGACAACAGATGCAATGCCTACATTATCGTTGGCTGTTACATCCCAGTTGCCATCCTCACCATGATTATTATGTATGTAGTAGTTTACATAGTCAGAAGTTCCAACCCTGACAATTCCATCCTCACCACCCATGAAGGCAACTATGCTTTCGCAGCTGATGCCATTCGGGCTGTTCGGATCGTTCGGGTCAACTGGTGTAAACGGGTCGTCCGGGTCGTCCGGGTCGCAACCGATGCAAGGAGGCTGATTATCAATAACGGTAACCAACAATTCGCATGGCTCGCTAGGATTGCCAGCATCATCGTATGCCGTCCATATTACTCTTGTAGTACCAATATTGAACACCTGACCATCAAGTGTAGTGTTAGGTTCAACAAGTACTGACGGAGTTGCGCAATTGACATTATCCAATGTGTAGGTAATCCTGTCAACATGGTGGTTATCCGTTGCAGTTACATCCCAGTTGTCACCATGATGCGTATAGATAACGGTATTCTCTTCTGTGTAAACCACAAGGCTTGTATTACCGTTGAGTATAGTCGTACAGCTGATACCCTCGTTCTCCGGTGTGCTCGGGTCGGGGTCGCATCCAATGCACGGTGCCTCGCCGTCATATACCGTTATCGTGAACGAGCACGGGTCGGACGGGTTGCCGAATTCATCGTAGATAGTCCAGGTTATCGTCGTCGTGCCGAGTGGGAACTGGAAGCCTTCAAGCGTGCTCACGCGGCCTATCTCGTGGTTCTCCGAATCGCGAAGTACGCACTCCCTTACAAGGTTTGCCTGGTCGGTGACGTTGTCCGTCGCGGTGACATCCCAGCTGCCGTAAGAGCCGCCGTTGTGGTGCTCGTAGTAGTTGTGGCCCGTGGTCGTCGGTATGCGGTTGCCGGCGGGAAGTTCCGCCTCTATCCCTGCGCAGTCGAGTCCTTCTACAGTAGGATCGCTCGGATCCGGGTCGCACCCGATGCATGGATACTCGTCATCTGACACAATTATCGAGAACTGGCATTCGTCGCTGTTGCCACAAATGTCAAATACCGTATATGTAACTATTGTAGTTCCTAAAGGATAAGTATCGCTTGCACTTTCACTAACGGCAGAATTGAAACTGTTTGTATAGTAATAACCTGCACAATTTTCAGTGATAACTGGTGCTGGCACAGTAACGTAAGCTGTGTTTGCATGCAAATCGGTATTTACAGGTATATTTTCAGGACAGGTTATCTGTGGGTAATCTTCATCCTTTACTACTAAGATGTATGGTGCTTCATATTCGCATTGCAATAAATCATTGTCGGTAACATGCAATACTATAGTGTATGACCTGTCGCAATAATTTGCTGCAGTAGCATCGTTGGGCACAACCGCGCCAATGGTGAATGTGGTTTCGTCCTGTGTTCCAGTAGTAGAAGCATCAAAAGTTAATTCACTACAAGACCATTCGTAGGTGTAACCCGGAGTTGTAGCCGCAATATTGGCAACAATTTCCTGAGTACCACCATTAGGACAAACATTGCCAAGATCTGTGAAAGTAATCTCAGGCAACGGCTTAACCGTAACGGTAATTTCTGTCGCCTGAATACATCCACTAGCATCTGTTACAGTCACTCCGTATGTTGTTGTTCCAGTGGGTGTTACGGTTATACTATTTTCAGCATCTGGAGTATCCAATGTTTCCCATACATTTTCACCATCAGACCATACATAACTAAACGATGTACTACTACCACCCGAATATACAGTAAGATTTGTCGATTCGTTCAAGCATATTTCAGGAGGAGTTGCCTGAGTATGTACTGTAGTAGGCACATCCACATGGATAGTAGTGGTTCCTGTCCATCCGCATGCATCTCTAATAGTAATTGTTACATCTTGGCTCATAAGAACCTCTGTTCCTGCTAGAGGAGATTGGCTTATAGTACCCAAAAGGTAACTATCGTCAGAGCAATTATCGTTAACTGTATATGATGATAAGTCTGAAATAAGGTCCGGAATTGTATAAACACAATCGGAACCTGTTGCATTAACCTCTGTGATGGTAGATGATATTGTAGGAAGTGTCTGGTCGCTGCCCGATACGCTCATGCTTGGTGCAGGAGTAACCGGATTGTTGCAGGCATCTGTTATGTTGTAGGTACGAGTCCAAGTCCAACCGCAATCGTGATCGGAATCGGGATCGAAAACTGCCACGTCCTTTCCATTTCCATTTTCGCCATGAGTAACAGTTACTGGCTGACCGCAATGGTCAGTGTAGAATGCAGCAATCTCATCATCATCCAATAAACCTGTTGTGTCGGCATCGGCGAAGCAAGCGTTCTGTCCTGTAATATTTTGTACAAGTTCAGCCCATGTCTGCGTACGGTTCCATTCCGGAGCAGTCTGGTCGCTACCCGATATGCTCATGGTAGGCTTGTTGGTAGTACCAGGGAGATAGTAAACATTGTCACACAAATCCTTGATTGTGTAGGTACGTGTTACTGTCCAGCCACAATCGTCACCAGTAACCACATCCGGATCATCGACTGTATTGGATGTTACAGTAATTTGGCTACAATCGGAGAACAATGCCTTCACAGCATCATTACTGTAAAATTCAGAAATGACCCTATCTGCTAAGCAGGCATTCTGGCCAGAAATACTTTGCACCACTTCTGCCCATGCATCTGAACTGCTCCATTCTGGTGCGCTCTGGTCACTACCAGATATGCTCATGCTTGGTGCAGGTTCAACCGGATTGCCACAAGCATCCACTATGGTGTAGGTTCGAGTCCATTTCCAGCCGCAATTTGAAGTTTGAACAGCCACATCTTCTTCATTTATAACCCTTACCGGCTGTCCGCAGTTGTCGCTATAGAGATCTGCGATATCAGCACCATCCCATAATCCTGTAGTATCAGCATCTTCAAAGCATGCATCCTGACCCAGTATATCGGGAACGATATCTGTCCACGAATGTAAAGGATCGCTCCATACAGGAGCAGTATAGTCTTCCACCAATACCGGTCGTGTGGCAACGGTCGATGAACAGCCATTGTTATCGGTAACCTGTACCTTCAAGGTGTAGTTTTCCGAGCAAGTTACATCTGTTCCATTCGGAGCCGGAACACTTACCGTCGCCGTTACCGAAGTTGCGGTAGTTGCCGAACTTGTGCTTGGAGTAGTTGAAGAAACGGCAAACGAACCGTCGTCGGTCCAAGTGTATGTGTATGGTGGAGTTGGTGTTGCAATAGGATTAGTATAAGTCAACGTTGCTCCTATTTCAATGCTTCCTGCCGAAGGACATACAGGCTGAGTAACATCGCCCAAAGCTACTGTAGGATTCGGATTTACAAGCAAGTCAACATAGCCTTCTACTTCGCAACCATTTACGGCAACAATGTGCTGAGTATATCTATGAGTTGCGTAATTTGTAGGTCTTACATTAAGTGTTGCTCCATTCGTTTCGCCAGTTATTCCTGCATTATCTGTCGGAGCAACAGACCACGAGTAAGATGAAATTGCTTCTGTATTGCCAGCATTGACCACTGTAAGTGTAAGAGGCAATTCCGATTCACAGACTACAGTATTAGTTACAGCCGTTATGCTCGGAACTGGACGGTTGCCTATGGAAACTTGGGCTGTTGCAATACATTCATGTGCATCTTCAACCCTAACTGTATAAGTACCAAGAGCAAGTCCTGTTGCAGTTTCTAAACTCTGTACCGGGTCTGTACTCCATGAGTATGTGTATGGATACGTACCATCGTGAGCAACCACCGTAGCCTGTCCTACTGCTTGACCTGTACATGAATTAATAACATCGTGATCGGTGTCAATTGTCGCAGTAAGGGTTACAGGCTGAGTAATAGTTTCTGCCTTTGTAGCCGTACAGTCGTTGCCATCGCGTACATATATATTATAGGTACGGCTATTTACTGGATGTGCATCGGTAGCAAGATTGATAAATGTGTGTTGAGCGTATTGTTCCTCGCCACGCGATTCGTACTCGGTAGCACCATTGTCGCTGCTGAATACATAGTAGTAAGGCTGTGAAGTCGGTCCATCGCTGTATGGAGTTGGATTGTCGGCTCCTGGAGTTGTTACCACTACAGTTATTTTTCCATCGCCGGCACCATTACATGATACATTCTCATGAGTAACCGTTATAGTAGGATTTACCTTTTTCTCAATGTCAACACTGTTTGCTACTGTACATCCTTCACCATCGGTAACAGTAACCGTGTAAGTAATATCACCTTCGAGGTCGGATATTGTAGCAGAAGTTTCGTGCGTACTCCATTCGTATGTATATGCAGGAGATGAGCCAGGATTTCCACCAGCAGGACTTGCAGTGGCAGTACCTATGTCGCCAGTTACGCAAGACTGGTGAACATCTGTTATGTCTACTGTAAGCTGCGGACGAATTGTTATCGTGCCCTCAACAAAATCTTGTGGACAAACATTACCATCGGCAGTAGTTGTTCCTATCCTATATGTATAAGCTGCACCTGCTGTCGGTGCATCCGAAACAGCACTTATGGTCATTGTACCAGCATCATAACTTAGGCAAGTTGGTGTTTCTGGGCTCCACTGGATAGAACCAAGTCCTGTTGCTCCGCCATCATAACCGAATGTGATGTCTGCGAAATCGGAAAGGAACCTGTTGTAGCAATGTGTAGGACTTTGCGTACCGGAAGTAATTGATACTGTAGGAGGACGGCTGATTGCAAGAGTATAGTTGCTGCTTACAACACATTCGTTCTCTGCCCTAATTGTAACGGTATAGATATATGTTCCATACAAATCCGGTTCTACCGTAATAGAGTTGAGCGTAGCTCCGGATGTCGTTGCCGGCATACCTGCATGTGTAGCATCATCTACAGTCCATGTGTACATTGCAACAGGAGCCTCGTTGCTTGCGCTAATGTTTACTGTAAGTTCGGTTTCTGCATCCGAAAGACATTTTTCAAGTCCATCGTCAGAAAGTGTATAGGTCGGTACTGGACGTGGATCAACTGTTACTGTGTTTGTACCCGTACAAGTATGCGAGTCGGTTACAGTTACCGAATATGTACCAGCGGCAAGGTTGATTATCCTAGCACCACCGTCTGCTATCTGAGCAGAGGTAACATTGTCGCTCCATGTATAGGTATATGCAGGAGATGTTCCTGGAGTTCCTCCGTATGGCGTTACAAGAATTTCACCTATTGACTGGTCATAGCAGGTAGTTTGAATATCCGTAGGATCTATTTGTGCATTAACAGCCGTAGGCTGTGGTACGGTAACGCCACCGCTTATAGATGCTGTACATCCGTAAACATCGCTTACAATAACATTGTATGTTCCAGCATTCACACCGCTAACTGTATGCTGTACCTGCGAATTGTCGCTGCTGTAGAAATCGTCTTCCGCACCATTAATGCTGAAATGATAATAGTAAGGCGGATTAGGAGTAGTTCCGTCGCTAAAGATTGTTCCACCAGTTGCAATAAGTGTAAACGCTCCGTTGTTGTCGCCGAAGCATGTTGCCGCAACAATATCACCAGCAGGTGCGGTTACAGATGGAACAGGATGTATGGTAGTCTGGAAATCAGAAGAAACTATACAACCGTTTTCTGCTGTGATTGTAACAGTATAATTGTAAGTTCCTGCCGCATCGGGATTTACTGTAATCGAGTTGAGCGTAGCTCCAGATGTAGTTGCCGGCATACCTGCATGTGTTGCATCATCTACAGTCCATGCGTACATTGCAACAGGAGCCAAGTTGCTTGCACTAATGTTCACTGTAAGCTGGGTTTGCGGATCTGGTGTCAGACATTTTGCAAGTCCGTTGTCGGAAAGAGTGTAGGTCGGGACAGGACGGAAATCAACTATTGCAGAATTTGTACCCGAACAACCGTGCGAGTCGGTTACTGTTACCGAATATGTTTCAGCGGCAAGGTTAATTATCCTAGCGCCACCGTCTGCTATCTGAGCGGAGGTAACATTGTCGCTCCATGCATAGGTATATGCAGGAGATGCTCCTGGAGTTCCGCCGTAAGGCGTTACAAGAATTTCACCTATCGACTGGTTGTAGCAGGTAGTATGAATATCATCAGTTTCTATTCGTGCATTAACAGGCGTAGGTTCTGTTACGGTAACGCCACCGCTTATAGATGCTGTACATCCGTTGACATCGCTTACAACAACATTGTAAGTTCCTGCAATCTGTCCGCTGACTGTATGCTGTACCTGCGAATTGTCGCTGCTGTAGTATGGGGTATAGTTACTTCCTCCATCAATGCTGAACTGATAATAGTAAGGCGGATTAGGAGTAGTTCCGTCGCTAAAGATTGTTCCGCCAGTTGCAACAAGTGAGAACTCTCCATCATCGTAGCCGTTACAAGTTGCCGCTGTAGCTGATTCCGAAAGTGCTACTGTAGGAACCGGATATATTGTAAGAGGTACGCTTGCTGTAACTACACATCCGTTAGTTGCAGTAATAGAAACCGTATAGGTATGAGTGCCAACCGCTGGAGTTACAGTAACTGTTGCGACATCGGAACCAGCTGGCAAACCTGCCTCGGTAGAACTTGCGCTCCATGCGTAGGTTGAACCCGTGCCACCATTGCTGACAACAATCTCGGTTTCATTGTCGTAGTAGCACTTGTTTGAAGGACCTGTAACATCAAGTGAGAAGTTTGGTACTGTACGCTCCTCAATTGCAACCGTTGCTGTAGCAGTACAAGTATGTGCATCTGTTACCGTCACGCGATAGTTGCCTACGGGCAAATCACTTATCGTCTGCGTTGTTCTATCGGAAGCCCAGAGCGGCTCGGCTACTGTATTCCATCTATAGGTATATCCGGAAGTTCCTCCACCGGGTGTTACCGTTGCAGCACCAACCGACTGGTCGGTACAAGTCTTGACAACATCGTCAGGATCGATAGTTGCAGTAAGAAGTGACGGCTGGGTAATTTCAACATTCTGTCTTACCGTACAGTCGTTGCCATCGCGTACATATATATTATAGGTGTAGGACGAGCTGCCATTGGTCGAAACTGCGAAGGTGTGCTGCTCGTAGTTTTCGCCCGAAGAATTGACTGTAGTAGTACCGTTGTCTGTGCTGAATACATAATAGTTCGGTTGTGTTGTTGGACCGTTGGTGTACGGATTGCTAGTGCCAGCGGTTGTTCCGTAGTTGGTTATGGTAACGGCGATTGAACCGGTAGTTTCTCCGTAGCAGTTCACATTCGAGCTTAATATGGAGATTGTCGGGTTGGTCTTTTCTTCAATGACTACGCTGTTGGTAGCACTACATTCTACGCCATCGGTAACAGTAACTGTATAAGTTCCTGCGGAAAGTCCATCAATTGTTGCTGTGGTTTCCGTATTGCTCCACGCATATGTATATTCTGGATTTGAGCCTGTACCCGGATTTCCACCATGTCCAAGTGCTGTTGCCTCACCTATGTCGTCGTTTTCGCAAGCGGTATGGTCGGCAGTTACCGAAACAGTAAGTTGCGGACGGATGGTTATCGTACCTTCGATTGTCTCCTGAGGACATGTATTTCCTGCTGCAGTTGTTGTTACTGCTCTATATGAATATGAAGCGCCTTCAGTTGGAGCAGTACCAGTTGCGCTTATACTCATTGTGCCGGCATCGTAGCTCAGGCAAGTCGGTGCTGGAGTTGATGTCCATTCAAAGTTTACACCAGTTGCTCCACCGCCGAAGGTAAATATAATATTATTGAAGCCAGCAGGGAAATCGCCGTAGCACTTTGTCTGGCTTTCTGTGCCCGAACTAGAAGTAAGTGCTATTGTTGGCGGCTCGCTGATTGTAAGATTAAAGTCGCTGCTTACTTGGCAACCGTCTTGTGCCGTAAGTGTAACCGTATAGACGTATGTACCAACCGCATCGGGAGTTACCGTAATAGAATTAAGTGTACTGCCAGAATGTGTTGAAGGTAAACCTGCGTGCGATAGAAGAGTGGGGTCGGTAATGTCTGTGTTTATTTCCCACGAATAATTTGTTACTTCCGCATCGGCAGAATTGCTATCGTCAGGTGTTACTGTAAATGTTGCCGAAGGACTTGACAAGCACTTGGTAAGGTCGTTGCCACTAAGTGTATATGTTGGTACATCACGGGCTGTTATTTCAACCGTTGTAGTAGCCGAACATTCATTGGCATCTGTAACCTTAACAGTATAAATATGCGCTCCAAGACCCATTGCAGTTGCGGTTGTCTGTACTGGAGTGGTATTCCATTCGTACTCGTAGTATGTACCGGGTTCAGTGCCGAATGGCGTTCCTCCTTCCACCTCAACGGTGGCAGAACCTATTGACTGATCAACACAAGTTTCCTCTATTGGAAGGTGAATCCTTGCAATAAGCTGAGGCCGTTCTTCTAATGTTACAGATTTCGAATCGAAACAATGCTGATCTTTTACATATACGGTATAAGATCCTGCGGAAAGCCCAGGAAAATCCAAGTGTGTAAGCTCAGGGTGATCTGGATCATGGTAAAAATGTACCCCATCAAGACTGAACTCATAGGCAGGATTTCCTGGTGTACCATCGCCAGGATTTCCACCCGAAGCCGAAGCAGGAATCACACCCGTAGGGATTCCAAAACATTTTAAATGTGTAAGCGTACCGATAGTTAACGTAGGAGGTTCATATACACCTACATCAACACTAAGCTCAGCATAATTACAATCGTAACTTACTCCCTCAATTTCCCACACTTCCTTTACACGGAGAGTATAATGGGTTACTGGAACATCGGTTGGAGTTACAGTAAGTGTGTAGCCTGACTGTGCCGAAGTATAATAATGTGCACCATTATCCCAACTGTAGTACAAAGTACCTGTACCCGAACCTGTTGCCGATGGTGTAAGTGTAACCTCAGATCCACGGCAGACAGGCTCTCCCGGAATGCCAGAAACAGCCAAGTTTGTAGGTATAGGAAGCACAGTAAGTTCCTTATCCTTTGTATCAACACAAGTAAGAGTTATATAGTCTTCATCATTTGCGGGGTTGCCATTCTCCTTAAGGATACGATAAGGAGTAGTAACAGAAACGGTGTATCTTGTGGTTGATGCAGGTGTTACCGACCAGTTGGCACAAGCATTATCGGTTTGCCAAGTTTCATACGTACAGCCGGGGCCTCCAACCCACTGGAATCCTGAATGCTGGTTGGATGTGGGCTCCAATGTTATAGCAGTTCCCTCGCAGATAATTCTTCTATCTGGATTTATTTCTATTTCCGGCAACGGATATATAGGAATTGTCTTCCGGTTCCAACAACCACCATTTTCGGGTGATGTTTGATATTGCACAACTATTTCATCGTGAAGAGCACCAACAACATGATATCCGGGAACTTCGTTTATAACACCGTTTACAATAGAAGCATTAAATGTTGATGGATCGGTTTCGCCATTTTCTGAATATATTGTCCAAGTACCAGGAGTTGGACTGGTTTCTGTAATACTCAAGTTTATAGTACCACCCTCGCAGATTGCGTTTGTACCGCCGAACTCAATTTCTGGGATTCTCGTCACAACTATCTCGTAAGGATCCGATATTGAACGGCAATATCTACTATTAAGACCTTCTATTGAACCTGCGATTATAACCCTATAGTAATAATGAGTATATGCTGGAGCGGTAGGACTTGGAATTTCGACTATGGTTATGTCATTATAATTCTCGTAATGGTCTTCTTCCGGATCATCTGTCGGATAACCGATATCAGCACTATTTGTATATGCCAAACGTTCACAATCCTCACAAGTTGCCCATTCGCCCTCCCTATCATAAGAGCCAAATACCATTCTTGTCCATATTATTGGAGAGTCGGGGTTGCTAGGATCCTCATTCTCGCCACGTTCCCATGCATAATACTTATTCTCGTAAAGCGACTGCGAACCGAGCGTTTCGTCGAGCGATGCCACAAGCCTAAGTTCCTCGCCTGCACAAACGTTTGCAGAACTGAAGATTTCGTGTTCACCGCCAATACGCGTAAGCATTGATGGCGGCAGACATGCACGAACCTCGATATCATCTATGGCGAAGTCGTTACCCTGATCGTTCTCCGCCATATTCGAAATCTTAAACCATATATCAGTTCCTGGGACATTAGGAAGTTCCAACGAGTAATACTGCCAGTCGTTGGGGTCGGACATACAGCCATGCATCTCCATACGCGGCACATGCCCCGTCGATTCCTCAGCCAACAATTCGGTACATGCCTCATTACTATAAAAGCCCATTTTAATTTGGGGGAAATGTATTTCATCTTCTGGAAGATACCATGAATTATTCACATTTGCTGCCCAAAAGGACACAAGCAGTTTCTCTACACCTGGACAATCGAGATGAATATAGCCCTTATAGAAATCTCCTGGAGCAGCACTTGCATCAATATTAAACAGATAGCCACGCTGTATGTTTCCTGGGTGAGTGTGGTCGTCAAGATAATTGAAATACTCATAATTGTCGCAAGCGAATGCCCTGATAGCATACTTACCACCATTGCCTGTCATACCATTCGACTGGAATGTATAAGTACATGCCGAATTCCACGCAGTTGGGATTGATGTCATCCACGGACTTGCATCATTCACTGGGTACTCGTGTACTACATGCGCATCATCTTCATACTCGTCGAAAGTCTGCCTAAATACTACTACACCATTATGATAGCAGTCGTCGGGCATTGGAACGCACTTGACACTAAAATTGAAACCGGAGCACACTATATTGTCGCCATGGGCAGCATCACTGGTATGGAAACTTATAGTGAGAGAACCGGTCTTGGAAGTAACCTTAGGATAATACATCACGCAAGTCTTTCCTTCGGTAATAAGCCTGTTTTTAACAGCACTACCATCGCTCGATAAACCAGGTACAGCTCCCAAACAATTGTCACATGGAGGCTCGCATGGATGAGCAGTGGAAGTATGGCGATGCCTTGGATAGCCATGTCCGTGAAGTCCGCCACCCCACAATATTTCTCCATCAGTACCTTCACCATCGTAAATTGTAATGTAGTCGTGCTGCCAGTCGAACTCGTATTCACCTTCAAGGTATAGCACGTTCCCTGGTCTGCCAGGACGCAGCACTATGTACTCGCCATCTAGTCCAGGAGAATAATTTCCAGCGGATCCGCCATCGTCGTAAAGTATTGCGTTGCAGGTAGTAATTGTTTGTGGAGTTTGGTATGTATGTGTCTCCTCATTATAATAACCCGGCTTGGGCATTGTTATTACATCGGGACAATCAATACTTACAGCTGCCGACCAAGAGCCAGCCTCTGTAGCATTGCTCAAGAATACTACAGTCATGGCAGTACCGGTAGAACCTATCGTTCGCGGACGTCCATATCCATAATATCTTCCTATAAGTCTTGCCGAAACGTCAGCACCATCGTAAATCTCCACAAAATCATTATCATCATCGTGAGGCATACCGCCAGTCGCGGCAAAGTCAAGCAGAATTTGTGCTTCAGGATCAGTCGATACAAACACCTGCTTTGTATATTGCAAGTTGGTGTATGTCCGGTTTATAGCATAAGCAGAAGTAGAAGTTGAGCAGTCGAACGTCATGGTTCCAAGGTCTTCGAGACATAGTAACGAAACTGTAGCACCCCAGGTGCCATGATTTTCGTCATTGCTACGGAACAAAACAGTAATGACATTCGAGGCGGAATATATCACGCGAGGAAGGGTTTCGCCGAAATACCTTCCTCTCCGCGTTCCCGTAGTAAGGTCGCCATCGTAGATCTCCACATAATCGTAACTGTCGTCGTTGGGCAATGCCGAGAAATTGATAACAAAGCGCGAATCCGTTGGACCTGTATAAGTTGTCGCCTGATACATTTCTGTAGTGTAATCTCCACCAATATTAAACGTAGTAGCACAATCAGACTCCGTAAGACTTACACTAGTGGCGGCAAGACACATATCGGGTTTTATGGTAGCTTCCCAGCTGCCCGAAGCATTGCTAGACAACCTTACCGTCAATGCGTTTCCAGTAGAAACAATCGTATATGGAGAGGAAGTAGCAGAGGTAATAGTAGTAAGGATTGGAGAGTTGTAGTTTGGACCGTCATAAACCACAACTTTATCCTCATTATCTGGCATATCGGTAAAATTCATAGTTAGAGTAGTTCCCAGACCTGTCATAAAAGTTCTCTCTTTGAACACACTTCCGTATGCAGATCCTTCATCATTTATGTTGCTACCGCCAACAGTCATAGGCGCCGAACCACAAGGCAGAGTCACTGGATCCAATTGGTCGGGACATCCCTCAACGGATATAACGGCATCCCAGCCTGCCCTTACTGTATTTTTTGTAGTCTTATATTCCAGCGTATAGACATTTGTGTCCGACACGAAGTCTGCTGCTCCAGAAGTTCCAGACGCATCAGCATCTAATGCCGCCGCCAATACCGCACCTCCATTATAGGCTTTAAGATGACTGCCGGAAGACAAGGCAAAACTATTAAAATGTATCCTTATCCTCGTTCCGACAGGAGACTTAATCGTATGAACTACATTCATACTTTTTGAATGATTCCCATCGCCTCCATCATCATAAAAGCGGATTGTTTCACCACACTCGAGAACAGTAATTCCGTTTTTCACGGAATTATTCATCAATCCGCCATTATCCCGCAACGACTGCTGCGCAACAGCCCCCATGCAGAAGCCAATCAAAACCCCGAATAATAAAGCTAACTTTTTCATATCTCAACACTCATTAAATTCAACATTAAATTAACAGTCCCCCGATAAAAAACGGCAATCTTGCCCAAAACATCACCACAAAACAAGTGGCGACTACTGTTTTCAGTAGCGTCCGCTCGTTGTAAAACATTAGTTATCATTATATTGTTACACATATTGTTCTTTAATTTCTCTTGTGCAAAATAATAACATTTTCTTTAATTACCTATTTTTAAAACACTTTTTTAATCTTCAAATAATAGTTTTTTGACAAACCACACTAAAATCAAGGCAAAACTCATGCCGAAACACACATTTTACAAATATTTTTTTAGACAATTAACATTTTGATAAATGAGATTTGTAATGTGATAATAACAGCGCAACAACTTACCCAGAAAAAGATGAAAATTGAACAATCAGGAGCACCAACTTTTCAAACAGGTATAACCTCTCTCCCCTACTACAACAATAAAAATTCACATAAAACACAAAAGGAAAAAATTATTTCCTAAGCACAAAAATGCCCCCCATTTTATTTTTGTATCAACATTAATTATTCCAACTTTTTCCATTAACTTCGCGCCAAATTTCGGAAATGCTATCAATCGACAACATAACAATACGTTTCGGGGGCTTCGAGTTGTTCTCCAATATCGGTTTTATGATAAACCGTCGCGACCGCATCGGCCTTGTCGGAAAGAACGGCGCAGGAAAATCGACCCTGCTGAAAGTCATCTGCGAAATAGTGACGCCAACCGAAGGAAGCGTGTCTAAACCATCGGGGATAACAATCGGATACCTGCCACAGCAGATGGCACTTGCATCAACACAAAACACTGTGCTTGAGGAAACCAAGAAGGCTTTCGACAATATCGCAGAAATACAGCGCGAAATCGACCGCCTTACCTCCGAACTCGAAACCCGCACCGACTACACTTCCGAATCGTACATAAAGGCTGCAGAAAACCTTGCTCACCTCAACGAACATTTGCAAATCGTTGGTGTGAACAATATGGAACCCGAAATAGAACGGATTCTGAAAGGCTTGGGCTTCCTGCGTAGCGACTTCAATCGCAAGATTGCAGAGTTCAGCGGTGGCTGGCGTATGAGGGTGGAACTTGCAAAAATCCTTCTGCAAAGCCCCGACCTCATTCTTCTCGATGAGCCTACCAATCACCTTGATATAGAGTCAATTCAGTGGCTTGAGGATTTTTTGCAGGCATATAAGGGTGCTGTTCTGCTCATTTCGCACGACCGCGCTTTCCTCGACAATGTTACAACTCGCACCATAGAGATAAACCTCGGAAAACTATACGATTACAAGGTTCCTTATTCAAAGTTCAAGGTTTTGCAGCAGGAACGCCTGCAACAGCAACTTGCCGCTTACGAAAACCAGCAGAAACAAATAAAGGACACCGAGGAATTTATCGAGCGCTTCCGCTACAAGGCAACCAAGTCGAATCAGGTGCAGTCGCGCATAAAGCAACTCGAGAAAATGGACATCATCGAAGTGGATGATCTCGACAACGCCGCTATGCACATAAAGTTTGCTCCAGCACCGCGTTCGGGCGATATTGTTGTCGAAACCAAGGAACTAAGCAAAAGTTATGGCGACAACCTTATCCTCGACAGGATTGACCTTGTAATTGAGCGTGGCGAAAAGGTTGCTTTCGTGGGACGAAACGGCGAGGGCAAGACTACGCTTTCGAAAGTAATCATTGGCGAAACCGAGTATTCGGGCGAACTGAAAATCGGGCACAACATAAATATAGGCTACTTTGCCCAGAACCAGGACGAACTCCTTGACCCAGAGTTGACTGTCTTTGAAACTCTTGACCGCATTGCCGTTGGCGACATCCGCACAAAAATCAGGGATATACTTGGTGCCTTTCTTTTCTCGGGCGAGGACATCGACAAGAAGGTGAAGGTGCTGTCGGGTGGCGAACATTCGCGTCTGTCGCTGGCAAAACTTCTGTTGCAACCATACAATCTGCTTGTTCTTGACGAGCCTACCAACCACCTCGACATCCGCTCAAAGGATATTCTTAAGCAGGCTCTCCAGAACTACGACGGCACGCTGATAGTTGTTTCGCACGACCGTTATTTCCTCGACGGACTTGTGTCGAAGGTTTACGAGTTCAAAAACAAGAAGATACGCCTACACGTCGGTGGCATATACGATTTCCTTCGCAACAAGAAAATCGAGGATATGCGCGAAATCGAGATTAAAGACCGCAAACTAGCCGAGGCAAAAGCCGAAGCCGGAATCTCCGACAACAAGCAGAAGTATCTAGAAAACAAGGAACTCAACAAGCGCCGTCGTGCCATACAGAACCGCATCGACAAGGCCGAAGCTGAAATTGAGCGGCTTGAATCGGAAATTGCTGGTCTTAACGAACTTATGTCGAATCCCGCCATTGAACAGCAGAAACTTGAAACCGCTTACAAGATGTCAGCCAAGCTTAACGAGGAACTTGAGCAGCAGATGAGCCTGTGGGAAGAAGCAAGTATGGAGATGGAGGAGTTTGAAAAGGGGAATGGGAAGTAATCGTCCATTGATTCTCTTGATATTCAAACGACCATCGCCATCAAATTATCAAATCCTTGATCTTTAACTCACGCAAGCAATCATTGAATTATTGAACAATATCAAAAAATATCAAACTACCTCAACATCAAAAAATCTCTAATTTTTGAAAAATTTTGTACCTTTGCAAAAAAGTATGGAAATGGACGATGTTTTTTTCTCGAAGCTAAAAGAACTTGCAGCGAAAGTGATACCGCAAGGTGGACACGCATACCTTTACGGTTCGAGAGCACGAGGAGACGCTCGCTCCGATTCCGACTGGGATATGCTGATACTGCTAGACAAGGAAACCACAAATATGTCTTCCGATTTCGACGAATACTGCTATCCATTTATCGAACTTGGCTGGAATTACGGCTACAGCGTGTCACCGCTCTCATACTCGTACAAGGAATGGGAAATCCGCCATATAACGCCTTTTTATAAAAATGTTGAACATGATAAAATTCTAATAATATGAGCCTTACCGACAACGAACGCAACGCTTTGATTAACCTGTACTGGGAAAAATCGAAAGCCACAATGAAAGAGGCCAAAGCCAATTACGAAATGGGAATGTGGAGCAGTGCTGCCAACAGACTTTACTATTCAATGTTTCATGCAGTAAAAGCATTGTTCATTCAGGACAAGAAAGAGGTTTCAACACACCACGGAATGAAAGCGTTGCTTGGTAACGACTATGTAAACAAAGGCTTAATCACACCAGACGAAGGGCGAGCATTCTCGCAGATGGAAACAATGAGAGAAAAAGCCGACTACGATTGCTATTACAATATTACCGCCGACGATATTGATGCAAAGATGCCTATTGTAGAAAGTTTCCTGAAAAGAATAGCACAATTGATTGGAAAGGAATAAGTAGCGAAAAAGCTAGAAGAAGAGAAGGCTAAAAATCCAAAAATGGCTTCAAGCCTGTTAGCCTTTGAGCCTTCAAGCCCAAAACCTAGAACGGCGTAGCCCTCAACGAAGTTAACCTTTAGCTCGGCGTAAGCCAAACGCCGTAGGCATAGAAACTCAGAAACGGCGCAGCCATAGAAACGCCGCAGGCATTCAAATCTTTAAATCCTTCAAATATTTCAAATTTCTTTCTCCCATCCCAAATAATAAAATTAAATTTGTCCCCACATTTTTAATTTCGGGTATGAAGCGTAAATTTTTACCACTCATTTTCGTGTGCTTGTCGGCAACGGCCTACGCCCAGACCGACACGACAAAGAACAACGACTATCTTGAAGAACAAGCGGTTCCAACAATAACACTTACCGAATCGGAGATTGAGGAGGGCTCGCAGGACAACGACATCTCAACCTTGCTACAGTCGTCGCAGGACGTGTATGTCAACTCTGCAGGCTACACCTTCGGTCAGGCACGTTTCCGCTTCCGCGGCTACGACAACCAGAATGCCGAAGTGCTGATGAACGGAATATATGTCAACGATGCCGAAAACGGCCGTCCCGTATATAGCAACTGGGGCGGACTGAACGATGTAATGCGCTTTAAGACAAACACTTCGGGCTTGCATTTCTCCGACTATTCGTTCGGCGGACTTTCGGGAGTTACCAATATCTCAACTCGCGTATCTGAGTTCCGCCAGGGTGGAAGCGTTTCGTACGCAAACTCAAACCGTTCGTACCGCCACAGGGCAATGGCAGCCTACAGCACAGGCCTTATGGCTAACGGCTGGGCTTTCTCGGTTGCAGCATCAACCCGTCTGGCACAAAAATGCTACATTCCAGGCACATTCTACGAAGGCTACGCCTATTTCTTCGGTGCCGAAAAGAAATTCAACGACCATCACAGCCTCGGACTTACCGTTTTCGGTTCGCCGTCGCGTAGCGGAAGGTCGGGCGCAGCAACTGCCGAAACCTACGAACTTCTTGGCACAAACTACTACAATCCCAACTGGGGATACCAGAACGGCA